>Ga0206820_1019_pt1 | contig 48003 bp, 33 predicted proteins | sample Alteio_BWOrgCont_84_FD_152857 | JGI IMG/M metagenome (GOLD analysis project Ga0206820, IMG submission 152857) | Enriched cells from forest soil in Barre Woods Harvard Forest LTER site, Petersham, Massachusetts, United States -... | ecosystem: Environmental > Terrestrial > Soil > Temperate forest >...
TTCTGTGAGATCTTGCATTGAAGGTTCGGCTTGATTTGGGTTAGCCTCAGCATCAGTAGAATTGTTTGAAAAAGAAATATGTCTATGAAGAGTTGTTGCGGGATCTTGATCGGGGGCTAGCTGGTGGTCTTCAGGATTTGCTGGATTGTCCAAATCATGAGGAGATTGGCGTGAAGGAGTTCCTGTACGTGAAGTTCCAATGCTGGTTAGGGATTTTGGAGATTTGTTGCTTGAATTATTTACCGGAGTAAGTGAGGCATGCATGCATGATGTAACTTGTAAAAGGCAGAGTGTTAAAAAAATTTTGTTTTGATGGGTCATGAGGTCTCCTTTAATTTAATACTATTAAATCTATTTTGATTGACTGGTGTAAATTGACGCAGTCATGGTATAGCTTTTTTTTATAAAAGTCACCTATGTTGTGTGCGCTTAAAAGTGTAAAACTTTTTTCAAGCTGTTCATAGAATTCGTACCAATAGATCTAATAAAAATGAATCTATAACCAAAACATTGTGATTTAATTTTTTTATGTTTAGCAATAAAAAACGGCCCAGTCGAAAGACCAGGCCGTTTTTTGTTAATTTTTGACTAAAATTAGAGTTATTGGTTTTTTTTACCAACTAATGCTTCACCAGTTGTTCGGAGCATCCACGCAGTTGCTTGTATTCCTAGGTTCGTTGCTCTTATAGCTAGATTTGCTGTAGCTGTAGGAAGCTCTGTTGTTGCTTTTGTTGCTAGATTTACTGTAGCTTCTGCAATCTGCTGGCGGAAAGGAACTAAGCATGCTGCAAATACTGTAGCATGTAGCATTTTTGTTTGGAAAGCTGATTTTTTTTCTAATGCAGCACGTTCAGCTACGAGTTGGTTAGCAGCACGGTGAGTTTCAGCTCTCATTTTTTGCATTGTATCACGTTCAGCTTTGATTTGAGCATTTTCTTCTTGTATTGCATCACATTTAGTTTTGAATTGATCTTTGATTTCAGTAATTTGAGTTTGTGCTCTATCACGCTCAGCCTTGATTCGAGCATTTTCTTCTTGTATTGCATCACGTTCAATTTGGAGTTTGGTAGCTTTTTCCCGTATTGCATTCAATCTTGAGGCTTTTTTTACAAATTGTTTTTGCGGTGTTTCTTGATCTGGCGCATCGAAATTGTTTAGTGCAGAACTGGATGTTACCGCTGCAAAATGAGTTGGTTGAGTGGTCGGATCTTCAAATTGCGCAACGAGAGCTTGTACTCGACCAGCCGGTACAATCAGTACAGATTGGTCTTCAGGTGCATGTACTGTAGTTGTCAATGATGCGATTTGCATTGCTGCAAGCATGATGAAGTTTTTTCTGGTAAATATGTTCATATGTTATCCTTGAATTAGTGCTTGATTTCTGTTTGTCACATTTTTAGTATAAATCTTTTGACTTAAATGTCACGTTTTTGGTTGATTTTTGTGGATTCTAAGGCTTTTTTATAAATAAAAGTCATCTTTTTTTGCAAGTCTTAAAATATTTTTAAGCTTAAATCTGAAAATAGTTTTTGTTGCGCTTTGAAATGACCGACAAATGCGATCATTCCAGCATTGTCAGTGCAGAGCTTGAATGATGGAAAATGAAGTTGTTTTTTGAATTGGTTGCAGGTGCTGGTGAGTCTGCTGCGCAAATATTTGTTACAAGCAACGCCACCCACAAAGCAAAATGATTGAATTTCTGGATACGTTGTAAAAACTCGTCGTAATTTTTCTTCAAAAATATCACCCATGCAGACCAGCAGAGAGCTTGCAACTTGCTGTTGAAATGCAATATCGTCTGACTTTAAAAACTGTTTCGTTTCAGGGTCATAGGCTTTTTGCTGAATGAGATGGTATAAAATTGCGGTTTTAAGCCCTGAAAAACTAAAATTAAAATTTTTCATGTTGGTGCGCGGGTATGCAAAAAAATCTTGAAAGTTAACCTCTTGCGCTAACCGTTCAATGACTGGACCCCCTGGGTAGGGTAGATGCATGAGTTTAGCTACTTTATCAAATGCTTCGCCTGCAGCATCATCAAGGGTGCTGCCCAAAAGTTCATATGATCCATAGTCATGAACCAGGTACAGCGACGAGTGTCCGCCTGAAGCAGTTAAAGCGACAAAGGGAAATTTTACATCATTTTCAATGCATGCAGAAAACATGTGTCCTTCAAGGTGATCGATGCCAATGATCGGTTTGTTTGCAGCGTATGCCAGAGCCTTGGCGTAAGAAACGCCAATGGTGAGTGCGCCAGGTAGTCCTGGCTTGTGAGTTACCGCGATGACGTCGACACTTGCAAGCGTGATAGATGCTTTGGTAAGCGCTTGGTCAACGATAGTAATAATTTTTTCCATATGTTCACGCGAAGCGCGTTCTGGAATGACACCCCCAGAATGTGCATGTTGTGCTATTTGCGAATAAAGTTCGTTGGATAGTAGGCCTTGATCAGTATGAAAAATTGCTGCGCCTGTTTCATCGCAAGAACTTTCAATGCCAAGAATGGTTAGTTTATTTTTGCTGAGTGTGTTCATGGTGAGTATTATTGCATTGCCGTTAAAATAGCCGTTGTAGGTGTTGGTGGTGTCGTTTTTGTGTGAAGTGAATCTAGATCAAGAGCAACAAGCCGAGCGATCGTCATAGCGCGATCAAGTTCTTGCATGGTTGTACGAGGGTTAATGAGCACGGTTGGAACTATACGAAATACATTTTCAGGTTTCCATGATTGAATCTTGAGTCCGGCAATTAACTTTGGATTAAATAAAAATATAAGACTGTTTTGAGGTACGATGTTTTTGTCCAGGGTATGTTCTTTAATCTCCCAGCTCAGCAGCATATGTTCATCGGCGTCAAGTTCGCGCGTTGCTTGAAGTTTGTAGCAAATGTATTGATATTCAGGCATGATTTGCAATGATTGCAGTGTGTTTGCAATTTCGGTACAGCAGGTAATACCCAGCGAGATGATGAAATAAATTGTTTGTGTTTCCTTGGTATCTAAAAAAGAAAATTCAACAAAGGGTGCTGAGGCCTGTTTTTCAATCGTTAATTTTTCACCTTTATAAAAAAGGCAAAGATCGAAATCCATTTGAAATGGGAATTCAATAGATCCTGAAAACAGTTTTTTTTGATCACGAACTTCCATAGACATCATGTTCATGGGAGCCATGTTCATGGGTACCATGTTTATGGGCATGATGGCGCTTATCTGGATGATTGAAAGAAAGACTAATGTGGACTTAATCAAGTTGAATTTGCTTGTGTTTTTCATAATTTTTACCATATCGTATGGTACATGTTAAAAACGTTTTAATTAAAGGACGGTGCTGTACTATTTTATTGATATTGTTATGATATACTAACTTTTAAAATTGTAAAAATAAGTTGTTGATCCATGAAAATTATTATTCAAAACAAAAAAGCTTTATTTGATTATGAAATTTTATACAAAGTTGAAGCAGGCATTGTTTTAACCGGTGATGAAGTTAAGTCACTTCGTGCTCATCGTGGATCACTCAATGGTTCATTTGCAACGGTTAAAGATTCTGAAATGTTTTTGCTGAACTGTAACATTCCTGTGTACACTCATGCCTATCAAAAAGATGAAGATACTGCAGTGCGTACTCGTAAACTGCTTTTGCATCGTAAAGAATTGAACAAGTTGATCGGTGAAGTTTCTCGTAAGGGCATGACGATTTTACCCCTTAAAGTTTATATCAATGGTAAGGGGCTGGTTAAAGTTGAACTGGGCGTTGGTAAGCATCGCAAGGCGCATGATAAAAAAGAGTTGCTTAAGGAACGTGATATTGCGCGTGAAACACGTCGTGAGCTTAAAAATCATCAATAATAAATATGTCTTGGTGCAAGCGCTACGTTTGGTCGTTCCGACTCGTTGGTTATCTTAGTTTGATTATTTTGAGGTACCTACGCGGTACGAGCGGGAAAGTATACTGCGATACTTTCCAATCCGCATCTAAGGAGGTTTCCTTAGAAATCCTCTGACGGATATAATATCCGTGTTCGCCTTCGGCTCATCACTGCATATATCCTAATAATGTCGTTTCAATTTAATAAAAAAGATTTACAAATTCTAGGTTTATAAAATAACGACAAAATTAGCTTCACTGTTCGAGCGCGGCGTTGCGACAGTTGTTGCGATAGCAACACTAAGTCAACGTCTAGCGAGTTGGAAGCGTCGAGGTTGCCAGGAAACCTCCTGGCTGTCCGTTCTCCAAGTGGGTGACAAGACCCACTTGGATGCCTGTCGTGCATAACGACCTCAAAACAACCAAATTAAGATAACTAATCATGCCGGAACGGCAAAATAAAAAACTAATTCATAGTTTACATTACGTCGTATGCATGTGCGAAAACATGCGAAACTTTACATCTTTCTCTTTTATAGGTACTATTTTTCTATACTTAAATATCAAAAAATTTAATAATATTTAAATCCACAATCTTCTAAATTTAAAGGTTTCTTTTTATGTCGATTCAGATGATGTACGGTAGTTTTGCGGTCGTTGCAGCGCTTGGATGGTTAGTCATCATCGCACTGAAAGCAAAAATTCATTGTCAAAAAATAACCGATGATCGTGCAGAAGCGATTTCTTCGTATATTCGTCGTGGAGCTATGACCTTTTTGATGGAAGAATATAAGTTGATTGTTTTGGCAGCGTCCGTAGCGTCACTTGCGCTGTGGTTTTTCACAAAAGACATAACAATTCCTTTTGCTTTTATGGCAAGCGCGCTTCTATCTATGGTTGCTGGTTTGCTTGGTATGAGAGCAGCAACTGATGCAAACGTTCGTACGGCATGTGCAGCCAAAGATAAAGGTGAGCGAGCAGCATTGCTTGTTGCGTTCTTTGGTGGTGGAGTCATGGGATTTGCTGTTGCAAGTCTTGGGTTGATGGGCGTTACCGCACTTTTATATTTGTTTATTGATAGTGTCAATTTCACTCAAGTTGTTACTGCGTTTGCAGCTGGAACAAGCCTTGTTGCTTTCTTTGCGCGTGTTGGCGGTGGTATTTTTACCAAGTCAGCTGACGTTGGTGCAGATTTAGTGGGTAAAGTTGAAGCTGGTATTCCTGAGGATGATCCTCGCAATCCGGCAGTTATTGCAGATAACGTAGGTGACTGCGTGGGTGATACGGCTGGTATGGGTGCTGACATTTATGAATCATATGTTGGTGGTATGGTTTCTTGTATTCTTTTGGCATTGAGCTTGAATATGGGAACAATCTACATTACGTTGCCACTGGTTCTTTCGGCGATCGGTCTGATCGCTTCGATCTTTGGAATTGGTCTTGGTCTTATAGTTAAACAGTCTCCAGCAGCACTGTTGCGTAATTCAACGTATGTTGGAATTTTGGTGTTCTTGGCTGGTACGTATTATTATATGGCAACATTTGGCATTGATATGGCCTATTTTATTGCCTCAGTTGTTGGCTGTGTGACTGGAGTTGTGATCGGTGGAGTTACTGAATACTACACGAGCTCTACTCCGGTGCGTAAAGTTGCTGAAAGTGCACAATCTGGTGCAGCAACCAACGTTATTTATGGTTTATCAGTTGGTATGGAATCTACAGCGATTCCTACGATTTTAATTTGTAGCGGTATTTTGCTTTCATTTGTGTATGGTGGCGGTCTGTATGGCATTGCGCTTGCAGCTGTTGCAATGATGGCAACGGTTGGTATCAGCATGACAGTTGATGCGTATGGTCCCATTGCAGATAATGCTGGTGGAATTGCAGAGATGTCTGGATTTGGTCAATCTGTTCGAGACATTACCGACGGGCTTGATGCTTTAGGTAACACAACAGCTGCTATTGGTAAAGGTTTTGCGATTGGTTCAGCATTAATGACAACGGTTGCACTCTTTAGTGCATTTGCTAAAGCAGCAAAAATAAGTTCAATCAACGTGCTTGATCCATTTGTTTTAGTGGGTGTGTTTATTGGTGGCGTTGTGCCATTCTTGGTTTCATCATTCACGATGAGATCGGTAAGCCAAGCTGCTCTTGCGATGGTTTTTGAAGTACGTCGTCAGTTTAGAACAATTCCTGGACTTATGCAGGGTACTGCTGAGCCTGACTATGAACAATGTATTTCTATTGCAACCAAAGCTGCGCTACGTGAAATGATTATGCCTGGCTTGCTTGCTATTATTACTCCAATTATCATGTTTTATACCCTTGGTGTGCATGCACTGGGTGGCATGTTGGTGGGTGCAACCGTAACAGGTATCCTTCTGGCATTGATGATGGCAAATGGTGGTGGTGCTTGGGATAACGCTAAAAAATATATTGAAAAAGGTCACTTGGGTGGTAAAGGTTCAGATACACACAAAGCTGCTGTTGTCGGTGATATGGTGGGCGATCCTTTCAAAGATACATCTGGTCCAGCGCTCAATATTTTAGTAAAATTAATGACCATCGTTTCGTTGATCTTGGTTGCGTAAGCGTAACCGTTGATCATTAAAAACTAAACAATAAAAAAACGGCCCCCTGTTTTGCACAGAGAGCCGTTTTTTTATTACTTGCTTTTTGCCAATTTTGTTAATTTTTCTTCGAGTGTTTTTTTGTTGCCACCGATCTGATGGTCAACAATTTTACGGTGATGGACATGAATTATTGACGGGAACCCTGGAATGCTTATACCGCTCAGGTCTTTGACTGCTTTGGTTGCTTGTAATTTAGGGCCATTGGCTACATAAAAACTTATTTTTTGGTATGCAGGATTTTTTGCAGCTGCAGCAAAAACTGGGCTCAGGGCATTGCAGTGTGGGCATGGATCCATTTTGAGCATAATGGCTGTAGGCATGTTGGATGTGAGTGCTGCATGTAGATCTTCTTGGGTGACAATTTCTTCAGGTGTGTTGATAGGTGTTGTGGCATGAGTTTGTAAAATATTGGGCATTTGTAATAATTGGTACAGCAAAAAGAACGTCAGTAGTTTACTTGAAATGTTCATAAAACCCTCCATTTTGTTACATTTCTACAAATAGGCTAACAGTTTACGTTTCTATTTGTCAATGAAACACGTGGTCTAAAACTGAGTTGCTTGATAGCGACGGACATATGTTGCATACTCTAAAAAAGTCTAAAAATCTTTCAGGTAGAAAAAATCAAGCAATGCATCTTTTTTTTAAAAATCAATATTTTTTGAAAATTTTTTTTCCTTGATTATCCAGTTTGATGTGATACGATATGTTAACAATCTTTCCGAAAACCAGCATTCTAAGGGTTTTTTGCGTTATATTGGTCAAAAAAATAAAAAAGGAGATGAAGCGCACTTTAGTACGTCGTACTATTATTTGTAATTCTATGTGTAACATTAACCGGAGTTTGATGTGAGTAAAACGAAACAGGATCTTTTCGGGAATGTGCTTATGATGGTGCAGGGCCGCGATGGATTGATAAAAGAATTAACGTTAGCAGATGTACGTCAGATGTTGCTCTCGTCAATAAAGGGTTTAGATCAAGATGTTGCTATTGATAAAATTTGGGATCAAGTTCAAAAAAATCTGTTTGATGGGATAACCATTGAACAGCTAGAGAATGTATTGATTTTGGCTTCAGTGCAATTAATCGAGCTTGATAATGCGTATAGCTCGGTAGCTGCTCGCTTGCTTTTGCGACACACGTATCATGAAGTTGTAGGTTATTGGCCTGACGAAATAGTGCGTGCTGAATATAAAAAATCTTTTATCGATGGTATTACCATTGGTGTGGGTATGGGCAAGTTTGATCATCGATTATTGGATTTTGATCTTGAGTTTTTAGGGCAACATATCGATATCTCTCGAGATTTATTGTTTGATTACATGGGCCTTAAGACGTTGTCTGAAAAATATTTGAAACGCAAAGAAGATCATATTTTTGAATTGCCACAAGCCTTTTGGATGCGCATTGCAATGGGACTTTCGCTGCTTGAGCAAGACAAAAATCAAAAAGCGGTTGAGTTTTATGATGTCATTTCAAATATGTTGTTTATGCCGTCAACGCCAACGCTTCTGCATTCTGGATCATATCGCGCTCAATTGAGCTCATGTTATTTGAGCTACATTGGAGATGATTTGATGCATATTTTTAAATGCATTGGCGATAATGCTCAAATGTCAAAATGGTCCGGTGGCGTAGCAAATGACTGGTCGGCCCTTCGTGCAACAGGTGCTATGATTAAATCGATCGATATTCCAAGTCAGGGAACTATTCCTTTTATGAAAGTTGCAAATGATACAACTGCTGCAATTAATCGTAGCGGTAGTCGTCGTGGAGCTGTCGTTGCGTACATGGAATGTTGGCATTATGATTTTGAAGAGTTTTTAGATTTACGCAGAAACACAGGCGATGATCGCCGTCGTACGCATGATATGAATACTGCTGCATGGATTCCTGATTTATTTATGAAGCGTATTGCTGCTGATGAAAATTGGACATTGTTTTCGCCCGATGAAGTGCCTGAGCTTCATGAGCTGTACGGTCAAGCCTTTGAAGAAAAATACGTAGAGTATGAACAAAAAGCGCGTGCAGGGTTGATACGGTTGCAAAAAACAGTATCTGCTAAGCAGCTATGGCGTAAACATTTGACTCGTTTGTTTGAAACTGGTCATCCATGGGTAACATTCAAAGATGCATGTAACGTGCGGTCACCACAGGATCATGTTGGGGTCGTTCATTCATCCAACTTGTGTACTGAAATTACGTTGAACACGAATCGTGAAGAGACTGCAGTATGTAACTTGGGATCATTGAATTTGGGCATGTTTGTTCAAGATGGTCAAATCAACGAAGCAAAGATGGCACAAACGATTGCAGTTGCAATTCGTATGCTTGATAACGTGATCGATTTGAATTTTTATCCAACCAAAGAAGGACAGGTTTCAAACTTTCGACATCGACCAATTGGTTTTGGACTTATGGGTCTTCAGGATGCATTGTACAAGCTGAATATTTCCTTTGATTCACCCAAAGCTTTAAGTTGTTCAGATCAATTGACTGAGCTATCGTCATACTATGCAATTTTATCTTCTTCAATGTTGGCAAAAGAACGTGGTGCATACGGTTCATATCGTGGATCGAAATGGGATCGTGGTATTTTGCCGATGGATACGATCGATATGCTTGAAAAAGAGCGCGGGATTCCTGTTTTGAAGTTTGGTGTAGTTACCAAAGATTGGTCGGTTGTTCGTGATCATATTAAAAAATATGGTATGAGAAATTCAAACACGATGGCGATTGCTCCTACAGCAACGATATCAAACATTTCTGGTTGTTTCCCATGTATCGAACCGATTTATAAAAATTTATACGTAAAATCAAATGCAAGCGGCGATTTTACGATTGTAAATAGTTATTTACTTGATGATTTGAAGAAATTGGGTTTGTGGGACGGGCAGATGCGTGATTTATTAAAATATTATGATGGCAGTGTTCAACAGATTGAGCATATCCCTGCAGAGCTTAAAGCAAAATATAAAACAGCATTTGAACTTGATCCACAATGGATGATGACGCTTACTGCTTCGCGTGGTAAATGGATTGATCAGAGTCAGTCGCACAACGTGTTTCTTCAAGGAACTTCAGGAAAAGTGTTGCATGATTTGTATACCTATGCGTGGAACTGTGGCATTAAAACAACCTATTATTTGCGTTCACTTGGTGCAAGTCAAGTTGAAAAAGCAACGCTTGATGCAGAAAAATATGGTTTTACGCAAATGAGAAGTTATGAAGCAACAACAGAATTAAAAACATCGACAACTAAAGTTGCTTCAATGACTGTTGGTTCAACGACCGTTGTTTCAACGATGGTTGCTGCAACGACTGTTGGTTCAACGGTTATTTCTGATGTTGTGGTAGATCCAGTAACTATGCAAGCTTGTAGGATTGAAAATCCTGAATGTGAATCATGTCAATAAAAGGAATTAAACGTGGCAATTATTCAAGATAAAAAAACTGATCCTAATAAAATTTTGCCGATGAAATATCTGTGGGCAAGAACGTACTACAAAAGTGGTGTTGCAAATAATTGGACCCCTGAAGAAGTCTCTATGCAGCGTGATGTCGAGCAGTGGAAAACACCGGGTGTTATTTCAGATAAAGAACGAGAAATGATTTTGTTGACGCTTGGTTTTTTTTCTACGGCAGAATCATTGACCGCAAATAACATTGTTTTGGCTTTGTATAAACATGTGACCAATCCAGAATGCCGTCAATACTTGTTGCGCCAAGCGTTTGAAGAAGCGATACACACTGATACCTTTATTTATTGTTGTGATACGCTTGGTCTGGATCCTGATTATATTTATACGATGTATCAAAACGTTGATATCATCAAAGAAAAAGATGATTTTGTTATTAAGTTAACAGAATCGTTGATGGATAAAGATTTTGAGATTGTGGATACCAAGACAACTCAAATGTTTGTTCGTGACTTGATCGGTTTTTATGTGATCATGGAGGGGATTTTCTTTTATGCTGGTTTTGCCATGATGCTTTCGCTCAAGCGCCATAAAAAAATGGTTGGCATTGGTGAACAGTTTGAGTATATCATGCGTGACGAAAGCCTTCATTTAGCTTTTGGCTGTGACTTGATTACGACAATTATTAAAGAAAATCCTGAAGTTTGGACCAATGAGTTTCAGCAAGAAGTTATAACGTTGATCAAACAGGCAGTTGAACTTGAAATGGTCTATGCGATCAAAGCATGTCCAGATGGGCTTTTGGGCATTACGAGCCGTCAGTTTTGTGACTATGTCCAGTACATTGCTGATCGTAGATTGTTGCGTTTAGGTCTTACAAAAATATACAATAAGGAAAATCCATTTTTATGGATGTCTGAGGCTGCAGATTTAAGTAAAGAAAAAAACTTTTTTGAAACGCGTGTTACTGAATATCAAACAGGTGGTTCACTTGATTGGTAGCGGTGCAGTGTAACAGAAACTGTTAAAATTATAGCCTCAGCGGTATTTGCTTGGGGCTATTTTTTTTAGGGACTATTTTCGTGCGAGGAGGGTTGGTGCATGGTTTCAAGAAAATTTCTAATGGTTGTGATCTGCGTGATTTTACAGGATGGTGCTATGATTGCAGGGGTGCCTAAGCAGAAGATTTTTAAACCCATTGTCCCTGTTGCTGTTGTACCCACTACTCAGGAAGCAGATGATCCTTTGGATCCTTTGACGCATTGGTATTCTCCTTTTTCTAAAGCTCAAGATGCTCCTGCTCCTGCAGTTCAAGAAAAAAAATCTACACCGACTGTACCTGTAGATCAAAGTGCCCTTGTAGAAAAGTTGAACAAGCATCGTCCTGCTCCTATACAATTGCCTCCTGCTTATGATCCTAGTTCTGCTGCTTCAGAGTTACCTAGAAATAAACGATCTCGTGGATCTCATTTTGGGGTTGCTCCTGCAGTTCAAGCAAAAAATATAGAGGATGATCCTCGCATGTCGAGTTTGGTCCGCGAGCAAAGCAATCTTCAAGCATGGAGAGCATGGATTGCTGCTGGGATGCAAAAACGCTATGAAAAAAATATAAAATCATTGCAGCAATTGACCTCTTGGGTGTCATCATGGTTTACAAAAAATCCAGCTGGTTCTACTGGCCAGATGAAACGACAAGCATATCATGCTGAGCCAATTGGTAGACCATCAGCTTTGCCAAAACAGCGCGTATCAGTTGACCATTTGGAGTCAGGTATTTCAATGATAACATTACCCGTATTGCAGCAAAAGCCTGGCACGCGGTGGATAGGCAAAGAAGGATCTGTTGTTATGCAGAGCATTCCAGGATTGTTGTGGTCGAATGTGCGCATGGAAGATGGGGGAAACTGTGGTTATCATGCATTAAAAAATCTTTTGATCGTGCTTGCAGCTTTGCAAGATAATCAAGGTAAGGATATTAATTCATTGGTAGCTAAAGATTTAAATTCTGTGGATCTATTGCTTCCTTTTTTAGAAAAATATACGCCGATGGTGTACCAGGAAAGACTTTCTGCAATTAAATCAGATTTGGGTATTTCGGGTGAAAAAGCTATGTCTGATGATGAGTTAAAAAAGAAACGAAATGAGCTGGAGGGTGATTTTTTAAAGTCTTTTGTCAATATCAATGATGGTCATGTAAAAACTGATTATTTAACGACATTTGAAGCGCAATTATTGGTCAATAATTTGCCGGAAAAATTTAAGCGTTTTGAGTCTAAAATTATAATTTTGAGTGATCACGATTCTGAGATATTGATGAATCCGGAATCAGAGTTGCATGCAACGATGCAGTTTTTAAATGCTAATGATCCAGAAAGCGCTATGGTTTTACAACATTCATTGAATGGTCTTCAATCTTTTAAAAATGCTCAAGATGATATTTTGGGTGTTTTGTGGACGGAGATAAATTATCGTCATTGGATAGCTTACGCGATACAAAAAGTAGATGGTAAAATCGTTGCTATTTATTATTTGAATTCTGCTTCTCACAAATTACCAAATAAAGTTAAAGAACTTTTTGAACTATTTGGAATTGTTGAGAACCGATGAGGCTGTTTTTCTTTTGGCTGAATGCAGGGGAATTATCGTTACATTTTCGTCTTTAAACTGTTCTTGTACTTTTTGAAAGCATTGTGCTTTTGGGGTGACCATAATGGTCGCGCAGCTGAGTTGTTCATGGCATTGCTTTGCAACTTTTGCGATCTTGTTGCTGGGCTTGCAAAAAATAACGGTATCAATGGTTGTGTGTCCTGTGTGTCGTATGAGTTCGGGTAAAACATGGTAATCGAAATTGGTGAATCTATTTTTGCGGTTACAAAGAGCTCCGTGATCAATCAAATATGTTTTGTTGTGAACGCATGCAACCCAGAGTGGAAGTGGGCCTATTTTTTTGAGGCCGTCAGTATGTGTGAAGTACGGTCTGATGAGTATTAAGCTGCACCAGATAAGGCATAAAAGTATGGCGCAATGTTTGGCTGTTGGTTTGATGTAGGTGTACAAGAGTACCATGAAAATGCAAACAGCAATGCTGACCTTGAGCATGCTGCTGGGAAAACCAATCAGCCACTCCGGCCTGGAAAAAGATAAAAGATGGAGCCAAAGACAAGCTAAGCCTTCGACTGCGCGATCCAAAATGGCGCAAGGAATGTTTGCCAAGCAACAGATGGTTGTTATGCATGAACACCATAAAAAAATAATGAGTAGTGGTGTAAAGATAAAGTTTGCCAGTGGGCTCATGACTGAAATCGGAAGTCCCCATAAGATCAAAAGTGGCAGTGACATGAGTGAAATGACGAATTGAAGTTCAAAAAATGATATCACGTAATTATGGATAGTAAGGTTAATTTTTTGCAGGCAGCTCATGACGGATTATCGATTGCTTGCAATGTGAAAGGTTAGGTACATATTTTTCCAAAAAATTTTGGATGATCCTTGAATGGGCAGTTGTGAAAGTTGATTTTTTAAAATTACTAAGCAGTCCATGGTTTTAAGCATGGCAGTGATATCTTTTCCATCTTGTTGATGCAAAGCTTCTAGTTTTTTATAAAAATGAGCAATCAGTTCATCAATTATCTCTTTGGATGTTTGTTCTTTGATGTCCAGTTTGTCAACCAGGCGTGCAAATTGTGTTGGTTGCTCAAAGCTTTGATCCAGAAACGGTTGCATGATCTCTTGGTATGGCCAGTCGCTTTGTTGTTGAGCAAATTCTTTAAAAAAACAGCGTGATAAAATAGTGGGAAGCATGGTGTCAGTACGCGTTGCCAGGAATACGAAATGATAACCATGGTGAGGTTCTTCAATGGTTTTGAGCAGTCTGTTGCTGCACGCAGGAGTGAGCTCTTGGGCGCGATAAAAAATAAAAAAACGACGCTCATTGCTATCTAATTTGAATTTAACTTGATCCAAAATATCATCGATATCTTCAAGCGTGTATGAATTTTCAGGATCAATAGCATTGACCAGTGGATGCTGGTGTTCACGTATTTGCATGCAAGGAATGCAGGTACCGCAACCTTGAGACTTGCAAAACAGTTGCTGTAGATGCGTAGTGATTTCTTGCTCTAGGGTAGTTGCATCGCTGACCCACATGTGCGCATGATGTTGGAGTAAAAGATTAGGTTGTTGCATAGTTTTTATTTAGATATAGTCCTATGTTAAAAAATCAATGTAAGGTTGCTCAATAGTCTATCAAAAAAGAATAAAAAACCTATCTATAAACAGATTTTTGGCAAAAACTGAATGATTTGTTATGATATAATTTATATAGGAAAATCATTGTTTATTATGGGGAAATATCATGCATAAGGGATTTTTTTTAGTATTGTTTTGTTTGAGTTCAAGTTTTATAAACTGTGCTGTCGAGCAAAGACCAAGAGATGTTTTATTGGCTTTAAGTCAAGAGCAGCAACAAGAATTTAATGCAATAGTTGTTGAAGAAGAAAATTGTTTGAGACGTAGGGCATTACAAGAAGAACAAACTGAGCGTAATGATCTTTTGTTAGATGAGTGTCGTGCGATGACTTGTCAGCAGGTAAAGGCCAAAGCCGATCAGCGTCAGCAAAGGTTATGTGGATTTACAACAGAAGAACGATTAGCACGGCAAGAAATAGTTGATAGTAGAGAAGATTCTTTGAATCAGATAAAACAGCTGCATCAGGTTGAGTGGTTGGGTGTGCTGCAAAGAACCATTAAGGGATTACAAAGAAAAACAGGCAAACAAGATAATCAATTAAAGGGATTACAAATAAAAACACGTGAACAGGATGATCAATTACGTGAACAAGATGATCAATTAAAAGAATTACAAAGAAAAAAACGTGAACAAGATGAACAATTAAATGGATTAAATTGCTTAAATAATACTGAATTACAATTTTTGAAGGACTCAAATAATGCTTTAGTGAAGCAAGTTTCGGGGTTAGCACAAGAGAACCAAAGTCTGCAAAGAGATGTGAGGCTTTTATATAGAATGCGAGGAGGAGATGAGCAGCTTACGAAAGAATTGCTGGCAAGCAATAAGGCATTGGAAGAAGCAAACGTGGCATTGCAAGAAGCAAGCCGTAGTTCGCAAGCATGGTCAAAAGAAGTTTACTCGTTGCGTTGTCAGATGCAGGAATTGCAGCAACGCTTAGAGCCTTTTGCTCAAATGAGCACGGTGCAAAGGCAAACGAGTGGTTCAGCTGGTCATCATGGGGCTTCTGTAAATCCACATTTGCCACAGAGTCGAGTTAGCAAGCATAGACCCAAATTAAATTAGTTTGGTGCATTTTATATAGGGAAATCATTGTTGATTATAGGGAAATGTCATGCATAAGGGAATTTTTTTAGTATTGGTTTGTTTGGGTTCAAGTTTTATAGACTGCGCTGTCGAGCAGGAATCAAGAGAAGTTTTATTGGCTTTAAGTCAGCAGCCGCAACAAGAATTTAATGCAATAGTTGTTGAAGAAAGAAATGATCAAGCAGTTAAAAATAAAGAATTATTTGAGCGCAACTATTATCTTTTGGGGTTGCAACTGTTACATGACTATTTTGAAGCGATTCGTCTTGAAACGATTCGTCAGCAGGAAAAGGCCAAAGCCGATCAGCAAAGGTTATGTGAATTGACAAGAGAAGAACAATCAGTAAGGCGCAAAATAGTTGTTAGTAAAGACGCTTCTTTGAATAAGATAAAACAACAGCATCAGACTGAGTGGTTGGGTGTGTTGCAAAGAACCGTTGAGGTGGAGGTATTGCAAGGAATCATTAAGGAATTACAAAGAAAAACACGTGAACAAGATAATCGATTAATGGGATTACAAAAAAAAGAGCGTGAACAAGCTGATCAATTAAAAGGATTGGAGAACTTCTATGATTCTCAATTAAAAAGATCGACGGAGTCAAGTAAAGTTTTAGAGATGCAAGTTTCGAGGTTAGCAGTAGAGAACCAAAGTCTGCAAAGAGATGTGAACCTTGTATGTAGAATGCGAGGAGAAAATGAGCAGCTGAAGGCAAGTAACAAGGCATTGCAAGAAGCAAACGTTGCATTGCAAGGAGCAACTGTCTGTGGGCAACCATGATCAAGAGAAGTTGACTCGTTATCGTCAGATCTATAAACAGGTTTTTGGCAACAATTGAATGGTTTGTTATGATATCGTTTATACGGGGGAATCATTGTTGATTATAGGGAAATGTCATGCATAAGGGAATTTTTTTAGTATTGTTTTGTTTGAGTTCAAGTTTTATAAACTGTGCTGTCGAGCAAAGACCGTATATGGTTGATCGTATAATGCATCGAATTGATGATACAACAAAATTACCGCTTTATTTTGAATCTGTTTTGACTGACATTATAAAATGTATACCAATAGGTGAAGTGAGCCCTCAAGGTGATGATGCTTACGCTTCAATGCAAGATCTCTTAGTTGAAAATTCGAGATTGATGGTCATGCAGGATATTTGTGAAGTTTTGAATAATAGATGGAAAGTCTCTTCTCAAAAATGGGGTCTACCAGAAAGCTATAAACCTAATTATGAGCGATTAGCATGTACCCTTTTAAGAGGTTGCAATAGCACTCTTTTTAAGAGTGAAAATGGTCTATATGTTTTAAATAAAGATGCTTTTTTAGATTTTGTAGATTTAAAAATTCTAGAAAGAATGAACCTGTTAAAACAGCAGCAAATTTTTTTAGAACAATTAACTAAAACATCCAAAGAGTGTCAACAACAAAAAAGTGATTGTGCGTGGGAAAGTTTTAATGATTGTGTGCAGCAAAATATTGTTGACTTGAAAAATCGAGTGAGTTTGGCTATAGATCAGGAGCGGCAACAAGAATTTACGAGAATGCTTACTGTTTTTATGCTAAGCGAAAAAGAATGTTTGATGCAGAAGCAGCAACAGGAATTTAGGACAATATTTGAAGATTGTATGTTAAGTAAAAAAGAATGTTTGATGCAGGAGCAGCAACAGGAATTTAAGGCAATAGTTGTTAAGATGTGTCAAGCAGTTAAAAAGCAAGAGCTATCAGCAAGGCGACAAATAGTTCGTGAAAGAGAGCATGGTTGTGATGAGATAAAAAAACAACAACAGGTTGAGCTTCCAGCTGTGATGCAGAGAATTATTAATCGACAACAACAAGAAAATGAACAGTTAAGACACTTGGCTGGAGTGGATCAAGAAACCATTGATCGATTACAAGAAAAAATATGTAAGCAAGATGATCAATTAACAAGATTGACAGACTTAGAGGTTGCATTGAAAGAACAAAATTCCTCCAAAATTCTTCAATTAGATCTTCAAAATCAGAAATTGTCTAATGCTGTAAGTTCAATGCAAGGACAAACGTCTGTATTGAATCGTCGAATTGACGAATTGTCGCAGGAGTTACGGGCACGTAGTGACTCGTTGCAACAGGCGGATGGACAAGTTGACTTGTTGCATAGTCAAAATCAGAAATTGTCTAATGCTGTAAGTTCAATGCGAGGACAAACGTCTGCATTGAATCGTCGAATTGACGAATTGTCGAAGGAGTTACGGGCACGCAGTGACTCGTTACAACAGGCCGATGGAGAAGTTGATTTGTTGCATAGTCGAGTTCAGAGGTTGATTGATGCGGTAAGTTCAAGGGAAGAACAAATGTTTTCGTTGTATGGTCAAAATCAGGAGTTGGGTGATACTCTAAGTGCAACGCAAGAAGAAAATAGTTCATTGAATCGTCAAATTGGGGAGTTGAGTAGTCAAAATCAGGCGTTGTTGCGCAAAGTGCAGACCCGCGATGCGTTATTGCAAGAGGCAAATTTTGGTGTGCAAGCATGGTCAAGAGAAGTTTGCTGGTTGCAGCGTATGGTTCAAGAATTGCGCAGTACTGTGCAAAGGCAAAGGTATGAAGCTCAGTTGCGGCAACAACACGTAGTATCCTCTGCTCAAATGAGCACAGTGGAAAGGCAAATGAGTGGTTCAGCTGGTCATTGTGGGGCTTCTGTAAACTCACATTTGCCACAGCGTCAAGTTAACACACGTAGACCCAAATTAAATTAGTTTGTTGGATGTTGTTTGGCTTGGTATGCGGTCATAATAATTTTAAAAATTTGATCTGCCAGAGCATCTTGATCTTGGAGTGCGTCAATGATGATCACGTTTGATCGTGTTGCAAAAATTGTATCAAAAGCATCAACCAGAACTTGCATGCGCTCTATAATTTCTTCTTCAAATTTGTCCGAAATTGCGCGTGATTTTTTAATGCGTTCTATGGCATCTTTTGCTTGAATGCGAAGATAAAAAATGATATCGGGAGTAATGTTGTGCATGCACCACGCGTTAATCGTGTTGATCATTTGCATATCAAGGCCTTTAAAATATCCTTGGTAGGCAAGTGACGAATCTGACATTCGGTCTGAGATGATGAGTGCTCCAGCATCGAGCTGTGGAATGATTAGTTCGTTGAAATGTTGTGCTCGATCTGCTGCAAATAATAAAAATTGAGCCATCGAACAAGTTGGAGCTGTTTTTTCTAAAATAATATTGCGCAGTTGAGCGCCGAGTTCAGTTGCACCTGGTTCTTTGGTAACGGTAGAATTGATCTGTGTTGATGCAAGCAAACTTTGGAGCTTGCGCGCTAAGGTTGTTTTACCAGAACCATCAATGCCTTCAAGTACACATAAAAAACCTGGATATTGATGAGCCATGCACAATCCCTGCATTAAAAAAGTTATCATGAACGCTAGGCATCTTGAAATCGCTTTCATACATCGTCCTATATCAAAAAACTGTACATTTAAAAGTTGGTGACAGTGTATCAAAAAGAACAAAAATCATAAAATTCTTTGTGAAAATATATTTTGGCAATAATTCAATGATTTGTTACCCTGTACATTACATTGTGAAATTATCATTGATTATGGGGAATTATTATGAATAAAAGTATATTTTTTATATTTTTGTGCTTGAGTGCCAATTTTGTACATAGTTCGGGAGATGCAATAGATCCTTTGAGGGGAAAAAACTCCTTGCAAGTTAAAAAACCTATCTCTCTGGTTAGTCCTGAATCGAAGGATAGCGAGTTCGATACGAGAGCACTGACGGCTGAGTCATGTAGCAAGCTTATTTATCATATTTTTCTAGCAAAAATAAGAGAGACCAACATTGAGTTGAAATGTGTACATGATGATGTTTGTGCACATGCGTCTGCAACATCACTTGCGGGAGAGTTTTATAAGAAGGTCAGTGATTTATGGGATACAAAATTTAAATCTCAATTGGGTGAACAAAACAGGGAGATTTATAATCAATTTGCGCTTGGTGTTGTAAATATTAATATTCATGGTGGAGGTCTCATTGCAGTTATTTCTCCAAACAATCCAGGTAAGTCATGGTTTGGTTTTGATGAGAATTTTATTAAACAAAATTTAGAGTTAGAGATTGAACAAATCATTGTTGATTATAAGCTTTACATGGAGGAGTTGGCAACTTTAAATTCAACAAGGTCATCAGCTCAAGTGCAGCATCAAGTAGATGCTGCGCGTCATAATTTCTGTGCGATTTCTGGAGAAAAAGCTGAGGTCGCTTTTATACCGTTATGGGCTTTGTCAGGATTCGGGGCTATATCTTTGAGTCGACGAATGGGTCAACTAGTTAAAGATAAAAATCAAATACCATCATACTATACGCCTCTTTTTGTATTAATGGTACAATTAATAGAGCGTACTACTGTACTAAGTGAACATGATTCTTTTGCACAAAATGCTGTTGATCTAAAAAGAGGTCGTATGCTAAGTCTTACGCTTGATAGTCGTTCTGTTTTAACAGAATTGTGGAAAGAACGGTTTGAGTTAACAATGGATTCTAATCATCGTCTTGATTATGACAGGTTAGTGGAAGATTTTTTAAAGCGTTGCAGCGTAGATGATATATTTGAAATGTCTAGAACTGAAGAAGAGAAGGCTAATGAAGATTTTTTCTTTAATAAAAATTTTTTTAAAAAGCAGGTAGAGCTACGTATTCAAGAACAGGTAGGTGTTTATCTTACTCAGCGACGGAAGCAAGAAAAGGAGCAGAAAGAGGTCTTGGCGGCAGAAAGACTTCTGCTAGGTGAAAAGGCTTTGGCGCTCCAACAAGCGCTTCTTGATGAAGAAAAAGCAACAGTGCCTCGCAAAAAACCTGAAGCTCAGACACCAGTTAAAGCAGTAGTTGCTGCTTCGTTGGTAACAAATGCGTCTACAACAAAAACGCCTCAAGTGGCAAAAAAACCAACAATAACGGCTGAGGAAATGCAGCGTCGTGGACAACAAGCAATACAGCAGGAAGAAAAAAATGTGCGTTGCGGGCAAGCAAATGTTGAAACAGCAGAGCGTAAACAAATAGTCGGCCAAGCAGCAGCAGCGCTCAAAAAAGTAGCACGTGAAAAAAGCCAAGAAGCAGAGCGTCAACAAAGGGCAGCCGCAGAAGTAGAGCGTAAAGAAGAAGAGCATAAAAAAGAAACATTGAGACTTCAAGCAGAGCTTAAAGAAGCAGAACGTCAAATAATTGCTGTGCAAAAAGCTCGGGAAAGGGCAGATGCAGAAGTAGTTCGTCTGAAAAAAGTTGCGCAAGAAGCAGCGCGTGAAGCCGTAGTACGTCAGCAACAAGAAATAATGAGTGCAGAACAAATAGCCCGTCAGGTAGTAGAGTATCAGCAAACAGCAGATGTAGAAGTAGTGCAGCAGAAAAGAGAAACATTGAGATTTCAAGAAACTCTTAAACGTCGAGAAGCAGAGATTGAAGAAGTAGTGCGTCAAAGAGATACTGCGCAAGCAGAAGCAATTCGTCAAACAGGTGTTGCTCAAGAAGCTGTGTATCAGGCAATGGTTTTAGAAGAAAGTCTTTTGTCGCAGCAGCAAGTTGTGTCAATGCCTGTGCGATATGAATCTAATCTTTACATAGCGCAAGAGTATCAGCGGGCCTTAAACACCACCAATGGTGGTTCACCAATGCAGGCTGTATGCACCACCAATGATGGTTCATCAATGTGGGTTCGTAGAAATAATCTTTATGATCAGGTGACGAGAAAATAATTTTTTTTGAGCGCAAATAAAAGTTGTAGCATTGATGCTGTTTTATGAGATTATTGTTGAATACGGGAAAAATTTATGACGAAGTTTGTTTTTTTGATACTTTTTTGCTTGAGCGCAAATTTTATACATAGTGCGGTTTCTAAAAAAGAATCGCAAGAGCTTGATGTGCTTACGGAGCTCAAAAAGAGGTTGGACGTGTTGCGTACAAATCCAAAAGAGGCGTCAGAGGTTGGGTTTACAGGTCCACTACCTTCTTATTGTGAACCTGTTGCCTTGGAGTTATATACGCGTGCAGATTCATATAAGAAAGGTCTTTTAAGCGCAATGCGGGCTGATGAGACGATAGTTGATGCACAGAAAGTAGGCAGGCAGGTGGAGTTTGCGATACAAAGTATGTTTAAGGTTCATACTTTGTTCGATCAAGTGTGGATACAAAAAGTTAAAGCAGAGCTTGGTGTTCATCGTCGAGTTGACTATGATCGCTTAATGCATGATTATATAAAAATTTGTCCGAAAGAGATTTTAGGGGTCGAGATATTCAATAATGGTCAAATTAAGATTAATTTTAATAAACAAGTTTTTGGGGAATTTGTAGGCAGGACCATGCAAGATACGGTTGAGGCATATAAAGAACAACTGGATGCTAACGTACAGCGTGAAGCAGAAATAGAAACTCACCAAAATAGTGCGACTTCTTTTAAACCAGTTGAAATTGATCATATTAAAACGGCATGTGCACCAAAGTCGTCCTGTTGTAAAGCTTGTGGTTGCAGTTTTGCTGCAATATTGCGTCAGACATTGTTGCAAGGTTTATCTTCTGAGCAAATAGCGATTCCATACATAAGTTTTATTTTAGATTGGTTTGCTCAAGAGACAGCACGTTTGGCTGCAGATAAAAATCTCAGACAAGATAATATAAGTTGTGCTGGGAGTAAGTTGTTAGAAGAGATCAATCGTGTCGACGAGATTGTTAATACCGTGTGGACAGAGCACTTTTTAATGAAAATGCATCATAGAAATAGATCTGTTTATAACGATTTGGTCGATAAGTATTTAAGGAATTATTCTGGAGATATTTTTAATATTAGATTGAGCCAAAATCATCCATCTCATCATTGTGATTTTTTGAATATAAATAATTATAACGGGCTTTTAAGCTCAAAGATTCAAGAACAAGTGTCTGCGTATCTTGTTGAGCAAGATCAGAAAGAAAAGAAGCAGCAAAAGGCCTTGGAAGTTGAAAATAGACGTAAAGCAGCAGCGGTTTTGCGTGCCCAACAAGCGCTTCTTGATGAAGAAAAAGTTAAACAAGCAAAAGCGCGTCGCAAAAAATCTGAAGCTCAGAAGACACAAGTTGAAGCAGCAGTTGTTGCTGCGTTGGTAACAAATTCGCCTACAGCAGAAGAGCCTCAAATAGTTGAAGAACTAACAGTAACTGATGTGGAAACGGATGCGGAGATGCAGCGTCGTAGACAGCAATCAAAGGATCAGAGAGAAAAAAATGCACGTTGCAGGCAAGAAAAGGTTGAAGCAGCACTCCAAAAGGCAGCAGCTGCAGCACGCAAAAAAGCAGCGCGCGCAGAATTAGAACGTCAGCAAAGTGTTGTGGAAGAACTTACATCTCAATTGCAAGGCCAGCAATCATCTGCAGAGCAAGAGTTGCCGGTGCAAAAGCCTGGATGTGCTCCTGCAAATATACATCATTTGGCACGCGAAAAAAGAATAACAGGCTTAAGGGCGTATGTTGCACAGGGCTTAGGCTTACCCCTTTCTGAGGGTGTTCAATAAAAAAATGTTGAGTGAGTACGCCTTATTTTTATGAAAAAATTTTATGATAACTCCTCTGATTATGGGAAAATTTTATGACTAAGTTTGTTTTTTTGATAATTTTTTGCTTGAGTACAAATTTTATAAATAGTGCGGGTGCGGTATCTAAAAAAGAAGGCCAAACCAAAGAAAGTGTGATACAACGCGTGATCAAAGCTTCTCAAGCAAGATTGGCGGCCACTCAAACAGAGATGACAGGAGAAGATGATACTGGTTCAATAGATCTTGATAAACTTCCTCCATACTGCCGTGATATTTGTGCGGTCGTTCGACGTGATTTAATAAACAAGGCGAAACAGAGCGAAATAGATACTGTTCGTGTAGAGCCTTGGGCTGAACCAGTTACGTTAGAGATTCATAAAATTGCGAGTAAATTATGGACAGAAAAATTTCAATCAGAGTTTGGTGAGGAACACAGAAATGTTTATGATCAGTTAATATTTGATTGTTTTGAAATGTGCGATGGGTACGTGCAGATAGGTTCTTTCCTTGATGATCCTGATATACCGGGGCTCTCGTTTGACGGAGACTTAATTGAACAAAATTTAAAGTTAAGGGTTGAACAACAGATTGTTGTTTGTAAATCTGAGCTGGAGGGGCTAGTAGCTTCAGGTCAAGTGGCACTTGCGGCTCAAGCACGACCTACAGCGGATGTAGACAGTCACAGGCTTGATGCTACTTCTTCTGAAGATACTGGTTTGGTCGTGCGCAGTAGTCACCTTCCTTCATACTACGGGCCTATTGCGCTGGAATTGCAACAACGTATGGCCAAGATTAAGCAAGCTAAAAGCATTACAATGTCCCCAATATCTCAAGAGATAGGTGCGACGCTGATTATGAGAACGATCGGTCTATATTTTGATAAATTATGGACAACAGAGCTTGAACCAAAATTTGGTCGGGAACAGAAGAAAGCCTATGAAGGGTTATTGCATGACTGTTTACAGGGTTGTCCTGAAGATTTACTGAAGGTTGTTGTTGATGAACAAACAGATGAAAAGAGTTTTTCGCTTAATCAAGAGGTTTTTGCTGCATCTTTTAAATCTATGATTCACCATAAAATAGTTAATGACTTGCGTGAGCAGACGCAGCGCATCCAAGAAGATCTGACAGCGGTAGATTCGGCGTTGCATGCAGTAAAAATGGCGCATCATGGTAACGGTGCGGCTCCTGGTAACAATGTTGAGCGCAGGAGTATTTCAAATAGTAGTCTTCAAATATTTTCGCTATCGCCTCAGATAGTATTGCAAGGTTTATCTTCTCCAAAACAACCATCCTCATACATAGATCTTATTTCGAGTTATTTGGTAGCAGAGGTACTGCGTGTTACTTTAGGTGAACAACTTTCTATTGAAGAGCAAAATTTTTATGGGATAAAGCTTTTGCATAAGGTCAATGAGCGTGTTGATACATTATGGAAAGATGAATTTGGATCGAAGATTGGTTATAAAAATAAACTTATTTATGACAATTTAGTAAGCGATGGTTTAAAGGATTGTTGTAAAAACGTTTTTAACGTTAAATTCGACAATAATAGACCTAAAAACTGTATTGTGTTTGATACAGAAAATTGGGAAGAGCTTCTGAGGTTAAAGATTCAAGAACAAGTGACGATTTATCGTTCTCAGCAACGGAAGCAAGATAAGGAGCAGCAAAAAGCCTTAGAGCCTGAGAATAAACGTAAAGAAGCAGAGGCTTTGGCGCTCCAACAAGCGCTTCTTGGTGAAAAAAATGTTAAAAAAGTAAAAGTGCCTAGCAAAAAACCTGAAACTCAGAAGACATCAGTTAAAGCAGCAGTTGCTGCTTCGTTGGTAACAAATGCGTCTACAACAAAAACGCCTCAAGTAGCAAAAAAACCAACAATAACGGCTGAGGAAATGCAGCGTCGTGAACAACAATCAAAGCTGGATAAAGAAAAAAAAGTGCGTTGCAAGCAAGAAGAGGCTGCAGCAGCAGCGCTCAAAAAAACAATATGCGAAGCAGCAGCACGCAGTCAAGCAGCGCGTGAAGAACGTGAAGAAATAGAGCGTCAGCAAAGGGCAGCGGCAGAAGCAGCGCGCAAAGAAGAAGAATGTCAGCAACAAGAAATAGCGCATGCAGAACAAGTAGCCCGCCAAGCAGCAGAGCGTCAAAAAGAAACATTGAGATTTCAGGCAGAGCTTGAAGAAGCAGTACGAGTTGCGCAAGAAGCTCGGGAAAGGGCAGAAGCAGAAGCAGCTCTTCAACGAAATGCAGCAGAAGAAGCTAGGCGTCAGCAAAGGGTTTTAGAAGCAGAGCTACAGGCATTACGTGCACGTACTATGCATCCAGTAGAGGATCGTACGCAGCAACATGGGCAGGAATTGTTGGGTGTCGTTGCTGCTGAGTTAGCCGAGCAGCCAGTGCAGCCTGCTGTGCGAGTTGAACCTGATTCTGGTACTAACAGAAGAGCTTCTTACAGGCATAATCCGTATGCGCTTGTGGTACCTAGTCAGCAACGAAATTAAATATATTTTTGAGCGCAAAGAAAAGTTGCAGTAGATATGCTGCTTTATGAGATTATTGTTGAATACGGGAAAATTTTATGACTAAAATTATTTTTTTGATACTTTTTTGCTTGAGTACAAATTTTATAAATAGTGCGGTATCTAAAAAAGAATCGCAAGAGCTTGATGTGTCTACAGTTGTGTCTAGGGTGCTTGAAGAGAGGTTGGACCTATTGCATACCAATGCAAACGAGGCGTCAAAGGTTGGATTTACAGATCCATTACCTTCTTACTGTGAGCCTATTGCTAGGAGCTTAAAAGTGCGTATAGATTCACTTATGAAAGATATGTTAAGCCTAGCAAGTGAAATGCATCCTTCTGAGCAAGTAGCCGATGCAAATCCAGTAAGCAGTCAGGTGGACTCTGTGATACAAAGTATGCGTGCGGCTCATGTTTTTTTTGATGATTTATGGAAACAAAAATTTCAAGCAGAGCTTGGTGCTCATCGTCGAGCTGAGTATGATAACTTAATGCATGATTGCATCAATGATACGTGTCCGCAAGTTATTTTAAGGCCTACGATATTACCTAATGGTCAAATTAAGATTGATCTTGATGAACAAGTTTTTGCGGCATTTGTAGGCACGATTATTAAAAATAAGGTTTATACACATAAAGAACAATTACTTGTTAAAATGCAGCATGAAGCAGAAATAAATACAGAGACACTTTTTTCCGATACAGGGCCTATTTATGGGCACATTCAAGATTGTATAAAATTAAGAACAAAACAAGACCCAAAAGTGTATTCACAAGCAATTATCGGATTTCTTCGTGACAGTGTAGAGATATTATGGATGAAAAAGTTTAAGTCTATAATTGGTGAAGAAAACAGAGAGCTTTATAATAGGTTGGTAGTTGAATCTTTTATACTTAAGAAAGAATACCTTTCATTTGATTCTGTTCCGGGGATGCCTGATTTCAAAAGGATTATGTTTGAACAACCTCTTGTTGAAAAAGAGTTAGAACAAGCCATTGAGCAACGGTTTTTTGATTATAATGCGCAGCGAGAACAGAAAGAAAAGGAGCAGCAAAAGGCTTTTGAGGCAACAAAACGTCGTTTAGATGCAGGGGTTGTCAAACTCCAAAAAATGTTTCTTGCAAAAAAACGTCGTCAAGATGAAAAGAATTTAAAGGTCCAAAAAGCGCTTCTTGATGAAGACAAGCGTGAAAAAGCAGAGCGTGCACAACAACAAAAAGCAGCAGCTGTAGCAGCTAAGGCTGCTGCTTTAGCAAAAAAACCAAAAAAGCCTAAAGTAGCTGAAAAACCACCAGTAGCACCTGAGGAAATGCAGCGTCGTGAACAACAATCAAAGCTGGATAAAGAAAAAAAAGTGCGTTGCAAGCAAGAAGAGGCTGAAGCAGCAGCGCTCAAAAAAGCAACGCGCGCAGAATTAGAACGTCAGCAAAGTGCTGTAGAAGAACTTGTATCTCAAGTGCAAGGTCAGCAATCATCTGCAGAGCAAGAATTGCCGGTGCAAAAGCCTGGGTGTGCCCCTATCAATCCACGATGGGATAGACAGAATAAGATGCTACGGGCTATGTCATCGGCTAAAACTAGATCTTCATTGGGAATTTCTCCCTCTGCCAATCATTCCGAGTGATTTTGAATCTTTGCGACAAATAGGTTCTATTTTTATGAAAAACCCTTATTTTAGAGGGGTATTATTTTTTGTAGAACAATATATTCTTTATATAAGGTAAAGAAATTGTTTATACAGGTGGTTTTTTGTGCGATTAGCTATAGTGTTTAGTCTATGCTTTGGTATCTGTTTGCAGACAGTTGTCACCCAAAATCCTGAAGGGATGAAAGTGACTCGTGAGTTGCACTCGCAGGTTATGAAAAATCTTGAGCAGCGATTGGGTAAGGATGTTGTTTTACCATCTTTAGAACCATCGTCAGATCAGGCAACTAAGCAATCTCAAAATCTTGCTCAAAAACGTCAAGCTGAGAGAGTAGAACTGGCGAATCGTCTTATTAAATTTTATGTAAAAAAAAGACCTCAGGAAGTTCAGCAGAAAGATGCATACCAAACATTGCATGATATTTTTGCGAACTCAACGAGCGAAGAGTTATCAAGTTGTTGTTCTGATGTTGATAAGGAGGGTTTATCTAATTGGCAAGAATTATGCCGTAAACCATCATCGCCCTATGGACCTTTGTTGCAACGGTTTGTTGTGATGTTGGAGATTCAAAAAATACGTAAGCAACTGTCAAATATTTCTGAAAATGATCAGCTTGGTAATTATGCCAAGGAGGTTTTGTCTCTTAAGTGTTTAAAGCCTTACCTATCAGATGTAAGAGAACAATTATCAAAAAACGGCCATCAGTTTGATAGCAAATTAATGGCTACTGCAGTTACAGCTGTTTTGGGTTCACCTGCACGTAATGTGAGTTCTAATGATCTCAATAAAATTAATAGTGCCTATAATTTTTTAGATAAAGTTTGTGTTGAAATTTTTCCACGATTATCCCCAGGCTTGAGGGAATATGGATATACATTATTACAAAGGGTAGCTGCATCTGAGGTTGGGCAGAAAAACTCTTGGACTCATGAAAATTTTCAGGGCCTTGCATTGTATAATTGTTTACAGGATTTTGTATATGATCAGTGCAATCATTATTTAAAAAATCGTTTAAATTTTGCTGGGCTGGAAACAAGTTGGGCTGCGCTGGAAAGAAATCATGCTGAAAAAGTTGAAAAGTTTTATCAACAATCTAAAGAAATTCATGATCAACAATCTAAGAAAATTGGTGCTTTTATGCAGAGCATATATCAGCAATATGTTTATGCGACTCGACAAAAAATGAACACAACCCATGATGCAATGGGTCAAGCATTGGTTGCAAGTTACTTGGATCGCAAGCATAAGATTTATGATGAAAATAATCGATTGATGAATGTTGTTGGTCGTCTTGTTCAAAAAAATTCTGGTACATTGAGCAACCGTTATTTTCAAAACTGGCAATTGTGGGCTGTGCAGCAACGAGCAGGCAAAACTACAATAACTCCAGATATTTCATTTTTGCCTGGGTTAAGTGATAGTGCATCAAGTGAAAGTGATGTGGTAGTCTTAGAAAAGCAAGATGAAGCAGCGCCTTGTAGCTCTGGCAGCTCTGGGTATGTTTCCCGTAGGGGACTGGCATTAGGCCTTCCGTTTTGGTTATGGAACCCCCAGGCTGAGCGTGATCGAGGTTCACCGCAATCTCCCTATGTTTGTGGGCATTATCTTGAATATGGTATTTTTCGATGGCATGCTCCAGATCGAGCAACTTGGTGGATTATGCCAGATGGCTCATATCATTGGCGATCTGCAGATGGCAAAATGCTGGGTAGTTCATGGAATGGACATCTTTGGTGGGTTTATCCTAGGAAGCCTGGGAGAAGATCAATGGGGCAATGGCGTACAACTATTACAAATTTATAAAAAAATAGGATCTAAACCATTGATTTTAGGCTTTAAAATCGTGTATTTTAATACTATAAAGTCATTAAAAAAATGGAGGGTTTTCTATGAGTGACTGGAAACAAAGTAGCGTCAGACAGCTTAATGATCGCAATCGAGTTTGTCGTTATTGTAAAACATCAAGTGGTCAAAAAAAGATGAATGATACGATTACTCGGGTAAGACAGCGTTTACAAGATGTATGGTCTGGGCGTAAGAAAAGTTCTTAAACTGATCCAGATGATTGCCTAACATTCTCCCTTTTTGGTATTGTGCTCATAGGAAAAATTAGGGGGAATGTTATGGACTTAAAAAAAAATATTACCATCAATAAATTACTTCAAAAATCTAAATTCATTGTTTCAATTATTATTTTTTTCACGGTTTGTCTGATCGGATCAATCTCTGATGCGGCATCCAAGACTGTTACGTCGGTGACTGATCTTGCAATAAATAAGCCGCCCTTGCAACTTGTTGCTATAGAAAATGACACCCAAGGGTGTGAGTTTCAGGTTTTTTATGGCTCAGAGGCTGCATCGGCATTCGTTTTTCCTCAAAGTACATTTCATTTTAATGCCCAAAAGGGTTTGCCGTTGTCTGGCAAAGATTTAATGATTATTAAATGTTGTAAAGGCTCTTTTTTGCCAGTGTTTGTGCAGTATGGTGGAGTTGCAAGTGGTGAAAAACAAAACGGCTTTGATGGACCATTTTATCTGTCTATGTGGCTGCACTATCCGCAAGTGCCAGAAACATCCAAAACGCATGTTCGCTGCATGATTAAATCAGGAACAATAGGTACCATAGGTGTTAAAATAGGCAACAAAGGTGACTATCGTTTTGTGGCATATGACAATGTTAATTTTATCGTGTAAATATTTAAAATCTCTGAAAAAAGGATTGTCGTGAAAAAAGCAATTGTATTGTTGTCAGCTCTTTTTGTCATGGTATACGGTGAACATGACGGGCAAGAAAATATGTCGCTGGGTAGGAATTGGAAAGATTCTATCATGGTGCACTGGCAATCACTGTCAAGTATTGAGCAGCTACTGTTGACGGGGCTTATTGGTCTTGCTGTGGTTTGGGTTGTGTGGCGTATTTTTAAATGCGGTAAAGGTGGGTGTGGTTGTCACTGTGGTGACAGGTGTACTTGTAAGCTTTAAAAGAACAGTGAAAGAAAGTAAAATCGTTATTTTCTGGGTCCTTCGGACTTGTTGGTTATCTTGATCTCATATCTTGAGGTCGTTACGCACGACAGGCGCCAAAGCATGAGTGCACATGCTTTGGAATCATGCATCAAAGGAGCACCTTTGAAATCCCTGACGCTTCGAACTCGCTAGCCAGATTATTTCATAATCTGCCGCGCTCAGACACCCGAAGCTAATTTTGCCGCCAAAGCTTTTTATCTATTTGATCCTACACTTCGTTTCGGATGAGTTGGTGAGTTGTTTCAAATTTTATCTCTACCTATGCATCTGTCTGTTAAAAAAAGAATTATGAAAGCAATTTTTATAAAATAACGGTAAAATTAGCTTCACTGTTCGAGCGCGGCGTTGCGACAGTTGTTGCGATAGCAACACTAAGTCAACGTCTAGCGAGTTGGAAGCGTCAGGGGGTTTTGGGGTCTCCCCAAATGCGGATTGGAAAGTATCGCAGTATACTTTCCCGCCTGGACCGCAGCCTGCCCGGCGAAGCTCCTATCATAAAAGAAGTGAACATGGGTCTCCGGGTCAAGCCTGAGGATGAGGAGGTGATGGATATGAAAGCGTAGCCTGGGTAGGTCCCTCAAGATATGAAATACACGGATCAGTCATGCCGGAACGGAAAAAATAAAAAAAATGAACCCTAAAATTATCCCTCGATACTTTTTTTCGCAAAAGCTCAAAAAAACTCGGGACGAGCGGCCAGGGGGGTGAATGTTGTAATATTGGACTAAAAATCACGCCTAGCCCGCAGCCTGCCCGGCGAAGCTCCTATCATAAAAGAAATGAACATGGCTCCCCGGGTCAAGTACGAGGATGAGGAGGTGGTGGATATGAAGGCGTAGCCTGGGTAGGTCCCTCAAGATATGAAATACACGGATCAGTCATGCCGGAACGGAAAAAATAAAAAAAATGAACCCTAAAATTATCCCTCGATACTTTTTTTCGCAAAAGCTCAAAAAAACTCGGGACGAGCGGCCAGGGGGGTGAATGTTGTAATATTGGACTAAAAATCACGCCTAGCCCGCAGCCTGCCCGGCGAAGCTCCTATCATAAAAGAAATGAACATGGCTCCCCGGGTCAAGTACGAGGATGAGGAGGTGGTGGATATGAAGGCGTAGCCTGGGTAGGGCTCTCAAAACAATCAAACTAAGATAACCAACGAGTCGGAACGACCACATTTTTACAAAAGCAGAGACTGATGCTTCAAAATAAAATCAAAGCAAATCTTACTCCAATTCTCCATGTTATCATAAAGCTTTTGACATTCTTCAAGCGTAAGAAGGGTACCATTTTTATGTTCATCTTTGATTGCAATTTGGTCTGTTGTACCGGTCACTAAAAGAATGAGTCCAAGATGTACTTTTCCCACATCGCTGGTGTCATCATTGAGCACTCCAATGGGATGAGTTTTAAGGGCACCTTGATAAGTAACTTCTTCCTGAAATTCTCGACGAGCCCAAGAAAGAATATCATTGTTTTGGATATCTTCTTGGCGAATGTGTCCGCCAATTCCCAGTGAAAATTTACCAGCAAGGCGTTGTTCTGAAGCGCTTGTCTTACGTTGCATAACAAATAATTTTTGGTTGTACGTAAACAAAACATAAGGAATAATTTGTTTGTATTTGGGATCGTTTTCTGCATGCGCTCGTGGCATGTAGGTTGCATTTGTTTGAATGATATTCATGAAATTTTCAAGCATTGATTGTTCAATGCCATGCCATGCAGAGATTGTTGTAAATAGTGCTGCGCGTGGTACCACTAAAATTTCTTCATTGAGATGATGGGATATTGGTTGTTCTTGCAACTGAGGGCTTTGCATTTACTACTTTCTGAGGTAAAAACGTTTGTTGAGTACTGCTCTTTTTCCCATCGCTTTTTTTGGATAATCACACCATAGAAAATAACAAAAAAAAAATCAATCTTTTTTGTAAGCATTTTGATAGTGCTGTATACTGTCGATCAGAACTTAATCATAGTACCCCGATCGTAAAGGTATTTTTATGTCCTATAATATTCACGAGGTTGAAAAGAAATGGCAACAATATTGGAATAATTATCCATATGGTGTTGCAAAGGCAATAAATACCGGAAAAAAATATTACTGTCTTGATATGTTTCCATACCCATCAGGAGCTGGCCTGCATGTAGGTCATTGGCGCGGATATGTGCTGTCTGATGTGTATGCTCGTGCAAAAGTACTGCAGGGCTATAATGTGCTTCATCCCATGGGTTGGGATGCTTTTGGTTTGCCAGCTGAAAATGCAGCAATTAAAGAAGGCATGCATCCGCGTCCCGTCACTGAGCGCAATATCGCAACTTTTAAGCGACAACTGAAAACGATCGGTGCGATTTATGATTGGACCAAAGAGCTTGATACGACTGATCCAAAATATTATAAATGGACTCAGTGGATTTTTTTACAGATGTACCAGCGTGGTCTTGCATATGAATCGATGATGCCCATCAACTGGTGTCCATCTTGTTTAACGGGTCTTGCAAATGAAGAAGTGGTCGATGGTGGTTGCGAACGTTGTGGTTCAACCGTTGAACCCAAGCAAGTGCGTCAGTGGGTTCTTCGAATTACCGATTATGCTGAAAAATTACTCAAAGGCTTGGATAAGCTTGATTGGCCTGAAAAAGTAAAATTGATGCAAACCAATTGGATTGGTAAAAGTTCAGGACTTGTTTTTACATCTCCTGTTAAAGATTTAAATTTTAATATTCAAACATTTTCTGCACACTTTGAAGCATGTTTTTCGGACACATTTGTGGTGATTGCACCAGATCATCCATTGTTGCCAAAATTGCTTGAAGGTATTTCAAATAGATCTGAAATTGAAGCTTTTTGTAAAGCATTGACGACCAAGCGTCTTGAAAAAAATTATGATGACAAAGAGGTAGAAGGTATCTTTACGGGTCGCTACATCATTGATCCACTTGGCAATGGAGAGCTTCCTATTTGGGTTGCAAGTTTTGCGCTTGCAGATTATGGAACTGGAATTGTAAAATGTTCTGCGCATGATGAGCGCGACTTTGCATTTGCAAAAAAATATAATTTGCGCCTCAAAGTGGGAATTGTTCCTCAAGACGAGCAACTGCGCAAACAAGTAGAAGCGCTTGAAGTTTGTTTTACCGACATGGAAAATGGGCTTGTTTTAGCTCCTGCGCCATTTGAGGGTAAACCGGGAAAACAAATTCGTGCAGATTTAGTAAAATATATGGTTGAGCATGGACTTGCTCAGGAAAAAATAAGTTATCGTTTACGTGATTGGATATTTTCGCGGCAGCGCTATTGGGGTGAACCGATTCCTTTAGTCCATTGTCAAAAATGTGGCGTTGTTCCTGTTCCTGAGTCGCAGCTTCCTGTTACACTTCCTGATGTTGAAAAATATGAACCAACAGGTACTGGTGAGTCGCCGCTTGCAGCAATCGATTCTTGGGTTAACACCACTTGTCCGCAGTGTAGTGGTCCTGCAAAGCGTGAAACCAACACTATGCCACAATGGGCAGGATCTTGTTGGTATTTTTTGCGGTATCCTAATCCAAATTTAGAAAATGAACCTTTTTCGCAAGAAGATTTAAAATATTGGTTGCCGGTAGATCTGTACGTTGGTGGTGTTGAGCATGCGATTTTGCACCTGTTGTACTCACGTTTTTATGTAAAAGTTTTGCATGATGCAGGATTTTTACCGTTTGATGAACCGTTTACGCAGCTGTTTAATCAAGGTATGGTTTGCAAGCTTTCAGAAAAATCTGGAGCAGTTGAAAAAATGTCAAAATCAAAGGGTAATGTGGTAAATCCTGATGATATTGTTCAGATTTATGGTTCTGATGTGCTACGTATGTACATGCTCTTTATGGGACCACCAGAACTTGACTGCCAGTGGCAAGATGCAGGTATTGAAGGTATCAAGCGATTTGCTCATCGATTTATTGCCTACATGATGCAGCCGAGTAGTTTGCTTGCTGCGGGATCTGTTGAAGATACGGCTGTAACTAAGCGTGTGCATCGATTGGTCAAGGATGTGCAAGAACGTTTGCATGAATTTAAACCAAATACGGCAATTGCATCGTTTATGGAATGGACCAATGATGCGATGAAAGATAACATGCAGTTGAGCCATGAGTCGGCACAAACGGTGCTGACACTATTTTCAATTTTTGCGCCGCACGCGGCAAGCGAGTTGCTTGAAAAAATTTTAGGTTTATCGCTGACACAGTGCCATTGGCCAGAATTTGATGAGGCAATGGTTCAGTCAGATATTGCAAACTATGCAATTCAAATTAATGGTAAGTTGCGCGGTACGTTGACGACAACAAAAAATGTTGACAAGGAAACGATACAAGTCCAAGCGCAAGAAGTTGTGGTAAAATGGCTTGAACAAAAAGAGATTGTTAAAATTATTTTTGTGCAAGATCGTATGGTTAACTTTGTGGTTAAAGGATAAAAGCATGACCAATAAAATAATGTTCTGTTTCGTTGTTTTGAGTAGCCAGGTGTTTTTTGCTGGTAGAAACAAACCAAATCTCCCTCAGGGTTGTAAGAAGACTCCTCTAGCTCAGGTAGTTACACCGCCTCGTTTACAACAGAATGTAAGTTCTCTGCGTGAATGTATGGAATGTGGTAGAGAATGTGCTGATTGTTGTTATAGGGAGTGTATCGGTGGTATTTTTCGCGGCATTGTGCAACAACCACCTGTCGATACTTTTCATATGACGTGTACCGCATGTCTAGTTGGATATGTGTATAATGTTGGGATATCCAGTTGCTCAGAGATGAAGTAAATAAATATTAATGAAATCTTTTTTGATAAAAAAGGAGAGAGAGATGAAGCATCGTTTATTATTTTTTATTTTGGTGAGTGCTGTGTCAGTAGTTTGGGGGGCAAAAGATAATGATCGGAGACCTCCTAGCGTACTGGCAATGGGTGATAGTTCTCGACCAGGTGTAGCGCAAAAATTGGTAAGAAGGACTTGTGGTGCGGCAAAATCATGTAAAGATTGTTGTGTGTGCTGTGGTAAATGTGTTTGTAACACTTACGAATGTAGTTCTTCTTGTTATAAAAATTGTGTTGTTCCATGCATGTGTGATTTTTGTCAGAGTCTTAAGCGTAGTTTGGGCGATGCAGCTGAATGGGGCGCTAATCATCCAGAAGAGGCGCACGATTTGGTGGTCATAGCAGCTGGTTTAGTATTTTTACATACGAGTATTTGTTTTGGATATATTATACCTGGGCATACTCCTGATTCATCTGACTCTACAAATTAAAGAGAAAAAATAACATGTATTGATAGTCTGTTAGAATGCATCATGGAAACAGCACTACTTTAAGTTCATTGTAAAAAAACGTGTATCTGTGCTATATTAATTGAGTAGTCTCGTTTTAAGAAAGTAGAGTTTATGAGGTATAGCAAGTCGGCTTCTTTGAAGCAAGAGGCTCAGTATCTTCTGTTGGGGGAGATTTTTTTAAATCTTTTTTTTGGAAACAATTATTTTTTTGGGGTTTTATAGGGGGTTTATGATGACTAATACATTTTTTTTAGGGTTTATTTTTTGTGCTCAGTTTGGAGCTATTTTCGCATCTGGATCAGATGAATCAGAGAGAGAATCGCCCGTGAACAGCTTGTATCATGTTGATAGCGATCTTACTGAAGAAGGTAAGAAGAAAACCTGGTTTGATGATAAATACTTTCTTGCCGGTGCGCCTGCACAGAAGGAAAGAAATAGTGAAAGCAGGGCTGAGCTTTTTGCTTTAATGCGTAGTCGTCATCGGGGAGCTGCTTTTGCAGCGCAACCTGAAAGGCCAGGAGCTCAAAGTGTTGAGCCTAGATCTTTAACGGGATCATCGTGTTATGGGCCACTCGGGATTGCTTCTGTTGTTACGGCACCAGTTGTTAATGGTCCCAGTCAACAATCTAATTCTTTTGGCTCAGGTCAATTACTGGGTACAGAGACATCTCCTTTTGCTCCTGGGCAGGAAATAGAGTTAGGACAACAACATTCTGTGTTTGGTAAGAGAAATTCGCTTGTACCATGCACAAAAAATAAACCCTTGGGCTTTGATACACCAATTGATGAAGATCTAAAGTTGCCTGCTTGTATGGTTGAGGGCAGAGAAAGTCTTCAAGTTTCTGGTACTAATTCGCCGATCGCAGATCAGGGTGAGCGTCGTGAATTAAGTCGACTGATGGCTCCATTTAATGAAGAGGTTTTTTGGCTTTGTGGGGCTGATCAAATTGATGTGGTACGAGCAGCTATTTTAAGTGCTCGAATTCAAGTCGTTATGGAAAAGCATGCAACTCAAAGACTTTATTCTGATGATCCACATGAAACTATTGGTCGAATTGGTCAGGACTTGGTTGATCGTATTGCAAAAGAAGTACGCAAAGGTGAGATAGCTATACCTATTGCGCAAGCAGTCAGCGAAGGTAACATTGATGAATAGACATGTTGTAAGCGATTTTTAAAATTAGTTGTGGTTGTGTTTAGGGAATGTATCATGTTTAAAAAGTTTTTAATGGGTGCTTGTTTTTGTGTCTATTTTGGAATGGTTGTTGGATCAGAGAAAAAATCAAGGAGAGTTCATTTTGCTTTAGAGATAGTTTTTTGTAGAAGCTGTTGATCAAAGAGTAAAAGATGAAAGTGACAAGCAATTATTAGCTTCTAAACCCAATGATAATTTAGGTCATGAGCGTGAGGATAGTTATCGCAATATGGTCGCAAGGGTAATGGCTATTGGTGTTATTGAAGGCGCATTAACCCCTAAAAAATATTGGTGAAGGGTACAAATAGTAGACAAGCAGCATCATGAGAGCTTGGGCTATAGTAATATTGCGCTTGAATGCTTGTAAATATTTGATTTTGATGTCACGCTCATAATCCTTGATTTGTTGATCGATCATTTCACTGCTTAATGTTGTAGCTGGAATTTCAGGTAGTGCCCATGCAGGATTGTGCTTGAGATTATATTTTTTATAAAAACTATGCACGGCTTGTAAATATTTTGGGTGTACCAGAGGATTTTGGAGTAAATAGCTATGGCGCCCGATCGGGAGAAGTACGAGGTGTACATCGGTGAATCCAGCTTTAATGAACTGTTGGTACAGCCTCAGAGAATGTGTGTAGTGTACCGTGTTGTCGCAGATACTGTGAATAAGCAAAATTGGTATATTTTTGTTTTGTATTTGAGTGATGGCCATTTCTGGAGTGAGAGCTGTTTGAGGATTATATTTTGGAAATAAAGCGTTAAAAATACTGTTTGCCATGGATGGAGCAATCCCGAGATGGGCAAGTTTGCTTTGCATCGTTTCAGGTAAATTTGCGGGACATGCGTCAAGGACGATGGCTGCAATGTTGGCTGGGTTATGCTGACCAAGATAGGTAAGTATGGCAGCAGCGCCGCGCGAGCAACCGTATAAAATGTTTAAACTGGTGGGTGGAATTTGATCGATTGCGTCAAAAATGATTGCAATATCTGCACCTTGTCCCATGAACATTGCATTTCTATTGACTTTTTTACCCAGTAGGCTGGTAATCTGGTAGGTAACATTATTGAGTCCCCAGTCTGAAGCAGGCTGTGCATCGGGGAATTGAATAGCGGTTGTGTGGGGTGTGGCAAGAGCTTCTTGAAAGCGTTGCATTTGCTGGGGGCCATCAGTAATTCCATGGGCAAAAATGGTATGCTGAGCGCTCATGGCTAAAAAAGGAATTAAAAAAGGTAATAAAAACAATATTTTTTTCATGATGGTTCATCGCTTAAAATATGATATATTTACAATGTATCAAAGGTGGCTTAAAGCTGCAACTGGATAGGGTTCTTTAAAAAAATAGGTATGTAAATGGTACAGTTTAAAAATAAGGGGTTTAGTATGAAGCAGGGATTATTTTTAGGGTTGTTTTTGGTAGTTAGTCAAGGTGCTTTGGGTTCTCAAGGTGATGATAAGTTATCAGAATCTTTATCGCGCGCTATGTCTTTAAGAAGTGATGTTCAAAGTTCTTTGCATAGTCGATCTACGAGTTGTTTTGGCGGAATTTTAGGGAGAAGATTAGATAGCTTTAATTTTAGAGCGCAGCAATTAATGGAAGACCTTATGAATGCTTATAAAAAGATTGATCTGGCGGGTGATGATAGTCTTAATGGTGATGGGATTCCTGAACCCTTATCATTATCTGATTTGAATCAGAGTTTTAATAGTTTGTGCAAAGAGGCATGTGAGTTGAGAACTCATAAAGATTTAGAAGAGGATGGTAAAAGCCCATTTGTTGGCGATGAGCCCATGACAGATCATGCAAATTATTTTAATAGTAGTGTACGCGCAGCGTTAGTAAAAATTGTAAGTGTAAGTAGAGGGAGTTTTTCAAGAAGAGAAATTCCTCGTCCACTCAATGCTGTATCAAATAAGTCTTTGACAAGGGGGCCAAAGGCGCTTCAGTTCCAAGAGAGCACGGATGTTGCGTCGAATGTGTTACCAAATAATCCATTTAATTGTACGGATTTGGCAGAATTGATGCCTATACCGGTGGTACGAGAAGAAGGTTGTGCTAGTAGTGATGATGACAGTGTAGACGAATACAGTGTTCCCAAGAGTACGCCAGAAAAAACTCCTCGCGGTTCAGCTGTTTCAGCAAAATATCGACAAGAAACTCCTCGTGAAGTAACACCAGCGAAAGTTGTAACAACAGACGATATTTCTTTGGAAATTTAAAGGTTTTTTTGTATGAGTTTATTTAAATTACATTTGCCCTTTCAGCCTGCAGGTGATCAAGAAGCTGCAATTCAAAAATTGCAAAATCATGAAGGTAAAAAATCGACGCTTCTTGGAGTTACTGGTTCGGGAAAAACATTTACGATTGCCAACGTGATTGCCAAGCAAGATCGTCCTGTTGTGGTACTGTCACCCAACAAAACTCTGGCAGCTCAGCTGTACGAAGAGTTTAGTTTGTTTTTTCCAGAAAACAAAGTTTGCTATTTTGTGAGTTATTACGATTATTATCAACCAGAATCGTATTTGCCGGCACAGGACATGTACATTCCCAAAGAAACAAAAATTAATCCTGAAATAGAACGGCTGCGCATCGAAGCGATTGCCAGTTTAATGCAGCGCAGAGATGTGATCATCATCGCATCAGTTTCATGTATTTATTCGCTGGGTAATCCCAAGGATTATGCTGAGCAATCGATTGCTCTCAAGGTTGGGCAATCGATTTCGCGCAAAGATCTTTTGCTACGGTTAGTTTTTATGCAGTATGAACGCAATGATATCGATAAAAAAAGTGGTACGTTTAGTGTCATGGGTAACGTGGTTGAAGTATGTGTTCCGTATGAAAAATATAAAAAACTGCGCATTGAAATGTTTGGTGATGAAATTGAAACGATGTCATGGGTAGAAAAAGTTACCAATAATGTTGAGCAAACGATCCAAGACACGGTTATTTTCCCTGCAAAAAATTTTGTAACATCCAAAGAAGTTAAAAACAAAGCCGTGCAACTTATCAAGCAAGAACTTGCAGCCTACGCCCCCATGGTTGAAAATCCTATTTATCGCGATCGAATTGAGCGCCGCGTAACTCATGATCTTGAAATGATTGAAGAAACTGGATTTTGTACGGGCATTGAAAACTATTCAGTTTATTTTGATGGTCGTGCACCGGGTCAAGCTCCATTTTGCTTGTTTGATTTTTTTGAGAAAGATGATTTTCTTTTGATCATTGATGAATCTCACATTGCAGTACCTCAGATTTCGGGGATGTACCATGGTGATCGGGTGCGCAAGCAAACATTGATTGACTTTGGTTTTCGTTTACCATCAGCGCGTGATAATCGACCGCTCAAGTTTGATGAAGTTGAAAAGTTTTTTGGCAATGTGATTTTTGTATCTGCTACTCCGGGTAAGTATGAGCTTGAGCATAGCAATCAGATTGTTGAACAGATCATTCGTCCAACTGGGCTGCTGGACCCAGAGCTTGAAATATTGCCGCGCGCAACTCAGGTGCCTGATCTTTTAGCAACAGTGCAAGCAACCACTCAAAAAGGATTTCGTAGCTTAGTGACCGTGCTCACTAAAAAAATGGCAGAAGAGCTTGCAAAATATATGGAGGAGCGGGGCATCAAAGTTTGCTACTTGCACAGCGATCTCAAGACTCCGCAACGTACTGAAATCTTGCAAAAATTGCGCCTGGGTGTTTTTGATTGTGTGGTTGGTGTTAACTTGCTGCGTGAAGGAATTGATTTGCCTGAAGTTGCTTTCGTTGCAATTATGGATGCAGACATAGAAGGGTTCCTGCGTGATAAAAAGTCATTGATTCAAATTATTGGCCGTGCTGCGCGTAACACTGAAAGTGTCGTAAAATTGTACGCTGATAAAATGACCGATGCGATACAGTTTGCACTTCAAGAAACGGCGCGTCGTCGAAAAATACAAGAAGCGTACAATCAAAAATGGGGCATTACACCCAAGACGGTGGTGCGTGAAGTGGTCCAATCTATTTCTAAAGCTGCGCTCGATCTGACCCGTAGCGAAGGTATCAAAAATAAACGACCAAAGAAAGGCGTGCCAGGGATGTCCCCTGAGCAGCAACAATTGCTCATCATTGAAATTGAAAATGCAATGCGTCAAGCTGCAGCAGATTTGGATTTCGAAAAGGCAATTGCGCTTCGTGACCAGTTGCTCAAATTAAAAGGTATTGATTAGGCGCGACCTGCGAGTTGTGCTGCAAGCTCTGGATCAAAAACAGCATATTTTGACGGCTTGGTGACGCTCGTCGGTGCTGTTGCTATTTTTGCTTCAGCTGTTGTTGTTGCCGTTGGTGGTGTAGGGTTAACAGCTTGAGTGTTTGACTTTTTACCGAGTTTTTCACGGTTTGCTACCATTAATTTTTTGATTTTTTCAAAGCTTTCATCTTCTTGTTTTTTGATAGTTTCTCTGGTTGCTTCCTGCTCTTTAAAGAATGCATCACGAGTAGCTATTTCTTCGGCTGTTGCAGGTCGTTTTTTACTTTTCCACAGTGATGGTGGTCGTAGTCCTGCAAAGAAACGTTGTAAAAAGAATTTTGTTGGTTCTTTTTTGAGTATGTTTTTAAACTGACCAGCGTATGAAAATCCAGCATTACTGGTGAACTTGATCCAATCAGAAATTGATTTTTTTGGAGTGTTGAGGGCGCTAAATTTTAAAGTTACTTCTGTTTTAAATTCTCCAGTATAAAAAATAGAACAGTAGTAGTTCCATACATAGACCATTTTTTGAAGGATATATTTTAATTCTGTATCTAGATTTCGTTTATTAAATTCATATTTGAGATGGAGATATGAATCATTATATGTTTTTGGTCCGAATTTATTATCGAAGAAATCTTGGCTTGGTTCATCGGAGAACTCTTTGCGTGGTTCTTCGAGCCATTCGTATGCTGCAACCAGGCTTGTGAGCACTGCCTGATCAACATCTTCCATTTTTTCTATTGAAATCATTTTAAGTGCCTTAATTGCTATATCAAGTTCATCATTAACGAATGTGATTCGTTCCTCTGTGATCGTTGTGGTATTTTCGAGCACTTGAAGATCTATTTCTTGTTCTTTGAGATTATTGATTGTGGTTGCTTTGATACTTGATTCCAAGAGCTTTTCTGTATCATTCTCGTACTCGGTATAATTTTTTAGATGTGATGATTCAACCATTGGTTGGGTCGCTGACAGCATAAGTTCACTTGTTGCTTGAGCATGTTTTTTGAACGCTTCTTGACGAGAAGTTTCTAACTCTTTAAGAACTTTTTCTTGATAAGCATTAAAATCATCAACTTCTTTTTGACGCTTTGCGCGTTCTAATTCTTGTACCTTTATTTCTGCTTCTTCTTTTTGTTGTTGTTTTATTGCTTCTTTGCCTTCTTCTGTTGTACCATACAGATCTTTTGCTATTTTATAGGTAATGTCGCGCCATGCTTGAATGCTGAGCTGAGCATTGGGGTGCGACATGGACACAAGAGCGTTAAAATCATTGTTGGAAAATAATTGAGCGTAGTACTGCCAAGTAAGAAATAGCTTTTCGAGTATTTCGATGAGTTGTAAGCTTGCATCATTGTTTTTTGGGGTCAGTATTTCCATGACCGCATCATTGAATTTTAACTGTGGTGTTTTATTGAGCCAGCTGGTGACTGATTTTTGTGTGATAGGTGCGTAACAGTCTTCGATGTAGTAGGCTACTATTTCTTCGGGAGACAGGTTTTTGAGGATAACAGAAACATTTTTAAATGTTGCTGTGAGTTCGTTTAAATACAGGTATAGATTTTGTAGTTGGTCATTTTTAATTAAAATTTCGGTTAATTCTAAAACGTATGCGAGTTGACGAATGGCTGCTTGGGAGTTTTTGATATTCTCGATTAAAGGTTTTCCTGACTCAAAAATAACTAGATTGTTGAGTGGTTTTGATAGATTAAGTTTTTTGTCGATTAGCTTTAGTTTGTTTTTTGGAGCTTGGGTTGCTGCCGTTGGAGCAGTGGAACTTGTTGTTGTTGAGATGGTTGTGTTGGCGGTGGTTGCGTTGGTCGTACTTGTTGTAGTTGATTGATTGAAATTCTTTGGAGTGACTGATCGAAGAAGTTCAAGAACTCTTACGGTTGACGCTGTGTTATCCGTGTGTTGAACATCGAAAAATCTTTTTGGCCCTTCATTGTTTTCACTTCGTGGTTCTTGTAGAAATGCTGGGCTGTATGTATGTCGCGCCATGGGATACAGGGTTGAAATTGGGGTGGCTAGAAAAAATAGGATTACTTTAAAGATCATGTTTTGCTCCTTTTTTATTTTGTCTTCAACTTAATATAGCGTTGTTTGTTAAGTCAATATATTCTTGCAAGCAATCGTTTATTTTTGTTTGTTTCGATTGAATGTGTATACTGGTACCATCATTAGAGTGTATTAAAGAAAGCACAGCAACAAGTAAGGAGATGCTTTTCGTGAAAAAATTTATCAGTGTTGTATGTGTCATGATGATATTGATAACCGGTTGTAAAAAAAAGAAATTTGATCAAGAGCGCATGTGTGCTCGTATCGATATGCAGCGTGTTGTTGCATTGTTTCCAAAAACAGCAGAAGAGATTGAGCTGCTGAGCAGTGAAACTCAGCAACATATGCAAAATGTTCTTGAAGAGTTATATGCTATACCGGCACAAACTCGAACCTATCCCAACACGGTACTGTTGTATGAACAGGCATATTTGCTTTTCTTTACACGGTTACAGTTATTATCGGTACTTGCAATGCTTTCTGATAATGCTCAACTGCAACTTGCTGCAAACTTAGCGGTGCAAGAGCTTCAACAGTTTCAAGTTAAAAATATGATCGGCAACATGCAAATGTATGAGGCATTTAGTCAGTATGCAGTGTATGGCAAAGATGCGTATCATACAACCAAACCGGTTCAAAATTTTTTACAACACATGGCTCAAAAAAGTATTCAAGAAGGTAAAAATTTATCAATTGATCAAAGAAGCGAATTTGCAAAATTAAATCAAGATATTGGTCGACTATCAGGTCAATTTATAGGAAATATTTTGTATGATAGCCGTCATATTTTAGTTTCTGCTGATGGACTCAAGGGTGTTGCTGACTCTGTTGTTCAAACGATCCACCAAGATGATCAGGGAAATTACATTTTACCAGCTAACCAGTCATTGTTTTTTAGCATTATGGAAAATTGTGAAGTGGAAGCAACGCGTAAAGCTTACTATTTGATGTTTGGTCAGATTGCATATCCACAAAATGAACAGGTGCTTGGCGGCTTGATGCGCAAGCGGCATGAGTTAGCGCAACTGTTTGGATTCAATTCTTTTGCGGGATATCAAATTCATGATTTGATGATGAAAACAACCAAAAAAGTAGAGCAGTTTTTGTGGGCATTTGCAAAAGATTTACAGATCTATGAAAAACGTGACTATCAAAAAATGCTGCGTCATTTACCACCTACGGTGACGGTAACATCGCAAGGTACTTTGCAACCATGGGATGATGCGTATGTTAAGTCCTATTATCGCAAGCAGTTTTTTAATATCAATGATACAGCACTCGCTGCTTATTTCCCGCTTGATTTTGTGGTGCCAGCTATGTTTAAACAGTTTCAAAAAGTATTTCATGTTTCATTTGAAGAAGATCTATCTGAAGGGCTTTGGGCACCAGGGGTACAATCCTATCGTGTTCGATCACTTAAAAATCAGGCGGTCATAGGGTATTTATTGCTGGATTTATATCAACGATCAGGTAAAAAAATTAATGATGCTTGTCACATGATGATTATTCCTGCAATTCGTGATGATTGCAGTATTGCTTGTGTTGGTGCATCAGTTGTTGTTGCGCAATTTGCACCGCCAACACCTTCAGTTCCAACGCTTTTAGAGTTTAGTGATGTTATGACCTTGTTTCATGAGATTGGTCATGGATTGCACGCGCTGTTTGGTGCAACAAGATTTACGATGTTTTCTGGTACTCAGGTACAACAAGATTTTGTTGAAACTCCATCGGTTATGCTTGAATATTGGTTTGATGAACCAGAAATGCTATCGGCTATTAGCCATCATTTTCAAACAGGAAAACCGTTATCCAACGTTCAAATTCAGCAGTTGATTGCAGCTCAAAAATTTGGACGAGCAGGACGTATGCTCAAGCAAGTGTATATGGCAATGTTATCGTTTTATATTTTTCAAAATGGTCATGAACGTGAACTGCCTAAAATGATTTCAAAGTTATACAAAAAAATATTCCATTATGTTGCATATGAGCCAGAGTTTCATGTCGAAGCAAGTTTTGCGCATCTTGCTCAAGCGTATGGAGCTGCTTATTATACCTATCCTTTAAGCGCTGTAATTGGTGCTGATATATTTAAACAGATGAAACAGCATGGTTTATGGAATCATGAAGTGGGAACTAAATATATTGAAGATATTTTAAGTCCTGGTGGTTCTAGTGCGCCACAAGCAATGATTAAACGATTTTTGGGCCGTCACTTTACCATGAATGCTTATGTTTCAATGTTATAAATTGGCCTTTTGGTGCTGGTGAAAATATGATTGTACATGCATTTGTTATTAAAAATTTTATTCCGTTATCTCATAAGGTTCAGATTTTACATGAACAGTATGGTAAAATTGTATGCATGTACTCGCAGGATCATCAAGCGCGGCAGTTAACGACAGGATCGATTATTTTATGTCATGCTGAACCAATGCATCGTTTATATCGTTTGGAGTATTTAGAGATCATACGTTCAGTTGTTTCAACAGATTTGCAGCAGCTTCAGTTTGTGCATGAAATAATGAAAATTTGTTTAAAATTAGTTCCCGACAATGTTGTTGTGTCAGATATTTTTGAATTTTTACTCTATGTTTATCAAAATGTTGATACATTGTCGGTAGTTGGTCGTAAAATTGTGTTGCTGCGATTATTTTTATTGTGCGAAGTTTTACCAAGTAGCTCAGAATTATATCAAGCTGCCATGCAAGATCCTTTTGCAATGGTGCCCAGGGATTTACTTTTGCTTGATCGTTTTGTGCAGATTGGATGGCATGAGATAGCTCAGCAAAAGGATAACAGATCATGAAGAACTGTTATATTTCAATGTTGAATCAATGATCGGTCTTTGCTAAGTTGAATACATATAGTTAAGTTTAAACTCCCCCCCCCTTATAAGGGTTTTTGGTATGATGTTGATATGGTTACTACGTACATTGCATCTATTTTTGATGGCATGTGTACCGTCGATCTATGGCGCAGAGCTTGGCTCAAAGCTAAACAATGAGCTGAGAACTCCAAAAGTTCGTATTGTTTTGGGGCTTGACACTGCTGCTCGCTACAAATTTTTAGACAATTTAAAAACAGAGCTTCATACCCTGCAACAGGAGTGGGGTTCATTTTCGTTGCATGCTGATCAAAAAAGTATCGAAATTAAAAAACAGATTGAACAGCTACAGGCTGCTGCATCACCAAAAGCATCAAGTACCAATGTTCGTAAAATCAATGTACTGCATAAGCTTGATGGGGTCATTTTAGAAATTAAAGATGTAAAATCAAAAATTCTTGAATTAGTTCAACAACATATTGAATTTTTGTCGCAGCAGGTTACTGAAGCGGCACAACAAAGCAGTGCACCCGAAGAAAAATCGTTGTATACCTATTTTGATTTCCAAGGCATGAGCAAAAAGATGTTTGTGTATGAAGATCAAATTCGTCAATTGCTTATCAAAAAAGATGAATTATTTAATGAAATCACGCGTCAAGAACATTTAGTGGTCACCAAAGAAAAAGATTTCGGGACGCTTGAACAAATTATTGAAGAAAAAAAACGACAAGCAGACATGAACAAAGATGATATTTCTTTGCTTGATCTTGAAAAGGATTTGATTATCAAGGAGCGTGAGCTTGCAATGTTGAGACTGAACTGGTTTCAAAAACAGCAAGAGTTTATGAGTTCTAAAGAATCAATGCTGCAAGAACGGCTCCATAACCTTGCAGGGCAAGCAGAAATTATTAGAAATCGTTTGTATATTGATGCAGCTGAAGTGCAACAATACGAGCACAAAAATATTGAACAAAAAAGATCTTCTGCGGTAAAACGTGCAGAATTGATGGCTATTCGCCAAAATGTTGCATCAAAAAAAGTTGAAGCTCAAGATGATTTTGATCGATTAAAGCATCGTTTTAAAATGTCGCTTACCACTATGCAGCAGTTTATTGATTTGGATCAAGAAACTCAGACGGTATCTGATCGGTTTGCATTGTATTCTGTCGCTTATGCATTGAGCATGGTCCAGACATTTGATCGGGCACTTCAACAAATTAAAGCGCAAGTAATGGTTCAAGAAGCGCAAGAGCGTCAAGCGCAGATATCAGCGCAAACGGTAAAAATGTTATACGATATCGTACAGGGTCACACCAAGGATAGTGAAACTTTTGAAACAGAGCGGACTGATTATAAAAATTTAAAACAACTGTTGGTGAGTGATATTAAGCGGCATAAAGAAGCGATTGTATCAGTCCATGTGCTGCTCAAGGAAAATCAAAAATATAGTCAATATTTTAAGCGGCAACAAGAAATGCTTGCTGCTTATAACCACAGCTTGTCTTCATCACAGCAAAAAAAATGGACTGATAGTATGGCCATGTTGGTTCATATGATTCAAGACCTATCAGAGCAGCATGAATCACTCCTGCAGATGAGTGAGCTGTATGAACTACTGCTGCGTGCAGATGAAGAGACCTTAGAGTCGGTGATGACCATTTTGCATGAATTTGACATGATTGGGCTATGGCATCGTTCTATCAGTGCCGTGACTTGGGATGGAGTGAAAAACATTATTCCCAACATTGGTATGTTTTTAAAAGATGTATACATCATTTTAACGACCTACGTGGCACAGTTAACGATGCAAAAAATTGCCTATGGTTTTGCGGGTTTTGGGTTTGGCGGGATGCTTGCATTGTTTTTGATGATGTTTGGAGTATTTTTGTTCTATCTTTTTTTACAAGCATTATTTCCAACGATTTATCAATTGCTCACCAGTGAAGATTATGATGATACTGATCCATTGTATCGGTGGCGTCACATATTTGCTATTTTGATAGGATTTTGTGGAGAGGTTTTTAAGCCGCTGTATATTTGGTTTTTATGTTTTATGTATGAGTTTTTATATGATGCGCCGGTTGCGTTTTTGATTATTTTTTATATCTATTCTATTGTTTTTTGGATTTATGCATCGCGTCGATTGTTGCGGATCACGTTTATGATTAATCGTAAGTTTGATTATTTTTTGCTCAGTAAGCGATTAATTGATCGATTTGCGTTAATTTTTTCATTTTTTTCTGTAGCAACTATTATTATTTTAGTCATGCGTAAAATGTTTATGGTCGTGATGGTTCATCAACCAACCGAACTGCCCAACATCTTGCTGCGTGTCTATCATGTTGTGATTTTCATTTCGATTATTTTTTCATTGGACAAAGATGAAATTATGCAATGGATGCCCAAGAAA
>Ga0206820_1020_pt1 | contig 46532 bp, 41 predicted proteins | sample Alteio_BWOrgCont_84_FD_152857 | JGI IMG/M metagenome (GOLD analysis project Ga0206820, IMG submission 152857) | Enriched cells from forest soil in Barre Woods Harvard Forest LTER site, Petersham, Massachusetts, United States -... | ecosystem: Environmental > Terrestrial > Soil > Temperate forest >...
GGTTGGCCTGCAGTAAAAACGAGCTGCACCGCCAGTTTCAAACCAATTTTTGTCAGCCAGTGGAACGTTCTGTTCAATCTTAATAAAGTTTGGTTGTGTAGTTGTGGCTTGAACGGATTGTTGATTCATTACGATCCTTATCTTGTCATTTTTTCAAATGGGGTGCGTTGTGGTGTTTGAGCTGATGCTACAAGTTCTTGGCATCTTTGGCTACATGTTTTATGAAATTTTTCAATGCAGTTGGGGCATGAAGTGAAATGTTTATTGCAGAGCGCATTCAGGCAGTTAAAATATTCAGCGCTTGGAGTTGGACAGTTGAGGCAGTTGCTGAGAATGTCGCTGTTGACGGTGACGGTGATACGATTGTCAAAAACGTAATTTTTGCCTCTGAAGTGACCATCAGGGAACTGTTCAATGTATCGATGAATGCCACCTTCAACTTGATATATTTTTTCAGCTACGCCTTTTTGTGCAAGATACGCGCTTGCTCGTTCACAGCGGATACCACCAGTGCAGTACATTAAAACAGTTTTATCTTTAAATTGATCAACGTTTTCATCAATGTACTGTGGAAATTGTCTGAAATATCGAATGTCTGGAGTGATCGCATTTTGAAATTTACCAACCGCTGCTTCATAATTGTTTCGACCATCGAGGACGACCAGGTTTTCTGGTGGGTTGCTGAGCAAGTCATGGGTTTGCTGTGGAGTTAGGTGCTCTCCGCCTTGCGTTGCGGTAAGCTCTGCAGGGTCGATACCTAGATGAACAATTTCATTTTTAACGCTAATTTTCATACGAGGAAATGCTTCAGATCCGCCTGGCGCTGTTTTAAAATCAATACCACCAAAAAGTGGGTGCTCAGTCATTGCTTTGATGTATGCTTGCGTAGCATCATCTGAACCACCTACGGTACCATTAATTCCTTCATGTGCAAGTAAAATTCGTCCCGTAAGACCCAGATCTGTGCAAAGTTTTTTTTGCCATTTTTGGATTTCAAGCGGGTATTGAATTGGTACATACTTGTAAAAAAGAAGAATGGTTCCCATGGATGCTCCCAGTAAAGGTATAGAAAGGTGTTCTTTCATAAAAACAACGACGGTCAATAAAATATTGAATGTTTATAGGTTTATTTTAGCAGAGATATGCAGATTCTTCTAGGTGCTGTTTGTTGCTATCCTATTGCCAAAGACGATGTTGTTTCAAATCGAGTTGCATGTGTTTGCGCTGCGGCATTCATTCTGTTTTGTGGTGAAGGGTGTGCTTTGTCGCTGGAGACTTCAATGTAAGTTTGTTGTAGAGCAGAAGCATCTGCAGGAATTTGTAGTTCTTGATGATTGTTGTAGTGCCAGGTGATTCCAGCTTGAAGAGCAGGTTGAGCAGCATTTTGGTTTGCAAAATTATCTGCCTGTTGTTCCTGACAGCGAGCGTATGCATAGACTCCTGCTGCAAGGGCAGCATTGCTCAGAACGCCAGATGCTACAGCTGCAGTTGCAGAGATTGCTCCAGCACATGCTTGAGCAGCAAGTCCTAGCGCAAGGCCAGCGCCTGTAGTTGTAGCGGTTGCAAGAACTATGCCACCTTTGTTGGTATGATCATTGTTGACGTGACATGCTTCGTGAAGGAGTAAATATTCATCTTCCAGAATTAACTGTTGAATGTTTGATGGAATGGATGATGAACCATAATATTGATTAATGATTTTGAGATTGTATTCTGACCAGAAAATAGCATCAGAACCAGCGTGATGATGATTTGATATGCAAAAATCAATAGAAAGCAGATTTGCTTGAGGGTATTTGGTAGCAAGATCACGATACCACGCATATGCTTGCGGATATCGTGATTTTACTGAAATTTTTTGGTCGTCTGTGATAATCAAGTGGGGCAAACAAACGGCTGCCAGCATTAGAAAATATTTTTTTAACATTCGTTTAATAGAGTGAAAGGGTTAAACGATACTATTTTAATTTTCTTGTAAGCTCTGAGCTGTTTATTTCAAAAGTCTATTTTTCTTCTTTGTACATGACATGTTTACGAACGATTGGATCGTACTTTTTGATTTCAAGACGTTCTGTGGTGTTTTTTTTGTTTTTCATCGTTGAATAGATGTGTGTGCTCTGTGAGCTTTTGAGCTTGATAATGTGACGATTTTCTTTTTTTGCCATGCTTAAAATCCTTTAGTGACTTTTTAATTGCCAGATCCTGTCTACGCCTTTGGCTACGTCAGGCTAACGACGGTAAACAACCATTTACCCTATTAGTATAAAGCAAATATTGAGTTGCGTCTAGTTGCGTTCGGCTAAAAAATTATGTGCTGCGCTCGAGCGCGGGTGTATGAATCATTATCATGTAACAGTAACAGCCGGTTTTATCTTCTGCCAGCCACGCGGACTTGTTTATCAGACGCAGAATCCTGTTGTTGCATGATTTCATCAAAATGAGCTTTAGTTCTTGCTTGGGCTTCAGCTCGAATTTCAACATCTTTCAGTGAATCAATCTTTGAATCGATCTTGGTTTGTTGGTTGTGATTTAACCAGTTGGCAACTTCAGATCTGTTATATTTTTTTGCAATGTCAGCTGGTGTAAAGCCTTTTTTGTTTGGGGTGTTTATATCTATTCCTTTGCTATGCAACCACTTGAGTGTTTCAAGTTTTCCATATTTTGCAGCTTTGTGAGCCAGCGTGTCACCATCGTTGTTTATAGCTTTGAGATTTGCTCCCAATCTACTTAGTAATTCAAGAACGTTGATGTGCCCTAGTTCTGCTGCAATGTGGGCAGGGGTGTTACCAAAATTGTCCCTGGAATTTATATCAGCGTTAAGATCAGATAGTTTTTGAATGGCTGCAGTATGGCCAAACATTGCTGCAGTGTGAATAGGGGCTGCTCCAAATATATTTTTTGCATTTATGTTTGCTCCAAGGTCAAATAATCTTTGAATTATTCGAGGATGGTTGTGGGCAGCTGCATCATGAGCGGGTGTATTACCATTGATGCCTGGGGTATTAACATTTTTTTGTGCATCATGAAAATCGAATGCCTCAAGATGCCCCATGCTTGCTGCATGGTGAGCGACTGTATCTTTTTGAGATGGCGGATTTGCTGATTGTACGCTTGATGGAACATTGAGTGCTGCAATTAGTAGCATATATAATATTTTGTGCACAGTTATTCTCCTTTAGGTTTTTGGTTACGGCATAAGAATAACCCTTGTCGCGCTGTTTATTCAATATTATACAAATCAAGGCTTTGATTTCGCCCAGGATAACGTAAGTTGTGACTGCTGTCAGGGCAAAGTGATAAGTTCCTCTTGTTGCTTTGCTTAAAAGCGGAACTTTTCGTCTTGTCTTGACAGTTGATTTTTTATTGAAAATTTATGATTGAGGATTGTTTGATTCCATTTGAAGTAGCTCTTCATACTGTTTAATGTGGCCGTGTTCTTTTGCAAGTAAAGCTGGCGTTAAACCCCTATTATCTTTAATATTCATATTTGCACCCTCTTGGTGCAGCGCTTTAAGTACGTCCATGCATGGACGCCATGTTGCATGGTGAGCGGGTGTTTTGCCATTATCATCTGGGGTATTCATATCTACCCCCCATTGATGCAGTAGCTTGAATGCTTCTATACGTTTATATTGTGCTGCAATGTGAGCAAGCGTTTGATTAAGATTATTTGTAGCGTTCATATTTACGTTCATTTGGTACAGTGCTTCAAGTATACCCATGTCTGAATGTTTTTCCATTGCAAGGAGAGCGGGTGTCCTACCTCTAGAATCTTTAGTGTCCATATCTACCCCCCATTGATACAGTAGCTTTAATGCTTCTATGTTTCCTTGCCATGCTGCAATGTGAGCAAGCGTTTGATTAAGATTATTTGTAGCGTTCATATTTGCGTTCATTTGGTACAGAGTTTTAAGCATATCCATGTCTTGGTGTTGCATTGCAAAGTGGACGGGTGCTTGTTTTTGATTATCCTGGGTGTCCATGTTTATTCCCCATTGATGCAGCATTTTAAGCATCTTAAAATCTCCATGCGTTATTGCATAATGAATAGGTGTTCTACCAAAAACATCTTGAGATAAAATTATGGACTCATCTATTGTATGCAGCATATCCAGTGCTTCTGTGTTTCCAGCTATTGTAGCAATATGAGCTAAGCTGTTGCCGTTGCTATCGCGATACTTCATATTTATCATGACTGGGCATATTTTCGAATCGTGAATTGCTTGTATAATCTGACCATTTCCATGTTGCACTGCGAAATCTACGATAGCATCTATGCGAGCTAGATCTAGCCTTTCTAAGCCCCATCGTATGCTATCTCCGCTATCTTTATGCTCAATCATCATTTTCAATAATTGTTCAATGTTGTTTTCGTTCTGTTTGAGCCAGAGCAGGTAACCATGTTGTTTGCAAGCATTTGAAGAACGGTTGTCTTGAAGTATGTCAATGATATTGTTTTGGTCTCGTTTAAACCAGTTTTCATAAGCATTTTCTTTCAAAAAATCCGGCAGGTAGCGAAGTCTGTCAAACATCGTATGAAGCAATGAATTTCCATCAGAATCTTTGACGGCTAAATCTAATCTTGGATTACTTACTACGACTTCGGTGAAAGTCTCATCACGAATTGAAAAAATCAGTTGCGCGAGAAGCTTGCCGTTGATTGTATCGTTCGGACTAAACTCTGGATCATTAATTTTTTCAAAAATTTCACCCCACAATTTTTCATCATGATTTACAGAATACTTTGCTATTTGTTGAGCCAAAGTTTCATTGAAATCTGAAGCGCTCATTGGCGCATCATCACGAGAAGTCAGTGATGATAGTGCAAAGCCGTGATACATGAACGTGAGTGAGATGAGTAATAGAATGCGCATATATTTTCCCTAAAAAAAATTCAATTTAAACAATTGACTTACATAGTTTACTAAAAAATAGGCTCTAGGCGAGTTTTCTGTTGAAAAATTATGACCGAGGCTTTTTTGCTATCATTTGAAGTAGCGCTTCGTACGCTTCAATATTGTTCTCCTCTTTTGCTAGTAGAGCTGGCGTTAAACCATCCATATTTTTAAGATTCATGTTTGCACCCATTTTATGTAATGCCATAAGTGCTTCAATATTTCCATCCTCTGCTGCATAGTGAACAGGTGTTTGACCCTGAGAATCTTTAGCATTCATATCTATCCCCCATTGATGCAGTAGCTTGAGTGTTTCAGTATGTCCAAGCGTTGCTGCAGCATGAGCAAGCGTTTCCCCTGCACAATCTACAGCGTACATATTTGCTTTCATTTGGCGCAGTGCTTTGAGCATCTCAGTATGTCCATTCCTTGCTGCATAGTAAGCGGGAGTTTCTTTAGAACGATTTACGGCGTTTATATTTGCTTTCATTTGGTATAGTGCCTTGACTGCTTCTATCTGCCCATATTCTGCTGCACAGTGAGCGGGTGTGTCATCATGATCATTTGAAGCTAAAAGCAAGGATTTTTTTATTTTATGCAGCACATAGAGTGCTTCTGTATTTCCAGCCATTGCCGCAGCGTGAGCAAAAGAGTTGCCATCGCTATCGCGACAGTTCATATCTATTCCCGAATCATAAAGAATTTTTATAGCCTGACCATTTCCATACTTCGCTGCAAACCATATCAGATTATTTAAATGACTTTGATCTAGGCGCTTTAAGCCCCATCGTATGCCATCGCCACTATCCTTAGGTCCAACATGTTGAATCATTTTTCTCAATAATTTTTTAATGTCTTGGCCATTGTGATTGAGCCAGAGCTGGTAACCATATTGTTGGCAAGCACTTGAAGAGCTTTGGTCTTGAATGATGCGGACGATATTGTTTGGATCTCGTCTAAGCCAATTTTCATAAATCCTTTTTTTCAAAGAATCACCCATGCCCAGCAGTCGGTCAAACATCGTATGAAGCAATGAATTTCCAACAGAATCTTTCACGGCTAAATCTAGTTTGGAATTATTTAGTACGGCATTATTGAGAGTTTTATCGTGAACTGCAAAAATCAGTTGCGCTAGAGGCATTCCATTGATTTTATAGTTCGGATTAAACTTTGAATCCGGGTTAAGCTGTGCATCATTAAGTGTTTCAAAAATGTTACCCCACAATGTTTCATCATGATCTGCAGAGTATTTTGTTGCAGAATATATTGTTACTTGACGGGCTAAAATTTCATTGAAATGTGAAGTTGTTGCGCGCGCATCATCATGAGAAGTCTGTGATGGTAGTGCAAAGCCGTGATACATGAGTGTGAGTGCGATGAACCATAGAATTCGCATATATTTCCTATTTTTTCAGTTTAAACTCATTGCTTCAAAAGAAATCTATTTAATTTATACTGCTAAGTATAAGTTTTTTTTGATAAAAGGCGTTGTATGAAAATTTTGTTGTCTTGGTTGCTTGATTATATCGATTGTTCGATCGCTGATTTGGATGTTTCTAAAATTGTTCATTTATTTAATATTCGCACTGCAGAGATTGAATCTTTTGAAAAAATTTCGGCTCCGTATGCTTCAATGTTTGTTGCGCAGGTGACTGAGGCTAGCTCCTCAGCAGTTGTGCTTCACTGTCCTGAGCTGGGTAAAAGTTTATCGTTGCCCGCTCGATCTGACGCGGTTGTGGGAAAATATTATTTGGTGATGCAGACGCAAGATAGTTGGCGCTGGGTTATTCTTGCAGATTTTGATCAGCAAAAAGAAGGCATTATGTCCTCTGTGCATGTTGCCCAAGCTGACCTTAAAGGTGGTTGGCGCGCTACGCTACCCGTTGTTGATTATGTTTTAGATGTTGATAATAAGTCGATCAATCACAGGCCGGATTTGTGGGGGCATTATGGTATTGCCCGTGAAATTGCAGCTTTTTTAAATTTGCCCCTAAAGCCTCTTGATACCGTTTTACAGTCACATCGTGTTGCTGCGTATGAGCTGAAAGCTAACAATGCATCTGGTGACGGAATAGCTATTGAGCTTCAAGCGATGCAAGTTTGTCCTCGATTTGCAGCGCTGGTGTGTGACGGTGTTGTTTTTCAGGACAGTGATCTTAAGATGGCTATTCGGTTGGCGAGCATCGGCGCAAAGCCCATGAACGCTGTGGTTGATTTGACCAACTATGTTATGTTTGATCTTGGTCACCCTATGCACGTATTTGATTTAAAAGCTTTTGCATCAAAAAAAATGGTAGTTAGGCTTGGACAATCCTCTGAAACGTTGCAACTGCTTGATGGGCAGCTTGCAAAATTGGCTCCGCAAGATTTGGTGATTGCAAATGACACACAAGCCCAGTCACTTGCGGGCATTATGGGCGGTGCGCATTCATCTTATCAACCAACGACAAAATCGATTGTGCTGGAAGCTGCGGGCTTTGATCCTGCGACCATTCGTAAAACAGCACAACGCTTAAAGATTCGTACTGAAGCATCGATGAGATTTGAAAAACATTTAGATCCTATGCAAAACATTGCGGCTCTTGAAAGATTTTTATATTTAGCTCGTCAAGTTGGAGTGCTGCCTCACGGCGTATCTTATCCGATCGTATCGATGGGAATTGAAATTAAACCTCAAGCGTGTACCGTTGCGCATGGATACATTGAATCTCGGCTTGGTATGAGCATTACGCCTGAGTTTGTACAAGAAGCCCTGAGAAAATTAAATTTTGAAGTAACTCATGCCGATGGAAAATACGTTGTAACCATTCCAACAGCACGTGCAACCAAAGATATCAACATTGTCGAAGATATTGTTGAAGAAGTGATCAGGTCATACGGTTTTGAAAATATTATCCCTCAAATGCCTGTGCGACAAACGATCCCGTTTAGCACTCAGGCAACACAAAACATACGATACATCAAGCGACAGCTTGCTTACAGTTTGGGAATGCATGAAGTTCGCGATTACATGCTCTATGACGCATCATGGGTCTCTGTATTGCAGGTTGATATGCTTTCTGCGGTTCGAGTAAAAAGTCCTTTGTCTGAAAATTGGACAACGCTGGTAACTTCACTCGTGCCGCATCTGCTCAAAAGCGTTGAACAAAACAAAGCACAACAAGATCACCTGAGATTTTTTGAGTATGGCCGTAGCTGGTCAAAAAAAGATGATGAGTATGTTGAATATAAAAAACTTGCGGGCATTATTTTTGACAAAAAACCGGTTGATTTTTATGCATGTAAAGCAGAGCTGCAATCGTTGTGGGATGCTTTGGGATTAGAGGTAATCTATCGCAGACCAACAGTAGCACTTCCAGCTTGGTATGATCCATATCAAAGCGCAGAGCTTGTGGTTGGTGACCAGGTGATAGGAGCTGCAGGAATTATGTCAGTGGCATGGATGCACAAGGTTGTTGATGGCTCTGCATTTATTTTTGAAATTGATGGGGCCTTTTTGGAAGCTGTAAAACCAACCCAACATAGATTTGCTCCATGGTCTAAGTTCCAGGAGGTTGCGTATGATATCAGCTTGTTTGTGCCACTTGCGGTAACATCAGATGTTGTGTGCCATGCGATACAAAAAGCTCACAAGGATATCAAACAGGTGGGTGTGGTCGATTTCTTTGAAAAACCAGAATGGACCGATCATCGCGCAATCACGGTTCGTTACAGCATGAGTAATCTTGAAAAAACAATGACGAAGCAAGATTTGGATAGCATCGTACAAGCAGTTCAAAGTGCACTGAAGGTATACGATGTACAGATACGTTAGATGGAGCTTGTTTTTTATTGTTCCTTTTTTGCTTGATCGATATACCAAATATTTAGTGTTAACTGATGTGATTCAGACAACCATGGTTACCGATTTTTTTAATCTGTACGTGACCTTTAATCGAGGTATTTCTTGGGGTATTGGCAATGACTTACATGATACGCATCGAATGATATTAAATCTGTTTATTGCCTGTGTGTTGATATATTTTATGTACTATTTGCGACATGTTTTACACAATGCATATCTGAGCATTGCTTGTATGCTTATTTTGGCTGGTGGTATTTCAAATTTTATTGATCGAGTATGGTATGGAAGTGTTATTGATTTTTTGCAATTTCACTTAGGAGATTGGTTTTTTCCGGTATTTAATCTTGCTGATGTGAGCATCACTCTGGGAGCAATGCTCCTTTTGTATGCTGTAATGTTTACGGAAGAATCATGAGTTTTTACGGTTCACTAAAGTTTTGTAAATATTTGTATGACCTATTTTGTTTTATCGTGAGCCCGCCATTGTGCTTTGCTTGCCGAGGTTATGTTTCAGAGCGTGTTATTTTATGTGCTGCGTGCGATGAAAGCATTGAACTTATTGCGCCTAAAATGTTTACGGTCAGTGACACTTATATTTTAACGGTATACACGGTATCGCGCTACACTGAGCCCTTGCGTCCTATGCTGTTTGCAAAATATCGGTCTGATGATATCGTGCTTGAAAAATTGGCCGATATTATTTGGCACAAGTCGGTACTGTCGTTAGTTTCTGTTGATTGTCTGATACCGATTCCCTTGCATTGGTCACGATATTTGAAGCGTGGATTTAATCAAGCAGAATTGATTGCAAACAGACTTTCCCATCATAGTGGTATTCCGGTTATGCATGCTCTGTCTCGTGAGCGTCGCACTGAGTATCAAGTGCGTGTTGATCATGCTGATCGTGCCGTCAACATTAAAAAATCAATGAATGCTACGCCACTTTGCGAACAGCTTCGTGGAAAACATATCATGCTGGTTGATGATTCTTGTACCACAGGAGCAACTGCCCTTGAGGCAGCCAAGGTATTGATCAAATATAAACCGGCATCCATCAACATGATCGTTGCTTGTCGAGCATTGTAAAATTTTTAGTTTCTTGTCTGTAACATTTTTGCAAATAATGCATCGCGCTCACTGCAGTACAGTTGATATTTTTCTAAGTCAGGTCGCTTGACCGATTTAATCAAATATTTGCCACCTTGCTCCTTGGTGCCATACTCATCGTGCGAATCAAGAAGTTGTGGTAGAAGTGCTGGTTTATCTGAAACAGCTAAAACGTATATTTCAGGTGCAGCGAAAGGATCGGGTGACCATCGCTGTAAGTCTACTGAAGTTGTTAAATCCCCTCTTTGATATCCACGTGGTCTTGCAGGATAGATCATGGTATCTACATGCTTTTTATCCACAGCGATTAAGAGTAATTCTCCCAAAGTACTACTTTTTTCGTGAAGTTCTTGTAGTTCCAACAACTCAGTGCGATATTTTTTATAAAAAGAAGATATGCCTTGTTTTTGAAACATTGCTGCTACAAAATTTTCAATATTAATGGTTGACCAATCAAGATTGTCAATTATATATGATCCAGTACAACAACTTTTACGTGATATGTTTGACCAGAAGTTTTTATTCATGAATATAGTTTCGGAATTTTTATTTTTTTCGGTTACCGCTGAAGTAACTCCCCGCCCAGAAACACCGTGTTGCAATAATTGTTTTCGATAATTTTCTAAAATTAGAACAGAGTCGTTATAAGGAGTTCTAAAGCGCAAAGAAATTCGGTCCAAATCAACCGATGTTTGATAATATTTTAAAGCGGTAATTAAGTTCCAAACATCATTGATGTAGTTCCAATGCCAAACCCTACCGTGAACAAAAGTTTGGTATCCAAGTTCTGAATATTCCTCTTGCAGATCATACAGCTCGGGCCCAAAGCCGGTCAAGTACCAGCTCCACAAAAAATATCCTGAAATACCGCCCATAATTATTGAGCCAATCATAATCTTCAATAATGGGATACTTAACGTAAAGCCTAAAATTTTAATAAAAAGCTTAGCCCATTCTTTGTTAGTAAACGTATGTTGATTCATCAATATTTGCCACAGATGCCTTACTTTTTGTCTGCTTTCAGCGGGAAAGTCTTTCATTTCCCGTATCAAGAGTTCATACATTTCTTTGGTGAAAAAAATCCAAAAGTTTTCTTGTGTGTAGGGATGGAAATTTATGAGTGCGTCAGCAGCTTCATCAATGGATTGTTCTTGGTGCATTTGAGCATTGAGTTGTTCTTGAGCCTTAAGCAGCTCTTGAGAGGCGGTAAGTGGCGTGGAGGCTTTTGGCAAATTTTCTAAGACTTGATTTGAAGGGACGATATTTTTGGCAGCGGGTTGCACGCTTAGGTTTGGTTGCGTTGTGGGCATTAGCTTGGTTAAATTTTGTTGTGTAGCAATGCCGACAGGCACCTTGTTCATGAGTCGCCTGTTTACTTGCATGCCCACCGTGCACTCAGAGTGCAACAACGGTAACAACAGAATGTATTTCATTGTTTTTAAAATATTCATAATCTATCTCTCCCCTAAAAAAATCCTGTAGGTATTTTACAGAATTAACAAAGTTCTTTGCAAGATTACGTTTTTTTGGGGGATTGAAGGTTCAATTTTTGGGATTATTTTAAATCAATGTTGCTTGTGAGCGGTGCATGACGGTGTCTTGCTTTGTAATATTTTAAATACAAGCTTTGAGCGCTTTTAATATTTTTTGTTGTCGTCCAGTTAGCTTGAGTGCATTTTTGGTCTGTTTGTCAAAGATGACGCCAAGAATTGGATCTTTGAGCTTGAGTGTTACAGAAAAACTATTGCTGGTTTCTGAGTATATGGGAATAGGGTTTCCAGCATCTTTGCAATTTTGAATCATTTCTGTTGTGCCGCGGCCCCATCTTTCTATATTTCCAATGACGTAAAAAACATGAGCAATGAGAGGATTGCGTAAAACGGATTCATGTGTTTTTGCAAGTTCTTTAATAACTATACCTTTTGGTAAAGAGCCTATGTTTGAAATTTCTATGCGGTCATCATAGCGCGCAATAGACATAGATCCACCAGGGTTGCTATAGTCACGGTGAACCAATGCGTTGGTGATAGCTTCTCGTAAAACACTGTAAGGGATTGCGGGTGTTTCAAGTCGTGTTACGCTGCCAGGGACTATTTCAGATGCAACGGGTAAATTAAAATGTAAAAAATCCATAGCTTTGTCTTGTAGATCAAATGCATTGGCTATGATACTTTTTTCATCATAAAAAAATGATTTATCAATTCCTTTAAATCGTGCCAATTTTAAAGTGGATTGTAAAAAATGTTTTTCTTCTTTTTTGCAAAATAAAATTACTGCAGCATTTGTTAATTTTTCATTACGAACTAAATTTAATTTTTTTAAAATATTGATAGCAGAATCGTTGTTTGCTGAAGCTGTAAGTCTACCAGCTGCAACTCCCATGCGCGCAATTTCTTTAATTCTTGTTTTATCAAGATCGTTAATGGTGCAGTCATTATTGGTTAATGCTTCCCAGCGCTGTGGGTTGTTTTTGTGCGTTAGATAATCAATTTCTTCTTGGGTCATTCTAGATGTTGTTGACTGAGTACGTGTAAAATGGCGTCCATCATATTTATATGGGGCATTATTTCCAGCATCAACAGATAAGACAATAACTTTGTGATCGTCGTTAACCGGAACATAATCTACATCAATGTTTGTGAAAGGTTCTATTTTTTTAATTTCTGCCGCAATTTTTTGGCGATGGGCGTCATTAATTGGGACGCCAACTATAGTTCCATTATCTTTAACCCCAATAAGAACTTTTCCGCCGAGTTTACTGTTAAGAAATGCACAGGTGGTTTCCATGGCAGTATCAATATTGGATGTGCTGCTTTTAAATTCTAATGTTTCAGACTCACCTTGTTTAACCAAGGATTTTAATTGATTTAATTTCATAGATATCCTTTTTTTCGGACATGGATTTAACGCTATTAAATCTATTTGTTATTTGATTTTAAATCAATGTTGCTTGTGAACGGTGCATGATGGTGTCATGCATTGATATGACCGGTTGCTCAACAATGATTTTTGGAAGTTCGCTGTTGATGCGTGCCGTAAAAATACGAACATTCTTTTTAGCGCCGATGCGCCAATCGTAGGGAGTGATATATTTATCGCCATCTTGCCCGAGTACGGTCGCGATATCATGGAGTTTGGTTTGAGGAATGTTGGTTACATCGACCATAAAATAGTTCATGTTGATGCGACCAACAATGCGAGCGTATTGCCCATGAATCAAAACCTTGCCGCAATGAAGCAGGTCTGGATCGACACCTTCAAAGTATCCCATGCCCAGTGTTGCTACCATCGTTGGCCTTGTCGTGACGCACAACGTGCTGCCGTAGCCAATGCTGGCACCAGCGGGTACGAGCTTGAGATTAATAACTTTAGTTTTAAGTGAAATGATTGGGTGCAAAAGTTGTTGTTTTGTGCTTTCTGCTTCAGGTAAATATCCGTAGAGCCCTGCGCCAATGCGCGCAAAGTCATAAACGTATTTGGTGTGTAGCGAGCTGTTTGAATTTGCGATGTGCATTTGAACATTGGGTTGCCAAAATGGCCTTAAAATATCTTCTTGCTCATGCACGAGCTCTTTGTTGTAAGCTTCAATAAAATGTGAGCAGATACCTTGCAGATTGAGATGGGGTAAATGCTTGATGGTGTTTAAAATATCAGGAACATCTTGGGGAAAAAATCCAAGTCGAGACAGTCCCGTATCAACTTTAAGATGGATATTTATTTTTTTGCCCAGAGCTTTTGCTGTGTTGTGCAGATCATTGATCGTCGCTAAATCTGAAACCATGGTATCAAGATGGTACTCTATCAGGGTGCTTAGGGGTGTGTTGATAAATCCAAGAATTAAAATAGGTTTGGTAACCCCAGCATGTCGTAGCTGTATCGCTTCAGCTGAATTTGCAACGCACAGGCGTGAAACAAGATGATTTTCTTGATGTAGCATACCTATTTCAACAAGTCCATGGCCGTAAGCATTTGCTTTTACAACGGGTGCAATTCCTGTTTGAGCTGGAAGCCATGTACGATATTGTTGTACGTTGTGAGTCAGAGCTGTTTTGTTAATTTCTATCCATGTTGTGTGACCCATAAAACCCCGTTTTTAAATAGTATTCTATTGGTTGTAAGCATATAAAAAAAATGAGTTAAGCACAAATAGATTCAATAAAAATGAATACCGTAGATTTAATTAAGAGATTTATCATGATTGAATCCAACAGATTTAACTTTAGTTCACAGAAACTAGTAAAACTATCTATCGTTTGGTACTCTGAGGATAATATTTATTATTGGATTAGGGAAATTATACTATGAAAAGAATCAAGCGCGGTGAAGCGCCAGCAACGAAAAGAACAACCGTAAAAAAATCGCCTCAAAGGCCAATGGATATCGTGTACGGTGTACACGGTGTTTTAGAACTTTTGCTTGCAAAGCGGCGCAAGATTTCCATGGTATACACAACTAATGCAGAAATTAAGGCATGGCCAAAAATTCAAAAATTACTTCCTGCGTATGTACCCATTCAATATGTGACCAGAGACGCTTTAGAAAAGATGTCTGGCTCGGCTGAACATCAAGGTGTTGTCGTAGTTACCGTGCCTTTCCCTTTTGAAAGCACTATGTTTGATCCGGTTAAATTTCCTTTTCTTGTTGTTCTTGATGGAATTCAAGATGTTCGCAATCTAGGGGCAATTATTCGCTCTGCATACTGTACCGGTGTTGATGGAATTGTGCTTTGTGGTCGAAACAGTGCTCCGCTTACTCCTGCTGCAATTAAAGCATCAGCTGGTCTTGCTGAACATGCTCGCATCTTTGTAGCTCCAACGATCTCGCTTGCAATGACAGAGCTGCAGGCAAAGGGCTACCATATTTACCTAGCGACACTTGGAGGTGGAGAAAATGCGTACACCACTGCTTATCAAGGGCCAGCAGCTCTGGTGATTGGAAATGAAGAGATGGGTGTGTCCAAGGAAACATTGAAACGTGGAACTCGTATACTGCTGCCGCAAAGAAGAGCCGATATTTCGTACAACGCTTCAGTTGCTGCGGGGATATTGCTATTTTTAATGGGAGTTCAGTTTAAAAAAATATAAATCTGACAGGGGGAGAGTATGGTGGATAGACGATTTATTATCGTATTTTTGTTTATGTTTGCACTAACTAGTTTTGCTACGTTTGTGGTGTGGCGATTGTTTCTGATTGAGCATCGATTGAATCATGTTGCATCTGAGCGAGACGTGCAGGATTCTTGTGTTTACGAAGAGATTGATTTGATTATGCCCGTTGCAGCTTTTTTAAAGCGTTGTGCAAACTCGTCAGAACATTCTTACGTACGTCGATTATTTGTGAATCAATGGATATCTTCTAATCAATCAGATTTGGTAAAGCTTGTGGTATATGCCCAGGGCGCTACAACGTATGATGAACTAAAAAAAGCATTTTTGTCCGGTATTGAAAAAGAGGGCGAAACAACAGGTGCTGCAAAATTTGTTTTAGGTGGTTTCAAGGTGATGGATGAAAATCCAAAATTAATAGAACATGTTAACAAATCTTTAGTTGAAGGTTTGGATCAATCAATTCATACGCTTCGTGGCGAGATAATGAATGTTGAGCAAGATTCGACTGAGTATAAAAAATTAAAAACTCAGTATCGCAAACAGCTGGAGCAATGGATTGATGAAAAACACGGCGAATTGTTGGACGAAATTATAGCGCAACTATAAGCCAATTATTATCAGTAAACTTTAAGTCCCTTATGAGCATTGTTATCATGAGGGACTTTCTGTTTTTTAGGATAGATATTGTTGCATAAAAAATCTATGTCTTGACTTTACAGATCCAAAAACACTAGAAACAGATTAACAAGCTTCGTTTGTTATCAGTTTTTATTACTGGATCCCCGGCGCGAGTCCGACGAAGCTTTGGCGAAGTCTGGAGTCAAGCCCGAGGATGATGAGGGACGGTATAGGGTTAAGGGGGAGCTGTGAACAAGTTAGGGTGGATACTGTTTATAGTTACAGTGATTGCAATTATTGGTTTTTGGAAAAGACCAAAATCTGCGCTGGTAACTATTGCACCAAAGCAGTGTATGTTTCATGTGGATGATCATTGGTCGCTTTCCTTTCAGGAAGCGATTATTCGTTCAATTACAAATTCTTATGAGTCAAGCAAAAATCCTGATGATGTGATCAGTAAAATGACCACCGAATTTCCTGCAATTGACAGTGTTCAAGCTCAAATTTGTAGTTCAGATAAAATTTGTTTTCATGTTGATGGTTTACAGCCAGTATTTCTTTTGAATGATACTCATGTGGTGGTAGCATCTGGTCATGTATCAAGTAAAACTGATTTTGCACCGGAGGTGCAAGCTGCGCTTCCTTGTTTGGCTTCTCAGTCTCTGGATGATGTAGCTGACATGGTACATTTTGTTCAACAGTTGCCATCAGAAATCACCAGGCCTTACACGATGCTATGGCGCAATCCTGACATGATCATTTTATCAGCCCGCGATGCTACAAATATGCAGTGTGTTACTTGTACTAGTCGAGTTCCTGTGGCTGCAGATGTACAACAATGTCATGAACTATACCAAGAGTGGCTGGCGTCTATGCCAACAAAGAAATCTAAGAAAAAAATGATGGAGTATGACATACGATTTAAAAATCAAATTATTGTAAGACCGGGGGGGTAGCATGGCACATGTATTTCATTCTTTGCTTACTGCAATTGATGTAGGAACTACAAAAATATCAGTACTCATTGCGCAAAAAGTTGGTGAAGATAGTGTAAAAATTTTAGGCATTGGTAAAGCTCCATCTGATGGGCTTGAGCGTGGGGTTGTTGTTGATGTTGCGCGCACCGTGCAGTCAATTAAACAGGCGATCAAAGAAGCTGAGCTTATGGCAGGTTGTTCGATAACGCCAGCTTTTGTAGGGATTTCAGGAAGTCACATTAATTCATTTAATACCCATGGCGCAGTTCCTATAAAACGTTTTCAAGTTATGTCATCAGATATTCAAGCCGTTCTTGCCGTGGCACAAACAGTACCCATCGAAGAAGGCCAAAAAGTGTTACACGCATTGCCACAATATTTTAAGGTAGATGGTAAAGATAGAATTATTAATCCCCTTGGGTTACACGGTGTTCGCCTTGAAGCAGTTGTGCATGTTATTACCGGAGCAGTATCTTCTATTCAAAATTTGATAAAATGTTGCGAACTTGCAGGAGTTGTTGTTAAGGACATTGTACTGGAACAGTTGGCATCAGCAGATGGAGTTTTGAGTTATGATGAGCGTATGCTGGGAGTTGGGATGTTAGATATTGGGGGCGGAACATCTGATTTTGCGGTATATCAACAAGAAAGTATTCGATATACCAAAGTTTTTCCGATTGCCGGAAATTTTTTCACCAAAGATTTAGCGGTTGGTTTACGAGCAACATTGCAAGATGCTGAGCGCTTTAAAAAAGAACATGGATCGGTATCTTTGTTTGAACGTGATGAAGTGGTTGAAAGGTCAAGCGAAGCGCAGTCCTCGGACTTGATCCGAGGAACCAGTCAGTATATGTCAAAATATATGATTGAATCGGTACAGCGCAATACTGTGCATGAAGTAAATCTGCAGCAATCTAATTTCATACTGCATGCACGAGCATTTGAATTACTTGCACTTGTGCATGATGAAATTCGCAAGGCATCGCTTGCTCCTATGATGACTGCAGGAATTGTCATTACTGGTGGGGGATCATTGCTTAAAGGCATTGATGAACTTGCTAAAAAAGTTTTAGGATTACCAGTACGGCTTGGTGCGCCGCGTGTTGATTGTAGTTTTTCTCAGTCACTGTGCAGTCCAATTTATGCTACTGGGTATGGACTTCTCAAGTATGCACTTCGTAAAGAAGCAATGATTGGACTTGATAGTATGCAGGGACCAATGGTTCAAAAAATATTTATAAAAATGAAATCTTGGGTTGACTTGTTTTTTTAATAGACTTTAAAAGGAACAGTAATGATAGACTTTGATGTTTTAAATGAAAATCAGCAGGACTCTTCTTCAGTTCGTATCAAAATACTTGGAATTGGTGGAGCTGGTGGCAACACTATTAACAGTATGATCGATTCAGATCTTGAAGGTGTTAGCTTCGTAGTTGCAAACTCCGACCTGCAAGCCCTTAAGCTTTCCAAGGCACCTAATAAAATACAGCTTGGGATGAAAACTACCAAAGGTCTTGGTTGTGGTGCAAATCCTGAAATTGGTCGTAAGGCAACTGAAGAAGATATTGATCGTATCATGGAACATTTAGATGAAGCAGACATTGTTTTTGTCGTTGCTGGTATGGGTGGCGGAACAGGTTCTGGAGGAGCTCCCGTTGTTGCAAAGGCTTTACGAGAACGCGGTATTTTAAGTATTGCAGTTGTAACCAAGCCATTTAGCTTTGAAGGTAAACGTCGCATGATCGTGGCGCAAGATTCGCTTGATGCCCTTAAAAAAGAAATAGATACATTGATCGTGGTTCCCAATGAAAAACTTTTGGGACTGGTTGATCGTTCTGTTTCAATGATTGAAGCATTTGATATGATTAACAAAGTTTTAATTCAATCGGTAAAAAGTATTTCATCCATTATTTCACGTTCAGGGCATATCAACGTTGATTTTGCAGACCTAAGAACTATCATGAAAGGCATGGGCCTTGCAATGATGGGTACGGGCAGTGCTTCTGGTGTAAATCGTGCTATTGAAGCTGCAAAGAAAGCTATCTCATCTGAACTGCTTGAAAATATGGATATTAAAAGTGCGCGTGGCGTACTTCTTAATGTTTGTGCAGGATCAAATTTGTCACTGCATGAAATTAATGATGCAGCCAATGTGATTTATGATGAATCCAATAAAGATGCACATATCATTGTTGGATCGGTCATTGATGAGTCTATGGGTGATGAGTTGGTGGTATCAGTTGTTGCAACAGGTTTTTCGCCTATCGTTGCAGCTGCAGTGCAGGTAGAAAAAGTTATTGCTGTGGTAAAGCCAGTAGAAGAAAAACAATTGTATCAGGCGCCACAATTAGCTAAAATTATGGAAGAAATGCCGACAAGTGAACAAGACAATTTGGAGGTCCCGGCATATTTACGCAATAAAGATTTTAGTAACCAAGATTTTGTAAATAAAACAATCGAGTAACCATGAACTATGAGTATCGTGATTCTTGCCTTATCTACTTTGGAGAGAAAGATGAAGCTGTTTCTTTAAAGGACGTTAAAGAATCACGATACTCTATGAGTTTACAAAACATTGTGCAAGATCATGGCCTTGAGCAGTTGGTGGTGCTTAATCAAATACATTCATCAATTGGTTTATGTGTCGATGAGATAAGTCGACAGCAGCGTTCAAGTTGGTTTGAGGCTTCAGGAGATTTTTTAGTAACCAATCAAAAAAATATTGCATTGTTGGTATTGACTGGTGATTGCATTCCTCTCACTTTGTATGATCCTGTTCAACATGCAGTTGCTTTAGTGCATGCGGGATGGAAAGGTGCATATTCAGGCGTGGTGCAACAAGCGCTGCAGATGTTACAGCAAAAATATGGAACGCAACCTCAAGATGTAATTGGTACCTTTGGACCAAGTGCTCGATCTTGTTGTTATGAAGTTTCTCTACAATTTATGAATGATTTTAATGTAAAATATCCTGATATTGCAATGTTTGTGCAACGTGGCTCTCGATGGTATTTTGACAATAGTTTGTTTTTGCAGCAAATTTTAAAAAAATTTGGTATCATGACACATAATATACAGGTAAGTAGTGCCCTTTGCAGCATATGCAATGTCCAGTTTTGTTCATTTCGCAGAGAAAAGGAATCTGCAGGAAGACAAGTGACAATGGTAGCGTTGCGTTAAATCGAAATTATGAATGAAGGTATGATATGTTTACACAGTTTTTAGCAAAAATTTTTGGCAGCGCTAATGATCGTGCAGTGCAAAAATTACAAATTATGGTCGATAAAATTAATGCTTTTGAACCTTTTGTTGAGCAACTTTCAGATGAGGAACTTAAGGCAAAGACAACTGAATTTCGTGAGCAAGTTGCTCAAGGCAAGCACTTAGATGAAGTTTTACCAGAAGCTTACGCTGTTGTTCGTGAAGCAGCAAAAAGAACTCTTGGTATGCGACCATTTGATGTACAGTTGATGGGTGCTATTGTTTTGCATCAAGGTAAAGTGGCTGAGATGAAAACCGGTGAAGGTAAAACTCTTACTGCGACCTTACCGCTTTATTTGAATGCTCTTTCGGGTAAAGGCTCTCACCTTGTTACCGTCAACGATTATTTGGCTCGACGTGACTCGCAGCTTAATAAACCTTTATATGAATTCTTAGGTCTTACTGTTGGTGTTATCACGCATGATATGAGTGACAGTGAGCGTAAAGCGCAGTATCAATCAGATATTATGTATGTCACCAATAATGAACTTGGATTTGATTATTTGCGCGACAACATGAAATTTCGCTATGAAGATTATGTGCAACGTGATTTAAATTTTGCAATTATTGACGAGTGTGACTCAATTTTAATTGACGAAGCGCGAACACCTTTGATTATTTCTGGTGCTGCTGAGCGTTCATCTGATCTGTACAAAGTGGCGCAAGGTGTTGTGTATGATTTAGTGCGCACTACCGATTTTGAAGTTGATGAAAAAGCTCGTTCAGTTCAATTGACAGAAATCGGGCATGATAAAGTTGAGTCTCGTTTACAGGTAAAAAATTTATATGCTGTTGAAAATATTAATTTACTCCATCATGTGATGCAGGCACTTCGTGCCAACGCATTGTTTCGAATCGATGTTGACTATGTGGTGCGTGACGGAGAAGTTTTGATTGTTGATGAATTTACGGGACGTATTTTATCAGGACGTCGTTATAGTGATGGGTTGCATCAGGCGATTGAAGCCAAAGAGGGTGTAACCATCGAGCAAGAAACGCAAACACTTGCGTCAATTACGCTTCAGAACTTTTTTAGAATGTACCAAAAGCTTGCGGGTATGACTGGTACTGCTATGACTGAGGCTGAAGAGTTTGAAAAAATTTATAAGTTGGATGTCGTTTCAATTCCAACAAACATGCTCATGATTCGTGATGATAAAAATGATCTTATCTTTTTAACTGAACGTGCAAAATTCAAATCAATTGTTGATGATGTTAAACAGCGTCATCTTAAAGGACAACCTGTTCTTATTGGTACGATTGCTGTTGAAAAATCTGAAGCATTAAGTCATGTCCTTGCTGCGGAAAATGTTCCGCATGAAGTATTGAACGCAAAACAACATGCTCGCGAAGCAGACATTGTTGAACATGCAGGGCAACCTGGTAATGTAACGATTGCAACCAATATGGCTGGTCGTGGTACGGATATTAAACTTCATCCTAATTCTGTGGCTGCTGGTGGACTGTATGTTCTTGGTACCGAGCGTCATGAAAGCAGACGTATCGATAATCAGCTACGTGGGCGATCTGGTCGTCAAGGGGATGCTGGGGAATCAAGATTTTATATTTCACTTGAAGATGAATTGATCAGAGTTTTTGCTGGTGATTCCATGAAACGTTACATGGAAAAAGCTGGTATGAAAGAAGATGAACAGATCGAATCAGGTACTGTAAGCAAGTTGATTGAACATTCACAGGAAAAAGTTGAAAAGCATAACTTTGAAATTCGAAAGCATTTGATCGAATACGACGATGTGTTAAATCAACATCGCAAAGTGATTTACAGCTTACGTCAAGATACGCTCAAGGATGAAAAAAACTTACCTGAAATCGTGCGTGATTTTATTTTTGATACGGTAAGTAGTTTGATTGCAATTTATTGTACTGAAAAAATATTAACGCCAGCGCAAGTAAATGCTGTTTTAGAAGCTGTAGCCATGAGTATTGATATGCCGGTTGAAATGCTTAAAAAGCAAACATTTCCGATGGCAACGGTTGATGCATTTGAAACAGCATTGGTTCAGTTTTTAAATACTGAGTATCAAACACTGCGTAGCAAAATCGATGAAAAAATGATTTTGAATGCTGAAAAATGGATTATTCTTGAAACGATTGATCAAGCATGGAAGCAGCACATGATTAACATTGATCACCTTAAAGAAGGCATTGGTCTTCGAGGTTGGGGTCAAAAAAATCCATTGATTGAATATAAACGCGAAGCATTTGATATGTTTGAAGATATGATGCGTCAAATTCGACTAGATATTGTTCGACACATCTTCCACATTAAACCTGAAGCGTTTGACCAACAAAAATTAATTGATCGTCGTCAGCGTGAACTTGATGCTATGAAAATGACATCTGCAGATGATTCAAAATCAGAAAAACCAGCAACAGCCCAGCGTGAAGATGATCGTGTTGGTCGCAATGAGCGATGTTCATGTGGTTCTGGTAAAAAATTCAAAAAATGTTGTGCATAACGATATAAAAAAAACTAAAAACAAGTGCGCTTGACGAATAATCGGGCGCACTTGTTTTTTTTAAAAAATTTCCTATTTTTCCATTAATTTTTTAATTAAATCTTTCGTGTTGACAAAGGTGATGGTCAAATTGTTGTACTTTTTTTGAAATGACGTATCAATGTTGTGAGATACTACCAAATTTTGACCTTCAGGATATAGTTCTCGAAACGTTTCAAAATTTTTACCAACGTCGGTTGATAAGTTGTCACTGGGTAGGCTGTTAAATTTACATTCGATAGCGGTTACCGTATTTTTTACTCGGTTATTGACTACAAAGTCGATCTCAGCATTGTATTTGTTGCGCCAGTAATGTATAGGTTGTTTTTGTAGATGACCATGCATTTCATTGAGCACGCAATGCTCCCACATAAAGCCTAAATCTTCTGCTCGTAGCTCGCTTCTTCCTTTGGCGTAATTGATAAATCCAGTATCAAAACCATAGACTTTGGGCGCTTTGACGATCTCTGAAGCTTTGTGCGTTGAGTACGGTCTTATTACATGTACTACAAAAGTTTCTTCAAGTACGTTGAGATAACTTTCAATGGTTGGTCTGCTGACTTCGCAGGGTATGGTGTATTTGCTGATTTCAAACATGCCGCTGCTGTTGGCAAGCAGTAGCTCTACAAATTTTTGAAACGCGGTTCTTTTCGACACTGAAAAAAAATCTTGGATATCTTTGGCCCAGTAAGCATCCATCCATTCGCGGTAATCGACTTCGGGTAATTCATCACTTAAAAAAAATGATGGAAAACCCCCGTACAAAAATCGATGACGAATATTGCTGTTACCAAAATTTTTGAGTTCATCAAGTAGCATGGGCGTGAGCCAAATCTCTCTTTTTCTGCCCGTGAGAGTATCAGAAAATTTTGAGCTGGCACCAAGCGTTGAAGAGCCTGTTGCTAAAATTTTGACGGTAGGATAATGATCAGCCGCTATTTTTAAAATAGTTGAAGGGTTACTCAGCATATGAATTTCATCTAGGACGATTCTTTTGCCGGCCTGTCCTTCAAGAAATCCTTCAGGATCGTTTAAAAGTTGTTGTATGCGGGGGCGCTCGCAATCAAAATATTCGATATCGGGTAGTGATTGACATAGGCTTGTTTTACCTACGCGCCGGACACCCATGAGCCAAATGACACTTTTTTGTTTCCATGCTTCTTCTATGAAATTTTGCCAAAAAGGGCGATTTATCATAATTTCCTTTCCAAATTCGACTAAGTGTAAAGTCAATTTAGCAAATAGTCGGGCTAAATGTAAAGTTGACTTAGCATTTAGTCGGAAAGTGAACTCTTGAAGCCAAAAATGATGGTTGTAGTTTACTGCCAGAATGGTTTAATCTTGGAGTGCATTTAAAATTAAAAAAGGACGAATGTATGAAATTAAAATTAGGCTTATTTGTGTGTATGAGTAGCTTGGTACTGCCGTACAATCAGATGCATGTGTCAACGGTGCAAACAACCAAAGTGCAACCAATCGTTGCATCGGGGTGTGATTTTCGTGGTGCGGGTTCGTTGCTGCAAAAAGTAAATTTTGTTGGGGCTCAGCTGAGTGGTGCACTGTTTAATGCAAACGGACAAGAAGAAACTCCTGCTGCGGGTACAATTAAAATTCCTGGACAAACAACGGATTTGAGTGGTGTTAATTTTTCGGGTGCAATTTGTGTCTCAACAAGCTTTAAAAAGACGGTGCTACGTGGCGCTATCTTTGATAACGCAGATATCATGTATGCTGATTTCACCGGTGCCGATCTGCGTAATGCAAAACTGGATAAAGCTATCAATGTTTCACTTGCTCGCTTTGATGGTGCCACTATGCCTGACGGAACGAAGTGCACGGGTACAACTTGGCAAAGTGCTTCGGGCAAAGTTTTTTACTGCCACTGCTCGCCGAAGAAATAATTGCTCAAATTATTCTTTTGCTGATGCAGCTTGAACCAATGGACTTGGTTTGTAATCTTTGTAACCAGAGCGGTCATAGGTCTGTGGTAAAAAATCTTCAAGTTCAAATTTACGGAAATCCATAAATTCATTAGAAAGGGAATGTTGTTCGCCATTTTTTTCATGAGCAGGACATTGCCATTTTTCTAGCTCAGCTCGTTTAATGTAGGGGTCGAAATCAGTAGAATGGAAGTAGCCTCGTGAACATCTGAGCTCATTATGTGGAGCGACAAATTCTGCCATATGTTTTAAACAATCTTTACAATCGAGGTATCCTGCAGCGTTAGCTTCTGCGCTTGTTTCTTGATTGAATGAGTTTTCTTTAAATGCTTCAATATTTGCTTTGTGAAAAAAGGTGCTTATTTTAAGATATTCTTCTGGCTTAAATTTTGACTGATAGGTTTTAGGGTCTCCTGTATATTGGAGGTGGTGCCCAAATTCATGTGCAATCACATATGCAAGCATTATAGGATCAGTAAAGGCGCGAGGATTTAAAGTTATAATTTGTAAATATGTATTATATTCGGCAGCCAAGTCACCAGTATTTCCAATAAATATGAGAATATCTTCATGAATGCCTAGATCTTGTTGAATCGTTTTAATAAATTCTAATAAAGATTCATGGGTGCAAGGTTCAAATCTCCTGTTGGTCATAATTTTAAGAATGATATTTTTTCGTTGATGCTGTAATTTGTCATATTCTGTGTGATCAAAATCTTGTTGAGAGGTTAGTTCTTTAAGAGCTTTGTTAATATCAATGCATTGTTTGGTTAAATATCTCTCGTAATATATTTCTTTTGCAGCGTGTTGAGCTAAGAATGGAATAGCTGTCCAAATTGCTTGATTGAGCATTGGAGTGTTTCGAAAGCTGCGATATTTTGTTTGAATAGGTTGTGGAATGTTTCTTCGAGCAAATTCAGTAGCTTTATTTGTTGTTCTTGCTGCAGCTTCGCGTACTGATTCTGGAATGAATTTTGCGCTCATGCGTTGGCGGAAGGTTGACGCGTTGAGTTGGCTCAGCGTCATGCAGAGCACAATGAGCAGTGCAGAAAATAGCTTTTGATTGATAGTCAGCATAACCAGGCCCCCTTAAAAATCTAAAAAATGATACATTCATTGTGCATTATTTTGATGTACAGGGTCAAGAGTTTGGCAGTGGTTATGGTTTTGGGGCAAAATTATGGCAAGCCTTTGAATTATCTGCGCGTTATCTGCATACTTAAAATATAACCTATGCTGATAAGGTGCCGATAACATGCCGATAAAATTTGAACCCAGTCTTCGCCCGTTGGGCTTCGCCTAGGTCTAGTTGTGTAAAGTTGAGAAAATATGAAAAATAGTAAAATGTCAGGTAGAAGATGGTCTCGGCGTAGTTCGATAGAACAAAGACGGACTAATTATGAAATTACGCCCAAAATTGCTCAATGTTTAATGCGCATTGAGGCTTTCAAGGCTCAAATCGTAGGATTGCCGGTTAATCCGGTTTTGCTCATGTCATTGAGGGAAACTGCTCGATTATTTACAACTCATTATTCCACGATGATTGAAGGAAATAGGCTGTCACCTGACCAGATCGATCAGGTACTCCAGCATCAGGGACACTTTCCTGGTCGAGAGCGCGATGAGCACGAAGTTAAGGGTTACTACGCAGCGTTGGCTCAGGTAGAGCAGTGGGCTGCAAGTCGCAGCGCAGTGACTGAAAAAATGATTCAAACCTTGCATGGTCTTGTTGTCGCTGAGGGTAAAAAAAATTGTAAATCCACACCTTATCGTGATGGGCAAAATGTGATCAAAGATGGTCGCACGGGGCGCATCGTGTACATGCCGCCAGAGGCTAAAGATGTAGCAGGGCTTATGACCGGACTTGTTGATTGGATCAAAGAGTCAAAAAATATTCCATGTCCTTTGGTTGCTGCAATCGTGCATTATCAGTTCGCCACGATTCACCCTTATTTTGACGGCAATGGCAGAACTGCTCGATTGCTTACCACCTTGGTGTTGCATCTGGGTGGTTATGATCTTAAGGGCCTTTATTGCTTAGAAGAATATTATGCTCGCAACTTAGGCGCTTATTACCAGGCAATTAGCGTAGGTGATTCTCATAATTATTACATGGGTCGTGCCCAGGCTGATATTACAGGATGGATAGAATATTTTGTTGAAGGCGTTGTGCAATCATTTGAAAATGTATTTGTTTCTATGACTGAAGTTGCAACAAGAGGGCTGCCTGATCAATCTGATTTGCTGCGTACCTTGGATGCGCGGCAGCGTAAAGTTTTGGAACTATTTTATCAGCACGCAGTTATTACCAGTAAACAGGTGGCAGCACTCTTTGGTTTTAAATCACGCACGGGTGCTCAGTTATGTGCCCATTGGGTGCAAGATGGATTTCTTGAAATTGTTGATGCTTCAAACAAAGGTCGTAGCTACGGACTTGCAAAAAAATATGAAGCATTGATTTTGCGTAAGTGAACTTTTCATGAATCATTGTAAAACAGAGATTGCAACTTTGGGCATTTTTGCTATCTTTTTGGTTAGAATCTTTGATTTTTTATTGCGTTATTTGCAGTTCGATAACAAAATAAAAAACAAGGTAAAGTATTTATAATTATTACATTACAAGAGGGTCCAAAGTATGAAGTCTCATAATACACAACGTGCGATATACGCATTCGTTCTAGTTTCAGGTTTAATGTTGCTTGCTGGTTGTAACTGGTTTAAAAAATCTGAATCAACATCAGAAACTTCAGCGGCTTCAGGTGATGCTTTAATGACTATTGATGGAAAAACAGCTCTTACTGTTCAAGAGTATGAAGAACAGTTGGATATGGCTCGTAAAGCAAATCCACAAATCGAAATGTTTTTACAAATGATGCCAAATGCTGAGCGTGAATTTGTATTCCGTGGTATGGCGACAGCTCGCTTGATGAAAGCATGGGCACATAAACAAGGTATTGATAAAACAGACGACTTTAAAAAACAACAAAAACATCTTCATGAAGCAATGGATCTACAGCTTTACATGAAATATTTTGATGAAGCGCATCCTATTGCAGTAAGTGATTCTGATGTACAAAACTACTACGAAGAGAAAAAAGACACGATTCCTGGTCTTGCGCTTTCTCAAGGTGGCGTAGATACATCATACGTACGCTTTGAATCAAAAAACAAAGCTCATGAGTTCTTGGAAAAAGTGAAAGAAGTTAAAAAAGCTGATAACTTCAAAAAAGTTGCAGAAGACAACAAACTTCAAGTTGGTCAATCGGTAATTAATGCAAAGAGCTCATTTGGCGATGCAATTAAAAATGCAGTTCTTGATATCAAAAAATTCCCATCAGTGCATATTGTAAAAGCTGGCGAAGATTCATATTGGGTTATTTTTGCATCAGGCAAAACTGAAGCAAAATATCACGATATCAAATCACCGCAAGTTCAACAGGGTTTGCGTAAAATGATTGCTGATGAACGCAAAGAAAAACAACTTGAATCTATGGTTGAAAAATTAAAAACAGAGATGAATGTTGAAGAAAATAATAAATATTTTGAAGAAAAAGAAGCAAAAAAACGTGCAGCAGCTGAAAGCTTAGCTGGTCAAGATTCTGAAGACTCAGAAGATGACATGCACGGTAAAACATCTGAAAAAGTATGAAATTTTTAAGTTTTATATTGACTGTGTACTTTGCGGTTCTGCCTGGATTTATCCAGGCAGACCTTATTTTACTTGATAAAATTGAATGCGTTGTATGTGGTCCAGAAAAAAACAGTCCTTTTACCAACAGTGATATTACGTGGAAACGTTCGCTTGATAACAAGTTTGTTCCATTGGAGCAACAAATTCAAAAAGAAATTGTTTGTCAGCAGCTGGTAGCAGACAAAACTCCTATGGATCCAACAGCAGTTGAAAAATACATTGAAGGTATCAAAAAACAAAATAATTTTTCAGAATCTGATTTAGATGCTTTATTTTCAGAAGTTGGTAGAACCATGCAAGAAGGTCTTGATCTGCTTGCATCACAGTACAACAATGAATATTTCTTACATTATAAATTTAAGTCACAGCTTGTTCCAACTGATGATGAAGTGAGAACGTATTTTGACGATAATCCTGATTTTATAGAAGGATATTTTGATGTACGTGCTACGCGTGTTGATTTTAATCGAGAAGATTATGATCAAGTGAAAAAGGAAGTTGCAAAGATCATTGAAAATCCAGAAAAAGAAGCTGCTGATGTTGCGTGGTCAGAGCCAGTACGCTTGATGGATGAAGATGTGACAGAAGACAAAGCTTTCATCAGAGACATGAAAATTGGTGAAATCAGAATGCTTGAGTTGGATGGTGTTTTTGAGCTTTATCAATTGATTGCTTATGAACCTACAAAGCTTCGCAGCCTTGAAGAGCGTCGTGCATCAATTGTTGATGCGCTTAACAGAAAAAAATTAGAAGCAATGCTCTCTGATTACAACAATGCCGTTCGTGAATATATCGATGTCATTACTTTTAAATCTGATGATGATACAGAGATGAAAAATTAAGTGATTTAAAAAAGCTTACACCCACTCTACCATTCCCAGGCTTCGCACAAGGCTACGCCGGGCATGGCCGGACAGGAGCCGTAGGCGACGAAGATTCCAGACTACGTATTTACATCTCCCACACTCTACCATCCCGTGACTTGATCGCGGGATCCATGCCCACCTCTTCTATTGAAACTTCGTCGGACAGGCCGGAAATAGATTCAATGCAATTGAATCCATCCATCCTATGCTTGCATAAAAAGAATGAACATGGATACCGTGATCAAGTCACGGTATGGTAGAGAGTGAGAGTTTAAGTAGGAGTAAGGCTGAGTTTTGAAAGAGATCTTTTAACTATCGGTACCTTCTGAGCCTTCTTCATAGGCTTCAGCTAATTCATCTAGCTTTAAAGCTTTATCAGTTAAAAGTGCCGAGCGTTTCTTGAGTGTTTCTTGCGATTCAAAATATGTTTGCAAAAGTGTCTCAAGATTCATTTCTTGCTTTAAAAGATCCCGGTGCGCGCGAGTCTGCGCCGTTCGAATCGGAATAATTCCCACCAAATACATTGCATCGTTGCACTGTTTTTGGATCTGTTTAACATCCACAATGTCAGTTACGTTTGATGGTAGTTCGTATGTAATTTTTACGATTGCATCTTTGAGATTGTACGTGCAAAGAGCATTTAAAATCTGTTTGGTAGGGTCACTGTGTTCATCAAGAGTTACATCAATTTGAATAAACGGACGAGTTGGAATCACAACATGTTTAAATGTTGTTTCTTGTTTACCATGGATGGTAACGTCACAAAATCCTTTTTCTTCTTTACGTTCACCAAAATCGATGCGATCAATGGAACCAGAATATACGATAGGTACTGTTCCCTTTGGGTTGACATTTTGGAATCGATGCAGATGTCCAAGGGCAACATAGTCAAATGGTGGAATGGCAAGTTGTGATGGAAGCAAAATCGGATCTTGGCCATACACGGCACGTTTTTCAGATCCTGAAAAAACTCCAGCGCTGACGGTTAGATGTCCTACCAAGATAGCAGGAACGGTTGGGTTGAGTGTTTTTGCAAGTTGGTCAATGATGTGTACCAATGACTGTGAGATATGGCTGGTGAGCTCTGATGCACTTGACATCGCATGTGCTGCGTTGATTGCTAAATTATGTCGGTTAGGCCAAGGAATGCCTACGATTTGTACTGGTCCTGATTTTGTTTCAATGGTGATGGCACCTGGTTTTGAAAATACGTGAAATCCATCGATGGGCAAATGTGCAAAGATATCAAGTGCGTTTGCCTTACCAAAGCTGAGCGGATTATCATGATTGCCGACAACAATCACGGCAGGAATTTTTGCTTGATAGAGCTTCATAAAAGAATCAAGAAGTAGTTTTTGTTGTGTTGGTGTTGGGTGTGCGGTTTTATAAGCATCGCCAGCAAAAACTAACAAATCTACGTTGTGTTCAATGGCATAGTCAACACAGGTATCAAGTGATTTTTTAAAATCTAAAAGACGAGAATGAATGCCGGTAATCGGATCAATCTTGCCATAATTTTCCATGCCAAAATGAATGTCTGCGGTGTGAATAAAGCGAATCATGAATGTTCTTTCCAGGCTGTTTAAATATTCTCTTGTTAGTATACAATATATTTTTTTAAGCGAATAATTTATCGGCAATTATAAAAGTTAAAAATACCAGTGTCACAAAACTATAGCTTATAAAATTTGCACGTAGCATTGCTTTTTTTAGTTGTGCTTTATCAATTTTTTTATCAAATAGTTGGTATGCTTTGCTTGCAATGAGTACGCCGGTTATAAATAAAATAGATGCAAAAACAACTCCAAATATTAAACTCATGATCGCTTCTTGGTTGATGGTTGTTGCAGAGATTGTTTTGATATCTGGAATTCTAAAAAATCTTTCAAACTTCATGAACGTTGCCATGTTAAATGTTATGAGTATCAATATGCCAATGATGCTTTGAGCCAAAAATTTGATCAAGTTTATAATGATCATGCGCGGCACTGCTTGCGTGCAAGGGACCTTAATCATACGATGCAGAGTATAAGATTCAAGACCAACAGCGCATACCAGTACTGCAAAAAACTGACATGTTTCTATGGGGCTTTGTTCAAGTAAGGTTACGATGAAACCTGGCATTAAAAAAAATGGAGCGAGTAAAGAAATAATAATTTCTGGTGCATTGATCAACATGGTACATTTCCTTCGTTAATTTAAATGTAGGTGACAAAGATATTTTAAATAAATCATTTTTGTGGATGCAAGAAAATGTTTTGATGTCGCGTAAAAAGATTGAGGGCTACTTATTAAAAAGTAGCCCTCAATCTTTTATATTTTTTTAAAACAGTTCTGTTTTTTTATGTTCAGCAAAAACAATTCCAGCCATGGGTTCCATGGTGTTACCTTTATACTGCGTAAAAGGCTGAAGAGAGGTATAGCGAGTGATCGTTGCATTGCTGATAATCATCTGAGATGGCACAACCGTTGAATCTTCAATGATGCTGTTTTCAATTTGAGTGTATGCGCCAATTGTGCAACCTTTTCTGATCACAGTTGATCCGGTAAGTACTGCGCCGGCTCCAATGAAGCAACCTGGTTCAATATGCACGTTGTCATCAACGACAACATTGAGTGTGCTTGCAAATCGAACGCCATGATCCATCCAGTGTTGTAGTATTTTTGCACGACGAATATGTTCAATTGCCCACAAGTCAGCAAGAGTTTCAACGCTGCGCACGATATCAAAGTTAACTTGTGCAGTGATTATTTTACACTGATGTTCGCTGGCAATTTGTACCAGCTCTGGCAAGTATGATTCGCCAGAAAGAGTATCTTTGGATAATTGATGAATGTATTGTTCCAAAAACGATCGCTTTGCTAAATAAATGCCTGCGCTGATGCAGCAATGTGAGGAATCGATTTCTGGATCAGATTCTTCGGTAATTTTAATTTTCTGGTTATTGATGACCACGCGTGATGCTTGATTGTTATCATCATCAACATGGGCAGTAATGAAACTGATGTCAGCATCTGCTTTGGTATGTTTGCGATATAATCTATTAATGATGTCGGCAGTTATGAGTGGAATGTCACCATGCATGATTAAAATGTGATCATGAGACCAGATGTGTTGGGTGATTTGAATGGCGTGGCCTGTGCCCAGTGGTTCGTGTTGTAAAACAAAAGTGTTATGAGGATATTTTGACTGTACGGTTTGTCTGATGCGTTCATGTTGGTATCCAACCACCAGAGTTGTTGGAATATGTAGGGATTTGAGAAGATTGATCGGGTATAAGATCATCTCTGTTCCACAAATCTTTTCAAGCAACTTGGTTTTTCCTGTGTGGAAACGTTCAGATATACCACCGGCCAGGACAATTGCTTGTACATTGTCTAACATGATCTCTCCTTTATTTGCGTCTGTATTTCTGATAACACCTGTATTTGGAAAAAATGTTCTTTGGGGCAATATACTAAACTATGTTCCTTTTTCAATACCAAAAGAAAATAAAGAAGAATCTTTATTGTTTTTTGTAAAAAGAGTTTTGAAAAACATTAAAATGATTTAAAATGAAAAGAACAGTCGATCTGAAATCAAAAAAGCGTAAGTATCCAAGGATAAAAAGTGATTGTAGCAACAAGATTATGGCGCAGTTCTTTCATTGTTATAGGTTTATTGTTAATGCATGTAGTTCCTGCTACAGCAATGACGTGGGATAATCGTTATTTTCCATGGATTGATCAACTGTATACGGGAAGCGATAGTCGTGACGGCAATATACATTTTCAATCTTTTTTCTTAACTGGTGGCGATGCGTATCGATATCAACCAAGATCGATTAAAGAAGAACAGATCATTACCTATCCAGAGCTGTGGGGTGAGCTGGATCTTGCGGTTGTTGGAACGTCGATGGTTAAGGCTGGGTTAAGTAATCCATTGCCCGATGATTGGTTGTGGTTATCTGAGATAAAGGCTTGTATGCCTGCATCACTTGAAGGACAAGGTATTATGCTTTCAGGACAGGTTCCTATCAACAATCGTTTTGGATTTGGTGGATCTGTGGTTATGATGAAATTAAATTCATTTGTGTCCGTTGTTCCAGATCAAGATACGATTGATAAATTAAGTTTAAAAACTCCCGGTAATCAGGCGATATTTACACAAACACTCAAAAAAATATATCAAGGCATTGGCATTAATTCTACGGCGTCGCAACAAGTTGGGGTTGGCGACATTGTGTTGTATGCTCATTTGTTTGATACGCATGAATATAAATATAAGTTTCGTAAATTAGATTGGGGTATTTGGGCTGGGGTTATTATACCAAGTGGGCTTAAGCAAGATCCTCATAATTTAGCATCAATTCCTTTTGGTGGTCAGTATGGTGGTTGGGCATGGTTTGTTGCACCTCGCGCTGAATTTGAACTGCGTGATGATTTAAAATTTGGAATACAGGGTAGATTGACACAGCGCCTTGATCATTGTTTTCAAGGTCGAATTCCTGTTGGTAAAGAACAAGTATTGTTTGCTCCAATTGTAGGAAAAGTGAGAGTTGATCAAGGAACAACGTTTGGTATTTCAGCTTATTTTGTTTTTGAAGATATTCGTGCCGGACTTGGCGCACAGATGCAGTATACTCTCAATGTTCATGAGCATGATATTTTTAATGCGAACTTACACAGCAGTGATATTAAGCCAAGCTTTGTTAACATGAACTATTTTTCTGGATGGACTCAGGAATATTTCATGTTTAAACTGTTTTATGACATTGCACATGATAAACCATGGAAGAACCGACCAATGGCATATTTTTCATGGGATATTCCTATGAATCATACTTTTGGTCGTGGATTTGCAAAAACGCACAAAATATCAATTGGTTGTAACGTTAATTTTTAAAGAGACCAAATATGACATCAAATCTGTTCAAAAATATATTGCCGGCCCGCAATTGGTTTAGTTTGTTTTCAAACGATATCGCAATTGATTTGGGTACGGCAAATACTTTAATTTATGTTCGTAACAAAGGTATTGTTTTAGATGAGCCATCAGTGGTTGCCATCAAAAATAATACTAAAAAAGTTTTAGCAGCAGGAAAAGCAGCTAAAGAAATGTTGGGTAAAACTCCAGAAAGTATCACCGCATGCAGACCTATGCGTGATGGAGTTATTGCTGATTTTGAATTAACTGAAAGTATGCTTCGATATTTTATTCGCAAGGTACACAATAATCGTCGTACGCTGGTTGCACCTCGTATGGTTATTGCAGTTCCATCAGGAATCACGCAGGTAGAGCGTCGTGCAGTTATTGATTCTGCAAAGCAGGCCGGAGCTCGCGATAAGCCAATGACAATTATGGAGCCAATGGCAGCAGCAATTGGTGCTGGTCTTCCGATTCATGAACCACATTGCAGCATGATCGTGGATATTGGTGGTGGAACGACTGAAGTTGCCGTTATCACGCTCAGCGGAATTGTTTTTTGTCGCTCTATTCGTATTGGCGGCGATGAAATGGACCGTGCAATTGTTTCATACGTTAAACGTAAATATAATTTGCTCATTGGTGAACGTACCGCTGAAGTTATTAAAATGTCGATTGGTACCGTTATGCTTGATGGCGAACGTCAGTCGCTTCCTGTTAAAGGACGTGATTTGATTACTGGTGTTCCCAAAACAGTCACGCTCAGTGATGCTGAAGTAAATGAAGCGCTTCTTGAAACGATATCAAGCATTGTAGATGTAGTGCGCGTTGCACTTGAAAATACACCGCCTGAGCTTGCATCAGATTTGGTAGATCGTGGTATTGTCATGGCTGGTGGAGGTTCGCTTCTTCGTGGTCTTGATAAGCTACTTGCAAAAGAAACAGGTATTCCTGTTCGTATTGCTAAAAATCCATTGCTATGCGTGGTAGAAGGTGCTGGAAAAGTACTTGAGCAGATAGAGTTCTTTAGAGAAGCGTTAATGGATTAAAATATGTCAAATCACAAACCGTATCGTCAAGGTATTGCCCTTAAAAAAAAGCATGGGCAGAATTTTTTAAAAGATCGATTTTATATCGATAACATGATCGAGGCTGTTCATATTGATGGGCAGACATCGATTATTGAGATCGGTTGTGGTGAAGGTATTTTGACCAAAGCAATTCTTGAAACTTCATGCAAACAGTTAAAAATATTTGAAATCGATGAAGAGTGGGCGTCATACGTCCACTCTTTGTACGGTTCAGATAGTCGCATGGAAATGATCCTTGAAAATGTGCTTGATGCACGATGGGATCAGATCGAAAATCAAGGTCCATGGGTTTTGTTGGCAAATCTGCCGTATCATATTACATTCCCTATTTTTTATAAGATTCATAAACATCGGGATATGTTTCGTGAAGGTGTTGTGATGATCCAAGAAGAAGTTGCTCAAAAGTTGGTGAAGGTAACAGGACGTGACTATGGTTATAGTTCACTCTTTTTCCAACATTATTTTGAAATGCGACTTTTGGATAAAGTTCCACCTGAAGCATTTTTTCCGTCACCTAAAGTTTTTTCTCGATTGATGTATTTTCGTCCTCGAGCAAATGTCGCAAATATTCCAAGTGAAGAAGAATTCTGGAAATATATTAAACTTTGCTATCATCAGCCACGCAGAACGTTGCGCAATAATTTGGCACAATCGCATTTTGACCTGAGCAGATTGCCTGAAGAGACGCTTGCTAAGCGAGCACAGCAGCTGGTGATGAAAGAGCTCTTGGAAATTTGGAATATCTTGAGTGCTGCATAAATAGGCCTTCAGTTTCCCTTTTTCATAAATTCTTAATAAATCTTGCTGTTGTTCAGCAAAAAATATTATTTTTATTTAAATATTATTTTTTTTATGAGGGTTGGGATTTATGAAGGTTGTTAAATATCTGTTATTGCTGGCAGGAATGTTTTATTTAGAGTCAACTATTTATACTAGTATGCGACGCTTGACTCAAAGAGCTACTATACCAGTTGGTCGGGCAATTGGTGCAGGGTTAGCAACGAATCAATCACAACAGTTTTCGCAATCTAATTTGGTTAAAAATGAAATAGAAAAGTCCTCAGAATTATTACCAATTGTTGCCCCTAGTCAGCTAGCCACAGAAGTTCAACTTCCTGCATCACAAGCAAAAGCAATATTGGATTCTCAGCTGGTTCAGACGCATGAAAAAATAATAGCCCAGCTATTAACATTAACTGAAGAACAACAAAACATGGTTGTTAAAATGTTTAAAAATTATATCGAAATTTTTAAATTATATATTGATAATCCATTAAATAAAAAAATAGCTCAATATGTCCAAAGGTATCATACAGGGCTTCAACAACTTATGGAAAATTTTCCTGAAATCTGGCAAAAATTTCAAGATATTCATAAAATACATCAAGAAATTATGAGTTGGCGAAATAATTTAACCATTGAACAACAAGAATTTTTTCAAAATTTATTTAAAAAATATGATGAAGAGTTTGGGTGGTATATACAGGATCCTACTATACCGAGTATTACCTCATTGGTACAAACAACCCAGTCAAAGTTGCAAGCTCTTATGGCATTAATGAAAAGAACAGCCTTCAATCCAATAACGTTCTATTTTGAAGTTTTAAATTGGAAGAAACAGCAATCTGCGCAGATGCTACAAACAATTGAGAAATCTTTAGAAATGTTTACAAAGAAATTTAAAGAGTTGATAGACGAAGTACAATCAACTCCTTTAAGTGAAAGCGCTGTAAATCGTTTAGGTTTATTCTATTTAACGGGTTATCTCTTGAATAATGTAGTAATATCCTATCAGTCAATGGTTGCGCTTCAGTCAATGGTTACACTGCAGTCAATGGTTACATCGAAAAAACCCGTTGAGCATCAAATATTGGCAAAGAAAAGAGCGCGAGAATTTTATGATTCATTTAATAATTGGAAGAAAGAACAGTCTGTTGAAACATTACAAATATATGATCCCATTTTTCATCTATATGAAGAAATGTATCTTAAATATATGAAAAAATATTTTTGGTTTGGATCGTTTGAGATGCAATCCTTACAAGTTGTGCTTAATGAAATTATGCATCCAGATACAGCATCCATTAATTTTAAAAGTGTTTTTCAAGACATAAATACAGTACATCATGAACTTATGCAAGTTACTGCTTGTTTCTCGGCAGATCAACAAAAATTATTAGAGCCTATCATGAAAGATTATTTAAAGAGTTATAAAGATTATCAAAAAGAGCCAACAGATATGATACACGTTATTGAGAAACAAATTAATATCGCCGAGTTAATGAAAAAAAATCTGAATATACTTAAACCTGTACCGGGATATAAAACAGTTAATTGTCAAAGGGTTGAAAATTTAGATGGTTTTTTTAATGCGGTTACTCAATTAAAACCAGAGCTTGTGGCATTGCAACATTTTCAAGATACACAAGCACACAGTGGTCCATATGTTCCACTGTGTTCTTTAGATACATATTTGAAGGAAGGTGTTTTAGCTCACGCAAGTTCAGAGAAAATGTTGATTACCGTTGGTCAATTGTTTCATGAATTGTCTCCAGCAATGCAATATCATGCACTTTTGCATGAGTATCGACATCATTTGCAACATATTAATTATGTTACATGCGATGAGCTAGTATCAGTATCAGCAAAAAATCCTGCAATTAAAACAACAGAGCAAAATGATGAATTATTGATAGCTCGAGCTCAAAAATTTTATCCAGCTTATGTGCTCAAAGAAGCAGAACGCCATAAAGGTAATCTGACATGGCGCAGTGCTTCTATAATAGTTTGGAAACCGTATGAATATGATGCAGAATATTTTGCAACTGAACATGTTACATGTCCTACGTGTTTGAAAATAATTCAATCTGACAAGTCTCAAGGAGCAGGTCTCGAGGGATATTTTAATCCAGATAATTTTGAGCCTTTTATTCAAGCTGCGCAGCATAATCCTTGTTGTCCTGCACACACTAAAACTCCTGGCGATGATGATCATAATCATATAATTGTAGAGTTGGAAACTGCTTTGCAACAATACAAAACAGACCCAAGCTTTACCTTAAAGGCAAAGATAGCAAGACTTGATAAAAAATCAGGAACGCTTTTGCAGCACATTCGAAACTTTAATCAAGATTTGATAAGAAGTATGGAGCAAGACAAAGAACTGCTGGCAACGTTTGGAGCAAAAACGCTCAAAGCAATAGATGTTCGTCAACAGGCACGACAAGCAGAGCAAGATATTCAGGCTGGTAGATATAAATTACTTGAAGCACCAAAGCCTTTAGTTTCCAAGCTTCATCATTTAGGAAACGTTCATGCATGATGCCGGAATTGCATGATGTTTATGAATAATTTAAAGTTGAATTTTTTTTACTTGCGTTGAGCAGTAAACAATAAAAAATAAAAAACTATAACTGGTTGCAATTGAACCAGCAATTGATGTTTGAGCTATGTTTGCAAACAAACAACCCATGAGTGCTCCCAAAATACTGATCAAAATTCCGATGATGAGCATGTGTGATATTTTGCGAGTAATCAAATAAGCTGTCGCTGGTGGCGTGATGATAAAGGCTACGACCAGAATTGCTCCTGCAGCTTCAAATGCTCCCAAAATCGTAATGCAGGTTGTGGTCATCAGGAGCCAATAGGTACGACTTGGGTTGTGCTTAATGATTGCTGCATAGTCAGGATCAAATGATGTGACGACAAGTTTGCGATAGCTCAGGGTGAGCATTACGATGTTGATGAGTAAAATACAAAACATGGTCCACATAGCGTACGATCCTAGTTGCATACCGTTCCAGCTGATTTGATAAAATGGACTAAATGCAAGTTCACCTAGCAGTACAGCATCAATATCCAGGTGGATGTTGCGAGCATGCATGTTAATCAAAATTACGGCAACTGAAAACAACAAAGGAAAAACAATTCCAATCACTGCGTCAGGTTTTAGTCGTTTCGTTGCAATAATTTGCTCTATACTTGCAATCGTGATCAGCGCTGTTGCGGTAGCACCCATGAAAAGAACAGGCGTATAAAACTGTTGATAGAGCAAAAAAGATAATACGATTCCTAAAAATATTGCATGACTTATTGCGTCGCTGATCAGACTGGTTCCTCGTAAAATTAAAAATGTTCCCGGAATGCAACAAGCTGCTGCTGTACATATTGCGGTAAAAATAAGTTGAATATACAGTACGATCAAATTCATTGGTTACTCTTTTGGGATGCTTTGTCTAAAAACTGGACACCCTGGGGAGTAAGCCTCCAGAAGTTAGGAGCTGGTGTTTCAATAAAACCATGCTCCTGTAGGATCAGTAGATTTTTTTTAGATATAGATTTTCCAACTGCAACAAGTGCTGCAATGTTGTGCGCGTGATACGGATCTTGCTTTCCTTCGTTAAAAAGTAAAAAACGAGAAAGAAGTGTTGCCTGGTTGAGTTGTTGGGTTTTTTTTAAGTTTTTGTACCAGGATATGATCATTCCTTGTGGACTAAAAAGTATCGATAGCGCTGTAATTGTGGTTGCAACAATGACAATTATGGGTCCCGTGGAAAGGTTTTGGTATGAACAACTGATGAAAGTTCCTATAATGGCGCAGCTGGCTCCAAAAAAAGCTGCAAGCAGCATCATGGTTATAAAGTTTTTAGTCCATTGATATGCAGCTGCAGCAGGATTGATCAGAAGCGCACTCATTAAAATAATGCCCACAGCTTGCAAGCCAAACACGATGGTAACCGTTGTTGGAATGAGCATGATCCATGATAACTTGGACGCGGGAATGCCTACTGTTTTGGCGTAGGTTTCATCAAATAAAATAATTGAATATGGCAAGATAAAACGCACCGTAAGCGCAAGTGTAATGATACTTCCTACAACAATCATCACAATGTCCTCGTGCATCATGGTTGCTGGGTTGCCAAGAAGATACTTAGAAAGACCTGCTTGATGTGCATCTGTCATCGACTGAATTTTGCTTAAAATGATGGTGCCGATGCCAAATGAGCTGGCAAGAATAATACCTAAAACGGTATCTTTTTTAAGCGTTGTCTGTTGCTGAATTGTTTGAATGCAGTATGCACCCATGAGCGCAGAACACAAACCACCACCCAGCAGAAGTGCAGGGTGTTTGACGTGTGTCAAAAAAAATACTGCTGTGATACCTGGAAATGTTGCGTGTGAAATCGTATCACCAAATAAACTTTTATGCTGTAAAAATAACCAACAGCCAACAATGCCAGCCATGCTGCCAAGAATTCCTGTTCCCAAGCAAATTAAAAATACTGTTTGATCAAGTAGTATCATCTTATCGCTCGTCCTGATTGAAATCGCAAGGCGATTTAGTATCGAAGGATAGGTCATTGTTCCAACTAAATGATGCATGAAATGTTTTGTGAATATTTTCGGGAGTGAGTACCGTGCTGGTTGATCCTAGCGCAATATGTTTGATATTCATGAGAAATGTCCAATCAAAATATTGTTGGACCGTTGTAAGATCGTGATGTACGACAACGATTGTTTTGCCAATATCTCTGAGTTGGTGTAAAACTTTTAAAATTAACTGTTGTGTAACGCTATCGATACCGTTAAATGGTTCATCAAGGATCAAAATATCTGCTTGTTGTGCAAGAGCTCGGGCAACAAAAACACGTTGTTGCTGACCACCAGATAGTTGACTGATATGTCGATCTGCACAATTGGTCATTTGCACTTGATCAAGCGCCCACATGACGATTTGAATATCTTGTTTGGATGGTCGTTGATACCATTTTAAATTTTTATAACGCCCCATCATGACCACATCATAGACCGAGACAGGAAATGTCCAATCAACAGAATTTTTTTGAGGAACATAGGCAATGGTACGTGTTGTATTTTTTAAACTATCGTCATAAATTTTTATAGATCCTGCAATGGGAGTTGTGATACCTAGGATCGATTTAAGAAGCGTTGTTTTTCCGCTTCCATTGGGTCCAACAATGCCTAAAATAGTTTGTTCTGGTACAAAAAAGTCTAGATCCCAGAGAACTGGTTTTTCATGGTAGACGACGGTAAGGTCTTTAACGGTGATAGCATGAGGACGCGTTGCTGACATATTTTGTTTTTGATTAAAATGTAAAAGTAGTTTTTATGAAGATAGTATACCATAAAAAACTGCTTGGTTAAATCAAGAGATGGGCAATAGTCCTTGGAGTATTGCATCAACGTTGTAGTTGAGCATTCCTAAATAAGTTCCCGCAGGAGATTTTGGATTTCCTAAGCTGTCAGAATAGAGTTCTTGTCCAATTTTAACATTGCCATGTTGCGTTGCGACTCGTTGTTGAATTGCTTGCATGCTGCGTGGCGGAACAGAAGATTCAACGAAGATAGTTGGAATCTGATGTTTTAAAATAATACTTACCACATCTTGTACATCTTGTACTCCAGCTTCAGTTGCGGTATTAATTCCCTGAAGGCTTACGACTTTAAAGTCATATGCTCGAGCAAAGTACGAAAATGCGTCATGGCTTGTGATTAAAATTCTTTGGTTCGTGGGAATTTGTTGAATTTGCAGACGCGTTGCTTGGTACATTTGGCGTATTTGGTCGATAAAAATATTTTTATTATGTTCATAGACATCGCTATTTTCAGGAAGCAGTTCTGTTAATTTTGTTGCAATGGTTGTTACCACGTAGATCCATAGCTGTGGATCAAACCATACATGTGGATCAAAAATAGTACGTTGATCGTTGACGCTGATAAGAAGATGCTTGGGAATATCTTTGGTCGCATCGACGGTTGGTTTGATGGAATTAAGATGCGCAAATAGGTCGACCATACGCGCTTCAAGGTGTAGTCCATGATACACAATGAGGTTTGCCTTAGCAATTTTAAGTAGATCATTTTCGATTGGTTTATAGACATGAGGGTCAACGCCGGGGCCCATTAAAATATCTACGTGTACACTGTTTTGTGCAATTTGTTGAACGGTGTCACCGATAATAGTGGTCGTGCAAACGATATACGGTTTTGTTTTTTGCATGTTCGATTGCACGACAATTCTTTGATAGAGCACATAAAAAACGATACAACACAAAATGATAAGCCCGATGATTAATTTTTTAATGTTCATATTTTGTCGTTACGCAGCAAATATTTTTTGGAAATATTTTATAATATCTTTGCTTTCATGCATTTTAACATTGTTTTCTTCATCAAAGATAAAAGGACATTGTGTATTGCCATTGGTAAGTTGTTTAAGTTCTGCAAAGTATTGTGGAGTGCTTGCATCTAAAACAAGAACGTTATCCAGATTTCCGCTGTCACGTAAAAAATTTATAACTTTGTGGCAATAGGGACATGTTGGATAGACGAACAGTTTAATCATGTTTGTGTTGTCACTTATAGTTTCATTTTTATGTATAGTTTGGTTGGTCTGTAGACAATTTGGCAACACTAAAAGTAATGCAACAGAAAATATGCTGAGGGATAATTTTGATGAAATCATGTATGGTCTCCTTTTTGTAAAATCTACTTGTCGTACCGTACCATTGGTATGCTGCAAGGTCAAGCTGCAGGTATGTGCCCTTGGTATGCGACATCATGCTGATGTAAATTGACTGATCGAGGAAGTGCTTTTTTTTGTTTTTTTTCAAGTTTGAGTAAACGAGTGATTTCTTTCCATTCATGTTCAGCAATATTCATGGCGCCATACACTTTTTTGTGATAGGTATCGATGTTATAGTCATCGGGCGTGAATTTCGAGACATGATATTTCATATGCTCTAGCAATTTTTGGTCAATAAATGGAATCGCATCAAAATATTTAATTTTTAGGGTGTGGTAGGGTCTTAATTCAATGAGGTTAAAATCAGGTTTAAATTCTGCAACAATATCGTGCGGGGCACTTGGATGTTGATCGAGGTAGTGAACAATGAGGGGTAAGAATGTTAAAATTGGTAGAGGATAGAATGGAAATGTCGGTCGGTAGGTCAAGATGGTCCAACCCATGAACCATAGTTCAAAATGACCTGGATCATAATTAACTTCTTTAAAATATTTTCTAAGATGTGCCTTATCTGCTGTTAAAGGAATATCTTTGTGTTTGGCTTTTGAGTGTTCGTATTTAGTTATTTTTAATCTGACTTGATGTAATTTATCAGGAATTTTAAAATTGTGACGTTTGGTAAATTTTTTATCTGAAAAAAAACGTTTAAATGAGAAAAAATCTAATGATTGAACGCGGTCAGATCTTGAATAAAAATTATAGATCTTTTTAAAAATTGAACTGTTGATAAGAAAATCAGTTTCGACCTGTATTGGTGTTCCCAGGAGCCATAATTCATCAATAAAAAAATGCTCTGCTTCTGTTTTAGTAGAATGTATGGCACCAAGTTGTAAAGCTAGGTTTCCACCATGACTGTATCCAATCAGACGAATTTTTGGGGTATACCCATGTTGTTGTATTTTTTTAGAAATGCGCTCTAAATCTTGGTATAAAAAGGCAGCTTCAAGATAGCGTAATTTGTTACTGATAAGACCACTCCATCCAAAAGTATAATATTCTTCACTTGGTGGATAGCCTGCTTGAATTGAAATTTCTTCAAAAGATGCGGCAAGAATTGGTGCTGCGGCATTGTTGTGCAGGTGGTTGATATCTATTTTATGCAGGCCGAGTCCTGACATTGCTTGATTTTTGTAAAAGAATGGATCGCGACGATTGATTTCTGTTGATCGATAATACACAGACTCTTCGATCGTGTCGTACAACATTTTAAAAATATTGCGAATTCCTAGGTGAGGTCGCAAAGAGAATGATCCATGGATAAATACGGTAATCCATCGATCATGCTCTTTCCTTTGCTGTTGTGCTTGGATCGAACTGGATCCAATATACATGAGCATAAGACTCATTAAAATATTTTTTCGGTTCATGTGTTTGCCTGGTTTAAAAAAATTTAATATTGTTCGTTTATAATGTTTGTACTATACACCATAGTGAATTCATTTTACCAATGGATCATCTCTTTTTTGTAGAAACTAATCGTTGTGTTACGAAATATCCTAAGCATGATGCTGCAAGAGGAATGATATCGTTGAGTATTGCTGGTAAAAAGTAAAAATGCATCATTATGTAGCCTGTCAGTCCCATGAAGCATGCAACCCAAGCTGGTGCAGCAGTTGTTGGCTGACCAAAGTAAGCGCGCAATGTTGGTACCAGCAAACAGCAAACCGAAATGCGATAACTTTCTTCAAGAATCGAGATGATATCACCGGTCATAAAATATGATGCAGTCAGTGCGCTTATTCCAATGGTTGCAGAAATAATTTTTGTAACATATAATTTTTGATTTTTAATATTCAGGCAACTTTTAAAATCTTGAACGATGTTAGAGCTGATTGCGCACATTAAAGAGTTTGCCGTTGAAGTAATTGCAGCAATGATTGCGCAAATTACCAGTAAAAATAATATGTGCGGACAGAGTGAAAGAAGTACGCTGACCAGTGGATTTGCCTGGGCAGGAACATGTACTGCTGTGATTTTTGCAAGCATTCCAAAAAAGAGCGGAATGCACGAGAAAAATATTAAAAATAGACCAGCAAGTAGTGCTGAGATAGTAGCTGTTGATTTATTTTTGGCTGCAAAAAACTTTTGAGCTAAATCTTGTTCAATCAGTGAAAAAAGCGTTGGAATGAGTAGTGCTGGTGCAAGCATTGAAAGCGTTGTGTGGTTATTAAATGCTGTATGTTGGATATCAAAAAGTTGTGAAAGTGCTGGTGCGCTGGGTAGTGCGTACCACAGGGCAGCAATAAAAACGGTAATAATAAAAGATACTTGCAGGATATCGATCATGACCAGTGACTGTAGTCCACCCAGCATGGTGTAGCAAATAACAAATAACCAACAGCCGATAAAAATATATGAATTATTGATTTCAAGGCCTGCAAACAATGTTTGAGAGGCAACGATTTGTGCAACTAAAATACCCCATAGGCTGATGACTGAAAGTGTTGAAGCAAACATCTTGAGACGAGTTGAGTTGTAGTGTGTTTCAAATATTTCTGCAGTCGTTGCAATATTCAGCCCTCTCATGCGAGAAGCAAGTCCGCATCCAAGGATTATAAAACCAATGCTCATTCCGACACTGTATAAAATTCCCCAGATACCAATATGATATGCACGATATGCAGTTCCCAAAATCATTCCACTCCCCAGCTGACTTGCAATAAGCGCAAAAGTAAGTTGGAAAACAGATAAATTACGGTTAGCTAAAAAATAGTTTTGTAGCGTGCGCACTGACCGTGAAGCCCAGAGACCAACCGCAAGATAAATCAGCGCAAAGCCGATTAAAAAAGTAAAAAATAGGTGGGTATTAATCATCGAAGTTACCACAGTAATTTTTCAAGATTGATTTCATCATAATGTTCAATAATCATATCTGCGCGTGCAAGGGCTGCATGGTCTTTACCAGTATTGATGCCGATGCAAAACATTCCTGCTGTTTTTGCAGAAGTAATTCCATGAGTAGAATCCTCAATGGCAATGCACTCAGAAGGATTCATGTTGAGCTGTTGTGCTGCATACAAATAAATATGAGGCTGTGGCTTGGGTATTTTAAATACGCGATCTATGGTGTACATGTGGCCTTGAAAAAAACTGTTTAAGGGTACATGAGTTAAAACTTCATCCAACTCAGTTTGGCTTGCGTTGGTCGCAATGGCAGATTTAAGATTTAAAGTTGTCGCTGCGCGGTGGAATCTGTCAAAGCCGTCAATGAGTTGTATTTGATTTTTAAACCGTGTGAAAGCAAAGGTTTTTTTTTCTTCCATCAATTCTTCGATGGTTATAGCTAGATTAAATGTTTTTTTAATGTATGCGCAGGTCGTGTACAACGAAGCACCTTTGAGTTGTGGAAGAACTGCTTGGCAATCGTCTTCGCTGAGATTTGCATGTTTTTTGAGAAGTTGTTTGCTCGCTTGTTCCCAGATGGGTTCTGTGGAAATAATGGTTCCATCCATATCGAAAATAATAGCTTTGTATTTCATGAAAACCCTTTATTTCTTATATTCCTTGGTCCATTCTGTACAACTAGTAAAGATCTTAGTACACTAACTTGAGTCATACAGTATACCAAAAATCAGGTAAAAATCAGATGAAAAAATATCTTGCATATGCATCGATAGTTTTAAGTGTTCTGCTTGCTCGGTTAGTCCCTTTCCATTGGATTGTTGGATCTTGGGGAGCATCGTTTTCATGTTCTACCATGATCGCTCCTGTTCTGGGTACATATGCAGGCCTGGGTTGGCTTGCATTGTTTCTGGTTCCTATAAAAGGAAAAAGTTGTTTAACATTGTTGATGTTTGTGCTACATCGTCTGCCACTCTTGGGTGCTGCGTGTGCATATCAAGGGCGACATGTTCTGACTTGGATTATTGTACCAATGATTTGCATGATGTTATTTGTGGTGCATCCGATTGGTATGCAGGCATGGCCATACGCAATGTACTGGTGCATTCCGATGATGTTATGGTTTTTAGATGATACGATTTGGTCTCGCGCTTTGAGCGCTTCGTTTGTTGCACACGGCGTAGGATCAGTCATTTGGTTGTATGCTGGCAATATTGCTGCTCCTGTTTGGCATGGACTTATTGGGGTAGTTTTTGTTGAGCGACTTTGCATGGCTGGTGGCATGATAGCAGGTGATTTAGTTGTTGTTGCATATCGACGAA
>Ga0206820_1021_pt1 | contig 46289 bp, 34 predicted proteins | sample Alteio_BWOrgCont_84_FD_152857 | JGI IMG/M metagenome (GOLD analysis project Ga0206820, IMG submission 152857) | Enriched cells from forest soil in Barre Woods Harvard Forest LTER site, Petersham, Massachusetts, United States -... | ecosystem: Environmental > Terrestrial > Soil > Temperate forest >...
ACAGAAATTCTGGATGAAAGCCGACAATTCAAATTTATTAAAGGGCCTTTATTTGCCAATATCATTTTAGCGGATGAAATAAACCGTACTCCACCTAAAACACAGGCAGCTTTGCTGGAAGCTATGCAGGAAAGAGCCGTCACCGCAGCAGGTAAACGGTATGAGTTGGGGATTCCGTTTTTTGTATTGGCAACTCAAAATCCAATTGAGCAGGAAGGAACCTATCCTTTGCCGGAAGCTCAATTGGACCGTTTTATGTTCAATGTGTTCCTGGATTATCCAAAGTACCACGAGGAAATAAGTATTGTGAAAAATACAACTTCCGATCGTAAGGTGTCTTTAAGTAAAATGCTGAGCATCGAAGAGATCGTGTATTTTCAGGATCTTGTCAGACGGATTCCGGTTACGGACAATGTATTGGAATATGCAGTAAAACTTGCCCGGAAAACCCGTCCGGAAAGTGAGGAAGCTTCTGATGTGGTCAAAAATTATATTTCCTGGGGTGCTGGTCCAAGGGCTTCCCAGTTTTTAGCGATTGGAGCAAAATGTAATGCTATTCTGAATGGAAAATATGCTCCTGACATCGAAGATGTACGGTCGGTGGCTCCTGCCATTCTCCGTCATCGTATGGTTCGCAATTATAAGGCGGAGGCGGAAGGGATTTCAGTTGATAGCATCATCACCAGTCTGCTTAAGTGAGGATGAATAAGTCGGGAATCGGCATTGGACAAAGTAGTGCTTTCTCTTCTCTTTTCGTTGATTATATCGAGCATCCTGAAAAACTCAGGGAGTTTTATAATTATTCAGTTTCCATTTCCTCCTTTCGACAGGCTATAGCCGACAAAGGCAAAGAAACAATTGATCGCCGGCTCCTGGTGGATGTTTTAAAAAAACAATACAGGCGGGCAAATCAGGAGTCTGCCTTTTCGCCTGGAAGACCTGAAGTTTCGAATCTGGAGCTCTTGATGGAGCCAAGTACTTTTACAGTTTGTACAGGCCATCAGTTATGCTTGTTTACGGGCCCCCTGTATTTTATTTATAAAATAATTACAACAATTAATCTTGCGGCAGCACTTAAAAAGAATTATCCTGATTTTAATTTTGTTCCTGTCTATTGGATGGCCACAGAAGATCATGATTTTGAAGAAATAAACCATGTTCAGCTTTTCGGTAAAAAGTTGGTTTGGGAAAGGAATACTGCCATTAGTAATGGTAAACAAATGCCTGCAGGTGCTGTTGAAACCAAAACCTTGACGTTTATCCTGGCCGAACTTAAAACGATCCTGGGAGAAGGCGATCATTCAAAAGCTCTGCTTTCCCTGCTTGAAAAGGCTTATCTGGGCAACATTACACTTGGTGATGCTACCCGCTCTTTTGTCCATGAATTATTCGGAAAATATGGCCTCTTGATTCTTGATCCCGATGATATTCAATTGAAAGGATCATTTTCGGAAATAATGAAGGATGACCTGGTGAATCATACGAACTACAAAATAGTTAATTCGACCATTCAACAGTTTAACAATGCAGGTATAAGTGTACAGGTGAACCCCAGGGAAATAAATTGTTTTTATCTGAAAGATGGACTCCGCAGGCGTATTGTTACTTCAGGTTCAGAACCGGTGAATCGAGACACCGAAGTGCAATTTTCGACAGGAATGTTGGAAGAACTGAAAATGCATCCGGAATATTTTAGCCCCAATGTGGTGCTTCGCCCCCTTTACCAGGAGAAAATATTGCCCAATTTGGCCTATGTCGGCGGTCCAGGTGAAATTGCGTATTGGCTGGAATTCAAAAAGATGTTTGATCATCATCGGATAAATTTTCCGGTATTGCTTCCTCGTAATTTTGTACTTCTGTTGGATGCTAAGACAGTTCAGCAATGGGATAAATTTGGTTTTACTTCCCTGGATTATTTTAGTGAAACGGATACGCTCGCCAAGTCATATGTGCGGAGAAATTCGGGGATTGAACTCTCCCTTAAAATGGAACAGGAGCAGCTAACGGAATTGTATGCCAAAATAGCTGGGCAGGTGGAACGTATTGATGCGACTCTTAAAGCCAGTGTTTTTGCCGAACAGCAAAAGGCAATTAATGCTCTGCAGGTAATTGAAGCTAAATTGCTAAAGGCTGAAAAACAGAAAAGTGAAACGGTGATCAACCAGATCAAAAAAATAAAAGATAAATTATTTCCTGTCGGTCAATTGCAGGAGCGATATGAAAACTTTATTCCTTATTATCTGAAATACGGTCCGGAATTTATTGAAATGCTCCAGAAGGAGCTCGATCCGCTTGAAAAGGACATGATAATCCTGTCTGAATAGGTTTGTTGCATGAAATTATTTTTCCAAAAGGTGTTCCGTTTTTTTCTGAAATTATTGGTGGCATTTTTGGTCCTCAGTTTTGTAAGTGTTGTGATTTTTCGATGGGTTCCTGTTCCTTTTACACCTTTGATGATTGTTCGTTGCATAGAACAGAAATTGGAGGGCAGGTCGATAAAACTTTCTAAAGAATGGGTTTCCCTGGATAAGATCAATAATAATCTGCAGTTGGCAGTGGTTTGTTCGGAAGATCAGAATTTTTTGGAGCACCATGGTTTTGATTTTGATGCGATTGGGAAAGCGCTGGATTTTAATAAAAAAAATAAACGTAAACGGGGCGCCAGCACAATCAGCCAACAAACAGCTAAAAATGTTTTCTTAGGACCTTCCAGAAGCTGGATCCGGAAAGGTCTGGAAGTCTACTTCACTTTTTTGATCGAAGTTTGCTGGAGTAAAGAGCGGATCATGGAGGTGTATCTGAATGTCATTGAAATGGGCGATGGTATTTATGGTGCAAACGCTGCTGCGCATTGTTATTTTCACAAGGATTCCAGCAGGCTTTTGAACAGTGAAGCGGCTTTGATAGCTGCCGTCCTTCCAAATCCGATAAGGTTTTCGGTCTTGCGTCCCAGTGAATACGTTGTTTCCCGTCAGCAATGGATTTTGATGCAGATGGGCTTGTGGGGTGGGGTTTTGAAATACTGATGAAGTTTGGAAGGATAAAAAATACAGACACTAAAGAAAGATGGAGTTGTTATTTCCAGATAACATCGCAGCCTGGCAGAAGGGCTTTGATAATTTGCATATCGGATTCACTAATGCTGTTTCCCCTGATATCCAGTTTGCTTAAATTTCTCAAGTAGCAGATGTGGTCAGATAGTTTTGAAAATTTATTATTGCGGATGGACAAATAGTTCAGATTTTTCAGATGATAGATTTCGTTGGGTAAATAATCGAGCCCATTGTTATCCAGGATTAATTCTTCCAGATTATTTAATTTACCGATACTTTTTGGCAAGGCTTTTAGTTTGCAATCTACCAGTGTCAGCGATTTTAATTTCTGGAGTTCGCCGAATTCTTTTGGAAAGGTATTCAGTACTGTATTGTAAACCAGAAGTTCGGTAAGAGCGTCTAAATATCCAAAGGATCGGGGCAATGTAAGGGTGTCCGCTTTGTTGCTTTGTATGTGAAAGGTTTTTAAATGATTGAGTTGGCCGATTTCTAACGGCAAGGAATCAAGCCGGGTATCGTACAGTTCAAGTGCAATCAGGCTTCCCCACTTTCCAATACTTTTGGGTAATGTTTTGAATGCGTTTCCTTTGCTGGAGAAGAATAAGAGGCTAGTAAAATTACCGATGTTATCCGGCAGGACGTCCAGGTTGTTATATCCTAATTTTAAGGCCTGTAGTTTGCTCAACCGTTCCAGTTTCAAATAAAGTTTAGGATCAATCACCTGATTGGTTAAATCCAGCTTATACACCATTTCATTGTCTTTAAGGGCTTCCTTCAGGTTTTTATAAACGTGGGAGTTGGGAGGGCCATAAATATCAAAAGGACCCGGAGCTGAGTTTAGTTCATTGTTTTGACTGTAGGCAAAATTCAGAGAAAGCACAAAAAGGATACAACTGAACTTTTTGGAAAGTCTCATTAAGAGCATGTTTAAATTTATATCGTAAAATCGCAAAATTGATTATAGTATATTTTTTTGAACGAAACGAGGCAAATGTTGCAGACATAGCGAGCTTAGCTATGGCGAAAAATTTAACGATGTAGCAGTCAAAAATATAAATAAACAAATTACGAGATAAATTTTAAACACGTTCTAGAATCCGAAGTTAAACCCAAATCGTATGACAGGGTTCGAGTAAGGAGAATAAATACTCTCATCTAAATCCCATAATACGGTTAGAACGGTATATGATTTTTGTCCGATTGGTCGTCTGATTCCTGCGCCAATAAATCTGCTGTCAATTGTGGTTCTGGCATCCGGAAAATCAACAGAAGCAATGTTCAGCACTTCGAATTCTGCCTGAACGAAAATCATTTCTGTTATATTTATTCTTCCGAAAACACTTCCACCATACATGCTGGTACTGATGTTGTCAACTTCATCGTTAAAATATAAATAAGTGCCGCGAAGGCCTATTTCCAGCCGGGATGATAATTTGTATCCAATAGTGGGGGCAATATTAACCTGGGTAAGAGGACCGAAATAAGCACCAATATCTCCGCCCCAGAACATATTATCTAATTTAAGGGCTGGCGGAACAGGCGGAGGTAAATCTTTTCCGGTATACTGTGCCCTGACTCCCGATGAGTAGATGAACAGGAGTATCAGTAAAGGAAAGAGTATTTTTTTCATTGCACTGTAAAAGTAAGAAAATACGGCTGTATATTCGCCAGTAATAAAACGTTTTTATATGAACATTATTGTAACAGGGGCCAGCAGGGGAATAGGATACGAAACCGTAAAAATTTTGGCGGCTGACCCTGCCCACAAAATTATTGCTATCGCCCGAAACAGGCAACAGCTGGAAAAACTTAAAAATGAATGTGAGCTATTTCAGGGAGGTAATGTATTCATTATGGTGAGCGATCTTGCCGAACATGGTGCACAAGAGAAATTAGTTTCTGAGATAAAAAACAGATTTAAAAGTGTTGATATACTGGTGAATAATGCCGGCATGATCCTTAATAAATCTATTCAGGAAATCAGTGACGCGGAAATAGAGCAGGTATACCGTGTCAATGTTTTCAGTGTATTCAGGCTTATACGGGATTTGATCCCGCTTCTGAAAAAAGAAAAGGCACGATCGCATGTGGTTAATATCAGCAGCATGGGTGGAGTGCAGGGAAGTATAAAGTTTTCAGGCCTCTCCGCTTACAGTTCAAGTAAGGGGGCTGTTGCTGTATTGACGGAGTGCATGGCGGAAGAACTGAAAACGTTTAATATTTCTGTTAACTGCCTTGCACTGGGCGCTGTTCAGACAGAAATGCTGGAGGCGGCTTTTCCTGGTTATCAAGCGTCCTGTACGGCGGTTCAGATGGCAGGCTACCTTGTTGATTTCGCTTTGAAGGGGCAGGAAAACTTTAATGGAAAAGTATTGCAGGTTTCTTCCAGTACTCCCTGAATTGGGCTAAACTAGTTTTTCTTTCTGATTTACAGGTAATTACATATTTAATGTAAAATTAATTTGGATGTTGAACGAAAGCACGTACATTTGCATCCCTTTTCAGAGAAACGTTCCTTAAGAAATTGAAAAAAAAGATAATAATCTTTAAATAATATTTGCAGATTAAAAAAACATTCTTAACTTTGCCCTCCCTTAGAAAAGAGGGATTATCAAAAGTTCTTGTATAGCTTATTAATAATGGTTCCGGTAACGGAAATACTTTTAATAAAAGTTCTTTGAAAATATTGAAGCACAAAAAAGGAATAGGTAAGTAACCTATGTTATGCAAATTTTTATTTGCATTTCAATGAGAAACAAATCTTGAAGCATTCCATTAAATTGGAAACAATATCAAACTTACAATGGAGAGTTTGATCCTGGCTCAGGATGAACGCTAGCGGCAGGCCTAATACATGCAAGTCGAACGGTAACAGGTGTAGCAATACATGCTGACGAGTGGCGCACGGGTGCGTAACACGTATGCAACCTACCCATTACTGGAGGATAGCCCGAAGAAATTCGGATTAATACTCCATAGTATAGTGAAGAGGCATCTCTTTATTATTAAAACTACGGTGGTAATGGATGGGCATGCGTTGCATTAGCTAGTTGGTGAGGTAATGGCTCACCAAGGCTACGATGCATAGGGGATCTGAGAGGATTATCCCCCACACTGGTACTGAGACACGGACCAGACTCCTACGGGAGGCAGCAGTAAGGAATATTGGACAATGGTGGCAACACTGATCCAGCCATGCCGCGTGAAGGATGAAGGCGCTATGCGTCGTAAACTTCTTTTGAACGGGAGAAACCCCTCGTACGTGTACGAGGCTGATAGTACCGTTAGAATAAGGGTCGGCTAACTTCGTGCCAGCAGCCGCGGTAATACGAAGGACCCGAGCGTTATCCGGATTCATTGGGTTTAAAGGGTGCGTAGGCGGAATGATAAGTCAGTGGTGAAATCCTGCAGCTTAACTGCAGAACTGCCATTGATACTGTCAATCTTGAATGCAACTGATGTGGGCGGAATGTGCCATGTAGTGGTGAAATACTTAGATATGGCACAGAACACCGATTGCGAAGGCAGCTCACAAAATTGTTATTGACGCTGATGCACGAAAGCGTGGGGATCAAACAGGATTAGATACCCTGGTAGTCCACGCCCTAAACGATGATCACTCGATGTTGGCGATACACTGTCAGCGTCCTAGCGAAAGCGTTAAGTGATCCACCTGGGGAGTACGATCGCAAGATTGAAACTCAAAGGAATTGACGGGGGCCCGCACAAGCGGAGGAGCATGTGGTTTAATTCGATGATACGCGAGGAACCTTACCAGGGCTTGAAAGTTAGTGACCGCTGCCGAAAGGTGGCTTTCGCAAGACACGAAACTAGGTGCTGCATGGCTGTCGTCAGCTCGTGCCGTGAGGTGTTGGGTTAAGTCCCGCAACGAGCGCAACCCCTATCTTTAGTTGCCAGCGAGTAATGTCGGGGACTCTAGAGAAACTGCCCGCGTAAGCGGTGAGGAAGGTGGGGATGACGTCAAGTCAGCACGGCCCTTACGTCCTGGGCTACACACGTGCTACAATGGTAAGTACAAAGGGCAGCTACACAGCGATGTGATGCTAATCTCTAAAACTTATCTCAGTTCGGATTGAAGTCTGCAACTCGACTTCATGAAGCTGGATTCGCTAGTAATCGGATATCAGCAATGATCCGGTGAATACGTTCCCGGGCCTTGTACACACCGCCCGTCAAGCCATGGGAGTTGGGAGTACCTAAAGTCGATTGCCGTAAGGCGTTGCCTAGGGTAAAACCAATGACTGGGGCTAAGTCGTAACAAGGTAGCCGTACCGGAAGGTGCGGCTGGAACACCTCCTTTCTAGAGAAGATTTGTTTATTCCGATTTATCGGGATGTTACTTACTCTCCTTTTTATGCTTCAATTATTTTAAAAATACCCAATGACGAGCTCAGGGTGCATAACCGAAGAGCATTACGGAAAAATAGTCCCGTAGCTCAGTTGGTTAGAGCACTACACTGATAATGTAGGGGTCAGCAGTTCAAATCTGCTCGGGACTACCATCAACTCGAATTTGGGGAATTAGCTCAGCTGGCTAGAGCACCTGCCTTGCACGCAGGGGGTCATCGGTTCGAATCCGTTATTCTCCACTTAGCCGCCCTTTGGCGGATTAAGTTCTTTGACATATTGAAAGAAAATACACAAATAGTAAATGTAACTATTTGAATACGAGTAATTAATAAGAAAGTTATTAAGGGCGTATGGTGAATGCCTTGGCTCTCTTAGGCGAAGAAGGACGTGATAAGCTGCGATAAGCTTCGGGGATTGGCAAATACAAATTGATCCGAAGATTTCCGAATGGGGAAACCTGATCCGATGAAGTCGGATCATCCGAAAGGATGCTAACCCAGGGAACTGAAACATCTAAGTACCTGGAGGAAAAGAAAACAATTAAGTGATTCCCTTAGTAGTGGCGAGCGAAACGGGAATAGCCCAAACCAATATTGTTAAGGCAATGTTGGGGTTGTAGGACTACAATATGGACTGTAAATTTATAGTGGAAGCTTCTGGAAAGTTGCATCATAGAGGGTGATAATCCCGTACACGAAATAAATCTGCTACCTAGTAGTATCCTGAGTACTGCGAGACACGAGAAATCTTGTAGGAATCCACCAGGACCATCTGGTAAGGCTAAATACTTAAGAGAGACCGATAGCGAACTAGTACTGTGAAGGAAAGGTGAAAAGAACCGCGAATAGCGGAGTGAAATAGATCCTGAAACCGTACGCTTACAAGCGGTCGGAGCAGCTTCGTGCTGTGACGGCGTGCCTTTTGCATAATGAGCCTACGAGTTACTCCTCTCTGGCAAGGTTAAAGACCAAAGGTCTGCAGCCGAAGCGAAAGCAAGTCTGAATAGGGCGAATAGTCAGAGGGGGTAGACGCGAAACCTTGTGATCTACCCATGACCAGGATGAAGTGGCGGTAACACGCCATGGAGGTCCGAACTGGTGAGCGTTGAAAAGCTCTCGGATGAGTTGTGGGTAGGGGTGAAAGGCTAATCAAACTGGGAAATAGCTCGTACTCCCCGAAATGTTTTTAGGAACAGCCTTGAGGTTAAGTTTCATAGAGGTAGAGCTACTGATTGGACTAGGGGGCTTCATCGCCTACCAAATCCAGACAAACTCCGAATGCTATGAAATATACTCAGGAGTGAGCCCACGGGTGCTAAGGTCCGTGGACGAGAGGAGAAGAATCCAGATCATCGGCTAAGGTCCCAAAATCTGTGTTAAGTTGTTATAACGTGGTCCGATTGCATTGACAGCTAGGATGTTTGCTTGGAAGCAGCAATTCATTTAAAGAGTGCGTAACAGCTCACTAGTCGAGCGATTGGGCGTGGATAATAAGCGGGCATAAAACACAGTACCGAAGCCATGAATTGTACAGTAATGTACAGTGGTAGGGGAGCATTCTAACAGCACTGAAGGTGTGGCGTAAGCCATGCTGGAGCAGTTAGAAAAGCAAATGTAGGCATAAGTAACGATAAGGGGGGCGAGAAACCCCCCCACCGATAGACTAAGGTTTCCTGATCAACGTTAATCGAATCAGGGTTAGTCGGGTCCTAAGGCGTATCCGAAGGGAAAAGTCGATGGATAACTGGTTAATATTCCAGTACTTGCTTTACTGCTATGGGGTGACGAAGTAGTGAAAATCCTGCGCACTGACGGAATAGTGCGTTTAAGAGTGTAGGTATATCCTTGGTAGGCAAATCCGCCAGGGATGCTGAAACTTGATAGTACCGTGAGCCTTCGGGCAAGCGGATATGGATCTAATCAGACTTCCAAGAAAAACCTCTAAGCTTCAGGTAAAAGCAACCCGTACCGCAAACCGACACAGGTAGTCAAGGAGAGAATCCTGAGGTGCTCGAGTGATCCGTGGCTAAGGAACTAGGCAAATTAACCCTGTAACTTCGGGATAAAGGGTACCCTCTTCGGAGGGTTTCAATAAAATGGCTCTGGCGACTGTTTATCAAAAACACATGGCTTTGCTAAATCGAAAGATGATGTATAAGGCCTGACACCTGCCCGGTGCTGGAAGGTTAAGAGGAGAGGTCAGACGTAAGTCAAAGCTTTGAATCGAAGCCCCAGTAAACGGCGGCCGTAACTATAACGGTCCTAAGGTAGCGAAATTCCTTGTCGGGTAAGTTCCGACCTGCACGAATGGTGTAACGATCTGAGCGCTGTCTCAGCCACGAGCTCGGTGAAATTGTGGTCTCGGTGAAGACGCCGAGTACCCGCAACGGGACGGAAAGACCCCATGCACCTTTACTATAGCTTTGCATTGACTTTGGATAAATCATGTGTAGGATAGATGGGAGACTTTGAAGTGGTAGCGCTAGCTATCATGGAGTCAACGTTGAAATACCATCCTTGATTTATTCGGAGTCTAACTCCGTACAACGGAGGACATTGCATGGTGGGTAGTTTGACTGGGGTGGTCGCCTCCAAAAGAGTATCGGAGGCTTTCAAAGGTACCCTCAGTACGCTTGGTAACCGTACGTAGAGTGCATTAGCATAAGGGTGCTTGACTGTAAGACCGACAAGTCGAGCAGGTACGAAAGTAGGATAAAGTGATCCGGTGGTTCCGCATGGAAGGGCCATCGCTCAAAGGATAAAAGGTACGCTGGGGATAACAGGCTGATCACTCCCAAGAGCTCACATCGACGGAGTGGTTTGGCACCTCGATGTCGGCTCGTCACATCCTGGGGCTGGAGAAGGTCCCAAGGGTTCGGCTGTTCGCCGATTAAAGTGGCACGCGAGCTGGGTTCAGAACGTCGTGAGACAGTTCGGTCCCTATCTGTTGTGGGCGTTAGAAGATTGCGAGGGCCTGACTCTAGTACGAGAGGACCGAGTCGGACGGACCGCTAGTGTACCTGTTGTAGTGCCAACTGCACCGCAGGGTAGCTATGTCCGGTTAAGATAAGCGCTGAAAGCATCTAAGTGCGAAACTTGCCTCAAGATTAGTCTTCTTTTAAGGGTCGTCAAAGATTATGACGTTGATAGGCTATAGATGTAAAGACAGCAATGTCAAAGTCGAGTAGTACTAATTACCCGTTTACTTTCTTATTAAGATTGGTATTTATTTTGTTGCATTTACTGTGTATTTTCTTTCTTTATATGTCATACGTTTTTAGGTGACTATAGCGATGGTGTCCACCTCTTCCCATTCCGAACAGAGAAGTTAAGCCCATCAGCGCAGATGGTACTGAGTCCAAAGCTCGGGAGAGTATGTCGTTGCCGATTTTAGATCCCCCCGATAATATCGGGGGGATTTTTTTTTGAGGCATGGTTGTTGGTAGTACGTCAAAAATGAAGTATACATTTCCGGTATTATTTTTTTTAATTATCGGTATTTCCGGCAATGTATTCGGACTTTCCCCCACTGATTCTATCTTAAAACTTCCCAAAACAAAATACCAGTCGGAAGAAGCATTTGACCGGCAGTCTGCTGTTTTTACTGTTCCGGACAGCTCGTTGGATAATATCCAACGCTACCGGAATCGTTATAATCTTGGGAACAGCGGATTAGCGGTAACCAATCTTTATTTTCCTTCGGCTCAGTCCGCATTAGGCTTTAATTATGCTCCGAATAATTTTGAAAGCTATCTTTTTCGGCCCCAGAATATCCAGTATTTTAATACCCGAACTCCTTATACCGAATTATTTTTTCTGGTAGGAGCAAAAAATGAATTGTATTCCAATTTTATACACTCACAAAATGTAACTAAAAACCTCAATTTTACAGCTAAATTTCAGCGTATCCGCTCGGATGGATTTTATAATCGTCAAAACACCAATCATACAGATTTTTCTATTTCCAGTAATTACGTTTCACCTGATAAAAGATACTTGCTGCTGTCCAGTGGGATTATCAATAGTCTGAACAATGCTGAAAATGGAGGGATCACCTCTGATCCTGACTTTGAAAATGGGCCTTTGCAAGACAGAAAGCTTTTGAGTACAAACCTGGCAGATGCTAACCGACGATATAATAGTAAAAGTTTTTATTTAAAACAGTACCTGAACCTGGGTCCGAAAAGAAAATCCGCTGACACCTCGGTACATTTGCAGGTATTGCCGACTTCAGTTTTTGCGCATTCTTTTTTAATCCAGCAGGAACATATCGTCTATTCTGATCCTTCGCCCCAGTCTGGCTTTTACAAGGAGAATTATATCGACACGACCCGTACGCTTGATTCCACGACTGTTTTTAAAATAGAGAACGAATTTTCCTGGAGGTTATTGAATAAAAAAAATGATGGGAGCATGCGGAATATGGGGTTTGAAGCGGGAATAAAACAACAATATGTAAACGTGTCACAATTTGCGGCCGCAGATACTATTCTGAAACAACTAACCTATGTACCTAACCCTGCTTCATTAATCCCCTTACCAATTCCTGAACTGGTGAATGGTCCTCTGACCCGGCTGAACAACAGAAAATTGTTGTCTTCATCCTTTAATAATTTCATGCTGAATGCGGAGGTATATAACTACGATACAAAAAAAGCAGCTTATGGATTAAGAGCTGATTATGTACTGGCCGGTTATAATGCCAGAGATTATAACTTGAATGCTCTTCTCCGGTATAATCTCGGAGAGGACAGTCTGCAGTATATAGGTATCACTGGGAACGCGAGTGAACGGAGGCCCGATTATATGTACTTGCATTATTATTCGAACAATTTTATCTGGAACAATACATTCAGCCCGGTAAGCAGTCTGAATCTGAAAATCTATTACAGGTGGACCCGGTATAAATTAGAAGTGGGTGTTGTCTCTTATTACTATAAAAACTACGTGTATTTTAATGAAGCCGGAGCCGCGCAGTCAACTTCCGCTATTCAGGGTTATTCAGCTTATCTGGATAAATCATTTTATGTAAAGCACTTTGTCTTTAAAAATAAAATCACGTATCAACATGTTCCGGATTCCTCTGTCATCCGCTTGCCAACATGGGTCACGGAACAGAGTTTGTATTACGATAATAGCTTATTCAAAAAAGCACTCAAGTTCCAGGTGGGAGTGGATGTGTTTTACAATTCAGCTTATTATGCGAGTGCCTATTCTCCGGAATTGGGGCAGTTCTATTTGCAGAACAATAAACAAATTGGCAATTACCCGTATGTAGATGTTTTCCTGAATTTGAAAATAAGCAGGGCCAGAATCTTTTTTAAGTATGAAAACGTAAATGCCTACCTGGGTAATTTTACTTATTACTATGCCCCTCATTATCCCTGGACGGATGCTGCTTTTAAGTTTGGCGCCAGTTGGAAGTTTTTTGATTAAAAAAGAGGATTTTTATGTTTGCCGGTTACTTCAATTTCACCGTAAAAGTTGGGGAATCATATTTATCCAGGTTCCGGAGATCTTTCGCAACTTTATTTTTCCATTCGGTTTCCTTTGCCGCATCTTTTCCTCTTTTGGTTTCTCTGTCATACGTTTTCTGTTCCGTTGTATGATCAAGCCGGAGTTTTTTATAAATTGCCTGAAAATCTTTCTGGAACGTTTTTTCTTCCCATTTATGATCTTGTAATTCTTTTCGAAACAGACGGGCATATTTTTCTGTTAAATCAAAATGCAACTGTTCCCGTTGCAGGATTTCATCACTTTTACCTCTTTCGAGAGCCCAGGACTTTGATCGGCAGAAAAAGCAATCTACCTGCACATCCAGTAATTTGCCATTCCCCTCCATGTCGACCTTATAGTTGAAATCTGTATAGGACACTGCTACGGCTATTGAAGAGGATTGTGTCGTATCCGGCTTTGCGTAATAATCGTTCCAAGTCAGTTTAGCCTCGTTCCAATTAAAGGTGTTTTCTGTTTGAGCATGACAGAAAAGTGGAATCGAAGCTATGAGCAGAACTACCTGTTTTATGTTCATCGGGTAAATATACAAAATCCCGTAATATTTGTAACTAATTGATAGTTATATAATTATGAAAAAGTGGCACTTTTACCCTAAAATCCTCTTTATCTGTAAGTAATTTATTATCAAAATGTCGGAGCTATTGTAAGCTTTTTTTGTTGTGTATTAGCTGAAATTGACGTACGTTTGACTCCCCCTATTTTTCAGGTACGATAGGGGCTAAGCAACCCAGTAATAACCCAATTCGAAGATAGCCTGAATCAACGAAGTACAAGTATAAGGAACATAAAATGTCAGAAGTAAAAGGAGCAAGTGCAGAACCAGCTAACATGCTGGAAAGTTTTGATTGGAACACAATCGGTAAGAAGCAGGACAATTATTCTAAAGCAGAACGCGATAAGCTGGACGCGATGTATGGTGAAACATTAAGCGCCGTTACAGAAGCTCAGATTGTTGAAGGAGTAGTGGTAGCAAAAAACAACAAAGAAGTAGTTGTTAACATAGGATTCAAATCAGATGGGGTAGTCCCTCTTTCTGAATTCAGGTATAATCCAGATCTTAAGATTGGTGATAAGGTAGAAGTTTTTGTAGAGAGCCAGGAAGATAAAAACGGTCAGCTTATTTTGTCTCATAAAACAGCCCGTTCTATGCAATCCTGGGATCGTGTGAATGAGGCTCTGGCGAAAGACGAAATCATAAAAGGGTATGTTAAATGCCGGACCAAAGGAGGTTTGATTGTGGATGTATTTGGTATCGAAGCGTTTTTACCGGGCTCTCAGATCGACGTGAAACCGATCAGAGATTATGATATCTATGTTGGTAAAACGATGGAGTTTAAAGTGGTGAAGATCAACCAGGAGTTCCGTAACGTTGTCGTATCACATAAAGCTCTGATTGAAGCTGAGTTGGAACAACAAAAGAAAGAAATCATTTCAAAACTTGAGAAGGGACAGGTACTGGAAGGTACTGTTAAGAATATTACTTCCTATGGAGTCTTTATTGACCTGGGTGGAGTAGACGGTCTTATACACATTACGGATCTTTCCTGGGGGCGTATTAATCACCCGGAGGAGATTGTTAAGCTGGATCAAAAAATCAATGTGGTCATCCTTGATTTTGACAATGATAAAAAACGCATAGCTCTTGGTCTAAAGCAACTGACCGCTCATCCTTGGGATTCTCTGGACACCAATCTGAAAGTTGGAGATAAAGTGAAAGGAAAGGTTGTTGTGATAGCAGATTATGGTGCGTTCATTGAAATAACCACCGGTGTGGAAGGTTTGATACATGTATCCGAAATGTCCTGGTCACAGCATTTACGTACAGCTCAGGACTTTTTGAAAGTCGGAGACGAAGTGGAAGGAGTTATTTTGACATTAAACCGTGAGGAGCGGAAAATGTCCTTGGGTATTAAGCAATTAACACCTGATCCATGGACGAATATTGTTGAAAAATACCCTAAAGGTTCTAAGCATACGGTAACCGTTCGCAATGCGACTAATTTTGGATTGTTCGTTGAATTGGAAGAAGGAATTGATGGTCTGATACATATTTCCGATCTGTCCTGGTCCAAAAAGATCAAACATCCGAATGAGTTTGCCAAAACAGGTGATAAGATTGAAGCGGTTATTCTTGAAGTGGATGCCGAAAACCGTAAACTTAGTTTAGGTGTAAAACAATTGGAAGAAAATCCCTGGGAAGTATTTGAAACAGTCTTTACCATTGATTCCGTGCATCAGGGAACTATTATCAATATTTCTGATAAAGGAGCTATCGTTTCTCTACCCTATGGTGTGGAAGGATTTGCACCTGGACGCCACCTGGTAAAGGCTGACGGAACGATCGCTAAAGCGGAAGAAACGCTTGATTTTAAAGTACTGGAATTTGTAAAAGAAAATAAAAAGATCATCGTTTCACATACCAAAATTCACGATGATAAAATTGCGGAAGATCGACCAGGTGCTTCCAGTGAGCGGTCCGGGGCAAAGGACACTAAGAAAGCTGTTAAAAAAGTAAAAGATAGTATGGAGAAAACAACCCTTGGAGATATTGAGTCCTTATCAGCTCTCAGAGCTGAGATGGAACAATCTGAAAAAAACCCCAAGAACGATAAAAGTCCCTCATAAATCACGCCATGGTTTTTAGGGATTTTATCCCCCTCGTTTATTCGAGGGGGATTTTTTTTGTTATCGCCCTTCGGACATAAGCTAGACTAAGCTTTGCTAAAGCAAAGCAAGTCTAGCTAAAATTTTCGCATTGTTTCCCGTTCCAGATCTCGTTTCTTGAGATCTTCACGTTTATCGAATACTTTTTTCCCTTTTGCAAGCGCAATTTCCAGTTTGGCCAATCCCTTTTCATTGATAAATAAACGCAAGGGAACGATCGTGAGACCTTTGTCTTTTAACTGATAGCGCAGTTTCTCCAATTCGGTTCTGTTGAGCAGCAATTTACGGTCACGTTTAGGCTGGTGATTGTTGTATGATCCTTGTTTGTATTCTCCGATGTGCAGACTTTTGACGAATAATTCTGTTCCGGTAAAGGAGCAGTATGCGTCATTAATATTTGCCTGGCTTTCGCGGATCGATTTTATTTCCGTCCCATATAATTGCATCCCCGCGATATACTTATCTAAAAAGCTATATTCGAAGGAGGCCTTTCTGTTTTTTATGCTGATACTGTCTTTGCCTTTCATGAGCCCTCAAAAGTACAAGGTTAAACGATTGATTTCTGTCTTGTGTGGATAAAATGTTTTTTGTTTCAAATAAATCATTATTTTAGCGTTCACTAAGAGTATTTCTAAAAAAGAAATTTAACATATACCAAACTTTTCTACTTATGAAAATTGTAAAACTCGCCTTCCTCGCACTGGCAAGTGTTATTGTTTTTTCCGGCGGCGCTTTCGCTCAAAAGAATTTTTTAAAGGATGCAGATAAAGCATATAACAATGCGGAGTATTTTACCGCAATAGAACTTTACAAAAAGGCTTATGCAGGCGTTTCCAAGAAGGAAGAAAAGGCGAAAATTATTTTCCAGACAGCCGAATGTTACCGCCAGATTAATGATAGCAAAAATGCAGAGCAATGGTACGAAAAAGCCATTAAGGCAAATTATCCGGACGCTAAAGCGAAGCTGTATGCTGCTGATGCAAAAAAAGCAAATGGGAAATACGATGAAGCGATGATTCGTTATAATGATTATAAAAAGGAAGTTCCGGATGATCCTCGTGGTGAAGCTGGCGCCAAGTCATGTGAACTGGCAGCAAAATGGAAGGATAAGCCTACCCGTTATAAAGTGGAAAATGTGGCCCAAATTAATTCGAAACAGGAAGATTTCAGTCCTTCCTATATTGATAAGAAATATTCGGGTCTGTATATTACTTCCACCCGTGAAGGAGCTACAGGTGACAAACCTGATGGGCAAACAGGGCAGAACTTCAGTGATATCTTTGAAACAAAGCTCGATAAAAATGGCAAATGGAGTACTCCTGCACCCATTCCGGCTCCTATTAATAGTAATTCGAATGATGGTTCCACCGTTGTTACCAAAAAGGGTAACATAATGATATTTACCCGCTGTGCGGTAGAAAAGGGCAAAGTGCTTCCCTGCGGATTGTACATGACAACCAAAAAAGGCGCTACATGGGATGAACCCAAGAAACTTCCGTTTAGTTCGGATTCGGTGGCTTTCGCACATCCTGCACTTTCTGCTGATGAACAAACTCTTGTTTTTAGTTCGAGACTACCAGGTGGTTACGGAGGATTGGATCTTTGGGTAAGTCTTTATGATAAAAAAGCAAAAGAGTGGGGAACACCAACTAACCTTGGACCGGCAATTAATACTGCAGGGGATGAGTGTTTTCCATTCCTGCATGAAGATGGTACTTTGTATTTTTCGTCCAATGGACAACTCGGTATGGGAGGCCTGGATATTTTCAGTGCTAAAAAAGCCGGAGATGCCAAGTGGGCTGAAGTTGCCAATTTGCAGGCACCTATTAATTCCAATGCAGATGATTTCGGAATTATTTTTGAAGGGAAAAAGGAAAGAGGTTATTTTTCTTCTAACCGGGAAGGCGGAAAAGGAATGGATGATATCTGGCAATTCTCCAAGCCTCCATTGTTATTCACAATTGAAGGTGTTCTGACCGATTGTAAGTTTAAGGAAACAATTGAGGGAGTTACCATGAAGCTGGTTGGTTCGGATGGCAGTAGTGCTGAAACGAAAACGGATAAGAATGGATATTATAAATTTGCAGAAAACACAGGTAAGCGTTATGTCAATGAAAAAACTTCTTATGTTTTAACGACTGCTATAGGCAATGAAGTGAAAACCAAGGAAGCAGCAAATGGTTTTGTAAACAGCAGTGATAAAGTGAAAGAAACTACCGTTGGGGTGGAAGAGTCTAAAATTTTCAAACATGACTTTTGTTTGACACCTATTGAGAAAGAAATTCGTTTCCCAGATGTGTTGTATGATCTTGATAAAGCTGATTTAAGACCGGAATCAAAGGATTCCTTGAATTTTCTGTATGAAACGCTGGTGGACAATCCTACGTTTGTCATTGAATTGAGTTCGCACACTGATTCACGCGGTAATCCTGTTTACAATCAAAAACTTTCTGAGGCGCGGGCTAAATCCTGTGTTGATTATCTTATTTCAAAAGGTATCAACCCAGATCGCCTTAAGCCGAAAGGATACGGGAAAAACCGTTTGCTCATTTCAGACGCAGAAATCGCGAAATTAAAAACAAAGGAAGAGCAGGAAGCTGCTCACCAAAAGAACCGCAGAACTGTGTTTTCCGTATTACGTAAGGATTTCGTAGACCCGAATGCCCCTAAGGATCAACCCAAGCCTAAGGAAAAGAAAGAGGGGGATGAGGACGATGACACGAATTAATTGATACAACCCTCTTTAAGATACTTTATCGTTTACAAGCCGTACGGTATGCTTTCTCAATTCACCAAGGAAGGTAATAATACTACGCTGGCTGAGCTGTTTGCTTTCCCGAAGGATGTTTATCCTGTTGGCAGGCTGGATTCCGATAGCGAGGGCTTATTGATTATCACCAACGATAAAAAGCTCAATCATTACTTACTTCATCCGACTTATAAACATACCCGAACATACCTGACTCAGGTGGATGGGGCAATTACACAAGAAGCGGCAGATCAATTAGCAAAGGGTGTCAGCATAACTGTGGAAGGAAAGGCACATCAGACACTTCCTGCATTTGTAGAACTTGTGGAAGCACCTATTGAAATACCGGACCGGATACCTCCGATCCGGGTCAGGAAAAATATTCCTACTTCCTGGATAAGACTTGGACTGGTGGAAGGTAAAAATCACCAAGTCCGTAAAATGACGGCTAAAGTTGGTTTCCCTACATTAAGGCTAATTCGTATCCAAATCGAGGGCTTAAGCCTTTTGGGAATGAAGCCTTCAGAGGTAAAGGAAATGAAGCAGTCGGATATTTTTAAGGTCCTGAAAATAGTATCCTGAGCTGATTAATTCTTTATCAGTTTTCTATAATAGTTTTTGGAACTCGTACGTATGTTCAAAACATACATACCGCGTTCAAGAATTTGAATGGTGCTTAGTGTAAAATAATTCAGGCTGTTCGTATTTACCTCTTTTGTTTCTTCTGTAATTCTTCTGCCTCTGATATCGAATAATTGTATGTCTACTGTTTGAGAATCCAAAGAGTAAAAAGCAAGTGTAATATTACTTTCGAAAGGATTGGGATACGCTAAAATAAGATTGTCAGTTTTAAACAAAGAAATTTCGTAACCTCCCAGCAACAGATTTGCTGAGCACATATTGGGAATGCCATAACCCTCCAGGGAATCAGGCCTGGAAGCCTGACTTCCTGTTCTCACAATCGCATTTAATACCTGCATATTTGTTTTGCCGGGGTTAGCCTGCCACAGACAAGCGGCTGTACCAGCCGCAATTGGAGCTGAAAAAGAAGTTCCGTCACCGCTCGTGATTCCACCTGCTACGGAGGCCACTATGCTATTTTCCCCCTGTGCAGCTATTGTAGGTTTTATCCTTTTGTCGAAAGTAGGTCCTGTTGAACTGAAGGATGCATAGACTCCATTCTGATCAACTGCACCAACTGTCAGGATGCTATCTGCATCTGCAGGAGTGTCGATATAGTGCCAGGAATCGTCTCCATCGTTTCCGGCGCTCACCACCACCAGCATTCCTTTTTCTGCCGCCCTTACTGCCCCTATTGAACTCATAGCCGTCCGGCCATTCATATCGGCATAGGTATGATTCTGGGCAGGGTTGTCAAAGGTAGAGTAGCCCAGGGAGGAGCTGATAATATCTGCTCCAACGCTGTCTGCAAATTCTGCCGCTGCTACCCAATTAAATTCTTCAATGATGTTTTCTGAAGCTACTACTTCCGACCGGAGAAGCCAATAACTTGCCTTGGGGGCGGTGCCAATCAATTGCCCGTCCAGGTAGCCACCCATCGTAGAAAGGACTTCCATGCCATGAGGTGTTGCATTGTCAAAAACATTTCCTCCCTGATTTGAAAAATCCCGTGTGCCGAGTATCTGTTTGTTTGTCCAAAGGCTATCAAAAGCAGGCAATACATCTGCCATGTAAAAACCCCCGTCCAGAATAGCTATAACCATTCCTTCTCCCTTATAGCCTTGACTTTGAAGGCAATCATCGCCTAACATACTGGCTTGATTAAGAGAGGAGCCGAAACTGCCGGTTGAAGAAGTGGCGATTATTCCCGGGGTTCCAAATTTGCTTTGTCTGTTTTTTATCCTTTCAGTAGTGTCCTTGTTAAGCACTTTAATACCCAAACTTTTATCAGAGATAACGAAAGGGAAAGATAAAATTTTGGTTAATGCGCCCGGATGTCCACTGGTATCAATACTGATGCCGTTTAACCATTTTGACCGGTTCAAAATTTTAACACCCGTTTTTGCGACACTGTCAATATACCATTGGTTAACCGGCAAATCATTTTGTTGTATACGAATACCTTGGTTTACCCTGCGTGTAATCGAACGTGTAGTCAGGAAAGCTGTGGGGTTGCTCGTAGAATAAGTGCTTCCGTTTTTATCAGAAAAGCCAATAAAAAATTCAGCATTGTCCTGTGCGGAAAGGGTACACGAAAAAACAAAAAGACACAAACAGATAGAAAAGGGCCGGATAAACTTAGACATGGCAAACTTGTTTAGTCCTAATTTACTATTTTTTATGACCGGTTGCGTAGTTATAAAAGGCCAGTAGATTCTCATTCATTCCAGCTACGGCATTTTTAATAATTCTTTTTCCAAAAACGGAGGTATAGGTTCTTTTATAGAAAGGGAAAGGTTTTCTGAGTTGAATGAATTGATCACTCTCAATAATTATTCCGGTAATACCGGTTGTTGGTCCATCCGCTCCTTCGTACTGTTTTGTATGCGCTTCGGGTTGTTTGCCAGAATCTGTCTCATAATGAGTAACGCTGGATCTGGAGGTATCGTTACTGATTGTTCCAAATTCCGCGCAAAAAAACTGTTGCGCATTGAATTTGATACTGGTGTCTTGCCGGAGTTTTTCGTTGAGAAAGATCACCTTGTCAAATTGTTTCTTTTTAACGGCTTCGGAGTATTCACTGTAAAAAAAATAAACAGGACAAAAATTGAAACTTTCCCGAAAAGCATGAATGATTTCCAGATTATAATAGGATTGTTTCTTTTCTATTTCTTCTGCTTGCTCCGGCATTCCTTTTTTTCGTAAAGTATCCGTCAAATTTTTTTTCGAATGCAGCCGTATTAACAATACGCCACCTTTTAATTGTTTGATCTGAGTGGTCGCCAGAGCAATTGCACGAATCTCCCCATTTTGTGCTTCCAGTGTTGAATAGAAAAGGAGGTGCAAACAAAAAAAACAGAGGTAAAAGCAATTTTTCATTTAACAGATCACAAATGAATGACTTCTCCATAAGCCGCCGCGGCCGCTTCCATAATAGCTTCGCTCATCGTCGGATGTGGGTGAACCGTCTTGATGATCTCATGTCCGGTCGTTTCGAGTTTACGCACAGATACAATCTCTGCGATCATTTCCGTTACATTGGCTCCGATCATGTGCGCCCCAAGAACTTCACCATATTTCGCATCGAAGATCAGTTTTACAAAACCTTCGCTGGCACCTGCTGCCTTTGCCTTGCCGCTGGCAGAGAAGGGGAATTTGCCAATTTTTATTTCGAAGCCTTTTTCTTTGGCCGCTTTTTCAGTATATCCAACTGATGCAATTTCCGGTTGACAATAGGTGCAACCTGGAATATTGTTGTAATCAAGTGGTTCCGGTTGTTTTCCTGCAATTTTTTCCACACAAATAATTCCTTCTGCGCTGGCTACATGTGCAAGTGCCTGCCCGCCAACACAATCACCTATAGCGTAATAGCCTGGCATATTGGTTTGATAAAAAGAATTCGTGACAATTTTTCCTTTATCGACAACAATTCCCACTTCCTCAAGGCCAACTCCTTCTATGTTTGCCTGAATTCCGACAGCGGAAAGCACTATATCACACGCTATTGTTTCAAGACCCTTTTTCGTCTTAACCGATACTATGCAGCCTGTGCCTTTGGTGTCTACTGCTTCTACACTGGCCTCCGTCATTACCTGTATTCCTGCCTTTTTGAATGAACGTTCCAATTGTTTGGAAACTTCCTCATCCTCTACCGGAACAATGCCAGGCATGAATTCAACAAGGGTTACCTTGGTTCCCATCGCGGCATAAAAATAAGCAAACTCCGACCCGATGGCTCCAGAGCCTACGACAAGCAGTGATTTAGGTTGCTGCGGCAAATTCATGGCTTCCCGGTATCCAATTATTTTTTTGCCATCTTGTTGCAGATTAGGCAAAGATCGTGAACGTGCACCCAATGCGAGAATGATGTTTTTGGCTTCGTAGGAAGTAACCGTACCATCCGAAGTTTTCACTTCTACTTTCTTTCCGGATTTTATTTTTGCAAATCCCACGATCACATCTATCTTGTTTTTCTTCATCAGAAACTGTACACCCTTACTCATTCCATCCGCGACATCCCTGGAGCGTTTAATGACAGCTCCGAAATCGGCTTTTGCATCGCTCACGTTAATGCCATACTCTTTTGCATGGTTCAGGTAGTCAAATACCTGTGCGCTTTTTAATAAGGCTTTGGTTGGAATACAGCCCCAGTTCAGGCAGATTCCTCCAAGATTCTCCTTCTCAATAATAGCTGTTTTTAAGCCTAATTGCGATGCCCTGATCGCTGCAACGTATCCTCCGGGTCCGCTGCCAATTATTATCAGATCGTAAGTCATGCCTGCGAAAGTACGTAAAAAACGCATATTCTTGCTAACTTTGCGAACATAACGAAACGTCTATGCACTACATTTTTTCTTATCAAAACCCTCAACGGCATTTTATTGATATTGTATGCATCATTTCTGAAATAGATTCCAAAAGTCTGCTTGTTCAACTTCCATCCTGGCGCCCGGGCCGGTATGAACTTGGAAATTTTGCGAAAAACATCCAGAAATGGGAAGCATTTGATGTGAATGGTAAAAAACTCTCCTCCCAAAAACGGACCAAGGATAGTTGGGAAATAGTAACGGATCAGGTGAAGGAAGTTCATATCCATTATACCTATTATGCTGCTGAATTGAACGCCGGCTCCTGTTACCTGGATGAAAAACAATTGTATGTGAACCCCGTGAATTGTTGCCTGTATGTTCCGGGACATATCGAGGAACCCTGCGTGGTGGAATTAATTCTCCCAGAAGACTATCAGGTGGCTACAGGAATGAAATCTTCCGGAAAAAACCGGTTTCAAGCGGCAAATTTCCATGAATTGGCGGATTCCCCTTTCATCGCCAGCAACACCTTAAATCAGCGTGAACTGGTGGTAAGCGGAATTAAATTTCAGTTGTCTTTTCAAGGAGTCTGTCGGCCTGATTGGACAAAACTGCTGAATGATTTTTATGTTTTTATCAAGGAGCAGCTGAGTACGATGAGAAATTTTCCAGTTACTGAATACCATTTTTTATTTCAGATTTTGCCTCAGCGGATATACCATGGTGTTGAACATCTGGCTTCTACTGTGATCGCTTTAGGGCCTTCCTATCATCTTATGGAAAATCACTTATACAATGAATTATTAGGCGTTTGTTGTCATGAGTTATTCCATTCCTGGAATATAAAAAGTATTCGTCCGAAAGAAATGATGCCCTATGATTATACAAAAGAAAATTATTCCAGATTAGGTTATGTATGCGAGGGGATCACCACGTATTACGGTGATTATTTTTTATTCCGTTCAGGAATATTTAATGAACAGGACTATTTTAAAACATTCCATGAACGTCTGCAAAAACATTTCCATAATCCTGCACGTTTTACCATGCCAGTTACCGACGCTTCTTTCGATACCTGGCTGGACGGTTATGTTCCGGGGATACCGGCCCGAAAAACGTCTATTTATGATGAAGGTTGTTTGCTGTCATTCATGACCGATATTCTGATCCGCAAAAAAACCGAGGACAAAAAATCGCTGGATGATGTGATGCGTTTATTGTATAACGATTTTTCACTGAAGGGAAAGGGCTATTCGGAAGCGGATTACATACATGCTGTGGAATACATTGCGGGTGATTCGTTTGCTCTGTTCTTCTCCAATTATGTATATGGCACGGCTGATTATGAACCAATACTAAAAGAACAACTGGCTTATATCGGCTGTGGGCTGGTAAAGGCCGTATCAAAAAAATACCATGAGGCTTATTATGGATTTAAACTTGTGGAAAATAGTTTTCCTCCTAAGGTAGCACTGGTTTATCCGGATTCGGTATCCGACAAAGCGGGTTTAGCCGCAAACGATGAGTTAATTGCAATTAATAGCCATCCCATTAAAAATGATTTCAATGAATGGTCAACTTATTTTGCAGGTGAAGAAATAGTGTTAAGTGTGTTTTCAAACGGTTTTGTGAAGAGCATACGATTACTTCCATCGACAGGAACGCAGTATTATAATTATTCTATTGCTAAATTGGAAATGCCTGACGAGACCCAAAGGAGGGCCTATGAAAATTGGGCCAAACGAAAATTTTAAAACCAACATTGATGCAAATTACCAGACAACAACTGATCGGATTAATGGGTTCTGTTTTACTGCTTATCGGAGTTTTTGTGCCGGTAGTAACAATCCCCCTAATGGGGGATCTTGATTTTTTTGAAATTCGTAATTTCAATGGCTTGATTGATTATTCTTTTACGGGAATAGCTTATGGTATTGTGGGGCTTGGACTGGCCTCTGTTTTATTGGCTTTGCTAAATTACTGCCGGGGCTTATTGATAAGTGGTTTGCTTGCCTTGGGTATATTTGGACTGACGATAAAGCAGCTCCTGGACATTGAAAAAAATTTACACGACAATCTAACGACCAATTTTCTTATGAATATAACCGGAACAACCGTTGACAGCAACAACCTGAGGTGGGGCTGGGTTGTTTTGCTGACGGGAGCCCTGGTATTGATTGTTGCGTCTTTTTTAAAATCCAAGGCCAGGCAAGGGCTTCAATAAGGTATTTATTGCATTACTGCCGTTACGGATATTTCGACATTGACATTTTTGGGTAATCCGGAGACCTGAACCGTTTCGCGTGCAGGAAATTCTTTGCTGAAATAGGAACCGTAAACTTCATTTACTGCTGAAAAATTATTCATGTCCAGCAAAAAGATAGAAGTCTTAACGACCTGATCTAAATTCATTCCGGCCTCTTTTAAGATGGCTTGAATGTTTTCCATTACTTGCTTTGTTTCTGTTTTAATATCCGAACTGATCAACTGGCCGTTAACGGGATTAATAGCGATCTGCCCGGATACATATAGCGTATTCCCCACCATCACGGCCTGGCTGTATGGCCCGATAGGTGCCGGAGCATTTTTTGAATGAATAATTTTTTTCATAACTAAGTTATTTGTTTTTAGGTCGTTTGAAGATTCTTTCGAAGGTGCTCCACATGAATTAAGTATAACAACAGAGCCGATATACAGCATCGAAAGAGTGCATTTCTTATTCATAGCAACAAATATATTTTAAAAACGGTAAACAAGCACCACTAATTTTTTATTTACTCACCCATTTCATTACTCACTTCTTTTCTTTTGTTTTTTATTGAGTTCATGAATGCTTCGCATTTGGCTAATTGGCTAATCCGCTCATTGGCTAATTTCCTTTACTGATAATCATACCAATCCCGTCTTCTTGTGAGCTTCAGATCCTGCAACACAGATGATTTGACGTTAATATTGATCATATAGCTTTGCCGGGGGCCAAAGGGCACCCAGGTAATCTTCATTTCCCAGCAGTGGAGATCGCGGTATATATTAAACTGTGTAAAGGTGAGTTGTTTTGCCTGAAAATCATAGCCGGAGGTGTATCCGATTTTCCACTTTTTAGTCATGCTTACGTCTCCGTTAAATGTTAAGGATTGTGTTTCCTGTGTTGGTGCATTTCCCGGATTAGTAAAAACAAAATTATAATTCATGTTCAGGGACCATGGAATATTAAAGTCAGCATAAAAACTCGGATTGCCGTTCGATAAACTTGCTCCGCTTCCATCAGCCGGAGCGGAAGTAGTTGTGCTACCTGGTTTTCCGCTTGTACTGCTGAGTGGGGAGTTGCTTTTTAAACTCGTACTCAAAGCAACGCTGTAATTGGTCAAGCGGCCAATAGATCCGTTTTTGTCGAACTGGAATTTATCAACAAGATTTCCTTCTGCATCCACTTGGTAGGGATTAATAAGTCCGGTAAAATTTATATCCAGGTGTTTAAATAGTTTTGTTCTTCCGCTAAGGTTAATGGGCTGCATCTGAAACTGGGTTAATGCCGCATTATAAGCAGATGCGATGGTAAACATGTCGATAATGCTTATTTTCCGGACATGGTTGACTGTATCTTTTTCGTCACGAACCTTTGCCTCTATCGTATTGTTAATCGACCAGGAAATCAAATTGGAAGGCCCGCTTGGAGGTACGCCATACAAACTGTTCTGAAATTTGGAATAGGTCAAAGTGCTGGTAGTGTCCTGTATTTTTTTATAGGCTCCCCATTGCGGTTCACTAAAGTCGGGCCGGTAACTAAAACTGATATTAGGGATGATCAGATGCCGGATCTGTTTTATATAAGACTTTTTAAACTGGTAATTTCCATATATTTTGGTGTTGAGGTTGGCTGAAAAACTAAAATCGTTTTCCATTGCGACACCTGGGACAGTATCGGTTATGATTTTTCTGGAAATTGGATCATAATGTTCAGAAATGGTTTGGTAATAAACAGCTGAATTATAATTGGCGGAAGGAGTCAGCGTAAAATATTTCAAGACGTTAAAGGATGCGCTAATGGGAATGCTTTGGTGAAATCCATTTCTCATTTGCTGGAACATGGATTTTTTTAAGAACAGCGAATCATAAGTTGTAATACTGTTCGACAGCTCAGAGGAATAACTTAGGCCAATTTTATCGTACCATTTAGGGCTGGAACTTAATTTATCCTTAAAAGGATAAATGCGATTCATGGAAAAAGCAACCTGAGGCAGGGTAATATCAATTTCTTTTGTTTCCGTATTTTGACTATGAGTCGCAGCTACTGTCAGGTTAAATAAATTGTCATCTAACATTTTACTGTAATTGATGTTGGATTGAAGCGTATTGTTAAGATATACACTAGGTACATAGGAGTTCAATCTATTATAACTGCTGGAACCAGCGTTTACGCTTGCCGAAAAAGAAGAGCCAGGATCAGCTTTACTGTCCTGCCGATGTGTCCAGTTGATGAGAAAATTATTTTGATCGGAATAATCAGAAGTAGGAGGCTTCGTTAAAGGATCTCCAAGTTTTAAATCGGAATATTTGAAATCAAAAGAACCGGTGTATTTATATTTTTTAACATAATTAACATGGGTTTTCGCTCCCCAGCTTCCGAGTGAATAAATATCACCTAGCAGCGCAATGTCCATGTACTCACTATACCCCCAATAAAATCCTCCATTATTCAAAAAGAATCCCTGGGAAGGAGAGGAGCCATAAGTAGGAATGATAAGGCCCGATTTTCGCCCTTTTTTGTTGGGAAAAAAACCAAAAGGAAGAGACAAGGGAGTAATTACATCGTTAATCACCAATACGCAGGGACCTGTAACGATCTCATCATTGGGGATCACCTTTAATTTTGATGCCAAAATATAAAAATGGGGGTGCTCCAGATCACAGGTTGTGTATTTACCCTTATCAATGTAAAATACGTTGGTTGAATCTTTCTTTACGGTTTCTCCGTGAATATAGCCATCCGATTGTTTCGTGATGACCTCACTGATCCGACCTTTCTTGGTTTTAAAATTATACGTCATTTCATGTGAGTTGAATGTTTGCGTCAGCTGTGTAAATACGGGTAGTTCAACTTCCTTCCCACTGCTGTCCAGTCTTCCTTTGGCAAATACCATGTTGTTTTTCATATCCAGCTCGATATATCCCGCATTAAGGGTTAAATCTTCATATTTTACTTCTGCCTGCCCATATAGGTATACTTTTTGATTATCTGCATCCGTTATAAGAGAATCTCTGGAAGAATACTTCACTTTTGATTTTAGAGCGGATTCCTCTGCTGGGGGCTTAACGATGGAATCCCTCTTAACTATGGAGTCTCTCTTAACGATGGAGTCTATTGGGATAAGAATCTTATGAAGGGAGCTATCCGTTTTAATGCTCGAAATGGAGTCCTGGGCAAAAAGCGGCTTGCAAACCGTTATAATTATTAACAGAATGATGCGGATAACTACTTTGTTCCCTGGGCTATGCGGCACTATGTACGTCTAAATTTGTGTTTGCTCAAAATCAGGCAGCATTGCTTAAAACAGGCTTATTTGGGCTCCAAAACTAAGTAAAATAGTTAAAATAAATGACTTGGAAACTTTTGCATAACAAACATTGTACCATTATTATATTTGCCTTACTGGTCTTGGTATGTGGCTCTTTTAAAATCAATCCGAAGCCCTTTGGCGTTAAAACAATTGTTATTGATGCGGGTCATGGAGGAAAAGATCCTGGTTGTTCAGGTGTTAAATACAAGGAAAAGGATGTCGCTCTTTCCGTAGCTCTGAAACTGGGACAACTGATTGAGCAAAACTGCAAGGATGTAAAAGTCGTTTACACCCGTACGACGGATGTATTTGTCGAACTGCAGGAACGGGCGGCGATCGCCAATCGCATCAATGCCGACCTTTTTCTTTGCATCCATTGCAATGCGAATCCGAATAAGGATGCGCATGGTTCAGAAACGTATGTAATGGGGTTGCATAAAACCAGAGGTAACCTGGATGTTGCGAAGCGTGAAAATGCTTCCATCCTCCTGGAAGATAATTATAAGAAAAACTATGAAGGATTCGACCCTAATTCAGATGAGGCAAATATTATTTTTTCCATGTACCAGAATAAGCACCTCGAACAGGCACTCAACCTTTCTACAAAGATTCAAAGCGAATATAAGGACAAGGCCAGACGAATAGATAAAGGGGTCAAGCAGGCTGGTTTCCTGGTATTGTGGAAAACTGCAATGACAAGTTTGCTGACCGAAACAGGATTTTTAACGAATCCGGAAGAAGAACTTTTTTTAGGATCAGATAAAGGGCAGGAATACCTCGCCGTATCTATTTTTAAAGCTTTTCGGGAATATAAGGATGATCTGGAGGGCCGTAAGGTAAAGTATGATGAAGCGGTGGATAAGATTCCTGCTTACGAACCCCCAAAAGACAGTACATCACCTATTGTATCCAATGATAGTATTCCCGTCAAAATTCCCGTTAAATTGCCGGCGGATACTATCTCTTCCGATGTTTTCTTCCGTGTCCAACTCGTTTCCTCTGACAAAAGACTTTCCACAAACTCGGATAAATTCAAGGGACTTGAAAGCATAACCGAGTTTATGGACAGAGGACGGTATAAATACCTGGTTGGCCGGTCTGCTATTTTGGAGGAATCTGTCAGGCTGCAGTCTGATATGCGCAAACGAGGCTTTACAGATGCTTTTGTGGTGGCGTTTCGGGGAGCTGACCGGATAAGCATGGAAGAGGCAAAAAAACTACTGAAAAAATAGTATTTTTATGGATCTGAAAATTTGAATTCTTGAAATTTAACAAAGAAATAAAAACGGGTGCGGTAGTTGTTGCGGGTATTGCACTCTTTATCTATGGATTCAATTTTTTGAAAGGGTCGAACCTGTTTACCCATCAGAAAACGATCTATGCTGTTTATTCCAATGTAGAAGGTTTACTGGAATCGAATAATGTTCAATTAAGTGGTGTTAAAATTGGTATTATCAAAAGCATTGATTTGATGCCCAAAGACCGGAAAGGACGGATTTTAGTGACGATGAAAGTCGATGACGCGGTCGAACTCCCGTCCGATAGCAAGGCCCGTATCATCAGCTTTGATCTGCTTGGGTCCAAGGCGATTCGAATGGAGGTCGGATCCTCTGCTAAACTCGTCAGATCAGGTGATACACTTCAGTCGGAGGTTGAAGATGATCTAAAAACGGCCGTTGACAAGCGCATTGCCCCCCTTCAAAAAAAAGCAGAAGGACTGATTTCTTCTATTGATTCGGTTATGATTGTGATTCAACAAGTGTTTAACAGGGATTCCCGGCAAGACCTGTTTAAAAGTTTTGAAAGCATAAAAAAAGCGATAAAGGCCTTCGAAAATACTTCTTTGCGCCTGGATACGCTGGTGGCTACCCAGCAATATAAGCTATCCGCTATTTTTTCAAAAATAGAATCCATTAGTTCTAATCTGGCCAATAATAATGATAAAATAACCAAAGTCCTCAGCAATTTTGAAAGCATCAGTGATTCACTGGCAAAATCAAAAATAAAATCAACGATTGAACATGCGAATACTGCGCTGAGCGATGCTACCAGTATTCTTGATAAAATAAACACAGGAAAGGGAACGATCGGAATGTTTATTAATAATGATTCTTTGTACAAAAAACTCGATATGTCTGCCGCTGAATTGAATTCCCTGCTAAAGGATTTTCAGGAAAATCCAAAACGGTATGTTCATTTTTCTGTATTTGGAAATAAGGAAAAGAAAAAAAGCAAAAAGGCAAATCAATAATGGGCATACCTAACATCTTGTTTCTTTTGTTACTTATTGCAGCTATAGCCTGGTTTAGCAGTAACGCTAAAAAAGTAATCCGTAACATTCGTTTTGGAAAAGAGCTGGATCGTTCGGACAATGTCGCTGAGCGCTGGAAGACGATGGGGAGGGTAGCCTTGGGTCAAAGTAAAATGTTAACGCGCCCCATTCCTGCTATTTTACACATTTTTGTGTACGTGGGATTTGTACTGATTAATATTGAAGTTTTGGAAATGCTCATTGACGGTGCGATCGGTACGCACCGGATACTTTCCTTTATGGGGGATTTCTATAAATTTCTGCTCAGTTTTTTTGAAATCCTTGCATTCCTGGTGACCTTTGGATGTGTGATTTTTCTTATCCGCAGAAATATACTACGGATAAAACGTTTTCGGAATAAAGAGTTAAACGGATGGCCGCGTTCCGATGCAAATATTATCCTGATCAGTGAAATCCTATTGATGAGTGCCCTGTTCCTGATGAATGCCAGTGAACAGGTATTAAAAGACCATGGAATAGGTCATTACCTGAGTGCTTTCCCAGGGGGCCTTCCGGTCAGTCAATACCTGAGTCCTTTGCTTGCTGGCTTGAGTGATGAGAAACTTATTTTTATTGAACGATCCTGCTGGTGGTTTCATATCATTGGGATATTAGGCTTTTTAAATTACCTTCCTTATTCCAAACATTTTCACATTCTGCTGGCCTTCCCGAATACCTGGTTCTCTAATCTGGATCCTAAAGGAAAATTTACCAATCTTGCTTCGGTTACCAATGAGGTGAAAGCGATGCTGGACTCTTCTTTTGTTCCGCTTCCTGCCGATCCTGATAAACCCGTTGTTCGTTTTGGTGCAAAAGATGTTTTTGACCTGAGTTGGAAACAATTGCTGGATGCATACTCCTGCACAGAATGTGGGCGCTGCACATCGGCTTGTCCGGCTAATCAGACGGGTAAGTTATTGTCTCCAAGAAAAATAATGATGGATACCCGAGACCGCCTGGAGGAAGTTGGAAAAAATACTGATGCGAACAAAGGGGTCTATCAGGAGGATGGAAAGTCCTTGCAAAATTACATTTCAAGTGAGGAGCTATGGGCTTGTACCAGCTGTAATGCCTGCGTGCAGGAGTGTCCTGTAAACATCGATCCGCTTTCCATTATCGTTGATATGCGGAGGTATCTGGTCATGGAGCAAAGCATGGCACCTCAGGGACTTAACCTGATGTTCACGAATGTGGAGAACAATGGGGCTCCCTGGCAGTTTTCGCCGGCAGATCGTCTGAAGTGGAGGGAAGAGGGTAGTTAATAGCCAATAGGGAATAGGGAATAGCCAATAGCGAATAGGGGGGAGAATAAAACAATTCTAAAAGGAATAACGGAATAACTCAATAAACAACTCAATGAGCATGAACGTTAAAACAATGGCTGAATACAAATCTTCCGGTGAGGAACCGGAGATTCTTTTTTGGGTGGGCTGTGCCGGAAGTTTTGATGAACGAGCAAAAAAGATCAGCAGAGCCATTGTAAAGATTTTAAGTCATGTGGGTATGAAGTTCGCTGTTCTGGGAACCGAAGAAAGTTGTTCCGGAGATCCAGCGAAGCGTGGAGGCAATGAGTTTTTGTTTCAGATGCAGGCGATGAATAATATTACCACACTGAATACCTATAACGTAAAAAAGATTGTTACCGGTTGTCCTCACTGTTTTAATACAATCAAAAATGAATATCCTTCTTTGGGTGGAAATTATGAAGTGATCCATCATACGCAATTGGTGCAGCAATTGATTGACAATGGCCAGCTAAAAGTTCGGGGGGGAGCTTTTAAAGGAAAGAAAATCACCTTTCACGATCCTTGCTATCTGGGGCGGGGAAATGGGGTATACGAGGCTCCCCGCGAAGTTATCCAAAAGCTGGATGCAGATTTGTCTGAAATGAAACGTAGTCGTGCAAAAGGATTTTGCTGTGGGGCAGGAGGAGCTCAGATGTTCAAGGATGCGGAAAAAGGAAACAAAGAAGTGAACCTGGAACGTACAGAAGAGGCCCTGGCACTCGAACCGGCTGTGATTGCCACGGGTTGTCCTTTTTGCATGACCATGATGACGGATGGCGTAAAACATTTTAATAAAGAGCAGCAGACAAAAGTCATGGATGTCGCGGAGCTGATCGCACAGGATATTGCATGAAAAAACTCAAGGATTTACCAAGCCATTCCCGCGTCTGGATCTATCAGGCCAGCAAGGAATTTACAAATTCAGAACTTGAATTGTTTGAAAATAAATCAAATTCCTTTCTGAACCAATGGACTTCTCATGGCCATGCTATGGACACCACTATCGAAATTTTGCATAAACGTTTTGTAATCATCGCCGTTGATGAACAAACTGCTTCTGCCAGCGGTTGCGGAATTGATAAGTCGGTAAGGTTTATTCAGGATATGGAAAAGGAATTGAAAATTTCCTTACTTGACAGAATGCAGGTAGCATACAAGACAGGAGATAAAGTGCTTGCCTGCTCATTGCAGGATTTTGAAAAACTATATTATAGTAAGCAAGTAGACGAAAATATCATCGTATTTAATAATATGGTTTCGACGAAGGCAGAACTTGTCTCCAGCTGGGAACTGCCTTTAAAAAACAGCTGGCAAATGAAGAAATTGGCTTTAGGTGCCAATTAGCCTATTTCGAGTTCTCTATTAATTTACGATAATTTTTCGGACCGTTTCATTGCTTTGAGTCTTCAAACTAACAAAATAAACACTACTTCCATACCTTTTCAGGTCCAGTTGTTGAGTATAAATTCCTGAAAAATCAGTTAATTTTTCGCTGTACAGTAATTGTCCAAGCATGTTTTTTACTTCCAGCAGGTAATTATCTTTTCCGCTGGAGTTAATATTAATAGAGCATACTCCGTTCGTTGGGTTGGGATATACTTCCAATGAAACGGATTCCTGTTTTTGTACAGGAATTCCAGTAGTTCCGCTGATGCTGATATTGTCCAGGTATAACAAGCTGGCGTGCCCGGAAATATTTTCAAAAGAAAACATAACCTCAGGTTGGCCGGTAATACCAGGAATGGTGCTCAGGTCTATGGTATTGGTTTTCCATAAACTATTCGTTTGATAGTTCGGATAGAGGATCCCATTGATCGTTCCAGTTAAACTGTTTGTGGTATTCAGGTTTGTTCCTTCCGTTTTCGAAAGAAGTGACCAGGTAAGTCCGCAGTCTTTGGAATAATAGATCGCAAGTGTATCGGTGGCTACGCCGGACTGATAATAAGCATAATCGTAGCTTAAACTTGGACCCGAAACAGTCGAAAAGTCATATTGAGGAGTGCGGATAGCATATTTTTTGCCAGTATTATCGCCCACCACGTTGTCAAAATAAATAGCAGAAGCACTTTTCGTGTGGCCACCAAAGAGATTGCTTCCGATCAGTTTGGGAATAGCTGTCCAGCCAAATGCATTGCTATCAGTACGAAGCCAGTTGAAGTAACCATCACCGGCAAGTGTCCAGCCGGGAGGAGGAAAAGTGTTTTCTTCAAATCCTTCCGTAAAATTAATGGAGTGACCTTTTGTAATAGTATTAAAGCTAACTGTTATGGTGTCATTTGCAGGAACTGCATCCGTTACTCCGTTTGGCAGGGTAGTATATGCTTTAATCGTATGTGAGCCAGCTGTCAGAGACTGAAGAGGCAAGCGAACTGTATCTTTTTGCAGTCGAAGCATGTTTCCTGACCAAGTGACGGAATGCAGGCTTCCTCCATCCACCTGGTAATTGATCTTAGCAGATACCAAGGTGCCAACTCCTTTATTCTGTATCGTTAACAAAGGAGAAAACGAGGAAGTACATTCTTCTGCAGGGGTTGAAACGGCTGAAATTCCGGCATCATTGTTAGCATAAGAACTCGCTAATTTATCCAGCATATTAAAGCCCATAAATTGCATTTCAGGCTGAGGCATTTCATGAACCCGGCTGTATTCCGGTGCAAAGCTGACAATAGCATTGGAATCCACAAAGCGGCGGTACAGACGCGGCTCAAAGGTCCGGTAATTAATGGCATCATCCGTTCCATCCGTTAACAAATTAGAGTTTTCGTCTGAACCTACCCGGATAATCATCGGAATATACTTGCCGTTGGCATAGGAATAGGTTGGTCCATCCGGCGCTCCGAAATCAAATAGTTCAAAATCAGGAGTAACTGCATAAATTGCCCGGAAACGTTTCCAGTTGACCAGTCCATACCAGATGGTATATCTGCCGGCCCAGGATAATCCATTGATGTAAACGTAGTTCGGATCGATATTATACGTTGACATTGCATTATGCATAGCCAGGCCTACTTTATTCGTATCCGTAGGAGGGGCTATGGAAGTAGGAAGAACGGGGTTGACGATAATTGCATTCAGATAATAAGGAGAACTCGCAATGGTGTCCAGATGAAGAGAAGTAACAAAGCTCGTGATAAGATTACTTGCATTAATAACGCCTATGTAGACAATGAGTTTGTATTTTTTTGCAGGGTTATAGGTAGGAGGCACATAATAATTGACGGAACCGGTATCTCCATTGTAGATGACCGTTTGCGAGAAAATACCTGTTTTGATGCCTTGAGGAAGCGGAGGGTTATTCGCAGCTTGTTGTGCATAGGAGGCCTGACTTAAGAACAGGATCATACTTAGCACCAGTGATTTAAATAGCGAGTAAGTTTTTTTCATGGCTGTGTTTTATCTGAAGTCTGTATTCGTTGCTTTATATTTACGTATGAAATGTAGTTAATTTCGGGATGGTTTCCAAATCGGGGTTAATGTAATTTTTCGAATTTAATATTACTGTGACTGCATTTTCTTTCCTTCATCCTTTGTTGCTCAGAGGCGAACTCACTCTTTGGGTTCGGGCAGCGCCTGCTTGCGCAAAAGCCATTCCAATAAACACCATTAAAAATGCTGACTAATTCTATGGAGTGCAAGAGGGAGAGAAGAAAAAAGGGCAAGCTACTTATATCGCACCGCTCAACCACCTACCCTTGCTCGGTTCCCCGCCTGGGGGAGTTCAGCAGGAGCTGGTCGTATAAGACTTGCCCGCCACGAAATTACTAAATACTATTTAATAATCTTATCTTTACCGGCTAATTAATTCGGTTTATGCATCTATCTGTAAAGTACGGTCTTATTGTTGGTTTTATTGGAATCATACTGACGACAATGTCTTATGCTTTAGGAGCAGGATTTATGGCTACCTGGTGGGTCGGTATTTTAACGCTGATTGCTCTTATCGTTATGTATGTTATTTTGTCGCTGAGAATCAGGAAAGATGAAGGCGGTTATATTTCATTTAAAGATGCTTTTGTGAAGATATTTCTGATGTGCTTGCTGGCGGGTATGCTTAATTCCTTGTTTACAATGCTTCTGTTTAATGTCATTGATCCCGGTTTTTCGCAAAAGATGCAGGATGCCTTGGTAGAAAAGACCGAAGCGATGATGGAAAGAATGGGGGCTCCTTCGGAAAAGACGGAAGAAGTGATTGAAAAGATGAAAGAATCGGGTAATAATTATTCTGTTAAGTCCCTGGCTAAGGCTTATCTTTTTGCTTCCCTGTTTTATGCTGTTTTTTCCTTAATAACAGCTGCTTCTATCAAAAAGAATAAACCGTTATTTGAAGAACCGCAGACAAAAGTCTGAGCATTACGAACGCAGATGAACATTTCAGTTGTTGTACCCTTATTGAACGAAGCAGAATCCTTACCGGAGTTGTGTAACTGGATTGCGCGGGTAATGGATCAAAACAAATTCTCTTATGAAATTATTTTTGTAGATGACGGAAGCACGGATGACTCCTGGAAAGTAATCACATCACTTTCCGCCACTTATCCATCTGTCAGAGGAGTCAAGTTTAGGAGAAACTATGGCAAATCAGCAGCTTTGAATGTTGCGTTTGAAGCCGCTCTCGGAGATGTTGTCATCACCATGGATGCTGACCTGCAGGATAGCCCCGATGAAATACCGGACTTATATAAAATGCTGCTGGAAGGAAATTATGACCTTATTTCAGGTTGGAAGAAGAAACGCTACGATCCCATCAGCAAAACGATTCCTACTAAATTATTCAATGGTGTAACCCGTCGCATCTCAGGGATTCAGTTACATGATTTTAATTGCGGCTTAAAAGCATATAAAAAAGAAGTCGTCAAAAGCATAGAAGTATATGGTGAAATGCACCGGTACATACCGGTAATCGCCAAATGGGCAGGTTTTCCAAAAATCGGGGAGAAAGCGGTTCAGCACCAGGAACGGAAATATGGAACAAGCAAATTCGGATTGGAGCGTTTCATCAATGGATTCCTGGATTTAATGACCATCACCTTTGTTTCAAAATTTGGCAAACGTCCCATGCACTTTTTTGGATTGATGGGAAGTCTTGTTTTTTTCGTTGGTTTTATAGCTGCGGCTTCTTTAGGGCTGGAAAAACTATACCATGTATATCACCATTTACCGGCCAGGTTGCTCAGTCAACGGCCTTCTTTTTATATTGCATTAACCACAATGGTGATTGGCACCATGTTATTTTTAGCCGGATTTATCGGAGAACTGATCTCCCGTAATTCCCCTATCCGTAACAACTATCTAATTGAAAGGAAAATTGGAGTCAGTTGAAAGTAGCAGGCAAGTAAAGAATTTTATTATCGGCCCGGCCCACCCTTTGAGGGGTGGGATTGCCAATTTTAATGAAGCCCTATGCTCTGCCTTTAATAAAGCCGGTATACAATCAAAAATTATTTCCTTTACGCTTCAATATCCCGACTTTCTTTTTCCCGGCAAGACACAATACGACAAGGGTACAAAGCCCGCGGACATTAAAATTGAAGAATTGATCAATTCGGTGAGCCCTCTCACCTGGTTTAAAACAGCCAAACGCATCAAAGCTGCCAATCCGGATTATGTCATTATCCGTTATTGGCTTCCTTTTTTGGCGCCCTGCCTTGGAACGATAGCCCGACTGGTAAAACGCGGAACAACTATTAAGGTAATCGCGCTTACGGATAATGTTATTCCGCACGAAAAGCGAGTAGGGGATAGGTTGCTTACCAAGTATTTCGTAAAATCCTGTGACGCTTTTGTGGTCATGTCTAAAAGTGTCGCGGAAGATCTCCGTCAATTTATTCCGGATCCCAAAGTGGTTTTTCTGCCACATCCGATTTACGATACGTTTGGTGAAAAGCATAGCCGGGAGGAAGCGCTTCAACAACTCAATTTAAGGCAAAGCTACCGTTACATTTTGTTTTTTGGATTCATCCGGAAATACAAAGGGCTGGACTTGCTCCTGGAAGCAATGTCAGATAAACGGGTGCGGGGATTGAATGTTAAGCTTCTCATTGCAGGGGAATGTTATGATGATTTGAGCTTTTATACCAATTTAATAAAGGAATACGAAATAGAAGGCAACGTGATTTTTAAGGCCGATTATATTCCTGCATCTGAAGTCAAAAATTATTTTGCCGCCGCCGACATGGTGGTTCAGCCGTACCGCAGCGCTACCCAAAGTGGCGTGACACAAATAGCGTATCATTTTGAGCGTCCCATGCTGGTAACAGAAGTGGGAGGTCTGGCGGAGATAGTCCCTCATCTGAAAGTAGGTTATGTAGTTCCACCTACACCGAAATCTATTGCGGACGCCATTGTCCATTTTTATACCAATAACCTGGAAGCTGAATTTTCTTCGAATGCAGCGGTAGAAAAAAATCGGTTTTTATGGAGTACCTTCGTTCAAGGGGTTACGGAGCTTTTCGTATCTTTATAAGCCAAATGCGTGATCTGAAATTCAGTTGTTTTTTAGTGCTCTGTGCCTGTGTGGTTTCTTTCGGCCAGGTAAAGGACACGATCAATCGTTTTGATAAAAACGGGTTGAAGCAGGGCCGATGGATCCGGAAAGATGATCAGGGGAACAAGTTGTATGTGGGTACATTTGTGAATGATCTCCCTGCCGGACGGTTTACCTATTATTATCCGGATGGGAAAATAAAATCGGTTACCTTGTTTTATAAAAAAGCTAATCAGGCCTTTACGCAAGTCTTTAATCCCCAAGGGCAAAAAGTGTCTCAGGGTAAAGTTATCGGAGAAAACAAAGACAGTACCTGGGTATTTTATGGTAGCAATGATTCTATAAGGGCTATAGAAAATTACCAAAACGGAAAAAAGCAGGGTTTGTTTGTGACGTATTACAAAAATGGAAAGGTACTCGAAGAAAAAAACTATAAAAATGATTTACCCGACGGTGTCTGCAAGGAATATTTTGAAAATGGGAATATCCGGATGGATGTTATGTATGCAGCAGGTTTGCACAACGGGAAAGCTAAATTTTACTTTCTTTCAGGACCTTTAAACGTGGAAGGTGAATATGTGCATGATTTTAAAGAAGGCACCTGGAATTTTTATGAAGAAAACGGAACGTTAGACTGGCAGGTGGTGTTCAGAAAAAGTAGCGCAATAAAATCTACAAGGTATAACGGAGTAGAAGATTTGTTTTACACAAGCAAAATTCCGAAATCAAAGACGACTTATAAGAATGGTTTAAAGAGCGGTCCATTTGTAGAATATTATGATGCAGGAGAGGTTAAGCTAGACTCTGTTCCTGAAAAGGAAGGGTATCCGGAAGAAAAGAAAGAAACAATAGTTGGTCAGAAAGTAAAACGTAAAGGAGAGTATCTGAATGGCCAGCTGGAAGGAAAGGTCATTTATTATAAAGAAGATGGAACGGTTGAGAAAGAAGAAATTTACAAGAAAGGAGAACTGAAATAATGCAAAGGGGTAAGGTACTGGTAGCTATGAGTGGTGGAATTGACAGTTCTATTGCGGCGATGCTTTTACATGAGCAAGGGTATGATGTAATTGGGGTAACCATGAAAACCTGGGATTACGCCTCTTCGGGAGGCTCAAAAAAAGAAACGGGTTGCTGTAGCCTTGATTCCATCAATGATGCCCGTATGATGGCTGTCAATCACGGGTTTCCTCATTATATATTGGACATACGCGAAGAGTTCGGAGATTTCATCATCGACAATTTTGTGGACGAATACCTTGCCGGGCGTACACCAAACCCTTGCGTATTGTGTAATACACATATTAAATGGGAAGCTTTACTGAAACGGGCCGATATGCTCTCCTGTGATTATATCGCTACCGGACATTACGCTCAGGTACGGATGGAAAATGACCGGTATGTTATTTCCAAAGGCCTTGATGAAAATAAAGATCAAAGTTATGTCTTGTGGGGCTTGAGTCAGGAAAGTCTGAAACGTACGATATTTCCTTTAGGACATCTTCATAAGAAAGACATCAAACAAATGGCCATCGACCGTGGTTATGTAGACCTCGCCAACAAAAGTGAAAGCTATGAAATTTGTTTTGTGCCGGATAATGATTACCGGGGTTTTTTAAAACGAAGGGTAGACGGATTGGAAGAACGTGTGGATGGTGGTAATTTTGTTTTAGCCGATGGCACTATAGTCGGACAGCATAAAGGGTATCCTTTTTATACCGTGGGTCAGCGTAAGGGTCTTGAAATAGCTATGGGTGAGCCTATGCATGTACTGGAGATTGTTCCTGAAACCAATACGGTTGTTTTGGGAACGCGGGAAGATCTGGAAAAACAGGAAATGTATGTGCGTAATTTTAATTTAGGTAAATACGCATTTTTGCCGGAAAATTTTGAGTGCCTTACCAAAGTGAGGTATAAAGATCCGGGAACTATGGCGAATCTGAACATAGAAGGGAAACAGATTAAGGTATTGTTTCAGGGCAAGGTTTCGGCCATTGCTCCAGGACAGTCTGCTGTGTTTTATGAGGGAAATGACTTGGTTGGGGGAGGATTTATTGCCAGAAAACCAAAACCGGAACTCCATAAGGAAATATGAAACGTTTATTTCGGATTATTTTTTTATCGGCTGTGCTGGTAACAGTTGTGCTGGTCGCCTGTAAAAGAGATAAGGCTCCTTATATTAATTTTGGCTATACCTATTATCCTAACACCGTGGGTAAATACATCATTTATGATGTGGAATCCATTTACAGCAGTAGTTTCGATTATAAAATAGATACCGTTAAGTATCAGCTGAAAGAACTTGTACAGTCCTTGTTCCCTGACAATTCAGGACGGCCTACACAACGGATCGAACGGTATGTAAAAAGCTATGATTCTGCTACTTGGGTTCTTCGGAATGTCTGTACGGCGAATGTAACATCCACCGATGCTGAAAAGGTAGAGAACAATGTGCGGTATATCAAGCTCGTTTTTCCAGTTGCTTTAAATAAATTCTGGAACGGGAACGCCTATAACACCCTGGGAACCTGGAATTACAGTTATACGGCTGTTGACCAGCCGATGTCCATCAATAATCAATTTTTCGACTCTGTACTTACGGTGGTTCAATTAGGGGACTCCAATGTGATATCGGATAGCCTTTACATTGAAAGGTATGCCAGGAATATTGGATTGGTGTATAAATCGGTTACTGCTGTCACCAATGATTGTACTTCTTTAGGTACTACGGGTTCGCTCCTGGGAAGGCAATACACGACAGGAATTTTTAAATATTCGCTTACCATTAATAGCCACAATTAAGCCGACAAAACCTGTCATAATGGCGTGTGAAAAACTTCGGTAGGAAATTTGCCGGACGAACAGTAACTTTAATACTTAAATTTAAAACGTAAAAAAATGGCTTTAGAATTAACCGACGCTAACTTTGATCAGTTAGTACTTAAATCAGACAAACCGGTATTGGTGGATTTTTGGGCAGAGTGGTGTGGTCCGTGCCGCATGGTAGGTCCCGTAGTGGAGGAACTTTCCAAAGATTACGAAGGGAAAGCAGTAGTGGGAAAACTGAATGTCGATAACAATCCCAATATATCCGCACAGTTTGGCGTGCGCAATATTCCAACGCTGCTGATCTTTAAAAACGGGCAGATTGTGGACAAGCAGGTCGGCGCAGTTCCAAAGACCGTTCTGGATGGAAAGCTAAAGGCTCAATTGTAAGCACTTGCAGCTTCAGCAATTTTCCCAGCTTGAATTTATTGCCCGGCAGGTAGTTGAAGGTTTTATTACAGGTTTGCACAAAAGTCCTTTTCACGGTTTTTCAGTTGAGTTTGCGGAACATCGCTTGTACAATAAAGGAGAGTCGACCAAGCATATTGACTGGAAGCTATACGGAAGGAGCGATAAACTATTTGTAAAGCGCTACGAGGAGGAGACGAACCTTCGTTGTCAGATTATCATCGACAACTCTTCTTCCATGTATTTTCCGGTGGATGATAAAAAGCAGAAAGAGCGCCAAAACAAGATTCGTTTTTCCGCCCATTGTGCTGCGGCACTTACAGAGTTGCTTAAGCGTCAGCGGGATGCTATTGGACTAAGCGTTTTTGCTGAAAAACTGGAACTGCATACTCCCGCCAAGTCGAGTCCGGTTCATCTTAAAATGGTTTTTCACGAACTGGAGGCTCTTATTCAGCAAAAGGCCCCGTTGGAAAATAAAAAAACGTTTGCTGTAGAAGCCCTTCATCAGATAGCAGAAGCTATTCACAAACGTTCCCTTGTTATTATATTCAGCGATATGATGGATGCCCGAAGTCAATCCGATGAGCTATTTTCTGCCCTGCAGCATCTTAAACACAACAAGCATGAGGTTGTTTTATTTCATGTAGTAGATAAAAGTAAAGAAATTGATTTCAATTTTGATAACCGTCCTTATCGGTTTGTCGATATGGAAACAGGGGAGGAGTTAAAGGTTAATCCTGCAGAAGTTAAAGAAAATTATCTGCAAGCGATGGGACGTTTTGAGTATGAGCTAAAGCTGCATTGCAGTCAATACCGGATCGATTTCATAGAAGCAGACATTAACAAAGGCTTTGAGCAGGTGCTGGTGCCTTATTTATTGAAACGTACCCGGATGCAGTAAATGCTTGATAATGCTCCTTTTTTTTATTAGTTTAGCTTAAGCGTTCGTAATTAAATCTAAAATTTTCATGAAGGATATTTTTGTGTCAGCGGGTTTGTTTTTGGTATTCACGGGTGGTATAGTAGCGATCAATTGTCAACGCACGATTAAAGTCATTTCAGCCAAAGAAATGAGTGTAGAGATTACGATCAGGAAAGATAATATCAGTGGCTTTGCCCGTCTTGCGGAAGTCCTTCCGGATGGTGCTGAAATAACGTATGCAAAGTCAGAAGGAGGCACCTACGATATTCAAAATAAGAAATTAAAATTTATCTGGTTGAGCCTCCCTCAACAAGAGGTGTTTACGGTTTCTTATACTGTTAAAACAGAATCTTTGAAAGAAGGGAATTATGCGATTTCAGGAAAGTTCTCTTACGTTGAGGATAATGTTACAAAAGAATATGAAATCCCTCCCACTGGTTTTAATATTGGCGCCAATCCCACTGTGAATAATGGAGTTCCTGTTTCAAACTCCGGATCAAAAGTTACCTACGCATTACAATTGCTGACAAGCAAAGATAAATTGCCGGCTGATTATTTTGCTAAACAATACCAGGTGAAGGAGCCGGTTAAAGTGGAGGTTGTAAATGGGCTCAATAAATATGTGGTGGGAGAATTTAAATCATCCGCAGAGGCACTTGCTTACCGGGAGGAGTTAGTCAAAAAAGGATGTAAAGATGCTTTTGTAGTGGCCTATTTAAATAATCGGCGGATCACACCGGAAGAAGCTAAAAAGCTGGAAGGGAAATAAATCACCTTACTATCACAAGTTTCTTTGTAGCCTTTAAGTCATTATTGGACTCAGAATCGTTGCTACTGAACTGAATAAAATAGATTCCAGGCTCAAGACCAGATACATTAATTGAGTTTAAAGTTGGAAAGTTTAAAGTTTTTTTAATGACCATTTTTCCATCAAGTGAAAAAACGCTTACAATTGCAGAATTTGCACCGGAGATATCTAAATAAATTTTATCCCCGGCAGGATTTGGGTAAATACTAAAGGCTTTAGCCGATACAGGACCGGCGGGAAGAATGCCTGTCAAAGGAATAAATTCGTATGCTCCTATATCCCATGCAAGACCTTGTGGTCTCAATACCGCATCCTTATCATCCTTAAAATAAGTGGCGGGCCAGTTTGATCCCGCATCTATAAAGCCACTCATTCCGCTGGTAAGATGAAAGTCATTTCCTGGAACGTTCACGAAAATTTCTGCTGAATTTGAAGTGTTATTATTGAGATAGGTAATTCCGCTCCAACCGTATGTTTCGATAGAACTTGAACATCTGTAAGTAAGGTTATTGACAACATGGGAATTAGCATAGCTAACATTTTTGTTACCACCTTCCAGGCTGATTCCTCTATTACCACCTATTACCGTATTGTTAGCGACAATAACATTTGAGATGGTACCCGTATCACCAGGATCTCCACCAATACAAACTCCACAGGATGGCTGAGAAGAAAGGATCGTATCAGAATAATTGATCACATTGTTCCATGCCTGTGCATTAGCTGAAGTGCCGAAATACTCTAAATAGACAGAGTAATTTGCTAAGTTTTCAAAATAATTACCCGTGATCCGAATGAATTCTGGAGTAAGAGCTTGAATGCCATCTTGATGCTGGTTTCCCACGTAATTGGAAACGAGTACTCCCCTGATAATATTATTTGAAATAGTACAAAACGCTCCACCTTGTATTCCGTCATCTCCATTGCCTCCCTGAGCATTTACATCGTGTTGATAATAAACATTCACAGTACAATCATGAATAGAATTAGAATTATAATCACCGCCCGTTCCATCTATTCTGATTGCCCCGTCTATTCCTGTTTGAGGATTTATATAAAGATGATCCAATTCCACCTGATCCACATTCAAAAACCTTAGTTGTCCGGTTATATTTGTATACCGAAGTACAAATCCACTATCATTATCACCCACAACGGCTTCATTAAAATTGATGACTTTTATTTGCTGCTCTCCCATGACATTTCCGTTGATTGTTACCCAGGAACCTCCGAATATCCAATTTTGCGTCCCGGCTCCATCAAAAACAACCATTCCATTGTGTGCGGCATCCTGGCCTACCATGTAAGTAACAGGTTTTCCGGCAGTACCTCCGACAGGCAGCCACATCGTTCCCCCCTGAGAAGTGTACATAAGATCGGTATAGGTTTGAGATACCTTACCGCCACTGATAAATACCGTATCACCTGCATTCACCCCGGAAATGTCTCCCAGTTTTTTCCAGGCAGTGGCCCAGCTTAATCCATTGTTTGTAATCCCACTTACCTGGTTGTCTACATAAAATTTATTGCCGGCATGAATTCCGGAAAAACCAATAAATAAAATGAACACAAAACAAAAGCAAATGCTATTCCGTTTCATTAGATTAGTCATGAAGTGCTAATTAATCACTAAAACTTTCTTGTTGTAAATTCCCAGGGCTTTTCCTTTGAAGGAAGTGCCGATCAAAGGTGTGTTCTTCGATTTTGAACGGATATGCTTTTCCTCGAATGTCCATTCCAACCCGGGATCAAAGAAAGTGAGATTTGCTTTCTTCCCTTCCTGAATGGCAGGCACCTCCAGGTTAAATAATTTACGCGGGTTAATTGCAATTTTTTCTATCAGAGCTTCCAGGCTCAGCGTTTTGCCCAGATTGCTATTCAGCAGTGCATACGTTGTTTCCAGACCAATCATTCCAGCCGCCGCGTGGTTAAACTCTACTATTTTGTTCTCTACATCCTGAGGCGAATGGTCAGATGAAATACAATCAATCGTGCCATCAGTCAGCCCTTTTTTGAGGGCCTCGATATCTGTTTTCGAGCGTAGGGGAGGGTTCACTTTGTAGTTTGTTTCAAATCCTTTCAGTAATGTATCTTCCAGAACAAGATTATAGGCATTAACAGAAGCTGTGATATTCAGTTTGCGGGATTTAGCCTTACGGATAAGATCAACTGATTTGGCAGTAGATACGGAAGCAATGTGAATTCGGCCTTCTGTGTACTCTGCAATATAGATATTACGGGCTATCATAATTTCCTCCGCGAGCGAAGGAATTCCCTTCAGACCAAGCATTGTGCTGGTGGGGCTTTCATTTATTTCTCCTCCCTGAGATATACTTTTCTCATCGCAGAAGGTCAGTACAACAGAGTTGAAGTTTTTTGCATAAAGCGATCCCCGAAGCAAAAGTCCTGCGTTTGAATCTGTTTTTTTCCCGTCTGTAAAGGCCACGGCACCTGATTGGTACATATCGTACAATTCTGCCATGTCCCGGCCTTGGAGGTTATAGGAAAGCGCACCTATCGGATATACATCCACTCCATTTTTCTTCAGGCTTTTGGCTTTATTGATAATGTACTCCACTTCCGACTTGGTATGTATAGGAGGATTTGTATGGGGTAAACAAGCGATTGCCGTGAATCCCCCGAAAGCTGCCGCTTTGGTGCCGGTGTTCAGATCCTCTTTGTATTCAAATCCGGGATCGTTTAAGTTCACCTGCATATCAAACCAGCCGGGAGATACGTGCATGTTTTTTGCTTCAAAAACAGGAATGCCTTTCCGGTCGATGTTTTTCGCAATGGATTGTATGACCCCATCTTCCACTAAAATATCCACCTCTTTTCTATTGTAAGGGGAATTCGGATCAATTATTCTCGCCGATTTAATAAGTAAGCCCATGCTTTTAAATATT
>Ga0206820_1022_pt1 | contig 45478 bp, 42 predicted proteins | sample Alteio_BWOrgCont_84_FD_152857 | JGI IMG/M metagenome (GOLD analysis project Ga0206820, IMG submission 152857) | Enriched cells from forest soil in Barre Woods Harvard Forest LTER site, Petersham, Massachusetts, United States -... | ecosystem: Environmental > Terrestrial > Soil > Temperate forest >...
CCAACTAGAAGTTTACTCGTAGAGCCCAAATTGGCGATTGCTCAGGAATTGTATCTTGCGGTTACTCTCGATCGTAATCGTGGCTGCGCTATTTTCATTGCCAGCGCCGAGGGTGGTGTGGAAATTGAATCATCGCACAACGTTGTCACAAGCCCAATCCCTTATCCTTATTATCCATTTGTAGGTAGAGACCTTGCCCAGAAGCTCAAGCTGAAGGGAAGCACCCTTGTCAAAGTTGCTGATATCGCCAACAAACTCTACAAGGTGTTTGAAAGTCGAGATCTTGACTTGGCTGAGATCAACCCACTGATCATCACCGAAGGTGGAGAGGTTTTGGCCCTGGATGGCAAGATTGTTGTCAATGATGATGCCATTGATCGCCAAAAATACTTTCAAGGTTGGCAGGCAAAACATCTTGACGAGCTAAGCGAAAGAGAGAGTCGAGCAAAACTGTCCGGACTGAATCTAGTGGAACTTAGCGGCAATATTGGCATTCTTTGCAACGGTGCCGGCTTGACTATGGCTACTATGGATATGGTGAAAGGTTTTGGTGGAGAACCGGCTAATTTTCTCGACGTTGGTGGTGGATCTGACCAGGCAAAGACTCTAGCGGCGCTAGAGATCGTCAACGAAAATCCTGATGTCAAGGTTATCCTTCTCAATATTCTAGGAGGAATCACCGCATGCGACGAGGTAGCTAATGCTTTGGTTGCTTTTATCAAGCAAAATCCGAAACGACAATTAATCGTTAGACTGCGCGGTAATAATCAAGATAAGGCCGAAAAAATACTTGCCAGTTCAGGTTTGAAACTGATACCAGACATCGACGGCGCCGTTAAAGAAGCAGTAAAAGCAAGCGGAGCCGCTTTGAAAAATTAGCAGAAAAGGAAGTGAGAAGAACACGGCGCTGAGCCGTGTGGATACAAAGAATCGTAGGGGCGCGTTGCACGCGCCCGCCGACAAAAGAACAAAGCGAGCCGAAGAGGCGTGCGGAATGAGCGGAGGAAGCGCGGAGGAGGCGAGCAAAGCGAGCCGACGGAGCGCATATAAAAATAAGCGATAAACTAAGCGAATGGAGCGAGCCGAAGAGGCGTGCGGAATGAGCGGAGGAAGCGCGGAGGAGGCGAGCAAAGCGAGCCGACGGAGCGCATATAAAAGAGGAAACCAGCAGTGATTTTAGTCAATAGGGATACTAAGGTAATAGTCCAGGGCGCCACAGGCAAGATGGGCGGAGCTCATGCTAAGCGCATGCTTGAATATGGCACAAAACTTGTCGCCGGCGTCACTCCTGGTAAGGGTGGCGAAACCGCTCACGGAATGCCGGTTTATGACAGCGTTAGTCAGGCTGTGCAAGCAACCGGCGCCACATGTTCGATTGTCTTTGTGCCGCCCTATTTTGCGCTAGATGCTTCGCTTGAGGCACTTGATGCTGGAATTAAGCTGCTTGTTGTCATTACCGAAGGCATCCCACCTCAAGACGCTGTCAAGCTAGTGCACCATGTCAAGGAACAGCAAGCGCAACTGATTGGTCCCAACTGTCCTGGCATTATCAGCCCCGGTGCATGCCTGATTGGCATTATGCCCGGGTCCATATTTAAAGCAGGCAAGGTCGGTATGATCAGCAAAAGCGGCACTCTGACATACGAGATTGCTCTTGCCTTGACTGATGCCGGATTGGGACAGTCGACCTGTGTTGGTATCGGCGGCGATCCTATTAAAGGTCTCGACTATCAGACCTTACTTACACTTTTTGACCAAGATCCGGGTACAGAGAAAATTGTCTTGATCGGCGAGATTGGCGGTAACGCGGAAGAAGACGCAGCCGAATTCATCAAGGAAAAGATTAAAAAGCCTGTCATTGCTTATATAGCCGGACAAACTGCGCCGCCGGGCAAGCGCATGGGGCATGCCGGAGCCATTGTTTCTGGTAATAAGGGGACAGCCCAATCTAAAATCGAAGCTTTTCAGGCTGCCGGGGTGAAAGTTGCCGAAACCCCCGACCAGGTGGCGAAATTGGTCATCCAGACCAGTCAGTCTACCGCCAAGATCTAAGCTAAAACCTAAAAAATCCTTTCTCAATTAACCTCTCTGGAGTATTCTGTTAATAGAGCTTATTATAGTCTTGCGTAATTAACCGCACATGTGATAAACGAAAAAGAATTAAATGAATTTAGGTAACCAGGACCCAACAGAAAAATCAAGCGAAAAACCAACCCAGATTAGTCAGACCAGACGGGCTCTTGTGCTGCCCGGCGGCGGTGGACGTGGAGCGTATCAGGTTGGAGTGGCTAAAGCACTGCACGAAGAAGGTATTGATTTTGACTTTGCCTTAGGCACAAGCATAGGCGGACTAAACGCTGCCATGATTGCTCAAGGAGATCTCAGGCGTCTGGAAGAGCTCTGGTGCACCATTCGTGCTAAGGACATTTTTGCTCTCCCTTCTGCTTCACAGGTGGGTCGCTTGGTTTTTGGTCACAATCTTGGACTTCTAGACACATCTCCCTTAGAAGAGCTCTTGCGACGAGAGACTTCTTTGCATAAACTTAAATCAAGTCAGACCAAAGTCGGTTTGTGCACCACCGACTTGTGCAGTTTGCAAACAAGTTTTATCACCACAGACGATATCGTTTCCAGCAGTGAGCTCATTGATGTTTTAATGGCCACCTCAGCGCTGCCTATGGCATTCCCGCCAAGGCATATGCATGGCACAGGTCTTTGGGTGGATGGTGGACTGGTGCGCAATACGCCTCTACATGCCGCTCTAGAAATGGGAGCTGACGAAATCTATATGGTGCTTCTCCACCCTGCGAAGATTAATGTTTGTCCCATGAATATGTTTGAAGTCTTAGCTCGCTGTCTGGATATTGTTTTAGATGCTTCCGCCAAGAAAGAAATTCAAACGGCCGAATTATATAATCGTCTCATAGCAGAAGGAAATGTAGAGTCGAAGGGACGAAAGTTGGTTTCAATCAAAGTCTTTCAACCACGACGCCCAGTCAATACCACTTTGCTTGAGATCGATCCCACAAGATCGCGCCAGCTGATCAATCAGGGCTATGCAGAAGCGATGGAACAATTGCACGATTATTCCTTAGCCGAAGATGCTGGCAATCAGGCAATGGCTAGTTAATATTGGATGCTATCGAGCTATTAATACTGAAAACCGCTGGGGCGAAAGTGGACCATCGGCTCAGCTGTCTCATGCAGCATTGCGCCGCCGACAACTTCGGCAAGCACGATGTTGTGGTCGCCTGCCTTTACTATTTTGCGCACAGTGCCAAATAGGTAAGAAAGAGCTTTCGAAAATACGGGAGCAAATTGTAAGTCTGGCATAAGCTCGAGTCCAGCAAATCTATCAGCTGCTGATAAGTGAGGCTTAGCAAACTGTTTGAATATGTCGGTGTTGTTCTTAGATAAAACATTAACGGCCAAGTTTGTGCCTTCTTTCACACAATCTAAAATAGGTCGGCCATCTTTTATTGCTATGGTAATAAAAGGTGGTTCAAAGGCAGCTTGAGCAATCCAGGTAGTAAGCATTCCGTCGGGCTCATTTTCATGCTGGCAGGTGATGACATATACGCCACTGGCCAGGCGACCCAGAGATCGTCCTATTTGTTCTTTTACGAGTGTTTGGTTGTTTGACATGGTGCTCCGTCAAAAAAATGTGGCTACCTTTTTGCTTAGATCTACTGTCTTGGCTTTGTCTGAAAATTCATTGTCTTCTTTACGCTTGAAAAACCAGAGCATGATTACTTCCGCAAGTTTGCCTGAATCGTGGTGGCTACTGACTGATTCGTTGATCAACGGTTTTCTAATCGGTACAATTCCCAATGCCTGAATACGCTCTGGATCGTAAAGAACAGGAGCGCAGGGAGCGTCGCTTTCCAAGTTGCTCGGCGTCTGATCATTGACTAAGACAGCTTGCAAAAGCTTCTTTGTCATAGCAGGCTCAGTCTCGGCATGAGAGCTGATAGCTTCAATATGATCGGCTACCGAATAATTGATTGTCTCACCCGGTTGGGTCATGACATTGCAAACATACAGCTTCTTTGCTTTTGCCTGGGTAATTGCCTCAGGGATTCCTTTAATCAACAAATTTGGAATGACAGATGTATAAAGACTGCCAGGTCCCAACACAATAAGATCCGCCTCGGCAATTGCCCGAATTGCCTCAGGCACAGCTTGAGCCACAGGAGTGGAAGAGATTCTGGAAACTTGGCCGCCATCGTTTGAAATTTGCGATTCACCTTGAACTGTACGTCCATCAACCATTTCTGCCACAAGGGTTATGGATGTTAACGTAGACGGTAAAACCTGTCCGCAACTATTTAGAACGCGGCTCGCTACACGGACGGCTTCCAACATGTCCCCGTTGGTGATGGCATATATTGCTGTAAGAAAAAGATTGCCAAAGCTATGCCCTTCCAGTCCTTGTCCTGATTTAAAACGATAGTGGAACAATTGTGTCACCAGCTTTTCTTCTTCAGCTAGAGCGGTAATACAATTGCGAATATCTCCTGGAGGCAAGACACCAAGCTCTTGTCTTAGTCGACCGGAGCTGCCGCCGTCATCTCCGACAGTGACAATGGCCGTAATGCGGTTTGTATATTTTTTTAGCCCTTTTAAAAGATTAGCCAGTCCGGTACCGCCACCGATTACTACCACTTTTGGGCCACGATCGAGATGGTGCCTTCGATAGAGCATGTCCGGGATGGATTCTCGATCTTCAGGCAAATATGCACCCAAAATGGAAGACATCAAGCGAGCAAATGCTATATAGATGACTACTGCTCCCATAGAGAGGATGATAATGCCGCTTATGCGGTGTGGCAAAACATCAGCTGCATGCTCCATTACTTCGCGCAAAAATAATCCGCTTACTGTAATCGGGTGATAGCCAAGCAGCAAAAATACACCAAGAACGATAAATGCTATGCCCAGAAGTATTATGGCGATCCAGCGCTTCAGCCCGGGAAGCATAAGCGTTTCCAATCGATATCTGAACGAATCCTTCATGGCTGTTGCTCTTTTGTCGCTAACTCGACTCGTTGTTCTGTTGGCACTTGTTTATCGGCAATTTCTCTGTGAGATATCTTTATTATATGGTCTGGTTCGGGCAATTTCTCTTTGAGGATTTTTGCTACATGTTCAGCTAATGAGACGGAGCGGTGTTGCCCGCCTGTGCAACCAAAGGCGATGGTGTAATTGTCATGTCCACGCTCTTTTGTTGGAGCCAGCACCATATCAATAATCGCTAGAAAAGACGTAAGGAAGTGTTGCGCCAGTTGCTGCTTAAGAACGTATTCCTGCACACGCTTGTCTTGCCCGGTCAAGGGACGCAGGTCCTCCACCCAATAGGGATTATCCAAAAAGCGCATATCGAAAAGCATATTTGCTTCAGGTGGTGGGCCGGATTTATACCCGAAGGAAATAATGTTGATTGTCAACAAGACGTCTTCCTTTGAATTCTTTTTCGCCATTGTAGCCCGTGTAGCCTGCGCAGCCAGTTGATCTAATTGTCTCACCCATTTATCAAACCAGAGGCTTTTGCGACCAGAATTGTCAATTAAAGCCCTCATGCCATAATGCGAGCAGGTCTCAAGCAGCCAGGCGTCGCCAATTTTAATTGAGGCGAGCGCAAATCCACAGATGCGACAAACAGCTGGTTGTTTGTCTTGCAATTGAACCGTATTTAGTATCACCCCATTTTTTTGGGCTTGAATGATAAAGTGCTCACTTGGCAATCTCTTGAAAAAGCGAGCGAAGATGCCGGCCTGCCAATGTAGCGCTAAATCGAAAAATTCTGGAAGGGCAAATGGCATCTGCAATATATCTAGCCAATAACGGTGCCGGCGGCTATCGGTTCAGGCGACTTACCACGTTCACTTAGCTCGAAGGCTTTTGCTATTTCGGGATCGCCGAAACCGTGTTTGCTCATTTCCAGCTCAGCAGAAAGCTTAGAGACGGCCTTATCGATAAATAATTCACCGTCCAGGTGGTCAATCTCGTGTTGAATGGCTCGACACAATAGATTGCCGGCGCATTCAAGCTTAACTTCTTTGCCAGCCAGGTTTTGATAACGTACGACAATGCTGTTGGCTCTTTTTACTTCAAAGAAAACACCAGGAAAACTCAAGCAGCCCTCAAGGCCTACCAGCTCACCGTCTTTTTTGGTAATTTTGGGGTTAATGAACACAATCGGTGAAGATGGTTCTTCGCTTGTGCTGGTGTCTATCACCATTATTTGTTTGGAGACACCCACCTGGGGTGCTGCCAAACCGACGCCGTTATTTTCATACATAGTATCGAGCATGTCTTGCGCCAGTTTGCGCACAGACGCATCAAAGCGGGTTATCTTTTTTGCCTGCTGCTTCAGCACACGATCAGGGAAATATCTTAGTTGCAGTTTGGCCATTAAAGTAAAAGCTCCTTTATTTATGCGCTCCGCTCGCTCGTTCCTCGTTCGCTCCGCGCTATCACCGCTCGCTGTATACGGCTCCTCGCCGCATTTTGCTCGCTACATTTACGCTATATCATCATATGCGCTCCGCTCGCTCGTTCCTCGTTTGCTCCGCGCTATCACCGCTCGCTGTATACGGCTCCTCGCCGCATTTTGCTCGCTACATTTACGCTATATCATCATATGCGCTCCGCGGCACCAAAATTTATTTTAGCGTGCCAGCATTGTCTTCGCCTGCGCTGCGCTCAGCTGTCCTTTAGATTTTTTGCTTGTCTAAGCCGATAAAGCAGCGTCACTAAGGCTCTTGAGAGATATTATCATACTCTTGGCAAGATTTCCTGAATTTGCCAGGCGTTCGCTCCTTCATGGCGCCGGTCTGCTTCTTGCTTAACTTCCTGTTAGGACCTATGCTATGAAATACTCCTCGACTCTTTACGTTTATGGCAAACTCCCGATCCGAAAATAGTAAGGCCAAGCGCAGCCAAGCTGCCAGAGGCTATATTAATGATTCTCCAGAAGCTCTTGATCGCGCTACTCTTGAAATGTATCAGTCTTTTATGGCTGGCTATGTGCGGCGGATCAATGAGTCGACATTTAAGGTGGCCATCGGCGGGGTAAGGATCGGCTCAGCCAAATATTCTAGATTGGCCCAAATTAACCTGAAGAGCAGAATTTTGACGTTTTCTCGATATGCCATCGAAAACGTGCCAGAAAGAGGGCGGCGTTATCTGGTTTTGCATGAGTTGGCTCACGTTAAGGAAGCCAGCCATAACAGACGATTTTGGCAGTTAGTTGCGAACTATGAGCCAGATTATAAGCAGATCGGACGCAGTTTGGAATTGGCTTTTAAGCAAAACGTCAAGGAAGAAATTCACAGCAAAAAGGTCAAGAAATTTCACAATCTCTTCGCCGGCTTGATTGGACAAAATTCCGGGTCTCTAAAAGTAGAAAGTCAGCCAAGAATAGCGCGTCAGGCGCTGGCACCTCTGCTTTTAGCAACACAAAGGCAGCAAGAAGATGTGAGGGACACAGAAGAAGATTTGAGTGTTATTGACATCCGCGATGAACAGCTAATAAAGCCGCCTGCGATTTTTCAACAATTATCTCTGTTTGACTAACAATCTCTTTACAGCTTGAATATTATCAGCTTCCAATTATCGAAATGCTGGTATGCTCTCTTTCACGGGTTAAAATGGGTCTTCGATATTTAGATTAATTTCGTCCCGGATGACAAGCGGCTTTGGTATTTCCTTTCAGACTGAGAATTAAATGACTAACAACAGAAGAGTTGTCGTAACTGGCATTGGTGCTGTTAGTCCAGTTGGCATAGGCCACCAAGACACCTGGAAAGCCTTGTTAGATGGTCGCAGTGGCGTATCTAAGATTACCCACTTTAATCCTGACGACAACGGGCTGGAAGTGAAGATAGCCGCTGAAGTCAAAGATTTTAATATTGCCGACTTCTTTCCCGACAAGCGTAAAGTCGGTTCTATGCTCAAAGAAATGGATCGAGTAACTCTCTTTGCCATGGCTGCTGCCAAATTGGCTCTGGAGGATGCTCACTTGGATGTTCGAGCATCCAACCCCGAGCGAGTTGGTACCTTTATTGGCACCGGTGTTGGCGGTCTGCTCACTACAACATCTGATCAAATCAAGCTTATGGAAGGTGGTCCTAGAAAGATTGGACTTAGATCAATCATACGCTTGATGCCTAATGCGCCTTCAGGGCAGGTGGCTATTGAATACGGTGCCCAGGGTCGCGCGAAAAGCGATTCTACCGCCTGCGCCAGTGCCTTAGATTCTTTGTTTGATGCCTTCATGTACATAAAGAACAATCGAGCGGATGCGATGATCGCTGGTGGCTGTGAGGCTTGCATCAATCCCTTCAGTGTTGCCTCCTTTACCAATATGATGGCTCTTTCCAAAAGTAACAATCTGCCGGAAAAGGTGAGCCGACCTTTTAGCTCAGATCGCGACGGCTTTGTCATGGGAGAAGGTGCTGTTATTCTCATTCTTGAGGAGTTGGAGCACGCTATCAGGCGGGATGCTCCCATTTATGCTGAGATAATCGGTGGTGGCGCCAGCTGTGATGCTACACATATTGTCGCCCCTGATGAGAAGGGCTCAGGAGCTGCCAGAGCCATGCGGGAAGCCCTGGCTGAGGCCAATATTTCACCCACTGACATCGATTATATTAATGCCCATGGAACCTCTACTCCGCTCAACGATGAACGTGAAACTCTAGCTATCAAACAAGTATTCGGTAACCACGCATATAACATTGCAGTTTCGAGCACAAAGTCGATAGTTGGGCACCTATTGGGCGGCGCCGGAGCAATTGGTGCGGCAGCGACGGCGCTAACAATAAGAGATCAGAAGATTCATCCGACCATTAACTACGAAAAGCCAGATCCTAAGTGCGATCTTGATTATGTGCCGAACGTATTTCGTGAAGGTAAAGTCGATCATGCTATGGTTGAAGCACTCGGTTTTGGCGGACATAATACCGTTTTGGTGATGAGCAAGTTCATTAACTAAATGGCGCTGTCTGCTCCTTTATTAAGAAAAGTCAGTATTGGCGGGCGAACTGTCGGTTAATGTCCGCGCTTTCGTTAAATTTATAATATATATAAGTATCCCTTGCTTCCAGTTTGTGCTGTAACCGAGGTAAAAACGCACAACAGCAGGAGCGAAAATTTGAGCAGATGCAGAGACTGACAGAAGTAATTGACACAATCTTGCAAAAAGACCCTGCTGCCCGCAGCCGCTGGGAAGTGATCTTATGCTATCCAGGCTTCCATGCGGTTTGCTTGCACGGTGTGGCCCACTGGTTCTGGCTCTCGGGAAATCATTTGGTGGCCCGCTGTCTCTCTCATTTTTGCCGCTTTGTCACAGGTATTGAAATCCATCCCGGCGCCACTCTTGGGCGACGTTTGTTTATAGACCATGGCATGGGCGTAGTTATTGGCGAGACTGCCCGTGTGGGAGATGATGTGGTTCTCTACCAGGGGGTAACTCTTGGTACCGGTGTGCAAGGTCGAATGGGAGCGGACAAGCGCGGAGTCAAGCGGCATCCAACTGTGGGCAATGGTGTGGTTATTGGCAGTGGTGCTGAAGTTCAAGGAGATTTATTGATAGGTGATAATTCTCGTATCGCCTCTGGCTCAATTGTCTTAACTAATGTGCCAGCCAATTCTGTCGTTGTCGGCGTGCCGGGTCGAATTGTATATAAAGACGGAGTAAAAGTGGAGCCGGAGACGACCGGAGATACTCATATAAACGATTCTAAGGGAGCCATAGGCAAGGCTCCAAATGATAAGATTCATCTGTCTTGATTAAGAAAGCGATAAAATGACTCTATCGTTTCACTCAAAGGGACAATTAGTGCAATGATATTTGTAAATCTCAGTTACCCAACTTTAGCGAAAGGAATCTAGCATGGCAGAAAGCGAGCTAGAAAATGCATTTACCACACTTACTGAAGCTCTTACCCTCACTGAAACTGAAGTGTCGGAAGAGATAAAAGTGATAGAGCAACAAATCAATGAAATGAAGAACCGCATCGTCGAGCTTACTGGCCGTCAGGACGTGCTTGCTCACGACCGCCAGTCTATAGCGGAGATGTTCGAGAGGTATGTGTACAATACAGGTGAACCTGGAACTTCGTAGAATCAAAGCTTGCTAGCGCTTCTAGCAAGGCGGTGGTATTTAATGTCTGGTACTTGCCCTTATTGTGGTGCCCCTCTTAACTTTGGTCTGAAGTTTTGTATCGTCTGTGGCAGACAAAGCGGCGATGTTGTAAACAAAATGGGCAACCTGCGCACCGGTACTCGTCAGGCGGAAGCTGCCAGGCGTGTGGATGACACCGGCCAGTCTGTTGACTATAGTATTCAAAAAAAGAGCCTGCGCTTCGGCAACAAAGTGAGGGTTCTTTTGCAAACCATCATGTACGGCTTTATTGCCGGCACTCTCTTTTTCTGTTCAGTTAAAGTCGCTTTGGAGGCAGATGTAGCAGAGCGAGTGAGCAGAGTCGTTAGCCCGGTGATCGAACAGATTGTGCAAAAAAGCCAAGAGGTAACCGACAATGCAAAGAACTTTGTTGAACAGATAAATACACCTGCTCCTGGGCCCAAGAAAAATGCTAAAAAGCCAAAGAAAGCGAGAAGGCACGGTAGGAAGTAACCAAGAAGTAAAGCGATGTCAACTTAGAAGAATCTGGCCAATCTCGCTTTTAAGGTCGTGGCTGTTGCCGCAAAGCAGTTGATAGAGTGCAGCGTCACGCATAAGCCTCTCAGTATGATACTCCCGACAGTAGCCGTAGGCTCCGAGAATTTGTACTGCATTAGTCGTCACTTTCATCACCATCTCCTGGGCAAAACCCTTACAGCTGTTTGCCAAAACAGGGTCCTTCGCTCCCTGATCAGCTGCCAGTGCTGCTCGCCAGGCCAGTTGTCTTGCCGCTTCAATATCTTTGGCCATGTCCGCCAGTAAAAATGAGACTGCCTGATAACTGGCAATTGGCTGACCGAAAGCAACGCGCTCTTTGGCGTAACGAATGGCATGGTACATTGCTGATCTGGCAACGCCCACACAGCCAGAGGCAATAATCGGAAAATTCTGGTAAGACAACTCTTGCCAAAATGTTTTGAGGCTGACAGGCACACTCAGCTGATTGATCTTATTTATGGCAACGTTATCGAACTCAACTGAGGCAATGTCAGCCCCGTCTTTGCCGAGAAATTTATGAGAGCTGCCAATTTTGATGCCCGGTGAAGCAGTGGTGGCACTTAAGTCAACGATAAAAGCAGCCCAGCTGCTCTTTGCTTCTCTTGATGAAGACTGCTGGGCTTGTGAAACTCTAGCAACGACGAAAATCCAGTTGGCCGCTCGACCATTTATGACTGCGTTGCATTGTCCATTGAGAATAAAATCTTCATGACTTTGCACCGCCTGTAGAGTCAGCTCTAAGCAGTCATTTTCACAAGGCATACATAAGCCGGCAAAATCAGTTGTGGAAGCAAGTGTTCTTAGAAAGCGATTGTTTTGCTCGTGGGAGGCGAAGTTAAGTAAAGCAGTAGATGCCAGTTCTGAGGCTTCAAAACTGGACGCTAAGCTGTTTTCCCCGAAGGCTAATTCTTCGGCAATCAAGCAGGCATCAATGGTCTTCAGACCCAAGCCAGCGAAGTTTTCTGGAATTCTTACATTGACTAAACCGAGCGCACGCAGCTTCTCAAGTAGCGCTTTGGGCTCGATATTATTAGTGTGAGAAGATGCCACAGCCGGCAGAATTTCGCGCTCTACGAATTCGCGAGCAAGCTTTCTGTATTGAAGTTGGTCAGAACTTAGGCTATGCACGTGTTGATTCTTCTACTTGACCAATGCGATGTTGATAGTCATGATAGACAGTGTTTTTATTGTTGCTGCATTAAACCTGTACAATACTTCCTACACAATACTTTCTGCACAATACTTTCTGCACAATACTTCCTAAATAATCAAATCATTCCGGCAAACGGGCGCATGCAATGCGCCCTTACAAGCAAATCAATTTGAGTTGTGTCCCAATGTCGCTATTAATTGCTCCTTCTATCTTATCAGCTGATTTTTCCAAGCTTGGTGCTGAAATTGAGCAAGTGGAAGAGGCTTCCGCAGACTGGATCCATGTTGACGTCATGGATGGTCATTTTGTCCCCAATTTAACCATTGGTGCGCCGGTAGTGCGCAGTCTAAGTAAAATTGCTAAGGTTCCGCTTGATGTACATCTGATGATTACAGATCCCGACCGTTATCTTGAAGATTTTGCCGAAGCGGGAGCTACGTACATAACTGTGCATGCTGAGGCCTGCGCTCACCTGCAGCGAACTCTGGCGCATATACGTTCTCTGGGTAAAAAAGCGGGAGTTGCTCTCAATCCTGCCACTGCTCCAGAGGTACTCCAGTATGTTCTAGCCGATATTGATCTGGTATTAATTATGACCGTCAATCCTGGTTTTGGTGGGCAAAAGTTCATTGCCGAGGTGGTGCCAAAAATTAATCGAGTGAAAGAAATGTTTGAGCAATCAGGCAAAAACGATGTCTATATCTCGGTTGATGGTGGCATTAATCCAGAAACTGCTAAACTTGTAACCGGAGCTGGTGCAAATGTTCTGGTAGCAGGTAATAGCATATATAAATCAGATAACATTCGTGATGCCATCACGCGCCTGCGGAACTCAGATTGCAGAGATAAGGGGCGCAACTGCAATTAGAGTGTATCTCTTTTCTATTGACTGCATATCTATCTATTTCCACTGGTCTTTTGCGTGATTGATAACTTTGAAAAAGGAAGGGCTAAATGAGCCGAGCGAATCTATATCCAATCGGATTAAAACAGGCTAGCAAGCTAGCTGTACTGTCCTTTGTTTTTATTTTTCTTGCACAGCCGGTGTTTTCGAATGGGTCGACTGAGACGGACGAGAAGGCTGAGAAGGAAGATCCTGATTTCATAGTAGACACCTCAAGTATTGGCAAAGTGGACAATGGATACGTCAGATCCGAACAGTTTCTGGAGTTAGGCGACCCCACATCTGGTGCGCTAACTCTTGAAGGAGAAAAGACTCTCAAAAGTGGTGACCTGGACCGAGCGATCATGGTGCTGCAGCGATCTGTAGAAATGGCACCGATGGATATGCAATGTCGCATCCTTTATGCCCAGGCTTTGGAAAAGAAGATCAGTAAGCAAAAACAGAAAGACCCTCATCTATTCAATTATCTGATCAAGCAATGGCTATTTGTGTACAAACAAGGCGATTTTTATGACGAAACCATGGAGGGTATGGCGCATTTGAATAATCTTACGCACACTCTGCCCAAAAGATTTGAAAACGATAAGAAATATCTAGCCAGAGTGCTTATACCCGAAGATGGCTCTGTTAAAGTCGCTTTAAAAGCCCTTGAAGAAAACGGTGCCCCGACGAAGAAGAAGAAGAAAGACTCTGAAGATGGCTTTGACGACAAATAGTCCTTAAATCGGTTTTTGCATTTGCTAGTGCGCGCGCCTTGGCTGTGTTCACCAATAGTGGCTCAAGGGGAGGATCGCTTAGTTTTTGCGATTAACCACCTGATGAAGAAAAAACTGAGAATACAAAAGCCAATGAGAAAAGATAAGATGCCTATGCCCAGCCACACAAGGGGCACGTGATACTGGGCAAGATGTGTCTTTACTGCCACAGCCTGGGGCACTTTAGCAAACGGCTCATCGGGTAGGACCAAAGTAAGCTCCAATGCGCAACCAATTAGAAAATTGAGCACGCCGAAGACAAGCCACAGCCATCTGGCTTTTGCTTTGATTAACAAAGGGTAGAAGCCAAACAACAAAAGCGTGTCCGGAAGCCAGATATACAGGCTGCCGGCAGGAATTACAAATGCCAGGGCAAAGCCAGCAATCCACATTAAACTAGTGAGAATGGATATCCAGTATTTTCTCAATCAGGTTTTTCCCATGGTCTGAAATCAGATCTGCCCTTTTTTCCTGGCTAGCGACGAATCTAGCGAAATCTACTTTATCAAATTTGCCCAGCTCTCTTTCGCGCCAGAGACGCTCTAGCACCTGTTTGCGACTGATATTTTGGGAGAAATCTTCCTCTTCAATCGTGGGGTATATGCCAGATTTTATAAACAGTCCTGTCAGGTAGCTGTTTAGCAAAGACACCAAAGGTTTAAGCCCGATTATATCTTCAATCTCCCCGCTATGCACCAATAGCAAGCGATCTTCGCCTCTCAGATGATGTGCTATAGATGTATATTGCTCCTGTGCATCGTTATCAAGCAGACAAATGATTGGCAGGCAGACCAGCTCTTTAAAGTGCAGATATTTTTTCAACACTTTGTTGGCACCACCGGCAGATACAAACATGATGCCGGCTTTGCTGATATCACTGCCTAGGCATTGAGCGAAGTACGGCAAAAGAATCACCTCAGTTGGCCCTTCAACAATGAGCAACTTCTCCGGCAGAAAATGACCAGGCAGTCTTGGGCGATAGGCTTTAAGCAGCTCAGTAAACGAAATACCGAGGTTTTGTCTAAGGCGGGCGTCACTAAGATAGTCGGGGGATGTTTGATGCAAAGCATGCTCAATAAACTGCAAAGCCTCAAGCATAAAAGGCTTGCGTGGGTCGGCGTCCCATGGTCCCGGTTGTCTAAGAGCCGTCCATAAGGGTGCAGAGCGCACCTGTAAATCCAACCAGGCTGATAGAAGATCAGTTTCTTTTGTTATTGGTTGATCCTTTAACTTATTGAGCTCTAACGTGTTTTCGCTGTGATCTGCCCATGTCTTAAAGGCAAAGCTATTAAACCTTTTAGCTTCTTCCTGGGCAAAAAGTAAGCTAAACATTGACGAAACTGGATCAAAGCTATCATTGCCTTTGGCAAAATTGCTGTCAGGTAATATCTGGCTCATTAATCGTTCGATACCGAAAGTGGACGCCTGCCACCCGGTGCCCGGCAAATATCTTCGCTTTATACGCTTCAAAGATCTCTCATAGTGCAACCATTTGGTTGCCGGCTCTTCGAACAAGAGCAATCTTTGTGTGATTGACCAAAAATCGCTAGCTAAAGATTGAGACAAAGTGTACTTCGAGTTCTTGGGGCGTATCTCAAGACAGCGGCTATCTTAACACGGCTTCATTTCAGTTTTTTTGCAATTTTCTTGGCGATTGGGCATTTATTTGCTTCTGTAATTGAACTTTCTGGCGGCTTATTCGTTATAACTTTAGGTGGCAACTAATTGGGGGTGGCAATGTCGTCGGAAAGGCACTGGCTAGAGCATGTCCGCTATTCGATTCCGCAGCTGAGGCTTTATCTGGTGCAGGAGAACAGTCTTGCCCAGCAACCAGTTACTGTGCGCACACCAAAAGATGCGGCTAAGCTCCTGGAACCGCTGCGCCGAGCGCCTGAGGAACACTTTGTTGCTATTCACCTTAATGTAAGGCATGAGGCTATAGGCGTTCATGAAGTTTCTCATGGCACTCTCTCGGCCAGTCTTGTTCACCCCAGAGAGGTTTTTAAGGCTGCCCTTGTTGCCAATAGCTTTGCCATTATTGTCTGTCACAATCATCCATCTGGCTCAGCCCTGGTTCCAAGCAGCGAAGATTTCGCAACCACTAAGCAACTGTTGCAGGCGGGCAAGGTCTTAGGGGTTTCCCTGGTAGACCATTTAATAATCGGCTTCAGTAACTTTATTAATGCCTCTTATAGAATCGGCAAAGAAGGTGGTAACCCGCAGTCTGGTGCCGATGAGCAGATGCAAAAGACGCCTGCTTGCGACAACTATGTATATAGTTTTAGAGAAAACTATCCGCATCTTTGGTCTAACTAAGTCAAATATACTAAACTTGTAGGCACCAATTGGCTCAGGTAAGAAACGCTTCACGTACAAACACCGATGGCAAGCAACGGTCAAACTCCGTGCCTGTCCGACTTGATTGAGAGACAACTCTACAGGCTGTACATTTTTTGGAAAGCAAATGGTCAATCGTCGAAAAACTACAACAGTGAGAGTTGGGGATAAGTTCATAGGTTCCTCCGCACCTATACTTGTTCAATCTATGACCAATACGCCCACCGAAAACGTCGAGGCTACAGTTAAGCAAACAGAAGAGCTGGCGATAGCAGGCTCTGAAATTGTGCGAATCACAGTCAACACAAAGGAAGCTGCCCGAGCAGTTGCCAAAATCAAAGAAGAGCTTGTCAAAAAAAATGTGATGGTGCCTTTGGTTGGTGACTTCCACTACAATGGACATTTGTTACTGACTGAATATCCAGAGTGTGCACAGGCTCTCGATAAATATCGCATCAATCCGGGTAACGTTGGCCGCGGCGAAAGGCACGATGATAATTTCCAACAGATGATTGCCGCAGCTCTTAAATGGCAGAAGCCTGTGCGCATCGGTGTAAACTGGGGCTCTCTCGATCAAGATTTATTAGCTAAAATGATGGATGAAAATGCTCAGCTGCCTGAGCCTGTCGACTCTCATAGTGTCCTGATTAATGCCATTGTCGAAAGCGCGCTGCAATCCGCATTACTGGCGCAATCTTATGGGTTAGCGCATGACCAGATAATTCTAAGCGCCAAAGTTTCGCACGTGCCGGACTTACTGGCTGTTTATCGCAATCTGGCGAAGCGTTGCGACTATCCACTGCACCTTGGCTTAACCGAAGCCGGTATGGCGACAAAAGGCATTGTTGCTTCAAGCGCTGCTTTATCAGTTTTGCTGATGGAGGGCATCGGTGACACAATTCGAGCGAGCTTAACACCTGAGCCCAACGGTGATCGCACTCAGGAAGTATATGTTTGCCAGCAGATTTTACAATCTTTGGATCTGCGCTCTTTCTTGCCGCAAGTGACAGCCTGTCCCGGCTGTGGCCGTACCACCAGTACCGTCTTTCAAGATTTGGCCAAACAAATTGAAGAGCATCTAAAAGCTAAACGAAGCGAGTGGCAAAAGCGCTTTGCTGGAGTGGAAGAATTGAAAGTGGCAGTGATGGGATGCATAGTCAACGGACCCGGTGAGTCCAAACATGCCGATATAGGAATATCGCTGCCTGGTACCGGTGAAGAGCCCAGGGCACCAGTCTACATGGATGGACAACACGTAAAGACTTTGTCTGGTCCGGCACTGGTTCAAGATTTTATCGCATTACTGGATAGATACGTAGACGAGCACTACAGCCAAATCGCTTAGTTGTGGACTTTACTTAAGTGCTCCGGCTGCGCTCACCTAGATTGCCGCTATTTTACTGAAGTTGTTATCTCGGATTGTCTGAATCCGTTCGTTTGAGCACTTCCGGATCGGTGAGCATTTCTTCCCTTGTTTCCAAATCAGCAAAATCCAAGGGGTAGAGTCCCTGATAGACTGCCTCACGTTTCAAGGGCACAGCGTCCTTATTTGAGCTGGCCAGCATGTCAGCTTCGCGTTGTCTTTTTTGCTCATCTGACTCCAGCGATCTGCTATCGAAGGATGGTGACCTCGATCTGAAATTGCCCTTGCTAAGGCGGCCCGCATGCTCTGAAGTTTTTAGGGGATGCATGTCGGTAGACTTATCTAGTTGTGGTTTAAACATTGAAGAATTTGCATTCGTTTCTTTGGTAGTGTTTTGCTCCACAAACAAACCGCTGAGGGCGGCGACCGCGGCGACACAAAAAATCGCGCTGGCAACTATCAAACCAACAGGAAATTTTCGGCTGCTTACTTTTCGTTTTAGTGCATCTTGTACCTCCGCCGCTGTTTGATAGCGCAAGGCGACATCCTGACTGGTAAGACGCTGTACGATCTGGTCGATTTTTTGCGAAACTTGAGAATTTACCGCAGCCGGAGACGAGGGTTGCAAGGCAAGCGGCTCGGCACCGGTTAAGAGAAAATGCATTGTCGCTCCAAGCGCATACAAATCGGAGCGACGATCGGCACCGCCCCAATACTGTTCTGGAGGTGAATAACCTCCTGAGACTACATGGGTGTTGTCTGAATTTTCTCGATAGGGTCTGGCAATGCCAAAATCGACGAGCTTTATGTTACCCGCTGTATCCAGCATTATGTTGCTGGGTTTAAGATCGCGATAAATAACAGGCGGGGTGTGGCTGTGCAAATAGTTGAGCACATCGCAGATTTCATCAGCCCATCTGGTTACTTCAACTTCCGTAAAAGGCTTGCCGCGCTGCAAAAGTCTTTCTTGCAGATTATCACCGTCTACGTATTCCATTACCAGGTAATAGTTTCCGCACTCTTCGAAATAATCGTGCACCAGCACTATATTTGGATGCTTAAGGGCGCTGAGAACCGCCTTTTCACGCTCGAAGAAAGCTAAAGCCTTGTTTCTATCTTCTTCTCTGAAAAAATCGACTCGGAGCTTCTTCACCACACATAGGCGATTCGATAGTCTCAGATCGTATGCTTTATAAACGGTCCCCATGCCGCCCTGCCCTAACTGTTCGATGAGCTGCCATCTGTTTTGCAGCACCAAGGGCGAGTTAGGCGAGTCCCTATGCATCAATTTTTGCTCGATGTCGTTTGTTTGCCAAAAGTCTAAGTTTGACTGATTTCTATATTGAGATTGCATCGGATCGATCATACAGCCAGCCATAAAAGCAGGACGTGTAACATACCGTGAAGCTTAATTATATCAATACTAAGAAAAATCTCAATGGCCAGTAGTCGACCATTTTGATTGCTGTACTTAAGTTTCGGGCGGGCAGAAGGTTTTCAACAATCATTGCCCACTCTTTGTGCTTCGCATGATTTATTAGTTTTAGACCAGACTAGGGGTTGAAGATTAAAATAGGGCTTCTCTTGACTTCGCGAGTCCGTGTAGTAATCTGATCATTCTGGAAAATTGTTGGTAACCCGATTCCTCAAAAAAGAGGGATGGCAACGATTCACATAAAAATGGGACATTTCGCTCTCGGGAAGTTAGCAAAAAGCATAATCAGCTTGCATTAGCGAATTGGGTCCGTCCGGATCAGTGGGGAGATGTTGGAGAGATCCGGCACCTTATCCCTATCTTGGGTCCCGCTTTCATGCTCTCTTCTAATTCCCGGAGAACGCCCCAACCGTACCGTTCCGCTATCGGCCATTTTTTAGAATAGTCAGTGCTATCGCAACTCGCCTTCAGCTCAGCCAAATATTTCACCGACAATTCTGATGTCCATCCAGGTCCCTGTGCAATGGATACTGTCAATAAAATGCTTGTCATAACTGCGGAAAAGGTGTATTTCCGGATGCGATCCATTTTCAATCAACTCTCCTCAGTTGCGCATGGTGCAATAAGCAACTACCCTACTCATCCGTCTGAGACTTGATTATGATTCTCGAATCACTTAAAGGTCTGGAACACAGATCCTAACAAATATCCCGAACGCAGCCGGGTATACGTTTATTACGATCCTTGCCGGCCGTCTCATTCGTGCCTCGAGCGAGGCTACAATCGGCAATTGGGCGTGCGTGGCAACTACATCTATTTTTTACATTTGGCAACACAATGGTTTTTGCTTATTACAGGCATCACCTTAGTTCTAAGTCCGGTGATACGTAGCCTCATTGCAATTGCAATGGCGCTTGTGAGTGTGGGTCCGAGAAACGTTTAGAACACAAAGCGGAACTATGCAAGGGGTACAAGGCCTTATTTATGAAGGATGTTCTTGCGCGTTTGCGAGTTTCGCCTACGGCCGGGTGAAGACTTACTCTTGAACTATACGCTAACAACATCGACATGACCGGATTGTCCGTATTCGATTATGCGGCTGTCACGCGTGAGCAAAAGGGCCTTTTCCAACCTGGCTGTGGCTACAATTGTTCGATCTGCCGGATCATTGTGAAATTGGCCGGGTAATAAAACGGATTCGACAGCAATAGCGTCTGTTAGTGGTGCAAGAGAAAATCCCGATTTGTCTAGAGCTGTGCGTACCCAGTTTAATAACGGCTCTTGCAATTGGATGCGATCCTTATTCCAAAGCATTCCAACTTCCCAAACGCTAATCGCCGAGACCAGCACTCGACTTCTTTTTAATGCTGATTGTATTTTCTGACGTACCGAGGTTTTTATTGTCTGATCACCGTTAATGGTCCAAATCCAGACGTGAGTGTCCAATACCAGCGGCTGCTCAGGCATTGGCTTCCCATTCCACATCTATTGGTGAGACAATATCGCCAACGATTCGTACAGAGCCTTTCATGCATCCGAAGAAATCGTTAGCCTCGCCGTCAGCCGGAACCAGTTTTACTACTGGCTTGCCATGTTTAGTGATTACTAAAGGTGTTTTCGTTTTTTGCACTAAGTCCATCAGCTTCAAGCACTTAGCTTTGAACTCCCCAGCTGCAATTTCTCGGTATTCGGTCATTAATTTAAACCATGGTCATAATAACTAGTCGTATTATACCATCTTCCTGCGAAACCCTCCAATTAAATAGCTTGGGTTTCTGGATTCAAAAGCCAACTAGATTCAGGGGGGCTCGTGGAAGCACGGAAATCGAACTAAATGATTCATCACCTGATGAACTAAATGAGCCTCCCCTGTAATACTATTCAAAGTTAGATAAAAGAGCGGATGTCAAGCAGGGGCTTCGCGCTTCTTCGGCGGGCTTTACTGGCCGCGCATACCCCGAGATTCTCATTCATAGGAACTTACAATGAAGATGATTGATCTTATCTCCGCTAAAAAGACTGGCGCCGAGCACAGTCGTGAGGAGATTGATTTTATTATAAGTGGTGTCGTATCTGGTGACATTCCTGATTACCAGATATCAGCGTGGCTTATGGCTGTTTGTTGGCAAGGAATGTCGTTGGCAGAGACAGCTGATTTGACCGACGCGATGGCCCGATCCGGGGCTATTTTGGATCTATCCCCAGTTGGTCCAATAATTGGCGACAAACATAGCACAGGTGGTGTCGGGGATAAAACAACACTTATTCTCGTGCCGTTGTTGGCAGCAGCAGGCATTCCCATGGCTAAACTCTCTGGTCGAGGTTTAGGTCATACTGGTGGCACAATCGATAAGTTGGAGTCTATTCCTGGATTCAGGACTGATCTTACGAATAAGCAGTTTATCGATCAAGTCAAGTCAATTGGTATGGCGATTGGTGGTCAGACTCAAGATCTCGCCCCTGCGGATGGCAAAATTTATGCTTTGCGGGATGTGACAGCTACTGTAGATTCTATCCCCCTGATTGCGGCATCCGTCATGTCTAAGAAGATAGCCGCAGGAGCTAATCTCATTATATTGGATGTGAAAAGTGGTGCTGGGGCATTTATGACGGACGAAGCCCAAGCTATCAAACTGGCTGAGACAATGTACGAAGTGGGTGCTCTTTTGGGTAAGCCAGTTTCAGCTGTGGTTACCGATATGGATCAGCCTTTGGGTTGCGCCATCGGTAATACGTTGGAGGTGATTGAATCAATAGACACACTCAAAGGCGAAGGACCGCAAGATCTCACCGAGTTGTGTCTGATACTGGCATCTCTAGCTATGGTGAAAGCAGGCAAAGCGGCCAACGAAGAAAGCGCCCGCAAGCAACTGTTGGCATTGATTGAAAGTGGTATGGCCCTCAATTATTTCAAACGCTTGATTGAAGCGCAGGGTGGCGATGCATCAGTTATTGAGCATCCTGAGCGTATGGTTCGAGCCAAACATGCCTTCGATTTTGTGGCAACGACCAACGGTCGTCATGGCAGCGACAAATGGATTAAATATATTGACGCGAGAAAAGTGGCGGAGGCCTGTAAGGTCATAGGAGGTGGGCGCAGCCGCAAAGGTGACGCTATTAATCTGGGTGTGGGCGTAAAGCTGCACATGAAAGTGGGCGATGCTGTAACTGAAGGCAAGCCCCTGGCCACCATTTATGCAGACTCTGAGGCTGATGACAGGTTAGCGGCAGCAGTACTTAATGATGCTTTCCAGTTTAGCGCCAAGCCTTCTCAGCCAATTAAGCTTGTCAAAAAGATCTTGGCTTGAGCATAACAAGGACTGATTCCTCCATGGCACAAGACTTACAATCTGGTCGCTTCTTGCCGTTCGCCAGCTTTGATGGTGCCACAAATATGGCTATTGACGAGGCAATCTTAGAGTGCCATCTTCAGGGGCTTGTCCCTGCGACTTTGAGGCTTTATGGCTTCGCACCTCCAGCGGTGTCAATCGGTCATGGACAGCGACTAGAGGCGAAGACAGTAAGATTCATCGAGTCGAAGGGTTTCACTGTTGTTCGTCGGCCAACCGGTGGCAGAGCTGTATTACATTTAAACGATCTTACTTATTCGTTCATTTGTTCTAGTAAGAATGAATCCGGCAAATCCGTTTCCGCCCAAGGCAGCGACGAACCGTCTGCATCCAGCAGCCGGAGTTTGCAAGTTACTGCTAACGGTGACAGCTTACAGAAGCACACAACTGGCGTCGTCGCCCCGGTAAGTCCTGTGCCAAATGCGCTAGTCAGCCAGTCGGTTGCTGAAGCTTATCGTCAAATATGCAGAGGACTGATCGCAGCCCTGGCTCAATTGGATGTTGAGCTTGAATTGGGGGCCAGTAAAGCTAATTATCGTCACAGCAAAGACTGTTTTGCTGTCACGACAGCCGCCGATTTACACTATCAAGGAAAAAAACTGGTCGGCAGCGCCCAGCTTCGCAGAAAAAACGCCGTTCTTCAACACGGCTCCTTGATACTTAATCAACCCCAGGGCCTGATGTCAGAATTGCTCGGTGGTACAGACCTGGTCGGCCCTGAGTTGAACGGTGCGGCCGTCCGCCATGCCAACCTGGTAGAACTGGTCGGCCAAGAGTTATCTATGGCAAAGCTACAGCAGGCATTTTTGAAAGGATTCGAGGAAGCTTTCGCCCTGAAGTTCCAAGTGGCTGAATTGACGACCGTTGAGAGGCAACTGGTGGGGAATCTCAGGGAAAAATACGAAGTCGCCCCTTCTTAAAGATTCGTTATTGGCCTAAAATACACTTAGGTTAAATGTTTTAAGAACTGTATACTTAATTAATAACGAAGTTTAAGCGAATGGAGCGTGCCCGAAACCGGAGAACAGGAGTAAAGTGAAGGCGGAGCATTGCGAGGAACGAGGCGCGATGGCATGGCGATGATGCCCTGAACCTCCAGTCCACCCAGGCGAAGGCAGTCGAGAGAGCGCTTAACTTAAACAGATGAGACGACGGCGCGCGAAAGACAACGGCACTAAAAGTAATGCTGTTAGGGCGAGAGCTCCGATGGAGCGCATAGGACGAATATAGCTGGTAGGAAGGTCCACAACATGACCGCTTTCCTAAAGTCCCTCGAGGACAAATTATTTGACATTTTAGGACGACAGGGTCGCTCGACGGACGACATTGCTTTTATCCGGGCGGCCTACGAATTTGCGCGTAAGGCACATGAAGGACAGCTAAGGCAATCCGAAGAGCCGTATATTACCCACCCAGTCGAGGTTTCCATCGTTTTGTCCGAGCTTAATGCCGACCGCGAGACGATCGCTGCCGGTCTTTTGCACGATGTGCTGGAAGATTGCGACGTCACTGCTAAAGACATGGAAGCAAAATTCGGACCTGACGTGCGGGCGATTGTCGAGGGTGTGACCAAACTTGGTAAATTCAGTTTCAGTTCAAAGGAAGAGCGTCAAGCTGAGAACTTCCGTAAGCTAATTGTGGCCATTGCTGAAGATGTGCGAGTGGTTTTGGTAAAACTTGCTGATCGACTGCATAATATGCGAACTCTTGATTTCATGGTGCCCGGCAAGCAAGCGGAAAAAGCCAAGGAAACTCTGGAAATCTACGCGCCCTTGGCCAACCGCTTTGGTCTTGGGCGAATGAAATGGGAGTTGGAAGATCTCGGACTTAAACATTTGCACTCGGACGAATACGAAGAAATCCAACGCCTCGTAGCCGACAGCCGCACTGTTCGCGAAAACCTGGTGGGTGAAGTGGTGGATAAGCTCAAAGCCGAGCTCGAAAATAAATCAATTAAAGCTGAAATTGTTGGTCGACCCAAGCATCTGTTTGGCATCTGGAAAAAGATGAAGACCCAACAAAAGACATTTGAAGAGCTGTATGACATCCTGGCAATTAGAGTGATAATTGAAAGCAACTTAGACAAGAACTATTGCGAATTGCAAAATGATCCTGATACCCAGAAGTGCTACGAAGTGATGGGGGTCGTGCACTCGATTTTTCGTCCTATTCCTGGACGGTTCAAAGATTTTATCGCTATGCCTAAGTTCAACAGCTATCAATCATTGCACACAGCTATAGTCGGTCCTGAAGGCAAACCTGTAGAAATCCAGATTCGCACAAGACGCATGCATCATGTAGCTGAATACGGTATTGCTGCTCACTGGAAATACAAAGAAATCGGAGATGCAGTAAAAGCGGAAGATAACGTCGATCGCAAATTGGCGTGGCTCAGACAGCTGGTGGATTGGCAGCATGATCTTGTTGATGCGCAAGAGTATCTAGACACAGTCAAGATGAATTTGTTTGCCGACGAGGTGTTTGTTTTCACTCCGCGCGGAGACGTATACGACCTGCCAGCCGGATCTTCGCCTATTGATTTTGCTTACCGTATTCACACCGACATCGGACATCGCTGTATCGGTGCGCGCATTAATGACCGTATAGTGCCACTGAATTCGGTGATGCGCAACGGCGATATCGTTGAAATCATTACCAGCAAAAATGCTCATCCGACGATGGACTGGCTTAATTTCGCAAAGACTCATGCTGCGAAAAGTCGTATCAGGCAATGGTTTAAAAAGCATCACCGTGAAGAGCATATCCAACAAGGTCGCCAAATGTTGGAAGCTGAACTTGGTCGCACGGCCACAGAAGAATTCATAAAGTCAGATAAATTGCAGGAGGTTGGCAAAAAACTCAATCTCACTGACCCCAACGATATCCTTGCTGCAATTGGCTATGGCGATATAGCTGTTGTGCAAGTCGTTAATCGTATTCGCGAACAAGAACAGCACGAAAAAATTGCCAAAAAAGGCTATGCGATTAGTCAGCCGGCAGATTCAAAGCCATCTAATGTTGGAAGCTTAAGCGGACTGCTTCACCATTTGGCGAAGTGCTGCCAGCCAGTGCCTGGAGAAGAAATACAAGGTGTAGTTACCCGAGGCAGTGGTATCGCCGTTCATCGTAACGACTGTATTAACTTAGCCAAGACTGATAAAGAACGACGAATGACCATTGATTGGTCGATTGAGAGACAAACTGCCTATCCAGCCGCACTTATGGTTGAATGTATTGATCGAGTGGGCGTGGCTGGCGACGTGCTGAAAAAAGTGTATGACCATAAAATCAATTTGAAAGACCTTCGTGTTGAAACCAATAGTGAAAAGAAAACTGCCGTAATTAGTCTGATCATCGACGTTGTTGACATTAATCAATTGAACAAACTCACCCAAGCAATCAGTCAAATGAGCGACGTGATGAGAATACAGCGCAAAGATCATAGACCGAAACCGACGCCGTCCAAAGTAAATAACGTCACTCCGCTAAATCCACCTCGCAAGCGCGGTACTTTAGGACGAAAGGAAGCGAAGTCTGAATGAGGCTGGTATTGGGAACAAAAAATCCCGGAAAGCTGCGGGAGTTATTTCAGCTTGCCGCCGATCAAGAAAATATTCAATTAGAACTCGCCCCGGAAGAATTTAATCCCGAAGAAACTGGCGAAACTTTTAGTGAAAACGCGTTGATCAAAGCAAAATCGGCGGCGGTACTCACGAACGCATATTCTCTTGGCGAGGACTCCGGAATCGCAGTTGATGCGCTGGACGGGCGACCGGGCATCTATTCTGCAAGATACTGTGAAGGCTCGGACGATGATCGACGTCACAAGTTATTGGCTGATCTGAAACTTATCCCGGAAGGAAGCCGTGGTGCTGCTTATTTCTGTGCCATGGCACTTGTCGCTCCAGACGGACGCCTGCTGCACCAGACAACCGGAGAGTGGTGTGGGCAAATTGCATTCGCTGACTCTGGGAACAACGGCTTTGGTTATGATCCCGTATTCTTTTTGCCAGAGCTCGGTAAAACCGTGGCAGAGTTAGACTCTGAAACAAAAAATCAATTATCTCACCGAGCCCAGGCCTGGCATAAGATGCTTGAGTTTATCCACACCAGTTGCGAAATTCAGTGAACGAGCAGATCATATCAGCGAGCTGAGTGCCGGCTATTCAGTCTCGCCTGGCTTAACCACAGGTGCCGCAGACTCCTGCGTTGTAGTAGTCTCCGGTGTTGTGGTCGGTAATGGAGTCTGGATTTCTTCGCCGTTAACAGGCTGAGAAGTGGCAAGGGCAGCTGGGCGTATGGCAGTTTCTAATTTTTGTTCAATTAAATGGACACGTTTGATTTCGGCGTCAGCTTGATTGGATCTGCCGGTCTGAGAATATACTTCAGCCAAACTGCGCAAGGTGTCACAAAGTTCCGGATTGTCAGAGCCATACAATTTTTTTCGCAAAGCCAACGAATTCTCAAGCAAAGGCTCCGCCAGATCATATTGTCCGCGCATTATATATAGTTGAGCTAGCTTTGTCATGTTATAGGCTGCATAGGAATCGTCTTTGCCACTGTCGTTGATGTTTACGAGTTTCTTTTGATAGTTATCTTCGAGTTTTGACAAAGCACCCTGTTGTGCCATGCTTTGCAATGTACTGGACAGCGCTTTAGAGGCGATTGATTTATCGCGGTCAGAACCAGTTTGACTCATTGATTGGAGAGCCGATACTGTCCCTGAGCTAGCAAAGATCTGGGCGAATTTACTGGCGGTTGCTGAATCTATCATAGTGTTCAGCGCTAAGATCGCGGCCTTTTTACTCTGTTCATTGCCCATTAAATGCGGAATAAAAGCACCAATTGTTTGTGTCTGTTGAATCTTTATTTGCTGTTGGTTATATGAATAGGTGCAATAAGTACCGACGATTGAGACGAGTACCCCGCATAGCAATGGAGAGACAGCGCCGATTTTTTCCCAGACGTCGCGCTTGAATATGACTGCTTTTGCACCAGAATCAGGTTTTTCCATTCTTGCTCCTGGATAAGCTATTTTGCCATGCGGTGATATGCGCAAGCTATATAAGATATATGGAAGGATTCCAAGTATAACAGGTTTTACATAATACCTGCCTACAGCAGTATTCAGTCTGTTAGTTTAGGATCGATAACCTGGCGCAAAGGTTCCTTGTGTTGTCAGGCGCACTAGCGGGTATTTTTTCCAGCATTGTTGGCGGCTATCATATTATCGATAGCTCAGAGATTCGATTCGAAGGGAATAGGGAAATCCAGGTATGTCTTCGGCTGTTTTTGCCAACCAACTAAATCCGATCCTCGCCGACGGCAATGGCATTAGGCCACCATTGAAGTGGGCTGGTGGCAAGAGATGGCTGGTGCCGCATTTGAGACCGATCTGGGACGTCTATAAAAGGTGCAGACTTGTCGAGCCATTCTGTGGTGGTCTGGCGGTGACGTTAGGGCTTCTTCCTGAACAAGCAATATTGAATGATGTCAATGATCATGCAATTAACTTCTACAGACAGTTGAAAAAGGGACTGAAAGCAAAACTGGAAATGACCAACGACGAGCGAGCATATTACAGATGTCGCGACCGATTCAACGAGCTGATATCTGCTAACACGACGAACACAGAAGAAGCGGCCGAGCTTTTTTACTATCTAAATCGAACTGGTTACAATGGACTCTGTCGTTTCAATCGCAAGGGCGGATTCAATGTGCCATTCGGCCGTTATGCCAATATCAACTACACAAAAGACTTCAGCTTTTATCAGCAAATTCTTTCTGATTGGACCCTCACTGCGGGCGACTTCGAACATGTACCGTTAGAGAAGTCAGATTTTATCTATGCTGATCCTCCTTATGACGTCGAGTTTACCCAATATGCTAAGGGCGGTTTTACCTGGGAGGACCAGGTACGATTGGCAGAATGGCTGGCCAAGCATAAAGGTCCGGTTGTCTTATCTAATCAAGCAACACCACGTATTTTGAAACTATACGAACAGCTAGGTTTCAAGCTGAGTTTGCTGGCCGCCCCTAGAATGATTAGCTGCACTGGCAATCGAACCAAAGCGCAAGAAGTTTTAGCTATACGCGGACTCTAAGAAACGAACCCATAAGGTGAGTCGGTTAGGACATTGAGCGAATCTCGTGATCCATAGTTTTTATGATTTCTTTGCAGCATGATACTGTTTGAGAATACTCTTCAAATCTACTGAAGGAGCTGGGGTCTTCATGTCCAACTTCTCCAGGCGCTCCACAACAATACGCGATATGGCCAGGTTTCTAAACCATTTGTGATTGGCCGGGATGATAAACCATGGTGCTTTTTTGGTACTACACCGTGATAGTGCGTCCTCATATGCCGAGGTATAGTCCTCCCAGAAAGCCCGTTCTTTGTAGTCATCTTCGCTAATTTTCCACTGCTTCGCGGGATCGTCCAGGCGCTCTTTAAAGCGTTTCAATTGTTCGGACTTGGATATGTGCAAGAAAAACTTTAATACGTGTATGTTATTTTTGACCAACTCTTCTTCAAATGAGTTGATTTGATCGTAGCGTGATTTCCAGACATTCTTTGAGACCAAATCGTGCACGCGAACGACAAGAACATCCTCGTATTGTGAGCGGTTGAAGATCATAACCTCTCCTTTGGCAGGAGTGGCACGATGGATGCGCCACAGGAAATCGTGTGCTAATTCTTCGGAAGATGGACGTTTGAAACTAACAACCTTGCAGCCCTGGGGATTCATAGCGCCAAGAACATGGTTAATGGTGCCGTCTTTGCCACCGGTGTCCATTGCTTGCAGGCAAATCAATATGGCATGCTCTTTGCCGGCATAGAGCAATTGCTGCAGTGAGCGCAATCGTTCTTGATAGTGCGTGAGTTCTTGTTTTACGTCCTCCGGGCGCTCATGCTTATCAGTGAATCCGGGATCGATATTTCTGAGCCTCACTTTTTCACTCGGAGTGACAATGAAGCGTTTTGTATAGTCCATTTTTGATTCTCCTGAGGTAAGCGCCGCTAACCTACTCTGCTTAAGTTTGGCTCGTTAATAAATTCCAGAACGATGCTTGTTAACTGTGACGGCGTTGCATAATTGACGCAGTGAGGCGCGTCAGCAATGACCTGAAATCGAGCGTTAGCTATTCGCCTTGTAACTTCTTCAACCCATGTCTGCGGACTTAGAGGGTCCTTTTCCCCTCGTACAACCAGAGTGCGGCAGAGGATTTTTGATAGCTTAGGTCTAATGTCATCAGCCAACATCTGCTGAACTGTCTCAAAGGCAAGCTGAATTCCCATATCGGATAAATCTGCTAGAAGTTGAGTCTGAGATCCCTTCGGCTCAGAAAATCCGTCAATATATAATCTGTATGCTTCTTGTATCAGTGTTCGCGCTTCTGGATCGACGGTGGGGTCCGTCAAAATCAGGGTTTCGGCAATTTCCGGATTGCTTGCTACTAGCTGCGCAACCACCTGACAGCCATATGAATTAGCAAAGATGTGAGTTTTTTCTAGGCCCTTCAGGCGCAGCCACTCGAATAAAACTTTAGCTTGCTCCTCGACCGAGAGGGCATGAGGTGGCTTAGAACTAGCTCCATGGCCAGGCATCTCTGGCACAAATACTTGCATAGAGCGAGAAAGTATCGTTGCTGTCGGCAACAGATAACGGCGAGAGGCCAATGCGCCGTGGATCATCACAATTTTAGGCGCCAGGTTGGAGCTGTCACTTTCCAGAGCGTGAACTTGATGGCCAAGAGTAGAAGTGAGCGTACTGGTAAAGCCAATGGGGATATTTTCCGTCTCAACGCTCATAGATAACTCCGATTTGCTAGTGGTTGACGTCGACCAGCTCGCTTTTGCCAGCTTCTTCTATAGAGCATGCCAGCCTCTCGAGCAGCCTTTGGTTATCTTGTAAACCAAGCGAATCGCAGAAGTCACATTCAGGGGTTTTCGCCAGTACAAGCAGGGAACACAGGAACTTTCTATCCGTCTTTGTTTGATTGTAAGGTAAAAGTGGTTTTTTGTGGAGAGAGTTATGCAAATGACAAAGTTTAGAACCTATTTGGCTTCAGGGGCATTCTTCTGGTGCGCTGCCTCTAGCGCGGCGATTGCTGATGAGCTGGTGACTACAACAACAAGATCAACCACAATTGACACACCGTCCAGCGTTGCTGTGAATGCAGTGCCTGGCTCTGTAGTCTATTTTCGTACAGCCTCACCGTCGCTTCTTGTGACAACTTTAGAAGGGCGACGGAAGGACCTCGATAAGATGATCGACCAGGCGCGGGAGCGCGGCGATATAAGCGCTCAGCGCTGTGAAGCTATGAAAGCAGAACTACGGCGCATAGCCCGAGACACAGGGTCTAATGAAATAAGTTATCCGTTAGCAGTGATGGAGGCGGAAGATCTGGATCTAATCGCGACGCAGTACGGAACCTTAGTGACAGCTGCGCCCGTTTATGTGCCAATTATCAGCGGATCGCATTTTACCGTCGTCGATGGTTCTGTTTTCCAGCTTGACGACCTTTCTATACGGCGGATTGATTTGGAAGGCAGAATCACCAAAGACTTACTTGAGGGTCGACTGAGCGAAAGTCGGGCGGCTGAGCTTAGAGCACAGTTAAGTAATATCGGCGCCGAGGCAGCCGTCTATCGGGCCGATGGCAATGTGGATTTTAAAGAATCCCGACGTCTCTATACTGAATTCGATCGTGTAGCCTCAGGCATCGAAAAGTCCGCCGGCAAGGATAATAAGTGAAGGGCAGAACTCGCCTCTAAGACAATAATGCCCACTGGCAGGCCAGTGGGCATTATTACAAGATCGCACAAAAAACCCTGACCAGGCGGAATCATTTTCCACTGTCAGGGTTTTCGGGCAAATTATTTCAAGTGTCCGGCAACCAGTTTGGTCATCTCAAACATAGAGACTTGCTTCTTGCCACCGAAGATAGGCTTGAGTTTTTCATCAGCATTGATATTGCGCTTGTTGGCACTATCTTGTAGTTTGTGCTTTTTGATGTATTCCCAGATTTTCTTGGTGACTTCGGTCCTCGGCATAGAGCCGGAACCAATTACGGCAGCAAGTTCATGAGACGGTGTCATTGGCTTCATGAATGCCGCATTCGGCTTACGCTTTGTTTTAGCCTTTACCGCTGTCGCTTTCTTTTTGACCGGGGCAGCCTTTTTAGGGGCAACCTTTTTGGCACTCTTAGCTACAGGCTTTTTAGCAACGGTTTTCTTTGCAGCAGGTTTTTTAGCTGCCGACTTAACCGATGATTTTTTAGCTTTTACCATTCCAAAACTCCTTCGCATTGTACTAGTAAATCATGTGAATTCTACACCACATTTCTACACTGCATATAGTGACTTTGTTTTCCTCTAAATGCAAGGGGTAGTTTACTCTACATGCGCGTATTTTTTGCTAGCTGCATCAGAATGGTATAAATCCTCTTTTGAATCATTTTGCACCATCTCGTATTTTCATTGGATGGTTTAAGTGGATTGAACATATATATTGAGGCCGCGCTCTAGGACAAATTGCGCCGCTCTGGTGGCTCAATCTACCGCGCACTCGGGCAATTATTTCCACAGACTTTTGCTCGCAAAAAAACCAGTGTCGGCACATTTGTATTCCTCAACTCAGGAGCTTCTTTATCTGAGGGCGTAGCCTGTGAGTGAAGAAAAGGGCAAGTGTCAAGTGTGTGTTAAATATTCAGGTATTTAGAAGTGCGGCAATGGCAAGTTTCAATCTAGTCTCAGTCTGTATTGCTGAAATCACTTGCAGGCTAAGGGACACTTTTGAGTGAAGGGACCCTTCTGCAGTAAAGAAGCCCATCCTGCTAAAAGATAGCGCTTGAGGGGACAGAAGGAGTCATCTCAATATTTTCAATTCCTCGACTGGCCGCCCAGGAAGAAATTGGTTTCTTCTTATTTAACCTGGCTAAGCACTCGGTCTCGCGTGCTTGACAAGCCCATGTCTTTCATAGCTTGTCTGTCGGCGGCTGTCACTTTCACGTTGCTGCCCAGAATATAGTCTGCCAGAGGAAATACCACGTTGAAGTTCTTGTTAGGGTGTATATGATGTAGACAGTGATATTCGGCGAGAAATCTATAGGCGGGCCAGTTGCTAAAAAAGCGCTGTTCGGGTTTGTGCATTTCCAGATGGATCATGTTCCAAATTTGATGATGTATGCCGACTACACAGAGGAAGATAATTGCTCCTTGCCAAGAGGCGAGGCAGATGAGTGCCGCAATGGGAATGCCTTTAATCATCCCTTTGATTGGATTCATGCGAATTTCCTTATCTTCACCGCGGGGCACAGGCTCATCGCTAAATATTCTCGAATAGTCTTTGTGATGTACGTAGGCGTGGGCAGTTAAAGTGTGCTTGAATGCGGCTGTGTGCTCGCTGAGAAAGTTCCTGTTGTGCATCAGTCGCGTGTGGACCTGATGCTCGATGAAAGACATTAAAATGCAAGAACCTATGAACCAGCCAACGATCTGCAAAATAAACATAGTGTTTCCCCGGAGATTCCTAATAGCACTTTGGAGTTAAAAGCCCGATCGCAAACACAGCATGACAGGAAATGGACTTTTACATATTAATCGCGCAGTTACTAATGAAGTTAATTGTACTAGTTACCTTAAGCTTGTCTTTTCATGGGACTTTTATAACCATGCAATTGCCAGGCTTTGTTATTCCTACTCTGGGTGCTTCGCGTTGTGTACGCTTGCGAATGGAGCACTTACCCGAAAAGTGTTGGAACAATTCGACCGGCGGGCCTGTCTCCACCTGCGGAATCGGCATTTATTTTGTTGTGAAAAAGTTAAATTTTCTGGAGGGCTTTTAATGATGAAAATTATAATTAGCACCGCCATTGTGATTTTTTGCAGCCAACAGCCTATGTTGGCCAACCTCGGCGCTGCGTACGAAAACGCCGACGGTATTCCTCCGGTTACAGATGGCGTGGAATATTTTCCTCCAACGGAGGTTCCCCAAGAATCAGATTCGAACCAGAAAAGTCAAAGCAGTGCTACAAATAACGGTGCTCATCAGGCAAACACTTCAAAGCGGCATATTGTTACGCCAGTAATCAAAACATATGGTGGTCACGCGAAAAGAGGCCCCGGTCATATCACCAAGTCAGCTGGTGTCTCTAAATAGCTTATACATCGGCTTTTTATATAGGCTCTTGCCGATCAAGCACTCTGCCAGGGAAAGCAATTGGGATATCTCTATGCATCCCAGTTAATGGATCCATTCGCATCCCACCTAACGTCTCAATTTAACGCCTCAATCAATAAGTATAAAAATATAACGAAAATATTAACGACGCCAAATTATAATTACACGAGGCGAAACCACGTTTATAAGTTGTTGAGTCGGCCCAGGGGGCTCAACTGCCCGGTCACGACGCGAAAGGCGATTGCTGCAGACCATGTCTCGGGAATCAAACGGGCGCTCCAGGCCAAAAAAGTGTTCCAGAGTCCAGTGACAACGATGGGCCGTTTAGCAAGCAAGGCATCGATGGATATGCGAGCAACTTGCTCACTTGTAAAAAAGTATCTTGACTGTTCTTCAGTTTGTGGTTGGTCAGATACGTCGTAAAACTCTGTTGCAGTGTCGCCAGGAGATACGGTAGTGCAAGTTACACCGGTGTTTCTTAGCTCATAGTTTAGTGAGACTCCCAGTGAAACGACATAAGCCTTGCTGGCAGCGTAGGCGCCTAGCATAGGAATAGGCTGGTAAGCTGCATTTGAGGCAATGAACAGAATACGTCCCCAACCGCGTGTCACCATAGATGGTGTCAATACAGTTGTTAGATGACTTAGAGCTGTGATATTCACTTGTATCATATCGTTAACACGGTTCCAATCCATGTCGAGATATTCTCCAAACAAGCCAAAACCGGCATTATTAACTAGCACATCTATTTGAAGATTGTCCTTCTGCAACTCAGCAAACAGATTTTCCCGCTCGGTAGCTTTAGTCAAATCCGTTGGTATCACTTTCACTTTTACGGCATACTTATCTTGCAATTCTTTCGCTAGTTTCTGTAAGGCTTCTCCTCGTCGAGCTACTAGGATGATGTTTGCACCTTGTTGTGCCAAGTCTGAGGCAATCGCTTTGCCGATGCCGCTGGATGCGCCAGTGACTAAAGCTGTGCGCCCTTCAAGCTGTTTATCCATCGAGTTTTTCTCCTTAAAAGTAAAAAATGACCAGGTTCGCAAAGAGCAATCACTTCGGCAGAACCTCTACCAACGAGTGATGACTTGCCAGCCGGCGCTAACAAGCTTCAAATACTTCCAGAAATTTCGTCTTTGCATCTGGAGAGAAAGTTTTAACATAGTTCTGGATATCCACTAAGTGCGAATGCACAAACGCTTTTTCAACTTCTGCGGGGGCGTATACAGCAAACAGCACATCTTTCACTGAAGGAGTTAACTTCGTGCGACTATCTGGTCCAAGTATAATGCTCGATATAACTCCCTTGGCGTCTGTCATGATCATGTCATCCGCCACCACTTTTTTCTCGGCTCCTCGAATATCTGTGAATATTTCAGTCCCCGCACCGATGGTGATACGTACGGGTAAGTCAAGAGTATTGCAGTCATGCCCTGCGGTGAGGAGCATGTTCTTGACTTCAGCCATGAACATGGCTGTGAGCACCGCGGAAGCGCTAGAAAGCGATTTACCGTTAACGACTGATTCTACCTGGACGCGCACGTGGTAGGTCTTACCAAAGTTCTTATAATAGTCGTTGTATGCGCGGATAACGGGCAGGTCGTTCAAATTCTCCCGCGAAAAACCTTTAAACTGTTCTCTCAGACTAGTTTCTAACTGAATTTTGAGCTTATCGAGTTCAGCGTGTGAGCCACTGTTTTGAATATCTGTCACAAGCAAAATGCCAGCTTTTGCCTTAGGGTATTTCTCAGCCCATTGGTGATAGAAGGCGAATATCTTTTCGTCAGTTTTGTTCATGCAATATCCTTCTGCCTAAATGCATCCCGGCCAGCAAGACTTGAACTACCAATTTAATCGTTCTTGGCCGGATTAATGGTACAGCAAATTAACCTGTTGCGTAAGCTGACAGGATTCGCCGGCGAAATAAAGATACACTTAGCGCCGTAAATTCAGATATTTCGGTCTTTTGGTTCAATTCGCACAGAATATTAAGCCATTCCCCTGCCAGCAAAATACAGATTGTTTTAGTTGTTTGTGATTTGATTTTCATGCGAAGAGCAGGTCTGATTTCGTTTAGTGGAAAGCCCTAATTCATCTTAATTGAACCAAAGGGCAAAGCCTGGGAATTGATTGCCAAAGGTGTGTTGAAGTTTGTTAAAGGTGCCCTCCTCGATCAATGGGCCCTTTTGCAAATATGGTGCCGCTCCTGGCCCTTGCAGGAAAACTACAAGGTCGAATGTTTTTGCTTCGGTGAACATTTTTCTCACATTGAGACCCAAGCCGTCACTTCCTCGCCAAAATCGCGTCAAAACTTCACCCGCCAGGATCTGTTTAGTCTGGTCCATTAGATTCAACCAGGTGTCCACCATCTCTTGGGTGACGTGAACATCAGGAATCACGCTAGTTTGTTGTGGATTAGGCAACCACTCATGGTCATTATCTTTCTCAGCCATAATCCATTTCCATGATTCTTTGCTTTGTGTCGTAACGTCCTCAAAATGATGCAGCGCTGCCACCATGCGTTCAGGTTCGCTTACTGGCCAATTGATCAAATGTACAAGAGCGATTAAATCCAATATGTCGCCACTATTGTGCAAGGCGGGATTGTCTTCTTTGAGAAACTGATAGGGAGAATTCACCTTATTGAAAAATAGATGAGCCGTGCAGTCGAAAGTTTGTTTAGTGTCGTGGGCCAGATATAGTTCGCACACACCCATAAACATGTGACAATAGCCGCGCAGCCAGTGTACGTCGCCACGATCGAAAGAGATATAGAAATCCTTCGCGTTATCTGCACTGATGTTTTTGCTACGGTCTAGAGCGGCATAAAGTCTCCATAAGCTTTCGTCATCGTTGGTCTTACCGTCACCATTGAGATCTAAACGAATCATGCCAAAGTGCAAGGGCAGCTCCATGTCTGCTCTCTTAATTGAAGCAAGAGTTGCTTCAGCCTTACCTAAATCTTCAAGAAAATCTCTGGCAATATTACGCGCGTCCTCATAGTTTAGGACCGCAGGGTTTGCGTTCTCCGGCAGAGGCAAGCTTGGTGTAGGCATTCGATGCCAGTCGTGTAGAGTGCCGTTGCCCAGACCGTATTTATGTAAAGACTGGGATAGTCTCTCCACCGCCTGCAAAAACTGCAGGCTGCCAAGACCGAAGCGCAATTGGTCATTGGCGGGATGTGCTTTCATCGCAGCAAGCAAGGCAGTCTCACCTTCTTGTAGATTTCCTTCGATTAGGTACTTTTCTACCAGCGGTGCAGGCTGTTTCTTCTCTTTCGCTGGATGCGATTTCGCAGCTACCTCTTTGTTAGCCATTTTCTCTGGGGCAGATACAGCACCAAGGTTGCATTGACAGGCAAGCATGTAGATAACCAATGGAATGACCTCGGCCGATTTTCGAAACCACATTGATCATTTCTCCTAAGCTTGGACTAACTCTTTACGATGCACTTGTCTTGGAATTGTACACGGATCCTCCCTTGAGGTAGTTCAGGTACAAACACTTCCTCAAGTGTCTCTTTCAAATTGGCTTGCAGCACTGCACGCATGATCTATCAAATGAGCGTTTACAGTAAGACAGGTCATAAGACAATATTGGTGCGAAATCATAAGCCTGGTTTAATCTGGTCGGGAGAAAAGCCTATAAAATATTCGAGTCTGTGAAGTTCATTCAGTAGTCAATTCGGGTTCTTTGGTAGATGGAAAAGTTAAGCACCCGCTGTTTCGATACTGACAAGGTGTCTGTATTGTCTGCAAAGCGAGCCAGGCAAAGAGGACTTGTGATATTAATATGGTACTGTTTGTAGTATCGCCTTGCGTGAGAAAAGCCTATGCCAGTTGCTGAAGAACTGCCAGAAAAAAGGTGTCCAAGATGCGGACAAAGAGATCGCACCACATTTAGTACTTGTCGCTATTGCGGCGCTAACTATTCAACCTACGAGAGCGAGCGAAGGGTTTATCAGAAGCAATATGCTGGTGGGCAGGGAGTATTTCTCTCATTTTACTCGCCAGCCTTCTATCTAGAGGTAGGTAAGTGGTGGACTGGAGTTGGTTATCTTTATCTCTGCTCTTTGCTGTTTGTGGTTTCTCTGGTCTATGCGATAAAGTTCCAGGTTGTCGATCTTCCTAAATTGGAACGATCCTGCAAAGAAATATATGGAGTCCTCAGTGCTCAAATGCCTAAGGTTACCATCGACAATGGTCATCTGAGCATCGATAAAACAAGTCCATACACCATTAGAGTTCCCATTCAGAGTTCTGTCTTACCGGGAAAAACGGTTACCATAATCTTTGATACGAGAGACCAGGTTCCCTTCACAAGCCAGAGCGACGATGTAATTCTTGTGACGGCGGATAATATTTATCGCGGCAAGCGCAACTTTACCCCACGCGGTTTTGAGAGAATCGACAATTTTGTAGTGGATAGATCAGATATTAAGCGAATGTGGGATTCCTTGAGCTCGTTCTTTCCCTGGTCGGCTGCTGCCCTGTTTTCAGTAAATTTCTTGGGTACATTCATCGTTTGTGTTTTCCAAAGTGTTGTTTATGCCTCCATTGGTAGGTCGTTTTCAGATCGTAAAATGAATTTCGCTACTTTAGTGAGACTGAGCTCGGTGGCTATGACGCCTGCGATCATATTGCAGTTAATTTTGAGATTAGCATCGATCTTCGTGCCCTTTTGGGGAATAGTTAGTATTTTCATCGTCCTTGCCTATCTTTACTTTGCTGTAGTCTCCAGCTCTGAAAGTTGACCCGAAGTAAAAATATCTACGAGATCATTTTAGAAAGTTTTCGCCAGTAATACCGGTTTTGAGATTCATCAGTCTACTTTCAACTTCATAACGTAGTCTTTTCACATCAACATTGAGCGCCTTAAGCACTCTCATCGGTATGCTTGTTGCGGGGTCATCTCGATTAATTATGGCCAATATAATATGCTCCGTGCCTAAATAGCCGTGTCCGACGTTCTTCGCCTCTTCTCGCGAAAGTTCAAAAAGGCGCCTGGTGCTGGGACCAAAATGAAGCTCTTCTGGCGACAATTCAGTACCACGCCGGATAACTGCCTGTACTTCGGCGCGTGCGGCCTCGATGTCTACGCCTACCAATTTCAAAGATCTGGAGGCAATGCCAATACCTTCTCGTATCAAAGCCAAAAATATATGCTCACTGCCGATAGAATCGTGACAAAGTTGACGGGTTTCTTCCTCGGACAGTGCGATTGTCCTTGGCGACACGAAGCCTGCTACTAGCCGAGCATCGGGCTCAAGGCGAAGAATATGCTCTTTCATTTTGGTGAGATCTATACCAAGATTTTCAAAAACTTTCTTTGTAGTGTCTGCTTTCCCTGCCTCTATCTCATGCATTAGTGCCAGCAAGAGATGCTCAGTACCAATGTGTAGGCGGGAACGCTCGGTCTCAGGGCTAAGCCGTTGGGCTTCGTCGCGCGCCAGTTCAAATAGACAGTCTGCTCCGTCGGTGAGAGGAGGTTCTTCCATTACTAGATCAGTGCCGGGCTCGATAATTTTCTCTAATTCAGCGCGTGCACTTTCAACTGTCGCTCCCATCGATTGAAGAACTTTGGCGGCGATGCCGAAATCTTTCTTCGTGGAAGGGCTGCTGATATTTTCCCTTCCGCCGATTGAGACAATTACAGTAGGCATATGGCTATTATCTTCGGCGATTAAACCAAGAAGAATCTGTTCGGCGCCCAAATAGTTGTGTCCGGATCGATGCGATTCTTCCTTAGCAAGAGTGAGCACGTTGAGAGCTTGCATATTCAAGCCTCTCAATCGTGCGAACTCACGTTCGTGCGCTTCCGACTTGTGCTCCAACATTTTTCCGAGCTCAAAAATCGAGCCGCCCTGTTCTTGAAATTTCTCTATTAAATTACGGTCTTGAATAGATATCCATGCTGCCAATTCCATGCGTTCTTCGCTTGTTGCTATCTCGTGAGCTTTTCGCAGGCTGGTAAGTATCTTGCCCAAGCTTTGATTGACCCGCTCATCGGCAGCTTCCTTTTCGGTTTCTGTTTTGACGAGCTTGAAAGCATCCCTCAACGCTTGATAAACCATCTCATCTGACACTGGTTGACGCTTTCTCGGTCGCTCTGTGGGCGGTCTTCTGTAGAAAATGCTATCGCCCACAGCTGTTCTAGTTAGTTGTTCTTTTAAATTAGGTAGATCGATATGAAAATGGTCCAGCACCCTGAGGGCGCGATTTTCATAATGATCATCTGCAAGCAAGCCCAGCAAAAGGTATTCGGTAGCGATGTAATCTGCACCGATGGCTTGCGTTTCTCGCACAGCTGCTCCGAGTAAACGTATAGCCGCTGCTGTATATGATGCTTCACCTGATGCAGCAGCGCGTGCCCCAGAAGTAATTCTTTGCACCTCGAGGCGTGCCTCTTTAAGAGTGACGTCATGTGATTTCAGAGACTTGGCAGCGCTACCGGTTCCTTCGCGCAGCAATCCCAAAAGAACATGCTCAGTGCCCACGTGGTCGTGATTCATCCGGCGGACTTCTTCTTCTGCCAGCAGCAGTGCTTTGATTGATTTTTCCGTAAATCGTTCAAACATTTTCTATTTATACCCCTTGTGCTCTAATCTGAATCATCTGAACGCCAGCACTGCTTCATGTCCAGAACAGTCAATTTCTAAGAGTTATTTTCTTCGGACAATTTAGCACCAACGATTATTGTTTCGCCTTTCACTTTGTCCAGTTCAATTGGTGCGACACCGGTATGTTCCAGAATTAAGTCGGCCAAATCACGCGAATGTGTAGTTATCCAAAGCTGCGAATCGGCAGCTGCTTTCGCCACTAGTTTTGCTAGAGGCTCGAATAAATCAGGATGAATGCTAGTTTCTGGTTCGTTGAGCGCGATTAACGAAGGCGGCCGAAAGCTGAGAAGCGCGGCGAGCAAACACAAATATTGCAACGTACCGTCAGAAAGTTCCCTTGCTTCAAAGGGTCGTGCAAATCCCGCCATGTGCATTCCTACGCTAAGCTGACCGTTCTGGTTTCTCAAGGACAACTTGGCCCCAGGAAAAGCACTGTCTATAGCTTCTTCGAGCAATGCCGCTTTGCCGGTTGCCGAAATAGTTAACAGAGCTGCGGCAAGATCAGAACCGTCGTGCGCAAGCACAGGTGTCAAGACACCTGTCTGTGGTTGGCGAAGAGGTGATTGGGAATCTGTTCTAAATTGATGATAAAAGCGCCAATTTAGGAATTCTTGTCTTAATGCCGCTATCTCGGGGAATCTATGGGGTTCGCGCAAGCCGGATAGTACAGATTCACTTTCTGTAAGCGCCATAGCGAAAAACAGTTTCTTTCCTTCTGTGTCTCTTGCATCGATCGAACTCTTGCCACGCTTGAGTAAGACAGTTCTAGATTTTTCTCGAATGAATTCGATTTGTTCTTCTTTGATTCGGGGATCTAGTAGAAACGGGGTGAGTTCTGAGAGCTCCGGTAGACCCACGGATAATTTGTACGCAATGTTTTCGAGCTTTACAGACAGGGTCAATCGAACGGGACCCTTGCTTCGATCACCGGCCCATAAAACCGAAGGCATCCCACCTTCCTCTGCTAGCAATCGGGCGAATTGACCACTGGCGGCAGCGGCGATTAAATACATTGCTCGATAGAGATTGCTTTTGCCGCAGCCGTTGGGGCCAACAAGTACGTTAACCCGCTGTAGTTTTAGCCAAATATCTTTGACAGAGCGATATCCCTCAACATGTAACTGCTTAATCGCCACCTTACTCTCCAGGTCTGTTCAGCAATTATGGCAGAATCGAGCAGACCTTAGATCACTCTTCTCAAAAGGTGTTTCTGCCGCCCTCAAAACTTTTAAGGCTTCTTCAGGTAAATTGGTGAACTGTTCTTGCTCTGGGGCGCCATCAACGTCTGGGTCTCCCATTATGTAGTTTATACTTTTGTCGTGGCAGATCTGTGGCAAAAAGGGCTCCAAGATAAAACTTTGACTTTGCTTGTGTTGCTTATGTTTAAAGTTGCGCAATCGAGGGCTATTGTAGTGGTAAGGATTGGAAATTAGGCGATGAAAATCAACCTCACGCAGCAATGCATAATACTCGCAGCAATTCCACTGGTCTTTGAAATATTGTTTGTAGCGATGTTGGCGTTTTTCATTGCTCAGGCGGAGCAAGAAGCTGAGTCTGCGTTTCATTCGGCGCAAGTTAGTAATGGTACCAATAAGTTAGTGCACGATATGTTTCTTATGGCATCGATAACTCGTGGCGAGCTTTTCAAGGGGTTGTCGTCTGACGGGTGCAATAACGCTATCGCTAAAATCCGGGCTGATTTGGGGGAACTAAGATATGCAGTAAAAGACAATCACAAAGAAGAGGCTATAGTCGAAAATTGTTCTGACGCCGGAGAAGAAGCGTACGTTCTTATCGAACAGTTAAGGCACAAGTTGGAACAAGGTGGTGCCTTGGCAATGATGGATGACCTAAGCCCCCTGAGAAACAAGTTGCGTTCTTGTGTAACCCGCATGGTGTCAAAAGATTTGCTTGAAATGGGTGAGGCAGAAAAGGAAAATGCATTGAAAAGCCACGAGATACAGCAATACTTCAGGAAACAAATTAAATGGTTGTTGTTGGCTGGTGTCATTTTCAATATTGTGCTAGCGGTAATCGTTACGGCAATTATCAGCAAGAGCATTGTTGGTCGGCTAAAAATCATGGTTGATAATACCTATAGACTGGCAAGCTCTTTGCCTTTAAACCGTCTGGTGTCTGGCTCAGACGAAATTAGCGAATTGGACAGAACATTTCATCAACTCAATCTTGCCCTGGCTGAATCGAAGCAAAGGGAACAGGCGTTGATGGATCACTCACTAGATGTTATTTGCTCAATAGATGAGAAAAATCGGTTTAGAGCAGTAAATCTGGCGTGCCAAAAAATGTTCGGGTCGAGTGAAAAAGATTTGCTTGGAAAGAGTTTGCGAGAGGTCGTTTTATCCGACGATTGGGAGAACTTTAAAAAAATACTTTACGAAGTAGTTGAGAATGATACCAAAGCAGAATTTGACATTCGAATAAAACATAAAGATGGCACGTTAGCAGATGTTCGATGGACAGTCCACTGGGTAAAAACAGAAAAGCTAGTGTTCTGCGTGGTGCATGATATAACCGAACGCAAAGAAGCGGAGAGAATGAGACAGGAAGTTGTGGCTATGGTCAGCCATGATCTTAGAACACCGCTGTCAACTATCGCCAGTTATTTTGAAATGCTCGGCACTGGGATGTTTGGCTCACTTACCGAGAGAGGCACGCATTTGTTGCAAGTTGCTGAGAGCAATATCACACGTATGGTTAGTTTGACAAATGATTTATTAGATCTTGAGAAATCGAAAGCTGGCATGCTCACCATAAGCTGTACTCAGCTGAAGCTCAGTGACCTCTTGGAGAGGTCACTGAAGTGTGTGGCTAATTTGGCATCGAATCACCATGTTCGCCTGGAAATGAGTCAAACTAACTTAAATGTTTATGCAGATTCAAATCGTGTAACACAAGTTATCGTTAATCTCCTAAGTAACGCGATCAAATTCTCTCCCAAGGAAGGAGTTATAGAAATTAGAACAGAGGAGAAGGATGGCATGGCAATTATTTCCGTCTTTGACCAGGGCAGGGGGGTGCCAGAAAATCTGAAGCAAACCATTTTTGAACGCTTTCAGCAAGTAGAAGTTGCGGATGCCGCTGACAAAGGCGGCAGTGGTCTGGGCTTGGCAATCTGCAAAGCAATTGTTGATCTACATGGCGGCGAAATAAAAGTGGAAGATAACGTCGGTCAAGGCAGTATCTTTTCATTTAGCTTGAAGTTAGCCGAAAAAACAGCCAATGAACTTAATAGGACGACAGTATAGACCTGTCCTTTATCGTGTAAGCACTATCTTTGCAAGGCTCATCTTGAACCTACACTCAAATCGCTCAAACCGCTGGGATTAGTCAGCCCATCGCTAACTGGGCAAGGTGTTGGCGCACCAATAGGTCTTGTACGCCACCAATGCCGGTGCTCTTTTTCCCGATCAAGCTTGATTGCCCCGAGTCTTTTCTGGTCGACACGTTGCTGGCATTTGGTCGAAGAGATGACATTTGGTTGTTGTGCTTTTTAGCCCCTGTGCGAGCTTGATCTGCATGTTCATCTATTCCAGACAGAACGAAAGTCAGCTCAGTTACTTCGTTTAAATCGGCCACTTTGAGCAGAGTACTTGTTACTTTTACTTCACCACTTTGGGCCATCTTTTTGAAGGCTACTTGAATTGTGGCTGGTAGCCAACCTTCCGTTCCGGAATAAAGAGCAATCATTCGGCCACCGAAAATATAGGCCGCAAATACTGTCAAATCTTCATTGTCACGCACCAAGATACAGCCGGGCATTTTTGAGTCAGTGATTTGTTGATAGCACTCGCTGAAGGCAGTCTGACCCAGTGTTTGTTCACCAGTCACTCCAAATTGACCATGAAACAGAGATGCGGTAGCGACGGCCAAAGGTTCTGATAGGACGTGAACACAAACCTCTGTCTCCGGATCTAAGAGATCTTTAAGAGCCTGTTCATATGCTTCCTGGTGGAACAGCTTGCCGTCAAGGTCTTTCCGTCCGTAAATTACTCCTAGCACATTTCCCTGGAATATCAGGATAGCGCCGCGCGACTTCTGGTTTTCTGAACTGAACTTAATGCAGCAAGTCTGTTGATTGGCCTTAACTGCGGCAAGCAGCTGGTAGTAATCGGTGTATTTGTCGATAGACATTTGATGTCCGTGCTCTCCAGATGGCTCAGGAAGAAGTCCTGTAGCCCTTCTATTAGCACCGCTGAGTCGTGGCCTTTTCGGAGCCGACTTTGTGAATGTTCCTTGTAAGCTTTTGCCTTCGCCAGGTTGCAACATCTAGATTCGTTTCCTCGTTAAAGTGTCCTAAATCTACTGAATCACAGAACCGTGGCTCTGCCATCCCCCAATTAGGGTTTGCAGCTTCTTATTTAGTCATTGGCAAAGCCCACATTAGTTTGATCACATTTATGGTAAAAATGGCTGTGCTCAGCCGCGGCCACCGCAGGCAATACTAGCTCGTCTGCCAACCTTTATGTCGTAAGTCTCGTGGCTTATTCTAGAGTTTTTACGGCTTTTTCTGATGATTGGTCCGATGGTTTTGGTCCTGGGAATTGCATTTACTCAGATAGAAATTGCAGTCTGCTACGGTTTGGTGCAGAACTACCACTTGCCTGCGTGCGCGCCACCATCGATGTGAATATTTTCGCCGGTAATGAATTTAGCTGAATTCAAAAATAATACAGCCTCGACAATTTCCGAAATCTCTGCCAATCTATGTAGTGGTGCAAGTTGCTTGAGCTTCTCATGATCTTCATCTGCATGCATTGGAGTCTCGACAGTGCCAGGTGAAACAGTATTAAAACGAATATTGTCAGCCGCGTATTCAATAGCTAGTTCTTTGCTCATTGCCGGAATAGTTGACTTTGTCAGAACGGGCAGACTAGCCGGAACCCCTGCCACTGGCTGATCCGTAAGAGTAGTAGACATGCTAACGACGTGCCCTTGTCTTTGTTTGCGCATTTGTGGGATCACCTGCTGTGTCATAAAGAAGAAACTTGCAACGTTTGTGGCGATCATCATGGCGAAATCTTCTTCAGTGTATTCGGTAAATGGTTTGGACATAAAGATGCCGGCATTGTTGACGAGAACATCAATGCGACCAAACTTGCTGATAGCAGCTTCCGCTACTTTGACAGCCGTTGCCCTTTTGCTAATATCGCCGTCTACAAGTATCAGGTTATTGCTGGCTTTTAAAACGGATGATTTTGAAATTGTCCGCGAGGTGCCTACAACACGATAGTGTTGGGCCAGCAATGCCTGAGTTAAACCTAGACCGATGCCACTCGAGGCGCCAGTAACGATTGCAACGGGAACAGCAGCGTTCATATAAAAATCCTCTTGGCCACTTGAAAAATCCTAACTCTAATGCTATGAAATATATATGGCCTCAAAATACATGGCGTCGTGGCGACAGTGGAACCGTTGCGGCTGGCTGTATTGCAAGCACCATGCCTGAGAACATCAGCTTACAGATCTTGAGAGGTGCTCACTCCAAATGTTTTCAGGACAATTGTTTCACGTATCATCACTTTAACGTATACTCTTTTCGGTGTCACTTAGGACAATCTCGCTTGATTTGGGTTGGGAACAGCTTGATACAAGAACAAATGAAAACTATTACTAAGAAAAAACAACCGTTTGCCATAGCTTCTCTTTGCATTGTTCTGTTAGCTCAAAT
>Ga0206820_1023_pt1 | contig 43990 bp, 33 predicted proteins | sample Alteio_BWOrgCont_84_FD_152857 | JGI IMG/M metagenome (GOLD analysis project Ga0206820, IMG submission 152857) | Enriched cells from forest soil in Barre Woods Harvard Forest LTER site, Petersham, Massachusetts, United States -... | ecosystem: Environmental > Terrestrial > Soil > Temperate forest >...
CTTGCACCTTTACCTGTCTGGCATACTCAATAATTCCCCCGTATAATTGATTCACGTCACTAAAGCCATAATGCTTCAGGTAGGCACTGGCTTTTTCGCAACGGATCCCTCCGGTACAATACAACAGCACCTTCTGATCTTTTTTATCCTTCAGCATATCCACCACCAGGGGCAGTTCGTCCCGGAAAGTATCAGCAGGTGGCCTTACAGCACCCTCAAAATGTCCGATTTCACTTTCATAATGATTGCGCATATCCACTACAACCGTATCAGGGTTATCCATGGCCTTGTTAAACTCATCCGCCGTTAAATGGTTGCCGACATTCGTAACATCAAAGTCATCCTCCGAAAGTCCATCCGCAACAATTTTGGTGCGGATCTTAACAGACAGTTTGTAAAAAGACTTCCCATCATCATCCACCGCAATCTTAAGCGGCACATTATTAAAGTCCCGATGTCCATTTAGTTTTTCCCTGAAAAGATCCCAATTAACTTCCGGTACACTCATTTGAGCATTAATACCTTCCCTCGCAACATAGATCCGTCCCAATACATTCAGCTCCTTCCACTCTTGATAAAGTTCGTCCCGTGTAGCAGCAGGATCTGAAATAATAACATAACGGTAAAAGGAAACAGTAATACGTTTAATACCTTCTTCCTGTAAACGTTTTTTTAGAACGTTTTTGTCAACCCTGTTGTGTAAGAGTGCCATGGAGACAAATTTACACAGATATTTAGTTACTTTTGCCTGATTCATAACCAGTTTTCGTAAAATTTCGTTGTATGCATAGGCAGGAAAAGATATTGGTAATAGGCTCACAAGGCCAGATCGGGACAGAATTAGTAGAACGTTTACGGGAAATTTACGGAGCTGAAAATGTGGTAGCTGCGGACGTCAAAGAAATTCCCAAAGATCAGCAATCAGGGATCTACGAAACCCTGGATATACTCAATGCCAAACGGCTCCATGAAATAGTAAAAACACACGCGATAAAAGAAGTATACCTGCTTGCGGCCCTACTTTCCGCAACAGCTGAAAAAGACCCTCCCTTCGCCTGGGACCTCAATATGAACGGGCTTTTCAACGTATTGAACATGGCAAAAGAAGGAATTCTTTCAAAAGTCTATTGGCCCAGTTCCATAGCTGTTTTCGGGCCGACAACACCCAAAAAGAATACGCCGCAGTACACAATTATGGAACCTAGTACAGTCTATGGAATCAGCAAGCAAGCCGGAGAACGCTGGTGCGAATATTATGTCAATAAATTCAATATTGACGTAAGAAGCTTGCGTTATCCAGGACTAATAGGTTGGAAGTCAGCACCTGGAGGAGGAACAACGGATTATGCAGTTCACATTTTCCATGAAGCCTTAAAAACAGGAACATACGAGTGCTTTCTGTCGGAAAACACCGCATTACCCATGATGTATATGCCGGATGCAATCAAAGCCACGGTGGACATCATGCAAGCCGAAAGTGCCAAAATAAAGATCCGATCAAGTTATAACCTGGCAGGTTTCAGCTTTTCCCCAAAAGAAATAGGACTTGAGATCCGGAAACATATCCCCGACTTTAAAATCACCTATAAATCCGATTTCAGACAATCCATAGCCGACAGTTGGCCCCAAAGTATAGATGATTCCCAAACACAGATCGACTGGGGCTGGAAACCGGGTTTCGGACTACCCGAAATGACCGCTGATATGCTGTTGAATCTTCGAAATCAAAAAAAATAAAAAGAGCAACTTTTTAGAACTAAATGCGTATAATTGCATTGAAATTGAAAGCGTTATTAATGAAGAAATTAGCTTTTATATTCTTGTTTTTTGTCTGCAATGCCGTAGTTTTCGCTCAGTCGAATGATTCGATTAACAAAACAGATGCAGAAGGCAAAAGGCAGGGGCGTTGGATTGTTACGAATAAACTCATGAAACCCCCTTTACCCGAATACACAGATGATCAGAAGGTGGAAGAGGGCCGTTACCTGGACGGGAAGAAAATAGGTATCTGGACTGCCTGGTATCCAAGCGGTATAATGAAAAACAGGATCACATTCGAAGCTGGAAGACCCTTTGGGAAAGCCATCATGTACCATGAAAATGGAAAAGTGGCAGAAGAGGGCTTATGGAGAAATAGCCGTTGGGTAGGCGACTATAAACTCTATTACGACAATGGAGAGGTTCAGCATGAATTTAAGTTTAATACCACTGGAAAGCGCGAAGGCAAACAGGTTTATTACGCTGAAAACGGTCAAAAGATCATTGAAGGCGAGATGAAGGATGGAAAAGAAACCGGCGTTTGGAATGAATGGTATGACAATGGAGACAAACGATCTGAAAAAGCATTTAACGATGGAAATATTGATCCGGCTAATACACACGAGTACGAACCCAAGAAACCAATCGTTTCCAAACCGGCTGCGGAACCCGAACCCGAACCGGCAGGCCCTAAAGGAAAATCAATTACAAATGTAGTCGCGGGAGAGGTTCCGAATGCCCCCAAAGAAGCAGCCAAACCATTTACCGGTGAAGGACCAGCAAAGCTGTTCAGGGCGGATAAACAAATTTCAAAAGACGGAGATTTTCACAAGTATAAGCTGATCAACGGTAAAGTATACAATTACAATTCAGATGGTATATTGGAGCGCATAGCGGTATACCAGGACGGCAAATACATTGGAGACGCACCCCTTCCCACAGAGTAACAGAGTAAATGGAGCCTCTGTTTTTATATAATACCCTTAGCCGCCAGAAAGAAAAATTTGATCCGATACAGCCACCTTTTGTAGGTATGTATGTTTGCGGACCAACCGTGTATAGTGATGTACACTTAGGAAATTGCAGGACATTTATCTCTTTCGACCTGATTTATCGTTACTTAATGCATGCCGGGTATAAGGTACGTTATGTTCGGAATATTACGGATGCGGGACACCTGGAAGGAGACAGAGACGAGGGAGAGGACAAGTTCGCAAAAAAAGCGAAACTGGAACAAGTGGAGCCAATGGAAATTGTTCAAAAATACAGCCTGGGCTTTCATGAGGTGATGGGTTTGTTCAATACCCTGGCGCCAAGTATAGAGCCAACTGCTACCGGTCATATTTCCGAACAGATAGAAATGACGAAAAAGATCATAGCCCAGGATTTCGCTTATGAGGTAAATGGGACAATCTATTTTGATGTGCAAAAATATTGCGAAAAAAATAATTACGGCGCCCTTTCCAATCGTAACCTGGACGATTTGTTGACGAATACACGAGAGTTAAGTGGGCAAGGCGACAAAAAAGGTCGCCTCGATTTTGCACTTTGGATAAAAGCGAAACCCGAGCACCTGATGCGTTGGCCCTCCCCCTGGGGATGGGGGTTTCCGGGATGGCACATCGAATGTTCAGCTATGAGCATGAAATATTTAGGAGAACGATTCGACATACACGGAGGGGGGATGGATCTGATAGCAACACATCACTCCAACGAACTTGCGCAATCCGTTGCCTGCAATCATACCGAGCCTGTCAAATACTGGATGCACACCAATATGCTGACCGTTAACGGAGCCCGTATGTCAAAAACGGCGGGGAATGGATTTCTGCCTCATGAATTATTTACCGGAAAACACCCGCTGCTCGAAAGAGGCTATTCTCCAATGGTTGTGAAATTTTTTATGATGCAAACACATTACCGCAGTACACTTGACTTTTCGAATGAAGCATTGAGTGCGTCCGAAAAGGGATTTACGCGCTTAATGAGCGCAGTGAAATTAATGGATAATTTAAAGAGCTCTGATACCTCTTCTTTTAGCCTGGAAGAACTTAAGAAGAAATGTTACCAGGCCATGAACGATGATTTTAACAGTCCGGTCTTAATAGCCCATCTTTTTGATGGAGTTCGTTTAATCAATTCAATTAATGACGGTACCGCAACTATTTCTGCCAGCGATCTTCAGGAGCTGAAAAAACTTTACCAGGCTTTTTTGTACGACGTTCTGGGTTTGAAGGAGGAAAAATCCTTAGGAGGAAGCAATGAACTTGCTGCAGACCTGATGAATTTAGTATTGAACATCCGGAAGGAAATTCGTTCAAAAAAAGACTTTACAACTTCCGATCTGATCCGTGACGAATTGAAAAAGATAAACATAGTCATTAAAGACACCAAGGACGGAGCCGTTTGGGAACATTCCGTTTAGAAACCCCCGCTTAAAAATTTACAGTTTGGAAAACAAAAAAAAACTCTTCTTATTAGATGCGATGGCGCTTGTTTATCGCGCCTATTTCGCGTTTAGCAATAACCACCGCGTTAATTCCAAAGGCCTGAATACCTCGGCGATTTTTGGCTTTACCAACACCTTACTGGAAATATTAAAAAAAGAAAACCCAAGTCACATCGCAGTCGTATTTGATACAGCAGCCCCGACTTTCCGGCATGTGGAATTCGAAGCCTATAAAGCACATCGGGAAGAAATGCCGGAAGACCTATCCAAAGCCATTCCCTACATCTATCGTTTAATCGAAGGTTTTAATATTCCGGTAATAGCCATCGATGGTTTTGAAGCAGATGATGTGATCGGCACCCTGGCGAAAAAAGCTGAACAAAAAGGTTTTGTTACCTATATGATGACTCCGGATAAAGATTACGGGCAATTAGTATCCGAGACCATATTCATTTACAAACCGGCCCGTCTTGGAAACGGAGCCGAAATAGTGGGTGTCCCCGAAATCCTGAAAAAATGGGATATCCAGCGCATCGATCAGCTGGTAGATATTTTAGGTTTGATGGGCGATACAGCTGACAATATTCCCGGAATACCCGGAGTAGGCGAAAAGACAGCTATACAGCTGATAAAAGACTTTGATACCGTTGAAAATTTATTGAAGAGCACGGACAAACTAAAAGGTAAACTAAAAGAAAAAGTAGAACAACATGCCGACAAAGCCATCCAGTCAAAACGGCTCGCCACCATTATTTGCGATGTACCGGTTGAATTGGATGAAAAAGCATTGGAACGAAAAGAAGTACACAAAGAAATCCTGAAAGAATTATTCACAGAATTAGAATTCAGACGTTTAGCAGAACAGGTTTTAGGAGAAAGCATCATTGTTTCGGAAGCAGTAGCAGCTTTACCCGAAAGTGCACAATTTAAAAAAGCACAAAAAGCCGGACAAGTAGACTTGTTTGCCCAGGAAGCAGTACTAAGCTCTCAGGATCCTATCCCTTTGGATGCTATTCAAAATTCGCTAATTGACGAATCGGCTAATTCCCTAATTACCCCGGCATATCAAACAATCAAGGACATTTCCCACCAATATCATTTAGTTGACACAGCTGAAAAACGCAGACAACTGATTGATGACTTAAGCCGGCAAAAAATAATCTGTTTTGATACGGAAACAACCGGCATAGATGCAAACAATGCGGAATTAGTCGGAATGTCCTTCTCCTGGAAAATCCGCGAAGCCTATTATGTAGTGATACCTGCAAATTTCAAAGAAGCCCAGGAGATAGTCGATGAGTTTAAACCCTTGTTTGCAAACAAAGGAATTACTAAAACAGGTCAGAACATTAAATATGATATGTCTATCCTTCGCTGGTATGGAGTAGAAGTGGAGGGGCCTTTATTTGACACGATGGTTGCTCATTTCCTGATCCAGCCGGAAATGCGCCATAACATGAATGTATTGGCGGAATCCTATTTGAATTATTCTCCGGTATCCATTGAAACACTGATTGGAAAAAAAGGCAAGGAGCAATTAAGCATGCGGGATGTACCTCTTGAACAGTTGCTGGAATATGCAGCGGAAGATGCAGATGTAACCCTGCAGCTCAAAGAAAAGTTTGAGCCCATGCTGAAGGAAACAAATACCACTAAGTTATTCGAAGAAGTAGAACTTCCCTTAATTCCGGTTTTATCAGCCATGGAAGCCGAAGGAATTCGTTTAGACATCAACACCCTGAAACAAATTTCAACAGAACTGGAAAAGGACATTGCGAATGTAGAACAGAACATTCAGCAATTTGCCGGCGCACCGTTTAATGTCTCCTCCCCCAAGCAAGTAGGCGAAATATTATTCGAGGTGCTTAAAATTATGGAGAAGCCCAAGAAGACAAAAACCGGGCAATATGCCACGGGCGAAGATGTATTGGCAAAGCTGGTGAACAAACACGATATTGTTGGAAAAATATTGGATTACCGGGAACTGGTAAAATTGAAAAACACCTATGTTGATTCCTTACCCTTATTGGTCAACCCACGTACCGGACGTATCCATACCAGTTATAACCAGGTGGTAGCAGTAACGGGCCGTTTGAGTTCGGACAATCCAAACCTTCAGAACATACCCATACGAACCGAACGGGGAAGAGAGATCCGCAAAGCATTTATACCACGTTCAGAACAGTTTGTTTTATTATCAGCAGATTACTCTCAGATTGAGCTTCGGATTATGGCCGAGCTCAGTAAAGATCCGGCAATGACAGAAGCCTTTAATGCAGGACAAGACATTCACACCGCTACTGCAGCAAAAGTATATGCAGTGGATCTGGAAGCAGTAACAGGCGATATGCGGAGAAATGCCAAAATGGTCAACTTTGGAATTATTTATGGGATCTCAGCTTTCGGTCTGGCCGAACGTTTGAACATTCCCCGGAAAGAAGCCGCCACTATTATCGAAAACTATTTCCAAAAGTACCCTCAGGTAAAAGAATACATGGACAGCAGCATCGAAAATGCGCGAAGCAAAGGCTATGTCGAAACGATCCTTGGCCGCAGACGCTACCTGCGGGACATCAATTCAAACAACGCGACGGTCCGTGGTTATGCTGAGCGAAATGCCATCAATGCCCCTATACAAGGCTCCGCAGCCGATATGATCAAGGTGGCTATGATTCATATTCACAAAGACTTTACTGCTAAAAAGCTGAAATCGAAAATGTTGTTGCAGGTACATGATGAATTGGTATTCGATCTTCACAAAGAGGAGATCGATCTTGTTAAACCAATTATAGAACACCGCATGAAAACGGCTTTAGCTATGTCTGTTCCAATCGAAGTCAGTATGGGAACCGGGAACAACTGGTTAGAAGCTCATTAATTGTCAGATGGCTAATCAGCTAATTGGCTAATTTGTTTTTAACTTTTGGCATTTTGAAATAATCCGAATCGTGCTTAGGCGCATTTTTAAGTGCTTCCTGCTGGGTAGTATCCTCTATTACTTCATCCTCCCGTAAAACGCTTACTTCATCGCTCATGTAAATAAGTGGCTCAACATTCGTAGTATCCAGTTCATTGAGTTTATCAACAAATGTCAGGATCCGGTTCAGGTCCTTTACGATAGCATCCTTGCCTTCCTTGTCAAATTCAAGCTTTGCAAGCTCTGCTAATTTATCAACTGTAGAATGATCTATTTTCATAGGAGTCCGGACGCAATCACATCCCTGGTTTTATTGAGCAAAGATACTAAATCTGCATCAGTATAACCCTTAGTATAAATAGGTTCATGAATGATGACACTGGCGATCCCCGGCCGGCCGAAGGCCTTAAAAAATCCTCCATTTTGAAGAAGTTTCCAGTTATTGGTAAATGTTATCGGAACAACAGGTATTTGTTTATCAATAGCAAGTTTAAAAGCTCCGTTCTTAAACCGGCCCATAACTCCATCGGAAGCCAGTGTGCCTTCCGGAAACATAAACATACTGTGGCCTTTGTCAATTTCCTTACCAGCACGTAAGAAAGCCTGATGCGATCCAGTCCGGCTCTTGCGCTCCACAGCTATGTCCATTCCTTTTGTAAAAAACAATTTAAACAAGGGAGCTTTCAGTAATTCCGCTTTACCCATAAAAACAAAGTAATCGGGCAATAAAAGATAACTGATAACAATATCCAGGTAAGAAGTATGGTTGGAACAATAAACACAAGGTTTCGTAACAGACCGGATGTTAGCTTTATCCTGTACGGAAACAAAAATGCCCGGCACAATAAGTATCCAGCGGGCCCAAAAACGCTTTAATAACATTGCTTTAGGAAACCAAGCTTCATTTGACAGCAGGACGTAAAAAATCGGGTAGAGAACAAAAAGTCCCAGCAAAAAATTAAGCAGAAAAACAATTTTCCAGAGCGTACGTGGAATCAGGTACAAAAAATACATCAAGAGTTCAAATAAAGAAGACACAAGGTAGATTAAAAAACATAAAAAAGCCAGTTGTTCAATACTGGCTTTTTTAAATCGATTTTTTAAATAAAAGTTCTATTGAATAACTATTTTTTTGGTTATTAAACCAGCATCATTTTGAACTACTCTAACCAGATAAATCCCTTTTGGAAAATTGGATGTCTCAATCGTTTCGAGTTCAGTTGTTACCTGTTTATTGAAAATCAATTGACCTTCAATAGTCATAATTTGCACAACTGCAGGTGTAGCATTTTCCAGTTTAATAAATAACTTGTCATTTGTGGGATTGGGATAGATTTCGATTCCGCTGACAGTATAATTCATAACACCTGTAGTTATTCCAAAGGGATTAACATGTCCGCCAAAAGGAAGATTCACCTGAAAGGTTTCCGGAGCAACATGATTTTGTAAACCTGGCCAGGAGAGCGCCTGCACGTATAAGGTATATCTGCCCGCAGGAACAGATGCAACTCTTGTCAGGTCAAATTGTTTGGGAGAAACCGTGTTAACAGTGCCCAATTGAGTAATGTGATTGCCGTCCATGGTCGCCCATAAATTATAGGCATATACCGTAGATTCCGTTCCGGTCATGGAGAACGAAAGGATATTGGCTTGAAGGCTTGCTTGCATTCGGACGTCGGTTCGCTGACCCCCGAACTTGCCAGATCCTTCGCGGTCATCATCCCATGTCACATCAACTATGTAGTCCGCCCCGTGTCCATTTCCCGCATTTAACCAGGTTTTAATTGCTCCCCAGGTTTCTACATACGTTAAGCCGGCCTGACGATTGATCCAGCTGTCCGTCTGATCTCTCCAGGGTGCTTTCGTGCCGTTAAATCCGCAATAAACACTTGGGATACGGATTTTATCCGGATAGTTTGCACAAGTTGCCAGAGAACTTCGTACATAACTTAGCCCGCCCGTTGCATAATCAGATGCACTGGGATTGAGCCAAAAAAAGGATCCATCCGTTTCTTGTGCAGTAAAACCGCCTGCCTGGTAGAAAATGAACAAAGGATTGCCTCCTACGGCCCTGCGAACGGCAGTCCAATCTACTTGCGCGCCATACTGTTGAATAGTGGCCGTAAAATCCCAGAATAACACAACTGGTCTGCCTCCGCGTTTTTCATACATAGAATTCTGAAAATAATTGGTATTCAGATGGTTTAAATTATCAATGATACATTGTTGCCACTGCGAAACAGGAACGCCATTTGCCGTAAGCATCTGCTGATCGATCCCAACACAGAAAGTCATATTCGTATTGGGAAGCTGTGTCACCAGTACATTTAATGCACGGTCTCCGGGTTGGCCGGGGTTGTTAGGCCAATACCAGTTCAGGCAGCAAACATCATAACCACGTTTATACATGTCCATTACTGTAGGCCCGCCATCAGCACCATAGAAGTTAGTTCCGTTATCAGGATGGGTGGTCAGACCGTTATAAGCTTCCATCCATATCATTTTGCGTGTAGTGCTTCCCGTTGGAAGGTATTCAGAGCAGGATCCTCCCAAAGGACTCTTACTGATATTCATTGGCTCAACATCGCCTGCAGCTGCGTTCTGCGAATCATCCTCCAGGTTCGCATCAATTGGAGTCCAGGAATTACTGTGCTGATGAGTTTCTCCGGTAAACCAGCTTGGTCTGTAATGAGCTTGGTTATAATTTGGTGAGCCACTTACATTATGATCCAGCAAATCCGACAGTAATCCGGTAGTTTGATGAAAAGGTGGAGGACCGATCGGCGATTGTTGCAAGCTTGCCTGGGCCAATAGAGTTGAAGGATAGTTTCCCGCACCCAAAATCAGCAACAGATAATAAATCGTTCTTGTCTTTGTAAATGTGTGACGTAAGGTGTTTTTCATGGAAGTAATATTAAGTTAAGTGAATAGTACTAAAACTATAAGGTAACTTATCTATAAAAGTAAGTTAACTGAATATAGCAATAAATTATTCATAAACGAAGCGTAATTATCGTTGCACAATAAGTCTGCCCGATTGTATCGTTTGAGTAGCGTCTGATATTCTGTAAAAATAAACTCCGGCAGGATAGCTGCTTGTTTCAAAAGTAGTTAATTGATTCACAAGGATCGTACGAATCAACTCGGTTCCCAAAATAGTGTATATCCGGAGTTCAATCCGGTTAATTTGATCCATGTCATTAATCAGAATAGTGGTTGAGCTGTTGAAAGGATTGGGATAGATGGTTACTGTTTCCTTTACAGCATCCAGAGAAGAAATACCCGATAAGCCGCAGACAGGAAGTAAGGTAGTTGTAGTTGCAGTGGTTGTTAAAGCCCCATTCGTTGTCAATGCTTTCCCGTTAAGCGTAACTCCTGTATTGATGGCGCCCAGAGCCCCATTATTACAAATGATAGTTCCGCAGAAGACAGAATAATTATTGATACTTACTGCACCTTCAATTTTCCAGAACACATTTTTTGCCTGTGCCTGGTTCAGCAGAATAACCTTTGAATAAGTACTTGTCGAAAGGGCACCATTTATCTTGATTATAAATACAGCATCTGCGTTGCCCTGGGCATTGAGGTAAAGTGTATCCGTCAAGGTCGTGGCTCCGTTTAAGAGATATGTATGGGGTGTAAGAACCAGATTTCTTCCGAATTGTGCGGGGTACAGCAACTCGATATCATAAGCTAACGTGTTAATATAGGTATACGCATTGGATAAATCTGCGGCACATTTTGCGGTCGAAACATCAGGAATAGGATGGATGGTTCCGGTTACATACAGTGAATTATAACCCGTGGCAGAGCCATTGTTGCTACCAACATCTCCGTCGACATACGTTATGCCCGAATTGGAAACGGCCCCATCAGAAGAAAAGAGTGCGTAACAGGTAGCAGAAGCAAGATTAGGTGCAGCCGGTCCGGTAAGAACAGCACTTCCACATCCGATTGGTGTATAGGCCAGCACTCCGTCAACCGTAACGGCTCCCGCTGTGGAAAGCGCTCTTCCTTCAAGCGTATCACCCGTGCCGATATTGATCGCTGCATTGTTAGCGATAATAGTTCCCCGCATGGTAGTTCCGGATGCCATACTTACCAAACCTTCCACCTTCCAAAATACATTACATGCCTGTGCTCCATTCAACAGTTTGATTTTGGAGGATGCGTAGGTTGATAACGATCCTTGAATTTTGAAAATGAAGACGGCATTCGTATTTCCTTTTGCGTTCAGGCAAAGGTTTAAATTCAAGGTGGCAGCTCCCGAAATAGAATATACTCCTGGAGCAAGGGTATCTCCCTTACCCAATGATCCCGAGATAGAGAAAGTTGCCGTTGTCCCCGCTAACTGATTGTAGGCCTTTAAAAGGTCAGCTGAACAGGCTGCACTTGCTCCATCTCCATCATGCATCATCCCATTCACATTTCCGAAAGCAGTGCTGGAACCGCTGTTGGTTCCTACATTGCCGGTAAGCTCTGAAATTCCGGTATTACTCACTGCCCCGTCTGTGGAAAAGAGAACAAAGTTAGCCGCTGTGCCAAGATTAGGCGCCTGTCCGAAATTCAGAGCAGGCAGCAAGCACACCATAATTGCAGTGAAGGCATAATGTAGGATAGTTTTCATACTATTTTTTTTAGATTATGAAATAATTTTCATAACAACGTAAAGGTGGTCTTTAGTTATAGGATTGACTTACACAATTTTGGGAAAAAGTTACAGAATTAAAGGAAAGCATAGCTCTTATGAATCTCCTTTCCGCGCGTTTTTATGAGCGCGAACGATACCTTGCTGCGCTATTTTAAACTCCACTCTTCGGTTTACTTCATATTCCTCACTTGTGCATTCTATCCCAACCACACAACGGTTTACCGCGCGACTGTATCCATAACCTATTGTTTTGATACGTTTCCTGCCGACCCCTTTTGAGGTAAGATAATTCAAAGACGATTCTGCCCTTTTTTTCGAGAGAACGATATTATACCGGTACGTGCCCCGGGTATCGGCAAATCCATCCAGCTCCAATAGGGTGGAGGGATTCGCTAACATATATGCCGCGACCTCATCCAGGGTACGATATTCAGATGGTTCAACAGCATACTTGTCGAATGCAAAATGAATGGTTGAAAATGTATCCGGATTAAAAGGAGGATTTGTTTTTTTAGTTATTAAATTACTATCCTGGATGAATGGATGATTTTTTAAGTCCATCCGGCTGGTTTGTAATGTAATATTACTATCTAATGGTAAAGGTGTTTCAAGGTTCTGAATGGGGGGGATTATTTTTACTACCATATTCGTGTCCTGTTTTGGCCGGTATCCAATAGTATAAATACTGGTAGTAATTGATTGATCTATGAGGTCCCGATCCAGGTCAAAATGACAGATATCATCATCTCCATGTCCACCTTCCCGATTAGTAGAAAAGTAACCACTTTTGCCGCTTTTTACAAAATTTATTCCGAAATCATCCGTAGTCGAATTAAATGGATATTTCATGGGGATGGCCTTTTGAAAGATGTTGTGTTGGTTCAGTGATACACATATATCGAGTCCACCGAAGCCGGCATATCCATCGGACGAGAAGTAGAGATTCCCGGCAGAATCCAAGGCAGGAAATAGTTCTCTTCCCATAGTATTCACAGAAGATCCAAGATTAACCGGCTTGCTCCATCCTCCGCTTTCGTGCTTACAAACATAAATATCCGATCCGCCGTAGCCGCCGGGCATATCAGAGGAAAAATATATTTTTGAACCGTCCGGACTGATAAAAGGGCAGGCAACGGAATAATCGTCGCTGTTTAAAGAAGAAGGTTCCATCCCTTTCCATTTATATTCTCCCATTTTAGCTGAATAAATTTTTATCCGGTTGACTGCCATGTCTTTCTTTAACTTTCTTGGTAAATCATATTGTACACGTGAAATATAGATGGTGTCGTAATTTTTCGAAAAGAAAGCCGGGCCATCATGAAAATGAAGATCAATCATGTTTTCTTCCAGGACAGTGGCTTTGCCGAACACGCCCGTATTGCTGTCTTTCTCCGCATAAAAAATATCCTGAAAGTAACCTCCTGTCCAACCGTCGAATAACCTATCGTTCATTGGGACGCGTCTTGTTGAAGTAAAGACAATACCTTTTTTATAAGGTACTGCGCCGAAATCGGAATACTCGGAGTTAAGTCCTTTAACATTCTCAATTATAATAGGTAAATCCCATGTATGGTCTTCCAGGACGATGTCGCAGGAATTCAAGTACATTCTGCCTCTTGGATCGGAAGGCACCAAGCTGTCATATTTTCTAAAGGAGGCTTTTGCGCTTTCATACTGATTATTATTTTTCAGTATCAATCCATAATTCAGATAAAATTGGGGATCGAAAAACGCTCCGGCTGCATTTACTTTATCATAGCTTGCCAAAGCCTCTGCATACCTGTTCATCTTTCGATAGCATTCACCTAGTTTGTAATTTACCTTTTGGTTCGGATGTTTATCCGCCGATTTTTTATAAAGCCTGGCAGCAGCAGCGTAATCATTGTGGTCGGCAAACTTGTCAGCACGCTGTTCCTGTGCAATAACCGGAATAGAAAGCTTTGTTACAAGTAATGCAATTAATATTTTTTTCACGTTTCAGTTTTTTAGTTTAGAAAAATCTTGGACTTGTAATAGTTGTTTTTGAGATATTTAAGTCCCAGCCCAGCATGACTTCGAAGGTCCCGTCATTATACTGTTGTGCGCTTGTCAGGTAAGAGTCGTAGGAACAACCGATACGGAAGCGGTTGCACACTTCATACTCAATCATGGCGACAAACATATTGTCAGTTCCGTTAATGCCGATTCTTTGCGCAGTTCTCATACCCACTCCGGCAAAGTATTTCTCATGGAAAATAAGTGAAACATTATATCCTATATTGATAGGAGCAGCCTGAACATAGGTGACTTGAACGGAAGGTCGGAGGTCGACAACCTCGTTCAGTTTGAATACAATTCCGGATATTAAGTAATAATGCCGGAAGAACATGGCCGGTTCACTGGTAGCTGTATTGTCGATACCAAACTTTGGCTCCAGCAAATGGGTAACAGAGGCACCTGCATAAAAGCGGTTTTTATAAAGGTATAATCCGAAATTGGCATCCGGTATCAACGAAGAAGCTGCCGTGTTTGTAAAAGAGGGATCATTTTTATTTTCCACAACTATATTGTTGCCGGAAACAGTCAGGCTGTTCAATGCACCTTGCAATCCAAAAGCAAGTCGATAACTTCCAATAGGAATATAATAGGAGTAAGTTGCCTGCACGCCGGTATTTCTCATCGGCCCTTCCTGATCATTGTATACTTGTAGCCCTAAGCCTACTCTGGTATTTGGTACTGGACCATTCATATTGAGTGATTGAGTTACCGGAGAGCCTGGCATTCCAACCCATTGACTACGATTGATCAAGGTTCCGGAAATTGCTTCACGGCTTCCGGCATAGGCAGGATTTATTTCAAGTTGATTAAAAAAATACTGGGAAAAGCCGGCATCCTGTTGTGCCGTTGCGTCCAGAGAGGCTATTCCGGCAATAAGTAGTGTAATTAATTTTATTTTCATATTTTGGTGTTCTTTTTATTTGTTTCATTTGAACTTATGAATGTTTCGCATTGCAGTCGGTATTCGAAGGAATATGACAATTTCATAATGAACTCTTTTTATCGTTTAATAAATACCCATCCTTGTTTATCTTGCTGGTTGTAGCTAATTGTGTAATAATAGGTGCCATCCGGCAGGTTTTCTCCTTTCATATTCTGTCCCGACCAGACGACATTTTTACTGTCATAATTGATCCCGAGCCATACCTCATCTCCCCAACGGTTTAGGATCAGCACTTGATTGTCAGGATAATTGGTAAGCAGGGGGATATCCCATTTGTCATTTACTCCATCGCCATTTGGTGAGAAACCATTAAAAAATTCGGTAGAAACGGATCCCTCATTTGGATTAACCGTTACCGTGACGGAATTTGTTTTTGAGCACCCTGTTGAGGAATTCGTCTCAATTAAGCTATAGGTTGTGGTTGTAACCGGACTGGCAATGGGATCCGAAATGGACGCTGAACTCAAGTCGGTATCGGGAGACCAGCTGTATGTGTTTCCGCTGACGGAAGGTTCCCCGAGTGTAACGCTTGTGCCATTCACAATTGTTTGATCAGAACCTGTGTTAGCTGCAGGAGATGGGTTTACCGTAATCGTAACCGTATTTGATATGGAACAACCCGGAGATGTTTCTGTTAATGTATAGGTAGTTGTAGCAGTTGGGTTAGCGGTTGGTTGGGAAACGGTTGTTGAACTCAAGCCCGTACCAGGGGACCAGGTATAGGTATTTCCAGAAACAGCCGTTGCACCAATCGTTGTGCTTGATCCATTGCAGATGGTTTGATTGGCTCCTGCATTAGCTGCCGGAGGAGGGGTAGTAGTAATCGTAACGGAGTTTGTTTTCTGGCAGCCGCTTCCTGTAACCGTTTCTGTTAAAGTATAGGTGGTAACGGTATTCGCGGGAGTGGCGACGGGTTGTGACACAGAGTTCGAACTTAAACCGATAGAAGGCGACCAGCTATATGTATTTCCTACAATAGGGGCTGAACCGATAGTGGCACTCCCGCCGGTACAAATAGTTTGATTCGGACCGGTATTTGCTGCCGGAGACGGATTTACCGTAACTGTAACGAAGCCTGTTCCCTGACAGCCTGTCGAAGTAATCGTCTCAGTTAATGTATAGATGGTGGTGCTGTCAGGACTGGCAATGGGTTGAGAAATGGTGCCGGAGTTCAATCCTGTTATAGGAAGCCAGTTATAGGTGTTTCCGGGTACAGATGTTGCACCAATCAGCACGTGACTACCTTCGCAGATTAATTGATTCGTTCCGGCATCAACCACCGGTGCGGGATTCACGGTAACGGTGACGGAGTCCGTTTTCTGGCAACCTGTTGCGGTAATTGTTTCTGTTAACACGTAAATTGTGGTAGTGTCAGGTCTGGCCGTTGGTTGTGCAATGCTACTTGAATTCAAGCCGGTGACCGGAGACCAATTATAAGTATTTCCTGATACAGAAGCTGCGCCAATAACAGTGCTATTCCCTGCGCAGATGGTTTGATTTGTCCCGGCATCTGCTGCAGGGGATGGGCTTACGGTAACACTAACGGAATCTACATTATGACAGCCGGTAAGGGTATCCGTTACGGTTAATATGTAAGTAATGGTAACCGCCGCTCCTGCTGTGGCCAATGGTTGTGCTATATTGGTGGAGTCAAGCCCTGTAGCAGGCAGCCAACTGTAGGTGTTGTGAGCTGAAGAAGGAGTTCCTATCTTGGTGCTTTCTCTCCAGCAAATAACCTTGTCTGGTCCTGCGTTCGCAATGGGCAGGAGGTTCTTAATAACCGTGGTAGGAGCCGAATAATCTGTGCATCCATTCGCATAAGTTATAGCCACCGAATAATCTCCGATGCCGGAAACATAAATACTTTTAGTCGTATCCCCGTTTGACCAAAGAAATGAAGCCCCGCTGGATGAAAAAAGCAAGGCTGAGTCGGCTGGGCAGAAGCCTACAGAATCTCCCTGCAGGATATGAGCGGTAGGCTTGGGTTTTACGATGATGGTGGTAGAATCCACTGCCTGGCAGCCGGTGAGGGAATTTGTTACTATTAAAATGTACGTTGTTGTATCTGCAGGGCTTGCTGAGGGCTCTGCTACGTTATAGGAGCTCAACCCTCTATTCGGGGTCCAGGCATAAGTATTGCCCGGTATAGCAGGAGTACCAATAGAGATAGTATCTCCGTAACATATTGTTTGACGAGGGCCAGGATTGGCTGAGGGCAGAGGATTTACAATAATAAGCACGAGAGCCGTATCGCATAAGGAGGGTATGCCATTATCACAGATAACATACCTGATTGTGTCGTTACCGGTATAATTTGCATTCGGAGTATAATTGATGGCATTACCACTAAGGGAAGCAGTCCCATTTTTAGGTCCTGTATAAATACTTGTTGTAAGCGTATTTCCATCAGGATCGCTGTCATTGCTTTGCACGGCTTTTGTAATTGTACCTCCGTTCTCACAAATAATTATGGTGTCATTTACAGCAATGGGTGAGTGGTTTATAAGCATATGGAAGCTGCGTTTATTGTTAAACGATTCGCTTAAACTGATCATCGGTAATAAACAAATAGTTAGCATTGTTAGCGCGATAAGTAAATTGTTTTTGTGTTTAGTTTTTTTCATGTGTTTGTTTTTAACGCGACAAAACTCCTCGTTTTATTTCTGGTAAGCATTACATAACTATCGTGCAAAGTTGTATCATTCACACCTTAGAAATAATGCGACGATGGCGAGAAAAAATAGGACAAAACTCGGAAGGTGTGAAGGATGTAAGTTTTTGGAACAATTGCATAATACTACCCAGAACAGGGAACCTGACTTTTGTTTCTCAAATTATAGAGTATTCACTTAACCTAAAAAAAATGAAAAGCACTACATCGACACGAAAAAAATCCAGGTTAACGCTAGCATCGCTGGCACTGATGAGTATGGGCTATGCTGCTACCTTTACGGCAACTACCTCGGGTAAATTTAGCAACACCTCGACATGGGCGGGAGGAGTTGTTCCTGCTACCATTGATCTGCTGGACAATATTGTTATTCAATCCGGCGTAACGGTTAATATGGATAACAGTGTAGTACTTAATGGTGCTGCAGCGCAATTGGACGTGGAAGGAACACTAAACACCACGAATAATTCTTCGCTTAAACTTAATATGGGAACCTTAACGGGAGCGGGGACACTTGCTTTGCAGGCGGTTGATTTGAACCTGGGCTCTGCAATTACATTCACAGGTTCCTTAACAATGGATACTCTTAATGCTGCGATAGGCTTTACATCAACAGCTCACATAGTGGTGAACAAAAGCTTAAATCTGATAACGGGAGTTTTATCGCTCGCTACAGGCGGAGGTTTATCGGTAAGTAATAATGGAACCATTGTTATTTCGGGTGGCTCACTTTCTGCAGCTGCAGGCAGTTCTCTGATTCTGAGCGGAAGCTACAATGTGGTTTATACCGGCAGTTCTTCACTTGCGGGTGTTGAGTTAAGCGGTTCGGGATTAAATAATCTTACCATCAACGTGAATGCGCTTAGTGCTGTAACACTTGCTTCTGATTTAACAGTGGCAGGAACTTTATCGTTGACCAATGGGACATTAGTGCTTGCCGGTCACAATTTAACCGTTAATGGAATGGTATCAGCCTCGGGCACTGGAACAATTACTCCAACGGCCGTTTCTAATATCAGCATTAATGCCGCAGCAGGAACTGTCGGAACAATTGTTTTTAGTGGTCTGGCAGCGACCTTGAATAATCTGACGATAAATGTAGGCGCTGGAAAGCAGGCATTCATCGGGGGCAAAATCATGGTTGCAGGTACCTTGCAATTAAACAGCGGCACATTGAATTTTAATAATACCAGTCTTGTAATTGGCGGTCTTGTTAGCGGCTCTGGCTCGTTAAGCGGAAACGATTCCTCTAACCTGAGCATAAGTGGTTTGGTAGGAGCGTCTGCGGCACTTAACTTTGTGTCTGGAGGACAACTCATTAATAATTTAACGATCGCTGTGGGTGCAACGAACGCACCAACTTTGGTTTCTGACCTAAGTGTAAACGGGAAATTAACCCTTACCGGTATCAGTAACATTAATCTGAATGGTCATTCACTGACACTGGCTGCTGGAAGTAGTCTTGTGGGTCTGGGTTCAATTGCTGCTAATGCAACATCTGATCTGGTCATTAACGCCACAAAAGGAATTACATCTTTAAAGGTCATCGGAACACTTAGAAACCTCACGATAAATACTGCGGGAACTGACAGCGTAACCTTGGCAAACGATATTACTGCAGCAGGTTCACTATTTCTGCAAAATGGCTCTTTGGTTTTGAAAGGACATAACCTGATGATCAACGGAGATATATCGGCAGGGGGCAATGGAACAATTTCTTCTGATTCGACCTCCAGCATTGTTATTACTACCTCCGCTTCTGTTTCCGGGGCTTTAAATTTTTCTTCAACAGCTAACCGGTTGAAAAATTTAATGGTAAATATTGGAAACAACGGGACGGCGCTTATCGGTACGAATTTACAGGTAACGGATTCCATTCATTTCATTGCAGGAACCCTGAATATCGGACGTAACGCATTGATTATGGGTGCAAAAGGCTCTATTTCAGGAGCGGGTAGCGCTTCTTACATTATTACCGCAACAGCTGGATATGTTCAAATGAATGTAACAGCCGGAGGAAGCGGTTCGGTGAATTTTCCTGTCGGAACTTCTGCACTCTATGCACCGGCATCTGTATTTTTAAACACCGGTTCTGCGAGCGGACAAATACAGGTAGGAGTTACAAATGATGTGCTATTAGATGGAACTACAGGAACTTCTCTTGCTGCGGTTCAACCGCTGGTGGATGCAACCTGGAATGTTCATTCAAATGTCATCAGTAACCTGAATTTGAATTTACAGGTAATATGGTCAGCAGCCATGCAGGTAAATGCCTTTGATCCGAATGCTTGTTATCTGTCTCATTACACAGGCGGTGCTTGGAATAAAAGCGTATCAACTGCAGCTACTTTATCAGCAGGCATGTATAGCCAGCAAATGACTGGACTTACCTCCCTCAGCCCTTTTACGGTGTTCGGTCAGAAAGCGGTAACAGCCGTCATTGAAATAACGAACGATGTGACATTTACAATGTTTCCAAATCCAGCTACGGATAATATTGTTATTCGAAATACAACAGCTGTTAAAGGAGCTATGAACATGGATATCTATAGTTCAACAGGAAAGTTGATTGCTAACTATATATTGACGGACGCAACTTCTACTATCCCGGTAAATGCCCTGATAAATGGAACTTATTTCGTGAGGTTTTACAATAACAACACGAGTAGCACAAAGTCATTTATCAAGATGTAATTAACTATCGATCAAACAAAAAATCCGTAAGATATTCAAACTCTTACGGATTTTTTTGTACCTAGGTTTCTGTTACAGTTTTTATCTTAGGCTACTTTGAAGGAGTTGTCAGTCAATTGGAGATAGATTCTTTACCAAAGAAACTATTTTACGATACAATAATTTTTCATCGAAAGGTTTCGAGATATAATCATTCATTCCAAAAGCTTTGCACTTGGAAATGTCCACAGTGGTTACATCGGCAGTTAATGCAATGATAGGGATGTTGGAATGTAAAACAGTGCGAATGTATTCCGTTGCTTCAAATCCATTCATTTCAGGCATTTGTAAGTCCATCAGGATAATGTCATAATTATGTATTCTCAATTTTTCAATGCCTATTTTTCCATTTTCGGCAAAATCATATTCAAATCCAAAGTCGGTCAAAATTGTTTTAACAAGTAATCGGTTAAGCGGAACATCCTCTACGACCAGAACACTTATACTTTTTATTTTCGTAGCTGGATTCACTTCACTTAGTTCAATTGGAAGCTCGGAATTGGTCTTATAAAAACTTAATGTAAAACTAAACGTAGAGCCTTTTCCGACCTTACTCTTCACCCGAATATGGCCTCCTTGAGGTTCGACTAATTGTTTGACAATAGCAAGACCTAAACCTGTTCCACCGTATAATCTGGAAGTTCCCTCAGACGCCTGTTGGAAATCTTCGAAAATATGCTCCAGTTTATTTTCGGGTATACCGATTCCGGTATCCGTGACGGCAAATTCAATGCTTACTGTTTCTTCGTCTTCGCTCAGCAACTTAATACTTACGGTAATTTCCCCTTTTTCAGTAAATTTTACTGCGTTGCTGATAAGATTTAAAATAATTTGATGCAGGCGTACAGGGTCTCCAATCAGTACCGTTGGTATTTGATCATCGTATTCTTCAATAAGTCTCACATTGTTTTCCTGAAGTTTTAACTCAAATAAATGAAGCATGGAGGAGATCGACTCTTTCATTTTGAAAGCCTTTTTTTCAAATGTCATTTTCCCTGCTTCCACTTTTGCCAAATCAAGAATGTCATTGATCAATACGGTTAGTGCTTCTCCACTAACCTTTATTGCCTGCAAATAATCTCTTTGTTTATCGGTCAAACCTGTTTTCAGCAACACCTTTGTAAACCCCACAATGGCATTCATTGGTGTGCGGATCTCATGGCTCATGTTGGACAAAAACTGCTGTTTTGATTGCACCGCGTCGACGGCTATTTGTGTCTTTTGCTCTGCAATAATCGTTGCACGCTTCAGTTCATTATTGCTCTCTTCAATTTTCAATGACATTTTTTTCTCGTACTGAAGCTCCACCTCAAGTACCTTTTTTTCTTTTACCTGAAGTTCGATCGCTAGTTTCTTTACGTCTGTAATATCAGAAATGGTGAGAACGATTAACTCTTCATTTTTACTCTGCTGAAAAATCCGGTGTGCATTCAGGAGCATTGTTTTGATTCCGCTTAAAGGAAATGTCAGTTCAACTTCAAAATCGTGAAAGTGATTATTTTTTGGGACGATATCCTCCAGCAATTCTCGGAGAGCTGGGATATTCCATTGGCTGTCACCCAATTTATAGAGAGATACTCCTATACTGTCTTCTTCATTTACACGAAACGTTTTGCAGAACGAACTATTGGCAGATTTAATCCGCATATTTCTGTCAAGAATAAGCATCGGTTCATGAATAGTAGAAAGAATTCCGTCATAGTATGTATATAATTCTTCAACTTGCTGAATGCGTACATGTAATTCCTGATTGGTTGTAATAAGCTCTTCATTAGTAGATTCAATTTCTTCCTTTGATGTTTCCAGTTCTTCGTTCAGGCTCTGTAATTCTTCATTACTCGAAACAGCTTCTTCATTTGCGCTTTGTAATTCTTCGTTAGCTGCTTCCTGGTCGTGGGTAATAGAACCCATATCATTACGGGCGGAGCTAAGTTCTTCTTCTAATTTTTTTATCCTGCGGTCTTTAGCAATGGAATTATCTTTTATTCCTTTGAGGGGAAGACCCATCATTTCCATACGTTGCCCTGAAAAAACCACGATCAGCAAGGGTTCTTCCCCTTCAATTTTAAAAGGAACTACTTCCAAATCAACTGTTTGAAAAGTATTTGTATCCGTATTCCGGTTCATTTCAATGCCCGATTTGTGGACTGTTCGTTTCGATTTAATAGCATGGTGAATTGCATTTCGCAGCTCGAAAGTAATTTCGGTATTGGCCATCTTTAAAATATTAAAGCTGGCCTTGCCCGGTGATTGTAAAAGATAAAGCTCCGTTTTACCCCTGAACTGGAGAATTTCCATCTCGTAATTAATAATTACGCTTGCAGGTACGTGGTGTGCTAATAGAACAGCATCAAAGGCGTTACTGAGGCTAATTCCGGATTGCGCAGGATTTTTTTTAAGGAGTAAAGGTGAAGTCTTGTTTTTTTCGCGTAAGACTGTTTGCGGCATGCGAGGTATTAAACTCGGTATTTTGTGTGAGCCCGAATGATTTTTGCGAGAGTAAATTTTATATGTTTTATTGAGAGGCGTAAAAAGGGGTGTGGAGGTTCCAATGGTTTCTGATTTGCCTAGGATAAGACAGGCTCCTTCATTTAAAGCATAGTGAAAGGTGGCAATTGCTTTTTTCTGTGCGGATGTTTCCAGATAAATAAGAAAATTCCGGCAACTGATAAAGTCCATTCGCGAAAAAGGAGGATCACTTAAGATGTTGTGTTGAGCGAATATACATACGTCCCGCAAAGGCTGAGAGATGCGATACCTATCCTTGGATTTTGTGAAAAAGCGCTGAATGCGTTTGGGTGAGACATTTTTGAGTTGGTCTATGGAGTACTCTCCGTTGCGGGCCTCCTGGATCGCTTCTGCGCTGAGGTCGGAGGCGAAAATCTGAAAAGGGATAGTGTTGATTTTTGCATCCTGTAATTCAATCAAAATCATGGCAATGGAATACACTTCTTCTCCTGTGGCACAGGCAGCCACCCAAATACGTAAGGTTTCTCCTGGTGTTTTGCTTTTCAGTAATTTCGGGAATATGGTTTTTTTTAAAAGCAAGAATGCATCAATATCTCGGAAGAAATCCGTAACGTTAATGAGGAGGTCGTTATAAAGTAGATCTATTTCGTTGTTTTTTTTTGCTACAAATTCGGCATATAGTTTTATGGTCTTTGTTTTATGGATTAACATTCTCCGCAATATCCGCCTCTTAACGGTATTCATTTTATAATGACTGAAATCAATGTTCTTTCTTTTATGCAAAAATTGAAGAATGATTTTTAAATCGGGATCGTTGTTTTCAATTTCATCTTCTGCCAAGGCATGGGTAGGGACTTTTTTCACTGTAGAATAGTTGCTCATGGCGACTATTTCTTTGGCAATTTTTTTTGGCGATAGAACAAAATCAACTACACCTTCGGCGATAGCGGATTCTGGCATACTGCTGAATTTTGCCGAATCATCCTGAGCAAAAGTTATTCCTCCTGCTAGTTTTATCTCTTTTAACCCTCTCGTGCCGTCACTTCCATTTCCGGATAGAATAATCCCGATAACATTATTTCCATGAGTTTCAGCTAAGGAAGAGAAAAGAACGTCGATGGAAAGGTTAGTAGCTTTGTTTTTTGGTCTGGGAATTAATTTTATATGTCCGTTTGTCACCTCAATTTCTTTATCATATGGAATCACGTACAAATTATTCGGTTCCATCTTTTTTATCCCTTCTACTTCCTGTACGTTCATTTTAGTTTTCTTCGACAAAAGCGTAGTAAGTAAACTTTTATGATCGGGGCTCAGGTGTTGCACATAGATAAATGCCATACCTGTATCGGAAGAGAGATTTTGTAAAAGTTGCGTTATTGCTTCCAGCCCGCCTGCTGAGGCGCCGATAGCGACAACGGGGAAAGAGTTTTTTTTAGCAGACAGGTGTCGTCCTCTTGGGGAAATGGCTGATTTCATTGAATATTAAAATTTTTGTAACTATTCTCCGTACGCTTATTATTCAACCGTAATATGAATAAGGCCTTTGGTGAATGTATGCTAATAAATCGGATAAACCCCTTATTAACTCTGCATATCTCTCCCGATGCATTTTTGCTCCATATGAATCATGTAACTTATTTACAGTGTTGTGTAATTTATAACATGTCAAAAGTTGCTCCTTTGTCAAAAGAGTATAAACTAATCCAAACAATTCACCTAATCCAATCCATCATGAAAAAATGCGCGTTTTTTATCTTAAGTTGTATCCTGGTTTTTTCCTCCTGCGTTTCCAAGAAAAAACTACTCAGTGAACGAAGCAGGGTGAAAAACCTGCAAACGGATAGCATTTTCACACATTCCGATTTAAGAGATTGTAATTCAAAAGTAGCTAACCTGGAAGGGGAGAAAGCCGAAATACAAAAGGCAATGTCAAACCTTTCCACCAGCTCTCAGGCAACAATTGAAGATTCAAAACTGACAATTATTACTCAGGCCAAAAGATTAAAGGATCTCCAAACACTGATCCAATCGCAAAAGGACATTGTCAATAAGCTTAAAAAGACAATGGCCGATGCCCTGATCAATTTTAAACCCGATGAACTAAGCGTTTCTATAAAGGATGGCAAACTGTATGTTTCTCTTCAGGAAAAATTACTGTTCAAATCAGGAAGTGCCGTAGTGGATCCCAAAGGCAAGGAAGCACTTCAATCATTGGCAGCCGTACTTAATGCAACCCAGGACATTAGTGTGGACATTGAAGGCCATACGGATAATGTACCCATGAAGGGAAAATACGAAGACAATTGGTCCTTAAGCACAGAAAGAGCTACTTCCATTGTGCGCATCCTCATTAATGACTACAAAGTAGATGCCCACAATATCATTTCCTCTGGCAGAGGGGAATTTTACCCCGTAGCTGACAACACAACGACCGAAGGCAAAGCCAGAAATCGCAGGACAGAAATTATTCTTTCACCAAATCTTTCGGAGCTTTTCAAATTAATTAATCAATAAATAGCCCCGTATCGTTTGCAGCTTTTTACGGATACTCAGTAAATACACCTAAATCTATTTTATGAAAAAGCCATTCCTCTTTATTTATATTCTCACCATTCTGTGCCTGGAAAAAACGAATGCAATTGCACAGGTTTCCGTTCAAATTGTGATTGCGCCACCGATAATTCCGGTTTATGTCCAGCCAGCCTGCCCCACAGAAGGTTATATCTGGACCCCAGGTTACTGGGCTTATCAGAGCGATGACTATTATTGGGTGCCAGGTGTATGGATCCTTCCGGCCCAGCCTGGTTTTTTGTGGACTCCGGGTTACTGGGGTTATGAAGGAGGTTATTACGGCTGGAGTGCCGGCTATTGGGGTCCTCACATAGGTTATTATGGAGGAGTATGTTATGGACATGGATACGGAGGAGAAGGATATTCAGGAGGGCGATGGGAAGGAGGATCTTTCCGGTATAATACGGCTGTAAGCAACGTAAATGTGACGGTAATTCACAACACCTACATCGACAGAACAGAAACTCATTCCAGCTCCGGAAATCATTCCAGCTTCAATGGGCCAGGTGGAATCACTGCGAAACCGACTGCCAATGAACGTGTGGCAATGAATGAAAGTCATGTCAGCGCGAGTTCAGAACAGCGTTCGCATGAGCAAGCCGCAAGTAAGAACAGGAGTCAATTCGCTTCTGTGAATAAAGGACAGCCCACGACAATGGGAATGAGCAAGGTCGGCAGCCCTGTCGCCAATCAACCGGGAAAAGCGGTAAATCAGACGCCAGCAAAAAATAGCCCGATGCCTCAGCAGCATAGCGCAGTTCCTGCACAATATGTCGTTCAGCCTCAACAACACCCTCAGACATCTCAGCCGCACAATGTTTCAGCTCCGCAGCATACCGCTGCAACTCCTCAACGTGCAACAGCTCCGCAACACGCAACTGCAGTTCCACAACAGCATGCTGCTCCTTCGCAACAGCACCAGGCCCAGCAGCCACAACATCAGGCTCCACAGCAACACAATGCTCCGGTACAACACAGTGCAGCTCCTCAGCAACATAATGAGGCACCACATGCGGAAGGCCATCCCAGGTAAATTTGTTGACGACAACCCTAAATTGAGGCGATCAGGAGAGTGTTTTAGAATATTTTCTTTTGTACTGCATAAATCAGATTCAATTCTTTCGTATTCGTGCTATCAACTTTAACCTTTAATTGAACGGGGCTTAGTAATTTTTTATGCCCATCAGGAGCTATACACATAATGTTATGAAAATAAATGTCACTGTGCTTGCATTGAAAATGCAATAATTTATCCTTCATTTCAGGTGAAATAATACAGGTATCTGATTTCAGACGAATGGGTTTCACAGAGTGTTTCGTCGTATCCTCTGCGAAATACATGTCAAAAGAAACGACAGGCATTTTTATACCGTAATACTTTGAGTATGCATATAATTGACAGCCTTTCATTTTTAAGACTTTTGAAGCGGAATCGAGTTGAATGCCGCAAAAGAATAAAGGGGGTTCTGTGACAAGCATTTTTTTTGTAAATAAAAGCCGTAAGCCTTTACTTGATTCTTGATAAACTGTTATTACGGCAATACCCGAACTGCCAAATCTACAAGTATAGGCTTCCCCTTCATGTGAAATAATATTTCCTCCCTCAAGAGTGACTTTAATGGATTTGTTTTTGTCCTTAACTTTTACTCTGAATGAATTTTCTCTTTCCAAAAGAAAAACGGAATCTTCACAAAAGACGCTACATTTTGTAAGAGGAGCACGTACCTTAAATACCATACTTCTTCCCGAAATATTATTTTGTCCCCGGCAAACAAGCAATAGGGTAAAGGATATGAAAATACAACTTAGCCGCATTTATATTTTTAACAATTGTTTTAACTGTTCTGCTGTTTTTATTTCGCTTGAAGTTTCCTGCAGTTGGAAGTGAATCGAGTTAGAATTGATCTTTATTGAACCAAAGTCTGCTTTGGTAAGGTATACTACTTTATTGTCGTAAGTTATTCCCACCATTTTATCTACGTGTTCTTGGTCAAATGGAAACCTGGCAAAAGCACGTTCATTAATGGCGTAAACTCCATTGAAATCATCTCTAAATAGAAAAACTGTTTTTAAGATCAGTGGAGTACCCGTTTTATCTGAAAAGGATGCGGAATACCTGGGTACTATTTTATCAATTTTCAATCGGTTAATAATTCTAAACGCTGCCGTATTAAAAGATACCGTATTAATAAAATAGGCCGCAGGATAATCACAGTTCCAAAAACCCATTTTTGAAATGACAAGCGTTCTGTACACCAATTTTTCGGGTGAAGCAGCCATAAAGTTGCCCGCTACAAAATTATTAAACCGCTCATTCAGATTCGTTTGTGGCACCTTACCACTGAAGATAGCTTTTATACGATAGAGGGAATCCCCTCTTGTAGTTTCCCTGGTTTTTCTTTTTTGTAGCATGGTTTGATATTGTGCAAGTTTTGTTGCATAATTTTTTAATGCTTCGTCATAATTTTTTTCCTCAAACACAGGGAGTACAGCAAAGCTATGAGAAATCTTTTCAGAGCTGAATGTTACAATGTAATGTTCATTGTCGGGATGTCTTTTAATGTAAACGTCATCCCAGGTTTGTTTGGCAAGCTCCGGATTGAAGACCTTATCATCAGGCGTTATTTCAAATTTTATTCCATCATATACGGTTAATTCGGGAAATTCAGTTTTGTCGTAATCCAACGCAAAATCATACGCATCAGGATTAGCTTTAGATGGTTTCTGTGGCATTTGGTTCTGCTCGGGACTTACTTCAGAAGCGTAACTCTTAGATGGAGGGACCGAATCAAAAATTTTTTGACAGGTTTTGTTCTCATAAGTATTTTCAAGAATATAGTTCCAGCATTTTTGAGCCGTATCCAGGTAATAGATATTATAATTATCGCCGCTGGCGGCAGACACCATATTCACGGATAACTGCTTTCCGGGCTTCAGGCGCAGCGGTTTATTATGTTGAAAAGCCGAAATTTCCAGCATGCCCGCTGATTCAAACTGGTACTGTGTTCCTGCTGAATCGTAGTTCATGGGGATCCCACTCAACATAATTTCAATGGGATCATGAAATTCCCGGTAATTCATATCCACGACACCGCTTACATTATTTCCGTTCGAGTCAATAAAAGAATTAGCTGGTACTTGAATGATTGAACCCGTTTTGAATAAAATAGTAGTATCCTTATCCATATTCACCTGATAACTTTCAAATGGGATGTCCATAGATTTTAACGGTGGGTTAATAAACGGTAGCGGCACCATATCACTATTCAATTCTGAAGTTTTATAAATCAGGAAACCCGCAATTGCCACGGCTGTTATAGTGGTTCCTATTAAGGTATATAGTTTAATTCCATTTAACATCCAACTTGGTTTGGCTACATAATCCGACATAAATTTATCAAAGTCCATTTGCTGAACAATCTCCTTTTCAGAGAGTTTTTCCTGGTTAAGATTTATTTTGTACTTGTTCATAGTGTTGTATTTTTTACAATTTTTTCAGATCTATTTCATCAGATGCTTTAATTTTTCCAATATTCTATATATTCTCATTTTACACGCACTTTCATTCATTTTGGTTATTTCGGCTATTTCTTTGAAAGGGCGATCTTCAAAAAAGCGCAGGTCGATAAGCTCCAGATCGTCTTTTCCCAAACGCTGTAAGGCTTCAAATAATTTTTGATCGTCAGCGTCACAGTTTTTTTCATCCACCTCCTGCTTAAGGTGTGCAATTCCGGCCACATCGATATTAATAGTCCGATTCGCTTTATTTTTCCGGAACCATTGATTGAGTTCATTTCCAGCTATTTGAAACAACCAGGCCCCAAAAGGAGTGCCCTGGGATTTAAATTTTGCAAGATTATTCAGTGCATTATAAAATACCTGAGAAGTAATTTCGTAAGCAATTTCTTTACTGTCTATGCGATGATAAACGTAATTTACAATTCTTGCATAATATTTTTTATACAAGGGATCGAACCGACCAGGGTCAAGTTGGGCCGCCTTGACCTGATCCAACTCATCTTCAATTTGCGCTACACTTAGATGGTATTTGAGCGGCTCTGTCATAGTCAGGATAGCTTGCATTTTCTCTGCTTTTATAAACCATAATGCAGAAGTGTGTAAAAAGTCACATAGAATCTAAAAAAGAATTTGGTAAAGTTACAACTACCCCAACTAATGACTAACTCAATAGTCTTTACTTAACATTAGATAGGATACGCAAATTACAGTTTCGATTTGGCTTGCTGCAATACGGACAAAATGGAATTGAAATGAGCCTGGGTGTAATTATCCTGGCCACCCTTTAAATAATCTGTATTATTGATATATCCCCGCCAATCATACAAAGAGCCATCATTGGCAATCCCGGTGTAGCAACCAATTTCTAAATTGGCATTATTCCTGTAGGTATAGGTGGTGTTTTTAGTTGGACTCACTGGGAAAATATTGCCGCATATGTAGCGCATGGAGGCTATTACTTCATTTATTTCATCCCCCTTAATGTCCAAACTCCATTGCCTTGGATCACTCGTAGTTGCCGAATGAATCATTCGCACAATACTGAATTTCTCTCCGGTAGCGATGTCCCTTGAAAATACTACCTGAATTTCAATATCCACCACTTCTCCTATTTTAACAAAATCAGTCTGAAAAAAGGAACCTCCCTGAAAGTCAAAGAATCGGCTGAACCGGTATTCTTCTTTTGGTTTTGGGCAAATCCCATAGTGGAAAATAAAACGACCGCTGTGAAAATTAATTTCCTGACCCTCATTTTATTTTTTATTAAGGCTGGAAAGATAGCACTTTATTAACTGTATCTTTATACCCTTCAAATTCCAATCAATTTAAACTTTAAACTTCAGTCTTTTAACTTTTAACTTTCAAACTTCAGTCTTTTAAACTTTCGAATTTTAAACTTTAAACTAATCCATGGCCCGAATTTTAACCGGTATACAAAGCACAAACATCCCGCATTTAGGGAATATCCTGGGAGCCATTTTGCCGGCGATAGAATTGTCGAACAAACCGGGAAACGAATCACTTTTGTTTATAGCTGATCTGCATACGTTAACATCTGTAAAAGATGCAGAACAAAACCGGATCAGTACCAGGTCGGTAGCTGCGACCTGGCTGGCATTTGGTCTGAACACCTCAAAAACTGTTTTTTACCGGCAAAGTGATGTCACAGAAGTGTGCGAACTAGCCTGGTACCTGAATTGTTTTACGCCTTATCCCATGCTGGCCAATGCGCATTCCTTTAAAGATAAATCAAATCGCCTGGCGGATGTAAATGCCGGCTTGTTTGTTTACCCGGTGCTCATGGCGGCGGATATATTGTTATATGATGCCAACATTGTTCCCGTTGGAAAGGATCAGTTACAACATTTGGAAATGGCAAGGGACATTGCACATTCCTTCAATAACAAAATGGGAGGAACATTTGTTGTACCGGAAGCCAGAATAGATGAACAGGTAATGATTGTTCCTGGCATTGACGGGCAAAAAATGAGCAAGTCGTACAATAATTTCATAAACATTTTTCTGCCTGAAAAGGAATTATTGAAAGTAATTAAGTCCATCATTACAGATGCAACGCCGCTGGAACAACCGAAAAATACCGATACCTGCCATGTATTTGCTATTTATAAATTAATCGCTACAGAAGTTCAGGTGGCAGAAATGCGGAATAATTACCAAAAAGGCGGTTACGGTTACGGACATGCTAAACAAGAATTATATAGTGTAATTATAGAACGATTTAAAAACGAACGTGAACTGTATAATCACTATATGAACAATCCCTCGGAACTGGAGGCCAAATTAAACGAAGGTGCCGTTAAAGCAAGGAATATCGCAAAGCCGGTTTTGACAAGGGTAAGGGGGAAATTGGGATTTTAAAGAGCATAAAAAAAGGCTAAATGATATCATTTAGCCTTTTTTGAAAGCAAACAATTTTCTATGCCAGAGTTACATTCACAGCGTTCAAACCTTTCTTACCTTCTTCAACATCGAACATAACGTTATCATTTTCGCGAATCTCGTCCTTCAGTCCTGATACATGAACGAAAATTTCTTTTCCATTACCTTCTTCTTTAATGAATCCAAATCCTTTTGCTTCATTGAAAAATTTAACAACTCCTTTTTTCATTTTATTAATTTTTATTGGTTATTACTGATTTATTAGGACAAAGATACGTTATTTGTTGGAATTAATGTCAGATTTCTTAAATAATCTGTTGGCATTTTCGATATAACCCAGGACATCCGCTCTTCCCAGCTCCTGGTGGGAAGAGGTGATAAAATGCATCGGCATTTCTTCCCAGGTTTCCAGCATTTTGACTTTATAAGCTTCCAGGTTTTTATCCAGTTGTGTTTTACCAAGTTTATCCGTTTTTGTAAATACCAGCGTAAATGGAACCTCTTTTTCCGCCAGCCATTCCATAAAATTTTTGTCACGTGTCTGCATCGGAAGACGCGAATCAATCAGCACAAACACACATAACAAACTCGTTCGCTGAAGAATGTAATTCCGCACAAAAAGGTCAAATTTTTCTTTCGCTGTCTTCGCCAGTGTAGCATAGCCATAACCCGGTAAATCCACCAGGTACCAGGACTCGTTGATCAGGAAATGATTAATAAGTTGAGTCTTTCCCGGTTTTCCGGAGGTATGGGCCATTTCTTTTTTGTTGGCAAGCATGTTAATAAGGGAGGACTTGCCAACGTTGGAACGACCAATAAACGCATATTCCGGCAAGGTTGGGGCAGGGCATTTTTTCACATCAGTACTGCTGATGACAAATTGAGCTGATTTTATTTTCATAAAGGGGAAAACTCTTAAAGCCGGTTTAAATCTTTTTGTAGGAAGACACGTGGCGTTCTTTTTTAGTTTCGTAAATATCGGAAATAGTTACGAGTATTCCCGTTTCTTCTACTTCACCGAAATGAGTATTGATAGCGGTGCCGAATGTTTTCATGGTGGATGACAGGTTCATATAGGAATTCACCAGGGGTGGAATGTTTTCTCCAAGGGCACGCACCCGCTGATTTAAAATACGATGACCTTCTTTATAATTCAAGCCTTCCAGCGATTTTAAAAAGGAACGCATGTCGTTTTTTACCGGCAGAGGATGATGCGGCCAGACTAATTTCTCCTTGTCCGGAAAATAATGATGCATAAAGGTTAGTATCATATCACGCGCCAGCAAATTGAAATCGGTATACATGGTCACCTTACCGTAAAAATACCGGATCTGAGGATTGTCAACAATCAAAGCTCCAAGCCCATCCCAGAGGTTATCCAGTGAAAATAGCCCCTTTCTGTTTTCGCTGCTTGGCTGAAATTTAGGTTGAACAAAAGAACGGCCCAATTCAATGGTATAGGGTAAATAATCCCGTTTAAATTTTTCCGAAAACTTCAGTAATTCACTTGTAGCCAGGTTAATTTCCCCCTTTGCATCGACAGAATCGGCACAGCAGATGTACCGGTAACCACCTACAATCTCCTCCTCCTTTGGACTCCATACAATAAGCTGTTGGTAGGGCGTAGAAGAAATGTCAAACTCGTCAATATCTGTTTCCTTACCTGTTCCGCCTCCCGCAGCCCTGAACGTCACCTCCCGGAGTCGGCCAATTTCACGCATCAAATTTGGAGAATCGCGGTGGGTAATGATATAAATAAAGTTATCTCCGTTATTTGTTTCACGGACAAATTTGTCTTTGGTAAGTTCAGCCAGTAGATCCTTCTTATTTACCGGGGTAATAATTTCAACCATATAAATAATTTGCTTTTTATACGGAGGAGCTGTTTAAAGGTTGCAAGCTATATACGCGACTTTTCACCTCCTGGGCCCAATGTTTATCCGTATGTTCCTTTGTAAAAGTAGTGTAAGGAATGGCCTTTCCAAAAATAATAGTTATGGATTTGTTCTTTTGCTTGTACATTTCGTTCACCAGGTAAAGCATTTCTATATTTACCGGTATGCCAAGCCGTTTCCGCCAGAATGCAAGGTTGTAAAAGAAAGCAGAATTAAATGCATCTATAAAAACAGGAATGACATTTCGTTTATGTCTTACAGCCTGTGTGATAAAGCTTTTGTGCCAATCCAGATCTTTAATAACAGAACCTTGTTTACGGGAAACCAATCCCGCCGGGAAAATCAGCGTACATTGATCAGAAGCATACGTTTCCGTTATCCGATGAATCGTTTCAACGGCATTTTTTCCATGCTTGTTAATAGGAACAAAAACCGGTCGTAGGTTTTCGAGGGTCAGGAGAATATCATTGACCAGAAATTTCAGATCCTTCCGCACTTTGCTAATTTCATCCATGAGAGGAATAGCATCTAATCCCCCAAGTGGATGATTGGATGCAACAATACAGCCTCCATTTTTAGGAATATTTTCCAGACCTGAACTGCTCACTGTTATTCCGAAATCACGGATAATTGCACGTACAAAATTCAATCCGTATTCACCGTGATGTTGCTGTAAGAATTGATTCACATCTTCCTGATGGAGAATTTTTTTCAGATAATTTAAAACGAACCCTGGCAACACCTTCAGAAGCTTCGGGTTTTTACTCCGGATGATTTCAGAAATATCAATCTGTGGTATTTTTTTCTCTTCCGTCATTTTACAATGATAGTTTTTTTTCAGATTCCCGGGATGGCCTGAATACAGGTCATCTGCAAAAGTTTTCAACAAAGTGGGAAAAAGTGGTAAAATGTGGGAATTATTTCTGTAATTTTACACTGCAAGAAAAAGCGCATGGTCAATCTGTTTGGTGTATATGAATGCAGTGCCGATGCAAAGGGACGTGTAATGCTTCCGGGAGCATTTAAAAAGCAGTTGACAGAAGTATTGAAGAAGGGCTTTGTGATCAAGCGTAGCATTTTCAGTAAGTCCCTGGAGTTATACCCGATTGGAACCTGGAACGAGATGGTAAAGGATGTCAATAAGCTGAACCGTTTCGTGAAAAAAAATGTGGAATTCATACGCATGTTCAACTACGGCGTGAAATCACTTGACCTGGATGATAACTCACGGATGCTGATACCAAAAGACCTCATGGATTTTGCCGGAATAAAAAAGGATGTCGTATTAGCAGCTGCAACCGACCGGATTGAACTCTGGGACAAAAGAGCCTACGAGAAGTTTGTGAAAGAAAACAGTGTTGATTTTGATAAACTGGCGGAGGATGTAATGGGTGGGATAAGCTCAGGGAATCCGGATGACGCAAAATAAGTACCATACCCCCGTTCTTTTAAAAGACTGTATAGAGGGATTAAAGATTCAGCCGGAAGGAATTTATGTGGATGTGACGTACGGAGGTGGGGGACATTCAAAGGAAATTTTGAAACAGCTCACAACGGGGAGGCTCATTGCATTCGACCAGGATGATGACGCACTCAATAATAAAGTGGAAGACGAGCGGCTCATTCTGTTAAAACAGAATTTCAGGTTTTTGAAAAACAACCTGCGTTTAAACAATGCGGTCCCTGTTGACGGAATCCTGGCAGATCTGGGAGTCTCTTCACATCAGTTTGATGAAGCAGAACGGGGTTTCTCTACCCGGTTTGACGCGAATCTGGACATGCGGATGGACCAGCATCTGCGCTTAACAGCCAAAGAGGTGCTGAATAACTATGAAGAGGATCAGCTTCGTAAACTATTTATGGAATATGGGGAGTTGGAAAATTCAGCGAAGCTGGCGAGAACGATTTGTACGCAGCGTAAATCAAAAACGATAGAAACCGGTAACGACTTGAAGGCGATCGCAAAGGCATTTACCCGTTGGGGGAAAGAGAATCAATACTATGCACAGCTTTTCCAGGCCTTACGGATCGAAGTGAACAAAGAGCTGGACGCGCTGAAGGAATTGTTGATACAGGCATTGGATGTATTAAAACCTGGAGGAAGATTGGTTGTGATCTCCTATCATTCGCTGGAGGACAGGTTGGTGAAAAATTTTATGAGAAGTGGAAAAATGGAGGGAGACGCTGAGAAGGATTTTTATGGTAATTCATTGGCACCCTTTAAGCTGATAACCCGAAAGCCAATAATACCGCAGGAAATGGAAATGGAGCAGAACAGCAGAGCGAGGAGTGCAAAATTGAGGATAGCGGAGAAGTTAGCCAATAGCCAATTAGCGAGTAGCGAATAGGTAATAGGTAATAGGGAGAAAGTATAAAGTAACATAATGCCAGAAGAAAGAAGATCAAACAAAGTAGTACGCTCCATAAAGAGTGTCGTAAGTGGAAGTTTTCTTTCCCGTGACGAAACCCTGCGTTTTATGCCTTTTGTTTTATTCTTATCACTGTTAGCAGTCCTGTACATCGCCAACGGATATTATTCCGAAGCAAAAATGCGTAAGCAAAACAAACTAACAGAAGAATTAAAAGACCTCCGGTCAGAGTATATCATTACTAAATCAGACCTGATGTTTATCAGCAAACAGTCAGAAGTGGCTAAAGCTGCAGCAATGCTGGGAATAAAAGAGTCCGTTGTGCCACCAAAAAAGATTTCAATACCACTAACAAATCCCGAACCTCATTCAGATTAGACTTGGATATTAAAAAAGACATAATGTGGCGGGTCGGCTTGGTTTATGCAGGTATCTGCCTCTTCGCTGTCGCCATTATTGTCAAAGTTTTTCTCATCCAATTTAAAGAAGGAGACATGTGGCGTGCAAAAGCAAAATTGTTGACCACCCAGGAGTTTGTAGTAGATGCTTCCCGCGGAAACATTTATGATACAGATCAGAACCTGTTGGCAACTTCTTTACCCTATTATGAAATCGGTATGGATGTAAATACCGAATACCTGCAACGCCTGTCGGATTCGGAATTCAACAGGCAGGCAGATTCTCTGGGATTTGTTTTGGCGAGCCTGTTAAAAGAAAAATCAAGAAGAGAATATTACCAGGAATTGAAAACAGCCCGTTCTTCCGGCGATCGTTTCGTGCAAATAGCAAAAGAAGTTTCCTATAAACAACTGCAGATCATTAAAAAATTTCCGCTGTTCCGTCTTGGTAAAAACAAAGGAGGTTTTGTTGTATTACAAACCAGCAAACGGGAACGCCCGTTTCAGATGCTCGCTTCCCGGACAATTGGTTACGAACGGGAAGACATCAAACCAATCGGCTTGGAAGGTGCATTTAACCAATACCTGAAGGGTACCGTAGGGAAGCGCCTGATGCAAAAAATTGCCGGAGGTGTCTGGATGCCCCTGAATGACGATAACGAAGTTGATCCGGAAGACGGAAGTGACGTCATTTCCACCATCGACATTAATATTCAGGATGTCGCGGAACATTCCCTGTTGGTGCAATTAGCCAAAAACAATGCAGATCATGGCTGCGCGATTTTAATGGAAGTCAAAACGGGTGCGGTGAAAGCCATTGCTAACCTGTCAAGAAAAGATTCTGGTCAATACGTCGAAAATTACAATTATGCAATTGGAGCAGCAACAGATCCCGGCTCAACATTTAAGCTGGCCTCTCTGATGGCGGCAATGGAGGACGGGTACATCGATTTAAATGATACCGTCGATATCGGGAATGGGAGCTGCAAATTTTTTGATAAAACAGTTGTTGATTCACATCATCCGGAAAAATCAAGACTGACGGTTGCGGAAGTTTTTGAACAATCCTCCAACGTGGGTGTGGCAAAATTAATCTATCGTTATTATGCCAGGGACCCGCAAAAATTTGTTGACAGGCTTTGTAAGTTTAATTTGAACGCCCCCCTGGGATTGGCAATACCAGGCGAAGCTAAGCCAAGAATCAAAAACCGGCAGGACAAAGATTGGTCAGGAGTGACGTTGCCTCAGATGGCATATGGTTACGAACTCGCAATTACTCCTATGCAAACACTTTGTTTATACAATGCCGTCGCAAATGAAGGGGTAATGGTGCGGCCCAGGTTTGTACAGGAAATACGAAAAAAAGGACAATTGATAAAAAAATTCGGACCGGAAATTATCGGGGCACCCCCCATTTGTTCCAGGAAGACAGTGGAGATGGCAAAGAAAATGATGGAAGGAGTCGTTTTGTACGGAACGGGTAAAGCATTAAAAAACAACACGTATGCGATAGCTGGTAAGACGGGGACAGCACAAATCCTTGTAAACGGTTCCTATAAGGATCATAATAAAAAAGCAACGTATCAGGCCTCCTTTGTGGGTTATTTCCCGGCTGATAATCCAAAGTATTCGTGCATTGTGATTGTAAGTGCACCTTCCACCGGCGAGTATTATGGGGCACAGGTAGCGGGCCCCGTCTTTAAAGACATTGCGGATAAAGTGTATTCGACCAGTCTGGAAATTCACAAAGAAATCAACGCGGTTCAACCGGAATATGCATTGAAAGCACCGGTTGTTAAGTCAGGCTGTCTCAAAGATGTTCGGTTGGTGCTGGCGGACTTGAATATAAAAACATCTGGGGAGCATGGGAAATCAGGATGGGCGCTGTTGGAACCGGGTGATTCAGCAACGGTAACAATCTCTTTATCAAAGGTGGAAACCGACCTGAAAAAAAATGTAGTACCCAATGTAATTGGTATGGTTGCCCAGGATGCTTTGTACCTACTGGAAAATAATGGCTTTCATGTAAAGATAAATGGCAGCGGTGTAATTATGAAACAATCACTGGAAGCAGGCACAAAATTTACAAAGGGCACAACGATAGAACTCGAACTAACCTAAAAAACAACCGCCTCTCTTTTTGGAGAGAGTCGGACGAAGCTTATGAAACTGTTAAAAGACATACTGTACAAGGCCGGGCTGGTGGAAGTAATTGGTTCTACCAATCAGGCGATCACTTCGGTATGTTTTGATTCACGTAAAGTAGAAAAAGATTGTTTGTTTGTTGCCATACGGGGAACACAAACCGACGGGCATAAGTTTATAAACCAGGTAATTGCTGCGGGGGCTATTGCTATTGTATGTGAAGAGTTACCCGAACACCCGGATGAAAAAATATCCTACGTTCGGGTCGATAACAGCAGTCATGCACTGGGCATAATCGCTGCTAATTTTTTCGATAATCCCTCTGCTAAACTCAAGCTGGTTGGTGTAACGGGCACCAATGGGAAAACGACAACGGTAACCTTACTTTTTAACCTCTTTAAAACCCTGGGCTACAAGGTGGGTTTATTATCCACTGTAAAAAATCAGATTAACTCCGAAGTCATTCCGGCTACCCATACCACACCGGATGCGATTCGTCTGAATGAAATCTTAAAACAAATGGTGGATCGTGGCTGTCAGTATTGCTTTATGGAAGTCAGTTCCCATTCGGTCGTTCAGCACCGGATCACTGGTTTGAGTTTTACCGCAGGAGTCTTCACTAACATCACCCACGATCACCTGGATTATCATAAAACATTCGATGAATACATAAAGGCGAAAAAGGGATTTTTCGATCAGCTGGGAGAAGATGCCTTTGCACTTGTGAACAAAGACGATGCCAATGGAATGGTCATGCTGCAAAACACAAAAGCCGTCCGGAAAACGTATGCTTTAAAGTCCAACGCCGATTACAAATGTAAAATCATGGAAAATCAGTTTTCCGGTTTATTGCTGAATATAGATGGCAGTGAGGTCTGGACCAAACTGATCGGAACCTTCAATGCTTATAACATTCTTGCAGTATACGCTACCGCTACCTTGTTGAAAGAAAACAAAACAAATATTTTGACAACCCTGAGTAACCTGAATGCAGTGGAAGGCCGTTTTGAATACGCCCGCACCGAAAAGGGCATTGTAGGCATTGTGGATTATGCACATACACCGGATGCTTTAAAGAATGTGCTGGAAACAGTAAATGATATCCGTACAGGAAACGAGCAGGTAATCACCATTGTTGGCTGTGGTGGAGATCGCGATGCTCAGAAGCGGCCCTTAATGGCAAAAATTGCCTGTGAACTAAGCACCCGGGTCATTATAACTTCTGACAATCCCCGCTCAGAAGATCCGGATGAGATTATAAAACAAATGCAAAAAGGTGTAGAGCCTCAGCACTATAAAAAGGCATTGACCATCACCGACCGGAAGGAAGCTATTAAAACGGCCTGCTCAATAGCCAAACCTGGAGACATCATTTTGCTCGCAGGTAAGGGCCATGAAACGTACCAGGAGATAAAAGGAATAAAATACCCTTTTGATGACATGGACATTTTGAAAGAAAATTTAAAACTATTTGAAAAATAATGCTGTACTATTTATTTGACTTTTTACACAGACATTATGACCTGCCGGGAACCGGGGTATTCCGATACCTTTCCTTTCGTGCTGCAATGGCGGTCATTTGTTCGCTGATCATTTCTCTTTTATTTGGTAAACGCCTCATTGCATTTTTGCGGAAAAAACAAGTTGGTGAAACGATCCGGGATCTTGGATTGCAAGGTCAGACGCAAAAACAAGGGACTCCAACGATGGGGGGGCTGATCATTATCGCGGCCATTATCATCCCCACGCTTTTGTTCGCCCGGCTGCACAACATCTATATCATCCTGATGCTGGTTTCTACGGTATGGCTGGGTTTGATCGGCTTCCTGGATGATTATATCAAGGTATTTAAGAAAAACAAAGAAGGATTGCAGGGACGGTTTAAAATAATCGGACAGATCGGGATTGGGCTGATCGTAGGCATTACACTTTTTTGTCATCCAGATGTGGTATTGAAAGAAAAAATATACAGTCCGCATAAAAATACGCAAGACGATGAAAATGGAACAGCGATGATGACCAGCGTGCCGATCTATGCCAAGGAAAAGTCCAAGTCCATGAAGACCACCATCCCTTTTGTAAAAAACAATGAATTTGATTATGCCGTGTTGTTAAAATGGATGGGCGAAGGATATAAAAAATGGGCCTGGATCATTTTTATTCCGGTCGTGATATTTATTGTAACCGCCGTGTCGAATGGCGCCAATATCACAGACGGTATCGATGGATTAGCAACAGGGTCTTCCGCTATCATAGGAGTCACATTAGCTGTTCTGGCCTATGTATCGGGCAATACCATATTCGCAGATTACCTCAACATCATATTTATACCCAATAGCGGTGAATTGGTGGTGTTCATGAGCGCATTTGTGGGGGCCTGTGTTGGTTTTATGTGGTACAACGCTTATCCGGCACAGGTATTCATGGGAGATACGGGGAGTCTTACGCTGGGAGGTATCATTGCGGTATTTGCGATCGCTATACGGAAAGAACTTCTCATCCCCGTTATGTGTGGTGTTTTTCTCGTTGAAAATTTATCGGTGATGATACAGGTAAGTTATTTCAAGTACACCCGGAAGAAATACGGAGAAGGAAGACGAGTATTCAAAATGTCGCCCTTACACCATCATTACCAGAAATTAGGAATGCATGAAGCCAAGATCGTATCACGTTTCTGGATTGTTGGAGTAATGCTGGCCATATTAACGATCGTAACCTTGAAGCTTAGATAAATATGAGAAGACTAGTTATACTGGGTGCGGGAGAAAGCGGAACAGGAGCCGCTGTGTTGGCCAGACAAAAAGGTTTTGACGTATTCTTATCCGACAAGGGTAAAATAAAAGAAAAATACAAGACTATTCTTTCCAATTACGGAATCGTTTCGGAAGAAGAAAAGCATACGGAAAAATTGATAGTGAATGCAGACGAAGTAATCAAGAGTCCCGGTATACCTGATAAAGCTGAATTGATTTTAAAACTGAAGCAATTGGGTATCCCGGTCATTTCTGAAATTGAGTTTGCCGGGAGATACTCCAAAGCGAAAATGATTTGTATCACCGGCAGCAATGGTAAAACGACCACGACATTGCTTACGTACCATATCCTTAAAAAGGCGGGACTTAATGTCGGTCTTGCTGGCAACGTAGGAAAAAGTCTGGCCTTACAGGTGGCAGAAAGCAATCACGATTACTATGTAATTGAACTGAGCAGTTTTCAGCTGGATGGCATGTATCAATTCAAGGCAGATATAGCCGTATTGCTTAACATCACACCCGATCATCTGGATCGGTACAATTATGAATTACAGAAGTATGCAGATTCGAAATTCAGAGTAATACAAAACCAGACTTCCGCCGACGCATTTATTTATTGCATCGATGACACAATCACGGCAGCGGAAGTGAATAAAAAAATAATTCCGGCGAAAAAATACCCCTTCTCCATAAAACAAATTGTAGAGCAGGGCGCATGCCTCCGGGAAAAACAATTAACAATTAATATAAACCAAACCAACCAACCACTTATGTCGATTCAGGAACTAGCATTGCAAGGGAAGCACAACATTTACAATTCAATGGCAGCAGGAATAGTTGCCAGGCTGACAGAAGTTAGGAAGGAAGTTATAAGGGAAAGCCTGTCTGACTTTCAGAATGTGGAACACAGATTGGAGTTTGTTACAAAGGTCAACGGCGTTGATTTTGTCAATGATTCGAAAGCTACCAACGTAAACTCTACCTGGTATGCTCTGGAAAGCATGGAAAGTCAGGTAGTACTTATTCTGGGCGGTGTTGACAAAGGAAACGATTATGGCATGTTAATGGACATGGTGAAAGAAAAAGTCACGGCCATTGTTTGTTTAGGCGTCGACAACAAAAAAATTATAAAAACATTCCAGTCTGTAGTTCCGAACATTGTTGAAACAGGTTCTGCCAGGGAAGCGGTTGCTGCCTCCCTCAAGCTGGCTAAAAAGGGAGAAACCGTTTTGCTGTCTCCTGCATGTGCCAGTTTTGATTTATTTGAAAACTACGAAGACCGTGGGCATCAGTTTAAAGCTGCAGTAAGATCATTGTAAAACAGAGGAGGGCTCAGCATGAACCTATTTGCGAACATAAAGGGAGACAAGGTAGTCTGGATAGTAGTGGTACTACTGTCCATCGTGTCCATCCTGGTGGTATACAGTTCCATTGTGGCACTCGCATACCGCTATAAATCCGGAGACACGGAGTACTACTTGTTTAAACACTCAACAATTATTGGGTTTGGTTTGTTGTTGATGTATTTAACGCACAAGGTCAAATACACCTATTTTTCCCGCTTATCACAAATCGCTTTGTACCTCTCTGTTCCGTTATTGTTATTTACGCTGCTGAAAGGGGTAAGTGCAGGAGAAGCGAGCCGTTGGTTGAAAATTCCAGGCACGAGCCTTACCTTTCAGACTTCTGATTTTGCAAAATTAGCCTTGATTGCATACATCGCAAGAGTATTGGCAATCAAACAAGATCAGATAAAAGACTTTAAAAAAGCCTTTCTTCCGATTCTGATTCCAGTTGTGATTATTTGTGGATTAATATTACCCGCCAATTTTTCTACTGCGGCAGTTTTGTTTGTTACATGTTTGGTCATCATGTTTGTTGGCCGCATCAATATAAAATACATACTATCTTTAATCGGGATAGGAATAGTCTGTCTGGCACTTTTTGTTGCGATCATTTTTGCCTTCCCGAATATCAATAACCGGGTTTCGACCTGGAAAGCACGCATTGAAAATTTTTCCAAAGGAGACAGCGAATCGAATTACCAGGCCGAACAGGCTAAAATTGCTATTGCTACCGGAGGTGCTTTGGGCAAAGGCCCTGGAGGAAGTACGCAGCGCAACTTTTTACCCCAGGCCTCCTCCGATTTTATTTATGCCATTCTTATTGAAGAATATGGATTAGTGGCAGGTTTCCTGCTGGTGTTTTTATACATTATTTTATTTTTCCGGGCGGTACGTATTGCGGGGAAAAGCGATAAAACGTTTGCAAGTTTATTGGCCATTGGTTTGTGTTTCAGTCTGGTGTTTCAGGGTATGATTAACATGGCTGTCGCGGTTAACCTGTTTCCTGTTACCGGTCAGCCCCTTCCTCTGGTAAGTATGGGAGGAACCTCTATCTGGTTTACAAGTATTGCCATTGGAATACTATTAAGTGTAAGTGCAGAAGTGGAAAATGATGCTAAAACGGAAATAGTTGAGGAAGCTTAAAGTAATTATTAGCGGAGGTGGAACGGGAGGTCATATCTTCCCGGCGATTGCGATTGCAAATGCAATAAAGATGATCTATGATAATGTGGAATTTTTATTTGTCGGTGCAGAAGGGAAAATGGAAATGGAAAAAGTTCCGGCTGCAGGATTTAAGATTGAAGGTTTGTGGATCAGTGGTTTTCAGAGAAAGTTGACCTTGTCCAATTTATTAGTTCCGTTTAAAATTGTATCCAGTTTGCTGAAAGCAAGAAAAATACTGAAGGCCTTCCGGCCGGATGTGGCTATCGGAACGGGAGGATATGCAAGTGGACCTATGTTACAGATGGCTTCTGCCAGTGGAATTCCGACCCTTATCCAGGAACAAAATTCGTTTCCCGGGATAACCAACAAAATTCTCGGAAAAAAAGCAAGTAAAGTTTGTGTGGCCTACGAAGGAATGGAGCGGTATTTTCCCAAAGACAAAATTATTTTGACAGGTAATCCTGTTCGAAAAAATATTGCTGATTTGCAAGATAAGCGCCCCGAGGCATTGCATTTTTTTGGCTTCGATTCTGGCAAGAAAGTTTTATTAGTAATGGGAGGAAGCCAGGGCGCAAGAACGATCAACGAAAGTATTGAAAAATGCATCCCCGGACTTGCTGCGAATAATATTCAATTACTTTGGCAAACGGGCAACTCTTTTTTTTCACAGGCACAGAAGTGCATAGAAGGGTACGGAGATAAAGGGATGAATGTGTTTGATTTCATCTCAAAAATGGATTTGGCCTATGCTGCGGCTGATGTGGTGGTTTCCCGTGCAGGTGCGATATCACTTTCGGAGCTG
>Ga0206820_1024_pt1 | contig 43746 bp, 32 predicted proteins | sample Alteio_BWOrgCont_84_FD_152857 | JGI IMG/M metagenome (GOLD analysis project Ga0206820, IMG submission 152857) | Enriched cells from forest soil in Barre Woods Harvard Forest LTER site, Petersham, Massachusetts, United States -... | ecosystem: Environmental > Terrestrial > Soil > Temperate forest >...
TATGGCGTCTATCAGGGAATCGGATTCGACGGTTCCAAAACTACAAAAATTAGAACCGTTGTTCAAAGTTGATTCACTTGAATAGACTTGTTTGAGATCCGGAAGTATAGGAGGCGATGACCATCCCGCATAGATAATATCGAAATTGTGCTTCTTGCAATTTTCGATGAAAACGGAAACTTCCTGGGGCACTAAATTAATCCGTATACCCACTTTGCGCGCCTCTTCCTGCAAAATCAAACCGGTTTGTTTCCGGTAGTCACTTCCTGAAGTGTAAAGAAAATCAATACTAAATTCTTTACGTATGCCATTCGTCGTTTTGTCTAATGTGCCGTCCGCATTACTGTCTTTCCAGCCGGCTTCACTTAACAGTTGTCTGGCCATTTCCAGATCGTATGCATACGGTTTAATAGTTGAATTATATATTTTTGTTGCTGAAGGCGATATAGGTCCGATTACAGGTCTTGCGTAACCATACATCAGGGTTTCTATTAGTTTGTTTATATCGATAAGATGTGCTATCGCTTCTCTTGTCTTTCTGTCGGAGAAAACAGGGCGCTTTGTGTTTAACCCCAGGAAATGATAGGTCAGTGTCGGAGGTGTATAGGTGTTATAGTTCTCCTTTATTTTTTTGGATGTAAAAAGCTCAGAAAAATCTTTTGGCTTTATCCCGGGCATAATATCGATACTCCCTGCTTTTAAAGCGGTAAGCGCAGAGGCCATGTCATTTATTATCCGGTAGGTCAGTTTAGAGGGATTGGCCTCTAAGAACATATTCGTTCCAGGTAATTGATCTCCCCACCAGTTTTCTTTTCGTGCCAGTACAACTTTCTGGCCGGTTATCCATTCTTGAAATCGATAGGGTCCACTTCCACCGATGTATTCCTTTTCCCGCATACGTTTCTCTGAATTGAAATCGTTTGCAAACTCATTTATTTTTGCATCCTCTGCTAATTTTTCTTTTTCCTGTGTCAATTGCTTTACGGTAAAACCCTTCATCAGCCCTTTGGGGTCGTAACAATATTCCGGAAGAACGCTGTAATCACCACTGTGAACCTCCGACAGCATGTAATTTTCGTCAAATACAATCGTGAACTTCAGTGGGTCATCCTTGTCGTAAACAAAATCGACCAGGTGCTCGTACTCAGGTTTCGTTTGCGGATCGTTCACTTTTGGATTTTTTATAGTTTTTATCGTAAACTCCACATCCCGGGCAGTTATCGGGCTGCCATTGTCCCATTTTGCTTCCGGGCGTATCCGGTAGGTGAATTTCAGATGGCCATCTGTAGTCTTTTCGACCAGGGCACGGCTCTCGGCAAGTACAGGAACCAGTTCCAGGGTTTTATAATCAACATCGATCAGGCCCTGGAACATAAAACGCAGAATGTTTGCTGATCCCGTTTCGTTGTAATTAACAGGGTTCAGCATATCCGGATCCGCTTTTATATGGATGCTCAATTCGGCTTTTTCCGTTTTCTTCTTAACACCTTCACAGGCGGAAATCAGAAAAAAAAGGAGGGTGACAGGAACGATCAGGTATATTCGCTGAATCATAGGTCAAATATAGTTGTTAATTAGCGAGTAGCCAATAGGGAATAGCCAATAGGGAAGGGACCTATCTGCGTTCCTCTTATTCGCTGTCTTTTAAAGTTCATCTACTTTTTCCAGAAGCCAGGAAAAGTCGGCCTTGTCCCTGTTGCCGGTAATTCTGTCTTTTAGCTTTTTAATGGCTTTTTCCTGGGCAATGCCCGAAACGGCACCCATTTTTAGTTTAAGATCGAAGGTCTGTTTGGTATATTTAACCAGGGTTTGGTGCATGGTTCGCTGATACACGGAAATTTTTTTGGTTCTTACCAGGTAGACTTTATAGGCGTCTACCAACGAATAGAAAGGTTCTACTTCTTCGAGTTCATAATATGATTTAAGCAAGATCGATTTGGCGCCAAGATGGTAAAAAACATCCGTAAAATCGACGTGTTGTAATCGTTTCAAGGCACTTTTATAATCTTTCCGGGTGTAATGAAGCAAAGACAGGTTATACTCATAGGCATTTTCCCTGGATTCGGGGGAAAGGCGATGTTTGTAGTTTTCGATAAAATCCTTGGTCCAGTCAAATTTTCCAAGCTTAAGACCAACAGAAACAATGTTTTTATAGTCCCATTGGGATAAATAATTATCCTCAAATATCAATTCATTCTGAAGTAAGGTTTCATAAATGGCTAAAATTTCCTGGAGGTACCGAGCGTCGCCACTGTTTATTTTTTTTATGCAGTAATTTTGCGCGAATAAATACATCTGAAGTGCTTCCTCCTGTGAAAATGCTTTGAAGTATTTATCCAGCGATTGTTTTAACTCCCGGAAGTGTTCTGCATTTTCACCTTCGAGCAGGGTTAGCAGGATTTTGTAATAGATGTACACTGCAGGAATGGTTTGAAAATAGCTGGTGTTTTCGTCTATGTAAATGCGCAAGGCTTTCAACATCCGCAGATTATAATTGCTTTTAATAATGTTTTGACGGTTTACCATTTCGCATAAGTTTTTCAATTTTTCAGAAAGGAAAAAAATATCCAGGTGATCTGATTTGCGTTGCAGGCTTTCGTCGTTTTTGCGGATTTCTCCTTTCATGAAAAAGTGATCCATTTCTTTTTCCAGTGTGTACGAAGCATAATAATATTCGGAATCATGCTTTCTTTTTTCCTGCAGCCATTTATGGTATTCACCGGTATTGCTGATGAAGTGTTTGTCGAGTTTCCGTTTCCGTAATTCAGCTACCAGGTATTCTTTCTGTAAAAATTTATTGGTGTCATATTTTAGCTGTGCAATAAAGGCTTCCAGGAGCCGCATTAAAAAAGTCATAAGCACGCTGATCTGACTTTCGCTGTATTTTCGTTTTCCGAATAATTGTGCATGGGCCTTTTTTTTATCTAATTCCCGTTCACCGCTTGAGTCCAGGGCTCTGGTTATATACTGATTGAGTTTTATGACAGAAGTATTGGCATTAAAAAAGCCGGATTCCACATATTGTTTGAATCGTTTTCTTTCTACAGGATTGAGTGTTTTGTATAGCTCCAGTAACTTTGAATTGTGCATTTTGTATAATATTTAATAAAAATTGTGTAAATATTTATATTGTAATTAGCTGGTATTTATATAATTATAATTATAATTTATAATTATCAATGATAAAAATAAGAAATAAATGTAATTTATTCAGGGCTAAAGTCCGCCCATATTTGTACCGTGAATTCATGTACAAACGAATCTTAACAAACAGAGCGCCTAAAAAGCGCGAATCAGACAGAGAAATCAAATTAAATTAATTAAACTTAACAAATGGCAAAAATGAAAAACAAAGACAAATGGGACGACAGAATCTGTTCCGGAAAATTAAAATGGCAATGGCCTCCGCAAATTTTGGCAATCACAACAATAGGATTATTGTTGTTGTCGATTATTCCTGACAGGGTCTATGGGTTATCAGCCCCCGTTACTAAAGTAAGCAATGATCCCTCTCTGGAGACGCAAGTTAAGAGTTGGATGCAAAGTGCAGGCGGCTTGCGTTTTGTGGAGAATAGGGGACAGCTGGGGGATATCCAGGGTAATATGCTAGAGGGATTGTTGTTTAAAGGCAGTGGATCAGGGGTGGATATGTATATTACTACTCAGGGTTTGAGTTATGTGTTTACCCAAACAGCGCAATCTATACTGCCAACTATAGAAACTTCAAATCAGTTGCTTGGGCATGCTGTTCCTAATCGGGAAAACACACGTGTAAAATATTGCCGTGCGGATATGGAGTTGGTTGGCGCGGATATTAAGAAGGAGAATGTGGTGAAAGAAGAAGAAACAGATGATGGGAAAGACTATTATCTTCCCCAATGTGCTTCTGGAGCAAGGAATGTACACAGTTATGAAAAAGTAACAATTAAAAATATTTATTCCGGTATAGACTGGGTTTTGTATTCGGCTCATGGGAAAATGGAGTATGACTTTGTTGTACATCCTGGTGCTGATCCTTCTCAGATACGTCTCCGTTATAAGCAGACAGATAAACCTTTGCTTGAAAAGGAAGGTTCCGTGAAAATCAGCATACCTATGGGAGACATACACGAAGGTATTCCTGTGAGCTATGCGGGAGATAAAAAGAATGCGATAGCTACCCATTATACCGTGCAGGGCAATGAGATTGGGTTTAAGTTGGATAAGTATGATCCAGCCATGGACTTGGTGATAGATCCTACACTTACCTGGGCCACTTATTATGGAGGAACAGATATAGAGGAAGTCATGGCTATTAGTACCGATGGAACAAATGTCTGGGTAGTAGGATCATCCACTTCAGCGGGATTTCCAACTGTTAACCAGGGAGGAGGATCTTATTTTCAGGGTGCTTTTGCCGGAGGACTCTCCGATATTGTTATTCTTCAGTTCAATTCTTTTGGTAAACTGATCTGGGCTACTTATTATGGAGGGAGTGGAAATGATGTTGCTAATTCTATTAGCAGTGATGGGAATAATGTCTGGGTTACGGGATCAACCAGTTCAGTAGATTTCCCAACACAAAATTTGGCTGGGGCTTATAATCAAGCTGCGCTGGGAAGTGGCAGAGGGAATGCTTTCGTTTTACAGTTCAGTTGCGCTACCAATGCCAGAATATGGGCTACATATTATGGTGGAAGTGGTGCTGATGAAGGTAGTTCAATCCACTCCGATGGAACGGATGTATGGATAACAGGATCTACGACTTCAACTAACCTGCCTGTTCAGTTTATTGGAGGTGCCGGTGCCTATAATCAAGCGGTGTTGGGAGGCAACGCCGATGCTTTCATTTTGCAGTTTAAATGTACTACGGGCGCCCGAATATGGGCTACTTATTATGGAGGAAATGGGAGTGATAATGGTAGTTCCATTAACAGTGATGGGGTAAATGTATGGTTGACTGGTTCTACCGGTTCAACAGACTTACCTACACAGAACCTCGCTGGATCCTATAATCAACTTGCATTAAACGGAAACCTGGATGCATTTATTTTGCAGTTTAGTTGTGCTGCCAGTTCCAGAATATGGGCAACTTATTACGGAGGAAATGGCATTGATAATGGTAGTTCCATTAACAGTGATGGGGTAAATGTATGGTTGACTGGTTCTACAGGTTCATTTGATTTTCCTACTAAAGCTCTTACCGGGGCTTACAATCAATCCTTTCTTGGAAGTTCCTCTGGTAATATTTTTATATCGGAGTTTAGCTGTAGTACCAGTGCCTTAATGTGGGCCACTTATTATGGAGGAAGTGGTGGGGATGTTGGCTATTCTATCCAAAGTGATGGTGCGAATGTATGGGTATGCGGAGCAACGGGTTCATCTGATTTTCCAGTGATGGTACCGACCTGTGGTTATTTTCAGGGTACTGTTGCCGGAGGAACACAGGATGTATTTATCCTGCAGTTTAGTTGTGCCACCAGCTCCAGAATATGGGCTACTTATTATGGGGAGGATAAAGAGAATGATGGAAGTTTTATTGCCAGTGATGGGACAAATGTATTTGTTACGGGAGATGCTTCGGTAGCTGGATATCCCACAATAGATCAGCCTGGTGCCTTTTTCAAAAATACCCTTACATCAACGGAAAACTTTTTCATCGGAAAGTTTACAATTAACTGTGCGAGTGGAGCAGGGGACGTTTGGCCCGGAGATGCGAATGAGAATGGCATTGCCAATAATTACGATATGCTCGCTTTGGGCTTAGGATACGGTAAAACCGGTGCTACGCGTGCAGGTGCCACCATTAACTGGATTGGTCAAACTGCTACAGATTGGTCACAGACACTCCCAGGTTTTGGAACAAATGATAAATACGCGGATTGCAATGGAGATGGGATCATTGATTTTCATGATACCACCGCTATTGTTCAAAACTATGGCTTAACGCATGCCTTAAGAACAAGGCAGCCAGTCTACATCGCAGGTCTGCCTGACCTGGCATTTGCTGTCCCTAAGGACACTGTTATGGCGGGTGCTACTATTCAGGTGCCGATAACCCTGGGATCCATTAGCAATCAGGTGAATGACATCTACGGAATAGCTTTCAGCATTCAATATGATCCTACCATCGTGGATACGTCTAAAATAAGTTTGTCACTTAATAGTTCCTGGCTGGGTGCAAATGGTACTAACTTATTGTACATTACGAAAAACTTCGGTTCGATGGGGCAGCTGGATGTGGGCATCACCCGCATCGATCATCAAAACATCTCCGGGTCGGGTATTATCGGTAGTCTGGGTATTACCATGAGAGACGATATATTGGCATTTAAAATAACAGGGCCGACTTATAAGACGCTTATGCTTTCCGCTCAATCGGTAATGGCCATAAGTAACAATGATTCCATTATCCAACTGAATGCGGTGCAGGACTCTGTTGTTGTCGAACAACTCCCAACAGGCATAAAGAACCTAAACGCGAATAACGCAGTTAAAGTTTATCCGAATCCTGCTTCGGGCTCATTTACGGTTGAACTCAATGCAAGTTCGGTTAAAGAGCTAAAACTGATAAACATTGTTGGAGAAACCATCTGGCAGCAAACGAATAATATGCTCGACAAAACCACTGTTGACACACAAAATTTGCCTGCCGGCACTTATTATTTATCGATCCTCAGTTCGCAGGATAAAATTGTGAAACAGATTACTATTGTCAGGTAATAGCGTTTTCAAAAATTGTTGTAAAGGGGTTTCCGGTATATCGGAGACCCCTTTTGCTTGCACAATACGCTTGTATTTGCTACTATTGTAGCGATTATGATAGCTGCTGAACTAATAAATAAAGAACTTCCTACACTATCGCTAAAGGATACTGTTTCAAAGGCCATGGAGCTGATGGATGAATTCAAGGTGAGACACCTGCCGGTAGTGGAAGGTGATGTATACCTTGGGCTGGTCTCAGAAAAGTTTTTATTTGAGCTGGATGAGAACGACCTCCTGAAGGGTCATGCCAATGCGCTCGTTCGTCCGTTTATGTTCGAGGATCAGCATCTGTTTGATGCTTTAAAGTTAATTGATACTTTCCGGATTTCTTTGGTCCCGGTATTGGCCAAGGATGAGAAATACATTGGCTCCTTTACCGAATTTTCCCTGGCAAGGTCTATCACAGGTCTGACCGCGGTGCAGCAACCGGGTGGAATCATTGTGCTTGAAATGCCGCCTTCGGATTATACCCTGACCCAGATCGCACAAATTGTTGAAAGCAATGATGGGCGTATCCTCGCCTGTTACCTGGCCCCGCAAAAAGACAGTACTAAAATTGAAGTGACGCTCAAAATTAACCGGGAAGACCTCTCGGCGATTCTTTCTGCCTTTACCAGGTATAATTATAAAGTAAAAGCAGCCTTTCATCAAAGCGAAAATGACGAAGATATGCGCAAGCGTTTTGAGCTTTTTATGAATTACATGAATATGTGAAAAAGCTGTTTCGTACATTCTCTCTGATTTTTTTTCTGAGTTTCGCGTTTTCAGTCATAGCGCAGGAATCTGATTCTGTTGAGCTTCATCGGCCCGCTAAGGAACCCTACTTCGTCATTCATACCATTTCTGTTTCGGGGAATTACCGTACAAAAAAACGAATCATTTTACGGGAGCTGACATTTCAAGCCGGAGACACGGTCTTGGCTTCTATGCTGGATACCCGTTTGCTGCGGGCAAAATACAATATTCAAAATACCTTGTTGTTTAATTTTGTCCGTATCGATACCATTCCTTATTTTAAAAATCAGATTGACATCCTTATTGACCTAAAAGAACGCTGGTATCTTTTTCCTATTCCGACACTTGATAATGCCGAGCGAAATTTTAATACCTGGCTGGAGAATCCGAATCTTGCCCGGGAGAGCTATGGTTTTTATTTTGTCGATAATAATTTTAAAGGTCTGAAAAGCAATCTCTCCTTTAAGTTTCGCTTTGGTTATTCGGAACAATTCCAGGTGACTTACAGTATTCCTTATATTGATAAAAAACAAGCTTCGGGACTGGGTTTTGGTTTCAGTTATAACCGTAATCATGAGATCATTTACTCGACCGTGGATGACTATGTACAATATTACAAGAACCCGGAGTCCTATGTCAGGGACGAATGGGTGGGCAGGATTAATTATTCTCATCGCTGGGGTTTATACAATTACCAGTTGGCCGAGCTTCGTTTTGTAAAAAGCAGCGTAAGTGATTCAGTTGTTTCTTTGAACAAAGATTATTTCGAAAATGGTTCGACTATTTTTCAATTGTTTGTAGCCAGTTATGGTTTCCGCCGCGATTTTCGCGATTCTAAAATATATCCTTTAAAAGGTTATTTTGTTGGGATTGATTTTGTGAAACAGGGCCTGGGTATTTTGAAAAATGAAAGTGCCGACCTGGTTTATATCTCTGCTTCTGCCAGGAAATACTGGCAATTATTTGATCGTACTTATTTTGATGCGATGCTGAAAGGTAAACTTTCCACCAATGATCAGCCTCCCTATTATGTTCAGCGTGCCCTGGGATATGGAGATTATGTCAGAGGATATGAATATTATGTGATTGACGGGCAAAGTTTTGCCTTGCTCAAGACAAATATCCATTACCAGCTCGTGCGACCGAATGTCCATAAATTCAATGGGCTGGGTAATGAAAAATTTAACACTTTGCCATATGCTTTTTACCTTAGTTTATTTGCTGACGCGGCATACGTCAGCGATAAGTTTTATTACCAGTTAAATCCTCTGACCAATTCCTGGTTGATCGGGGGAGGAGTTGGGCTTGACTTTGTGACGTATTACGATATCGTGCTGCGGTTTGAATATTCCGTAAACCGTATGGGCGAAACGGGATTTTATGTGCATCTTTCGGCACCGTTTTGAGTGGCTGTTCAAAAAGATTTAAAGTACCTTCATATGCCGTTTATTAGTTAGAGAAATGTACAAGGAAATTACCAGCTGTAGAATTTGCGGCAATACCAACCTGGTTTCATTGATTTATCTTGGTGAACAAGCTCTGACAGGAGTATTTCCTAGGAATAAAGGAGATAAGATCACGTCAGGGCCTTTGGAATTAGTCAAGTGCCATCCTGCAACTGAAAAAGATGTTGTTTGCCACCTGGTTCAGCTTCGTCATTCGTATGACAGCCGTGAAATGTACGGATTAAATTATGGTTACCGTTCCGGTCTGAATCCCTCCATGGTTGAGCATTTAAAGTCGGTTGTTCAATGTATTCTCGCTACGGTAAACTTAGAGAAAGGAGATTTGATAATTGATATTGGTAGTAATGATAGTACATTATTACAGCACTACCCCACTGATAAGGGATATGAGCTGACCGGTATTGATCCGACCGGTGCAAAATTTAAACCCTATTATCCTCCTTCTATTAAACTCATTCCGGATTTTTTTTCTTCCGAACTGGTGAAAAATTTTTTTTCCGGGAAGAAGGTGAAAGTGATCACCTCCATTGCCATGTTTTATGATCTGGAAGACCCTGTAGCATTTGTAAAAAACATACATACTGCTTTGGCGGATGATGGGATCTGGATTTTTGAACAGAGTTATCTTCCTTCCATGCTGGAAACGAATGCGTATGATACGATTTGTCATGAACACCTGGAATATTATGCTTTGTACCAGGTGAAATACATCCTGGATAAGGTCGGATTCAGAATCGTTAATGTAGTTTCGAATGATGTAAACGGAGGCAGTTTCAGGGTTACTGCTGCAAAAGGTAATTCCGGTTATCCTGTTGATAAGAGTGTAATGGAGCATGTGGAAGCTGAGAAAAAACTCCAGCTCGACACCTTAAAACCTTACGAAGAGTTTCGAAAAAAAGTCGAAATGCACAAAAAGAGTTTTATTTCTTTGATACATGGAATAAAGGAAAAAGGAAAGTTGATTTGCGGATATGGGGCCTCTACTAAAGGGAATGTGATCCTGCAATACTGCGGAATTTCTGCACAGGATATCCCGTTCATTGCTGAAGTAAATGAAGATAAATACGGTTCATTTACTCCGTTTACGCATATTCCTATTATTTCGGAGAAAGAAGCCAGAGCAAAGATGCCGGATTATTTCCTGGTTCTTCCCTGGCATTTCCGGAAAGGAATTATAGAAAAAGAAAAGAAGTTTTTGAAATCAGGGGGAAAGTTCATTTTTCCGCTTCCTGAAATTGAAGTTGTTGGTCTATGAAGAAGGCTGTTATTGTCGGTCATACAGGTCAGGATGGAACGTATCTTTCCGCACTTCTTCGTGAAAAAAAGTATGAAGTGACGGGTGTTTCGCGTAAACAGGTTTCTGAAAATAAATATGAAATTAAAAGCATTGATATTTTGCAGGAGCTTGCCGTTGAAAATTTTCTAAAGAAAATTCAACCGGATGAAATTTATTTTCTTGCTGCCGTGCATCAGTCATCAGAAGATGCTCAATTAGCAACCGGAGATCTTTTCAGGAAGAGTTTGGATTTGAACCTGCTGGCATTGATCAATTTTCTCGAAGGCATCCGGAAATATTCACCTCATTGCAAATTGTTTTATGCTGGCTCATCGCATGTTTTCGGCAATCCGGAAAAATCGCCCCAGGACGAATCAAGCCCATTTCGACCAGACTGTATTTATGGCATAACAAAGACCGCCGGGATAAATGCCTGCCATTTTTACAGAGAAAGATATGCTGTTTTTGCCGGTGTTGGAATTTTTTATAACCACGAATCACCTTTGCGTTCTTCCAACTATGTTTCCAGTAAGATCGTTCAAGCAGCTGTTGCCATAAAAAAAGGTTTAACATCCGAACTTATCCTTGGCAATCTTGAATCCAAGATCGATTGGGGTTACGCCCCTGATTATATGTACGCTGCTTATTCTATCCTGCAGCTATCCAGCGCAGATGACTTTATTATTTCAAGTGGAGCTCTTCATTCGATAGCGGATTTTGTAGGAGAGGTGTTTGCTTACCTGGAACTCGATTGGACTAACTTTGTGAAGGTAAATCCCCTGCTTATTTCAAAAAGGCAGAAGCAGAATCTTTTTGGAAATAATCAAAAAATCAGAAATACAACGGGATGGACTCCGGGGGTTGATTTTAAGGGACTGATAAAAATTCTGGTCAACGAAGAATTAAAAAAGTATGGTTCTGAATAAAACACTTTTATTTATTCCCACCTATAACGAGCTGGAAAATGTCGAAAGGATTTTTCGGGAAATAAAATCTTTTGACCTGGGAATGGATATTTTGTTTCTGGATGATAATTCTCCGGATGGTACAGGAAGATTGATAGATGGTTTAGTTGAAAGTAACAAGGGTGTATTTGTCATTCATCGTGCGGCGAAGTCCGGGATCGGGAGTGCGCATCAGACTGGGATAAAATGGGCCTATGACCGTAATTACGAAACGCTTATTACGATGGATTGCGATTTTACGCATTCCCCTTCTTACCTTATTAATTTTATCCGGCACAGTGACCGGGCGGATGTTGTCGTAGGTTCCCGGTACATGAACAAGCACAGTCTGGCTACCTGGAACCTGTTCCGGAAGTTCCTGACTAATGCAGGTCATTTCCTTACGGTACATTTACTGGATATGCCTTATGATGCAAGCGGCGCATTCCGTCTTTATCGTTTAAAAAATATTGACAAACATATTTTTTTGCTTAACCAGTCAGTCGGTTATTCTTTCTTTTTTGAAAGTCTGTTTTTATTACATTTCAATGGGAAGAAAATAGTTGAAATTCCCATTGAGCTTCCTTCCCGGACTTATGGAACTTCTAAAATGACCTGGAAGGATGCCGGAAACAGTTTGATTTTTCTTTTAGGTTTGTGCCGAAAGAAAGTTTTTGATAGGAAATCTCTTTATGTAAAATGACTTCAGCAGAGAAAGAACAAGTAATAAAGCGGGACTGGGAGATTTACTGGGCCGATAAAGAGCGGGCAGGAAATGCTGTTTATGACTTTTTTGCCGGTATCTATCGCAGACTCGTTGTGAAAAAAAGTTTAAATCATTTTGTTAAGAAATATTTTTCAAGAGGGATGAAGGTGCTTCATGCGGGATGTGGAAGCGGGCAGGTGGATGTTGATATTTCCGAGTTTATTGATATCACGGCGCTTGATATTTCAACGAATGCATTGAGCATTTACAAAAGGACAAATCGCGGAGCGGGTAAGATCGTCCAGGGAACTATTTTCGATCTGCCATTTCCCGATACGACATTTGATGGACTTTATAATCTGGGTGTGCTGGAACATTTTAGTCAGGATGATATTCGTAAAATTCTGTTGGAATGCAAACGTGTTTTGAAGCCGGGGGGAAGGGCTATTCTCTTCTGGCCTCCTACTTTCGGATTTACCGTTTTGGTGCTGGATAGCGCTCACTTTGTTTTGAATAAAATTTTCCGGATGAAGATCAATCTTCATCCGGCGGAGATAACGAGGTTAAGGTCCCGGCAACATGCGATAGATTCTTTGGAAGAGGCAGGATTTGAGATCGTAAAATGTTATTTTGGTCCAAGGGATCTTTTTACTCAAGTTGTCGTCGTTGCTGATAAACCCAGGCATCATGAGTCCGAATAAAAATTTGTTCCATTGGTTTTTTCCGGAAGAATCCATCCGAAAAAATGCAACGTATCTTTTTTTAATCCTTGTTTTATATTCGGTGGCGGTCTTCATGGGAATCATAAATCATGAAATGTGGAGAGACGAACTGGAGCCCTGGCTTGTGGGTAGCAGCAGTCATTCGCTTTCGGGTTTTTTTCACAACATGAAAATGGGATCCAATCCTTATATCTGGTATTTGATTCTTCATTTTCTCAGCCGGATCACCCTGAATCCTGTTATTGTTCAGGTTGCGCATGGTTCATTTGCGATTGCTGCCATTTATCTTTTTTTACGGTTTTCACCTTTTTCGCTGCTTCAAAAATTTCTGTTTTGTTTCGGGTATTATGTTCTTTATGAATATGGTATTATCAGCAGGGGCTATGCCCTGACTATTTTTTTTCTCTTCTTGTTTTGTGCTGCGTATAAAAAATACTGGAACAGAACTATTCCACTTGCTCTGGTGATTTTTTTTCTTGCAAATGCGACGGGAGGTTTCGGTGCAATTTTGTCCATTTCTCTATTGGTATTTCTGGTTTCCAATTATTACTTGAATAGAATATCAGCCGGAAGAGGAAAGCAAGACATAAAATATACCGGCTGGACGGCCCTCATTATTCTTTTTTCTGTCTGGATCGCGATCAAATCGATCGCCCCTCCTCCTGACAGTGTATATGCAACAAAGTGGTTCACGGAATTCAATTTTAACAGATTTGCTGCGGTATTCTGCAGGCTATGGTCCGGGTTTATGCCCATACCCGCACTTTCGGGAATTCACTTTATGAATACAAATATTATCATGCCGGGCCGGGATGCCGGATTTGAGAATTTTTTTCTGGTAACCATTTCTTTTGCCTTTCTTGCAGTTAATACGTTGATTTTTTCCCGAAAGTTACCGGTCTTGCTGTTTTATCTTTGCGGCACATGCGGAATCCTGCTTTTCTCTTATCTGAGTGGTCCAATTTTCGCGATCAACGCTTCTCGTTATAATGGATTTTTATACATCATTTTTCTTGTTTCGTTCTGGCTATTGCTGTATCTCCCGGAAAAAGAACAGGTTTTGGTTTTTTTTCTGACTCCTCTTGCTAAAAAACTGAAGGTGGATACCTATCAAAATGAAATCCTGACTTTCTTTTTAATGGTGAATGTAGTGGCCTGTGCAATTGCCTATTGGAAAGATTTCAAGTATCCGTTTTCTAACATAACAAAAACGGGTAAGTACATCGTGAGTAATAATCTGCAGCGATATGCAGCAGCGGGATTTGTGGATTATACGGTTTCTCCGATCAGTGCGTATACGCGCAAACCATTTTATTATCCCGATCGCGATACTACCAGTACCTTTCCGGTATGGACAAGGAAAAATTACGCTACGGACCCCAATGTGGTGATGGAACGTTTGTTAAATAGAATATCCAGGACCAATGACACATTTCTGGTTGTTTTGAATTTTGATATGAATACATCGCTTATGAAAGATGTACAGTTTTCTCACCTGGCGGATTTTAAAGGAAGTATCGTACAGGAAGAAAGTTTTTCTTTATTCCTTGCCTGTAAATATAATTTAATGAATGATCTGGCAATACCTACCCCTTTAACAGAGGAACGGATTGCTAATTATATAAGCCTTATGAACACACTTGTTCAAAACGATAAAGTAGAGGAATGCGAAAAGGTGATTGACAGGATAAAAGCAAAAATGCAGGAAAGGCCGGTAGCGAAATTTCATGTTTACCAGGGTCTGTTCTACCTGAAAAAAAACAGGCCGGACAAGGCGATCCTTGAATTTGAAAAGGAAATTGATTTAAATCTGCAAAAGGACGAAGCCTATTTTCAGTTAGGATTACTGTATGCCCGGGAAGAGAAAATAGATTCAGCGATCATTGCCTGGGAAAAAACGGTTTCTCTTAATTCCGGCAATATTGATGCTTATGCTAACCTGGGCGTGTGTTACCTGAATTTCAGGAAAGATCTGAATAAGGCGGAAGGATGTTGGAACAGAACTGTTCAATTGAATCCTGATTACGGTCCGGGATATTTAAACCTCCTGATTATATGCCAAAACAGAAAAGATGATGCTGGTATGCTTAAATACCTTCGCCTGGCTTTACAAAAAGGAATCTCCCCAGAGGAAATCAGGAAAAGTGGCATTACTATTTCCGATGAATTGTTAAGAAAAGCAAATCCCTGAAAACTCGATACATGTGAATCATGTAATCCATTTTAAGATGAATGCAATGGCTTTCATTTAAATCTCCTCAACTTGGGGATCAAATAATCTTAAAATGTATGAAAAAGAAATTCGTTTTAATCGTATTCATTTTGATAGCTGAATTAGTAGCTGCTCAGAAAAAAGATTCTTGCTATGCAGGAGTTTATCTTAACAAAACAGATTTTGTGCAAAACCATTTGTCGTATAAAATAAATGAAGACATCAAAGGAGATAAACTCAAATTTGCTTTTCCGGCGGATTTAACTTTTGAATTAAAATTAGTGAAACAGGATTCGGTCATGCGTTTCAAACCCGGCACTATATACGGATATTATGAATGTGGGGCCGTTTTCCGCTATTCAAGCGGAACAGCCATCAATGCTCAGGAAGGGTATTATAAAATTGAAGAGGCAAAAGAACTGATTATATATTCTTGTCCTTTATTATATGGTTCGGAAATTTTTTACAGCTTGAATTTGACTTCCCCGATTCACCGGCTAACGGAAAAGAATCTTGAAAATGATTTTAAAGGCTATCCGGAATTTATTAATTCCATCAGAAAAATAAATCGAAAAATGGAAGGAAATTTGGCGGAACGGAGTGACAGTGGGTATTTTCAGATAAACCGGATCTATCGGGAAACGATCTCTCCGGGAAAATAATTTCTTACCTTTGTGTTTTGCAAAGTATGGTTATAGCTATTTACGGTCGTCCGAATAAGGATAACGCTCTACCCCAGGTACAGGAATTGTTCAGTAAGCTGGAGAAATTGAACATTGAAGTATTGGTGCAGAATGTTTTTTATAGTTTTATAAAGGAACAGTTCAGCTTAGGTGCGAATGTTAAGACATTTTCAAAACATAAGGAATTAAAAGATACCGCCCATTTTCTGCTGAGTATTGGTGGTGATGGTACCTTGCTGGAGACAATCGCTTTAGTAAGAGATTCCGGAATTCCCATTTTAGGAATAAACACCGGCCGTTTGGGTTTTTTGGCGAATGTTTCCAAGGACGAAATAGATCAGGCTCTTAGTTCCCTTATAGATAATAAGTATACGATTGATCGCAGAAGTTTGCTTCATCTGGATATGGAAACGTCTAGTTTTGGCGATCTAAATTTTGCGCTGAACGAAATGACGGTTCATGCACGTGAGTCATCTGTCATGATGACGATCCACACTTATATTAACGATGAGTACCTTAACTCATACTGGTCAGATGGGCTGATTATTGCAACTCCTACCGGATCGACTGCTTATTCATTAAGCTGCGGTGGTCCGATCATGATTCCCGATTCAAGAAATTTTATCATTACTCCGATTGCTCCGCATAATCTGAATGTTCGTCCATTGATTATTTCCGATAACGATGTAGTCACCCTGAAGCTCGAGGGCCGAAGCAAAAGCTTTATGGTATCATTGGATTCACGTTCTGCGATCGTTGAGTCTGCCACGCAGCTTACGATCAGGAAGGAAAACTTTCAAATAAACCTGGTGCGTCTGGACGGACAGAATTTTATCCACACCTTGCGCAATAAATTGTTATGGGGAATCGATAAAAGAAATTAGGCTGCGTTCAAGCTATTTTGATTATTGCAGCAAAACCTTTTTTCTTCCAATGTTCCCGTTTTGTTCGTCCCGAAGTTCTACGAAATAGATCCCGGCAGGATAACTGGAAACATCTAAGCTGTAATGGTTTTCCGTAAAACGGGTTTGATAAAGGACATTGCCCAGCAGATCGTAAAAGCAGAGTACCTGAGAGTTATTACTATTAGGTGGGAATTCAATGTTGAGGTTGTTTTTAGCAGGGTTGGGGTAAAGTGCGAAATTAACGGTTGAATTTAATTCGTTAATACCATCTAAAATGCCGACCGTTACCGTTGAAGTTAAATTACAACCTTTGGAATCCGTAACGGAAACAGTATAATCACCAGGATTAAGGCCGGTTGCTGTTTGACTAGTCGCGCCACCAGGAGTCCAGGAATACTTATATACCGGAGTTCCACCTGTTACATCAGCGGAGGCTGTTCCTCCATTTTGTCCAGGATGAGAAGGAGTGGATGCAGTTATTACATTAAGCCGGCTAGGTTGCGTAATTGTTATAGAGGTGGTGGAGGTACATCCTACACCATCATGTAAGGAAACGGTATAGGTTCCCGCACACAAATTGTTAACCGTTGGACCTATCATGGTGCTTTGACCTCCCAGCCATATATAACTATACGGCGTTTTCCCGGTAGTGGCCGTAACAAAGGCTGAACCATTGCAGTCCCCAAAACAGGAATCATTTTTACTACTTAATGTAACACTACATTGACCAGACATTAAAAATGTATTGCATATGACGATAACTATTAAAAGACAGCTTTTAAAAAATAATTTGTCAATATTTTTCATTTAATTGCGATTAAATTGGTTAATTAACTCTTGAAATTAGGGAATAAACCCAAGTCTTCAAAACGAAGGGGCAATATTTTAGGAGGAACTTCGTTAAATGCGGTAGTATGCGGTTAATAATTTTGTTTGTTTGTTTTTTAAGTGTTTCATTACCAAGTGTTTATGCTCAAGTTAGCGCCCCTGACCGCGATTCACAAAGCAATGAATTGATTCTTTTGGGGGGCATTTCTTTTTATATTGGGGATTTGAATCAAACCGGATACCTTAAATACCAGGATCCGGCTGGAGGCATTGGCTTCCGTCATAATTTTAATAAAAGGTTTTCCTTCCGGGCCGCTGGTCTACTTGCAAATGTACATGCGGGTGACGCTGATAGCGACGATCCTGTTCAACGGGAGCGCAATCTTAGTTTCAAGTCCATCATCATTGAGGGTTCGGCACAAATGGAATTTAATTTTTTGCCCTTTAAGCTTGGAACGGATTATTTTTTCTGTCCATATATTTTTCTCGGTCTGGGGGGCTTTCATTTTAATCCCAAAGCAGAATTGAATGGTGTCTGGTATAATTTGCAACCCTTGTCAACAGAAGGAGAAGGTACTGCTTTTAATCCGGGCTCTTCGCGCTATCCCCTGAACAGTATATGTATACCTTTTGGTTTTGGTTTTAAATGGGCCCTGAACAAATACATTGGCATCGGCATTGAATCGGGTATGCGTAAAACATTTACAGATTATTTAGATGATGTAAGCGGAGTTTATCCTGACCCTGCTGACCTGAATAGTGCAGCAGCAATAGCTTTGTCTGACCGTTCTCTGAACAAGGATCCCAAGGTGAGCGATGTTGGTCGCCAAAGGGGTATCGCTACAACTACCGATTGGTATAATTTTACTGGTATTGTAATTAGCATACAACTGCCCAAAAGAAACTTACCTTGTCTGGGTGTACAGAGATAGTAAATATTCCGTAGTTTTGCCGGCTGTTTGCTATCGGGCTATTTGATCAGGAAAAATGAGTTATAAGGAACGGATCGACACTGGAAAATTACCGCAGCACGTCGCCATCATTATGGATGGTAATGGCCGCTGGGCCAAACAAAGAGGAGAGCATCGCGTTGCGGGCCATCAACATGGAGTGACTTCCGTTCGTGAGACTGTTGAAGCTGCGGCTGAAATAGGTATCCAATACCTTACTTTATATGCATTTTCCACAGAGAATTGGAATCGTCCGAAAGAAGAAGTGTTTGCTCTTATGCAATTGCTGGTCAGCACGATTCACAGTGAGGTAAAAACCCTAAACGAGAACGATATTCGCTTACTGGCGATTGGAGATTTGAAAAGTTTGCCGGAAGATTGCTGGAAAGAACTAAAGGAGGCCATGCAGGCTACTTCGGGCAATAAACGGATGAACCTGGTACTTGCTTTGAGTTATAGTTCGCGCTGGGAAATTATTGAAGCAGTCAAAAACATTGTTTCTGATCTGGAGGAGGGAAAGTTTTCTTCCAAAGAGATTACCGAACAACAATTTGAACATTATTTGTGTACGGCAGGTTTCCCGGAACCTGAATTGATGATTCGTACCAGCGGAGAACACCGGATCAGTAATTTTTTATTATGGCAGCTTTCTTATTCGGAGTTATATTTTACAGACAAGTTATGGCCTGATTTCAGGAAAGAAGATTTTTATGAAGCAATCGTAGATTATCAAGGCAGGGAGCGAAGGTTTGGTAAGATAAGCGAACAGGTTAGTGAGTAATAGTGATTGGCGAATAGCGAATAGCCAATAGTTATTAGCGAATAGCGAGTAGGGGTAAGTTTATTTGAAATTAGAGAGTCCGAATGAGCAATGGCAAATAGTAAATTGAAAATGGAACGTAATACATACCCTCCCTTCTATTCGCTATTCGCTATTCGCTATTACTCGCGTCGTCTATTTGGTTTTATCGGGGTTTGTGAATACTTCGCTTCGCTTCGCATTTCACTATTTTTCCTATTTCTTATAACTCTAATCCCTCTTTCAACATTCGCTCAAGTAGAATTATCGGATTCCACTTCTGCCAAAATAGATTATTCCAATCCCAAGGAATATGAATTGGGAGGTATTAAATTTATTCATGCTGAACACTTTGATCAGCGGGTTTTGACTTTACTTACGGGGCTGTCCACAGGTGAAAAAATACAGGTTCCGGGGGATAAAATTTCCAAAGCTATTGAAAACTTATGGAAACAAGGTCTTTTTGAAGACATTAAAATTGAAGTGGATAAACGGGAGAATAATGTTATTACCCTGAATATCATTGTTACCGAACGTCCACGGCTTTCCAAATTTTCATTGAAAGGTGTCAGCAAATCAGAAGCAGACGATCTGCGGGAAAAAATCAAGCTGATCAAGGGTAAGGTCGTCACAGAGTTTCTGATCTCCTCCAGCATTTCCACTATTAAAACTTTTTTTATCGACAAGGGTTACATGAATGTTACCGTCAATGTTCCTAAACCCGAAAAGGACACCGCACTGGCCAATAGTGTGATTTTGGTATTCAATATCAAAAAAGGCGAGCGGGTGAAGGTTCAGGATATTATTATTCATGGCAATACCACGATCACTTCACGTAAGTTGCTGCATACATTTAAGGAAACAAAAGTGGCCCGTTGGTGGAATGTATTCAATTCCGGAAAGTACCTGGAAGAAAATTACGAAAAGGATAAACCCAATCTCATCGCTAAATATAATTCAAAAGGATTCCGTGATGCTAAAATCGTCCGGGACACGGTCTATAAGATCAGTCCTGACCGGGTAAACATTGAATTATGGGTAGATGAAGGACATAAATATTATTTCCGAACGATTACCTGGGTTGGTAATACGAAATATACTTCCAAGGAACTTGGTAGCGTTCTGGGAATCAAGAAAGGTGATATTTATGATCAGAGCAACCTGGAAGCTAAGTTATTTATGAATCCCAGTGGAGGAGATGTTAGTTCGCTCTATATGGATGATGGTTATCTGTTTTTTCAGGTAACGCCTGTAGAGATACTCGTAGAGCATGATTCAATCGATCTGGAAATGCGTGTTTACGAAGGTAAACAGGCTATTATAAATAAGGTGACGGTAGTGGGTAATACGAAGACCAATGACCATGTTATTATACGTGAATTGCGCACAAAACCTGGTCAGCTGTTCAAGCGTTCAGATATCATTCGTACTCAGCGGGAGTTATCCACTTTGGGATATTTTAATCCTGAAAAACTGAGTGTAAACCCTACACCTAATCCGCAAAACGGAACAGTAGATATTGAGTATGTAGTAGAGGAAAAGCCATCTGATCAACTGGAGCTTTCCGGAGGGTATGGAGCGAATCACGTCGTCGGAACGCTGGGAATCAAGTTTACCAATTTTTCGGCCCGTAAGATGTTTCAGAAGAATGCCTGGAGACCCCTGCCTTCCGGAGATGGTCAGTCTTTAAGTCTTCGGGCACAGTCGTATGGTATTGGTTATCAGACCTATACTCTTGCATTTACGGAACCCTGGCTGGGTGGTAAGAAACCCAATTCCATGACCCTCAGTACCTTTTACTCAAATATTACCAATGGTGTTGCTGTTACTGATCCGACTTTACAAAGGCTTCAGATAGTTGGAGGAACAGTGGGTTTTGGTACCCGTTTGAAAAAGCCGGATGATTTTTTTATCGCGTATGGAGAGGCTACCTATAAATATTATGATCTGGATAATTACCTGACCAACGTTGCTTTAAGCAATGGTTTTGTGAACAATTTTTACCTCAAGGGAAGTATATCCCGTAATTCCATTAACCAGCCTACTTTTCCTACCAGTGGTTCCAATATCAGTTTGTCCGCAGAGGCTACTCCTCCTTATTCCTTATTTGCCGGTAATGTTAATTATTCAGATGAGACTGCCCAGGAAAAATTCAGATTCCTGGAATACTATAAATTCAAATTTACAGCAGCCTGGTATACCTCTTTGACACATTACAGAGGAGATGAAGGTAAGCCTGCCCGAAATTTGGTTTTATATACGAAAGCTGGCTTTGGTATTTTAGGTGCCTATAACCAGGAGATCGGGATTCCTCCATTCGAACGGTTCTTTCTTGGAGGCAGTGGTCTGACAGGATTTAACCTGCTGGATGGACGGGAAATTATTGCATTGCGTGGCTATGAGGCTTCTGCTGTATATAGCGGTGCTGGCAGCTATCTGGCCGGGGCCGCTACCATCTGCAAATATACGGCTGAATTGAGGTATCCGATTTCGTTGAACCCCAGTGCAACTTTATATGCGCTCGCTTTTGCAGAAGCAGGTAATACCTGGGATAATTTTCAGCAGTTCAATCCCTTTAATGTATTGAGATCTGCCGGGGGAGGGGTGCGTATTTTTCTTCCTATGTTCGGAATGCTTGGGTTTGATTATGGATGGGGCTTTGACCCTGCTGCTTTGCCTACATCAGGTGTGAACCCCATAACGGGAAAGTTCCAGGGTCAGTTTAGTTTCACGATCGGGGCTAGTTTGGGTGAGCTGTAACCGGGGTAATTGGAATATGGTACGTTATTTGATAATTTTTTTTAAATTCGTCCAGGTTTAAGCCTGGGCATAAAAATACAACCAACATGAAAAGACTATTTTTTCCGGCAGCTTTGTTAATATTGACAGCAACTGCTTCTTTCGCCCAAAAATTTGCATATGTGGATACGGAATATATCCTCGCCCATATACCAGAGTATAAACAAGCCCAGGCGGAATTAGATAAAACATCCGTAGGCTGGCAAAAAGAAATTGAGGCTAAGTATGCCGAAATCGACAAATTGTACAAGGCATTTCAGGCAGAGCAAATATTGCTGACGGAAGACATGAAGAAAAAAAGAGAGTCGGAAATAGTCGGGAAAGAGAAAGAAGTGAAGGATATTCAGAAACAACATTTTGGTGTTGACGGGGATTTGTTTAAGAAACGCCAGGAACTGGTAAAGCCTATACAGGATAAAGTATACAATGCAGTTAAAGAACTAGCGGAAAAGCAGACGTATTCTGTCATCTTTGATAAGTCCAGTGAATTAACGATGTTGTATACAAATCCCAAATATGACAAAAGTGATGAGGTATTGGAAAATTTAGGTTTCAAAGGGGATAAAACAGATAGCAAGGACAAGAAAAAATAATACAAACATAAACTAAACCAAAATGAACAAATCCGCAAAAACAGTTTTCGTTGCATTGATTGCACTAGTGATGGGTACAAATGTGAATGCTCAGAAAATAGGACATATACGTTTGGATTCGCTTATCAATGCAATGCCTGAATCGAAAGATGCAAAGCAAAAGGGAACTGAATATTATAATAAACTGGAAGAACAGGTGAAAGTAATGTCGGGTGAGTTGCAAAGCAAATACGAAGATTACCAGAAACAAGCCAGTACTATGTCGGATCTGATCAAACAAACCCGTGAAAAGGAATTGCAGGACCTTCAAAAGCGGATTCAGGATTTTCAGCAACAAGCTCAATCCGACTTGCAGAAGAAAAATGATGAACTTTCCAAACCAATTTACGACAAGGCGAATAAGGCAATTGCCAGTGTCGCAAAAGAAAACGGGTATAAATACATACTTGACGCAAGTGCCGGAGCCGTTTTGTTTTCCGAGCCCAGCGATGATGTAATGATTCCGGTGATGAAAAAACTGGGGATTACTCCGGGGGCTTCTTCTAAAGTCGCTCCAGCTCCTGCTATGAGCGGAAATTAGTGTCAAAAGCTCTTCACAATTTACAAGCAAACAATCCGATCGGGATTTTTGATTCCGGTATTGGAGGATTGACAGTTGCCCACGCTATCAGCAAAGAGTTGCCAGGGGAGAAGCTGATTTATTTTGGAGATACAGCCCACCTGCCTTATGGGGATAAGTCCCCCGATTCCATAAAGTATTACGCTATCCGCATTTCCCAATTATTGCTTCAAAAAAGATGCAAAATGATCGTTATTGCCTGTAACACGGCATCTGCGATGGCGTACGAAACGGTAAAAGATTTTGTGGGTAGGCAGGCATTGGTGGTAAATGTGATTGATCCTGTAGTGGAGGAAGTACTCAACAGAAAGAAAAAAATAAAACGGATAGGTGTTATCGGAACCAAGGGAACTGTTAAGTCAGACATCTATGCCCAAAAAATCCTGCAGGGCAATCCTAAACTGGAAGTAAATTCCCTGGCGACTCCTCTTTTGGTTGGTATGATTGAAGAGGGTTTTTTCAATAACAAAATCAGCCGAACCATTATCGGAGATTATCTTTCCCGTCCAAGATTAAAAAAGATAGATTCACTTATTCTGGCTTGCACACATTTTCCGCTTATTAAGCCCGAGATCGAAACGTATTATAAAGGGGAAGTTGAAATCATTGATTCTGCGGGTGTAGTGGCCAGGTATGTACATGATCTGTTGAAAAAGAAAAAGTTAGTGGCGGTTCAGAAAAATCCTCAACAACAATTTTTTGTGTCTGACTTTACGAAGTCATTTGAGAAGAGCACCCGGTTCTTTTTCCGGAAGAAGATCCGGCTCGAGGAACTCGGGCTTTGGAAGTGAGGAGCTGTGTAATTGTAAATTGAGGTAATCTTCATTACATTTGCAGTAGTTCTTTAAGAAGCCCGAAATGCGGGTTAAGCTTATCCAGAAAGGTGGAGGGATGCGCCCTGTGAAACCTTGGCAACCATCTTTAAACTCGTTTAAATGAGAAGGTGCCAACTCGAATCGTGCTGCATGTGCGAATAGATAAGTCAGAGATATTTATTAAATGTTTAACCGAACTATTTAATCTCTCCTGACAAAACAAGAGAGATTTTTTTTTGTACATAAAAATAAAACCGAAGCCATTGAATACATTAGATCGTTTTTCAAACCGTGTAGATAACTACGTCAAGTACCGTCCGGGCTACCCGGCTGAGATGTTTTCTTTTTTGATTAAAGAGAAGATACTCCGAAGTGATTCCGTGATTGCTGATATCGGTTCGGGGACCGGTATCTCTGCAAAAGTTTTTCTGGATAACGGAAATATGGTCTATGGTGTCGAACCAAACAAGGAAATGCGGGAGGCTGCCGAAAATATATTAGCCGGAAATAAGAATTTTAAAAGCATAACCGGAACGGCGGAGGCTACCGGCTTAAAGAGTAAAAGCATTGATATACTGATCGCGGCTCAGGCCTTCCATTGGTTTGATAAAGAACAATTCCGGAAAGAAGCCGTGCGGATTTTGAAACCGGAAGGTTTTGTGGTAATCATCTGGAATGACCGATTGACGGATGAAACAGAATTTCTAATGGAGTACGAGAGCCTTTTACATAATTATTCACTTGATTATGGAGAGGTAAATCACAAAAATATTTCTGCTAAGGACATCCGGAACTATTTTTTAAGTTTTATTGACAACAAAAGTTTTAAAGAAGCGTCCTTTAAGAATTACCAGGAATTTGATTTTCAGGGACTACAGGGGAGACTGTTGTCTTCTTCTTATGTCCCCACTACCGAACATGTAAATTTTGAACCCATGACAAAGGAATTGCATCGGATTTATGATATACATAATAAGGAAGGTTTTGTGAGATTTGAGTACGATACGATTTTGTATTCGGGAAGGATTAAATAGAGGAATAGTCATTAGCGAATAGGCAATGGCGAACAGCGAATAGGGAGAGTAAATAAAATGAAAACACAAAGTGTAAAAATACATCACCCCTACTGGCTATTCGCTATTCACTCTTTCCTCTTTTAGTAAACTTATGAAAGACATACGTAAGGAATTAGAAAAAAGGATTCTCGTAATTGATGGTGCGATGGGCACCATGATTCAGCGTTACAAGCTGCAGGAAAAGGATTACCGGGGTGATCGTTTTAAGGACTGGAAATCGGATCTGAAAGGAAACAATGATTTACTGGTTTTGACACAACCGCAGATCATCCTGGATATTCACAAGGAATACCTGGCTGCAGGAGCTGATATTATTGAAACCAATACGTTTAACGCGCAAAAAATTTCTTTGGCGGATTACCATATGGAAAGTCTGGCTTATGAGTTGAACCTGGAGGCGGCCAAATTAGGCCGTAAAGCTGTTGAGGAGTATTTTGCTGATAAAAAAAATCAACCTGCCGGAGAAAATAGAAAAGAGGCTTTTGTGGCAGGGGCGATGGGGCCTACTACGAAATTGTCCTCCATGTCACCCAACGTGAATGATCCTGGATTCCGGTCGGTGACGTTTGATGATTTGGTGGATGCTTATACTGAACAGATCAGGGGCCTAATAGACGGAGGTGTGGATCTTTTGCTTTTCGAAACGATCACAGATACGCTGAATGTGAAAGCGGCTTTGTTTGCTACGCAGAATTATTGTGAAAAAATAAACCGAAAAATACCGGTTATGGTTTCCGGAACGATTACGGATGCCAGTGGACGGATTTTGTCGGGGCAGACCACGGAAGCGTTTTTAAATTCGGTTTCTCACGTCGACTTACTGAGTATAGGTCTGAATTGTGCCTTGGGTGCAAAAGAAATGAGACCTTATCTGGAAGAACTTTCGGATAAGGCTCCTTTTTATGTGAGTGCTTACCCAAATGCGGGTTTGCCGAATCAGTTCGGGGAATACGACCAGGATGCCCATGAAATGGGGCATCAGATTGAAAGTTTTTTAAAAGCCGGATTTTTAAACATTGTCGGGGGGTGTTGTGGTACAACACCGGAGCATATTAAAATGATCGCAGGAATGGCCCGGCAATCGAAACCGCGTAAAAAACCGGAGCCGGATACCCTTATGCACCTGAGCGGATTAGAGCCCGTTACCTTGCGCCCGGAATCCAATTTCATGAACGTTGGAGAGCGCACAAATGTTACCGGATCCAAAAAATTTCTAAGATTAATTAAGGATAATAATTACGAGGAAGCGCTGACGATTGCCAAGGACCAGGTAGATGGCGGCGCCCAGGTGATCGATGTGAACATGGACGAGGGTATGTTGGACAGTGAAGGGGCCATGAAAAAATTTTTGAACCTCATTGCTTCTGAACCTGATATTGCCCGTTTGCCGATTATGATCGATTCCTCCAAATGGAGCGTAATTGAGACGGGTTTGAAATGTGTTCAAGGGAAAGCGATTGTAAATTCCATTTCGCTGAAAGAAGGGGAAGCTAAATTTATTGAACAGGCACATAAAGTAAAGCAATACGGAGCGGCCATGATCGTGATGGCTTTTGATGAAGTGGGACAGGCGGATACGCTTCAAAGACGCATCGAAATTTGTAAGCGGGCATATGATATCCTGGTTAACAAGGTTCATTTTCCTCCCCAGGATATTATTTTCGACCCTAATATTTTTCCGGTTGCAACCGGAATGGAAGAACACCGAAAGAATGCGCTGGACTTTTTTGAATCTACCAAATGGATCAAAGCCAATTTACCCTTTGCGAAGGTCAGCGGGGGTGTAAGCAATGTTTCTTTTTCATTCCGGGGAAATGATCATGTCCGGGAGGCTATACACGGAGCTTTTTTGTACCATGCCGTAAAAGCCGGCATGGATATGGGGATTGTGAACCCTGCTCAATTACAGGTATACGATGATATTCCAAAAGATTTGCTGGAACTGGTGGAAGATGTATTGCTGGACAGAAGGGATGATGCGACGGAGCGATTGGTGAATCATGCAGAAACGCTTAAAGGTGTTTCTAAGGAAAAAACGGAGAAGGACGAAGCGTGGAGAAAAGGAACAGTGGAGGAACGCTTAAGTCATGCATTGGTAAAGGGCCTGGTAGAATACATTGATGTGGATACGGAAGAGGCCCGGCTGAAACTGGGAAGACCTTTGCATGTGATCGAGGGGCCTTTAATGGCGGGAATGAATATTGTGGGGGATTTATTTGGAAGCGGTAAGATGTTTTTACCCCAGGTAGTGAAGAGTGCGCGGGTCATGAAAAAGGCGGTTGCCTACCTGGAGCCTTTTCTGCAGGCGGAAAAGGAGGCGAATAAATTAGCCGGTATCGTGGGAGATGGACGAAAAAATGCCGGAAAGATTCTTATGGCTACTGTGAAAGGAGATGTGCATGACATCGGTAAAAATATTGTCGGAGTTGTACTGGCTTGTAATAATTATGAAATTATCGATTTAGGTGTGATGGTTTCCTGTGACCGGATCCTGGAGGAGGCTAAGAAACATCAGGTAGATGTGATCGGGTTAAGCGGACTGATTACTCCTTCCCTGGATGAGATGGTGCATGTAGCGAAGGAAATGGAGCGCCTGCAGTTTACAACGCCTTTACTGATAGGTGGGGCGACCACATCAAGGGTGCATACCGCCGTAAAAATTGCACAAAATTATTCGGGTCCGGTTGTACATGTGAACGATGCCAGTAAATCGGTGCCGGTTGCCAGCAGCCTGATTTCAAAAGAATTGCGGGCTCCCTTTATGGAGGAATTGACACTGGAGTATGAGCGCGTGCGGGAACAGAATAAAAATGCACAGGCTCAGAATAAGTTTATCAGCCTTGCCCAGGCGCGTTCCAACAAGTTGAAAGTGGACTGGGAGAAAACGATCATTGCCAAGCCTAAATTTACGGGCACTAAAGTTTTTAAAGATTATCCCTTGGATGAAATTGCGGAATACATTGACTGGACTCCCTTTTTCCATAGCTGGGAGATGAAAGGAAGTTATCCGAAAATATTGAATGATCCGGAACGGGGCACAGAAGCAAAAAAACTATTTCAGGATGCTCTGGATATGCTGAAAAAAATAATTGCGGAAAAATGGCTGCAGGCAAATGGGGTGATCGGATTGTATCCTGCAAATACAGTGGGAGAGGATGATATGGAGGTGTACGATCCTTCTGATACTCAGCGTGTGATTTGCAAATTCCACAGCATCCGTCAACAAACGAAGAAGCCTGGAGGCCAGCCAAATCTGGCCCTTTCAGATTTTATTGCTCCTAAAGGGGAACTTGATTTCATTGGAGGTTTTGCCGTTACCACCGGATTGGGTATTGAAAAATGGGTAACGAAATTTGAAAGCGATCAGGATGATTACAGTGCGATTATGTTGAAATCACTGGCGGATCGTCTGGCGGAAGCCTTTGCGGAGTTAATGCACAAACGAGTGCGCAGGGAATTCTGGGGATATGCTGAAACAGAAACACTGGCGAATGATCAGTTAATAAAAGAAGAATACCAGGGTATAAGGCCAGCTCCGGGCTATCCGGCTCAACCTGACCATACGGAGAAGCCGGCTCTTTTTGAGTTACTTGAGGTGGAAAAGAACACCGGGATTCATCTGACGGATAGTATGGCAATGTACCCAACAGCTGCCGTAAGTGGTTTGTATTTTTCACATCCACAATCCCAGTATTTTGGAGTTGGGAAAATAACAAGAGAGCAGGCGGAGGATTATGCCAAACGTAAGGGAATAGCGTTGGAAGTAGCCGAAAAATGGTTAGGGCCTGTATTGGCTTATTGAGTTGCTACTCTGCTACCTTCGGAATTTATTTCCCCTGATCGTAATCTACTGTTAACGTCGGAGTAATAGCGTGTGACTGACAGGTCAGGATATATCCCTGTTCTACTTCCGAGTCGAGCAGGGCATAATTGACATCCATGATAACTTTTCCTTCTATTACTTTTGCACGGCAGGTGCAACAGGAGCCGGCTCTGCAGGCGAAGGGAGCATCGAGGTTGGCTTCCAGGGCCGCTTCCAGTACGCTTTGATGGGGTTCGAGAAAGACGACACGTTCGTCTCCGTCACAGATGATGGTGACTTCAGCAGGAACGACCTGATCTTGATTTGCACTGTCTTTTGATGTTTCCGGAGGTGTCCCGAAATATTCCAGATGAATTTTATTTTTTGGGATGCTGAATGATTCGAGGGCTTCATTGCTATGTGCCATCATGTCGGCGGGGCCACAGGCAAAAAATTCGTTGATCTGGCTGAGGTCTACGTGTTTTTGAACGAGGGCTTTTATTTTTTCTTTGCTCATCCGTCCGGTATAGAGCTCCTCCAGCTTTTGTTTTGGCCGGCTATAGGTATATATTATTTTTAAACGAGGGTTATTTGCCTGCAGGGTATCCAATTCTTTTTTAAAGATGATGTGGTCTTCGTCACTGTTGCCATAAAACAGGTTTACATGAGATTGAGATTCTGTTTCCAGGGCGGTCTTTAAAATGGAAATGATGGGAGTGATTCCGCTTCCTGCCGCGAAGAGATTGTATACTTTCTTGTTGTATTGGTTAAGCTCTGTGTAAAAATTTCCAACAGGTACCATTGTTTCGACCGTGTCGCCTGCTTTTAAATGATCGTTGATATGTGTGGAGACCCGACCCTCTTTTACTTTTTTTACAGCGATGCGTAAGCTTAATTCAGAAGGAGCGGAACAGATGGAGTAAGATCTGCGTAATTCTTCTCCTTTGATCCGGAAACGGAGTGTAAGGTACTGACCCTGTATGTAACTGAATTCTTTTTTTAAATTTTCAGGTACTTCAAAACCGATGGATACACAATCGGAAGTTTCGGCTTTAATATCGGAGACCTTTAAGGAATAAAATTTGGACATTTTTTAACGTATTGACCGGGTGCAAAAGTAGGAAAAAAACAACGTAGATTATTTCTTTTCGATCAAGACTACCGCATAGGCGCAGACTCCTTCCTCGCGTCCGACATAACCCATTTGTTCGTTGGTGGTTGCTTTAATGGAAATCTGGTTTTCAGAGATGCCTAAGGTGGCGGCTAAGGTTTTTTTCATTTCGGGAATATAGGGCTTGATCTTTGGCTTTTCGAGGCATAAGGTAGTGTCGATATTCCCAATCGTATAGCCCTCTTCGGTAATGAGTTTCATCACTCTTTTCAGAAGTAGTTTACTGTCGATATTTTTAAACTCTGAAGAAGTATCCGGAAAGTGAATGCCAATATCACCCAGGTTGGCCGCACCCAAAAGTGCGTCGCAGATAGCGTGTATTAATACATCTGCATCGGAATGGCCTACAGCGCCTTTTGTGTGATCCAGGTGGATCCCACCGAGCCAGAAATCAGTATTTTCTTTTAACTGATGAACATCAAATCCAAAGCCGATCCTGACAGACATAGTTCTTAGTCCGGCTTTTTCTCCTCCTGGGCCTTGAGTGCATCGAAATTGAAGAACAGGGTAAATTGCAGGGTATTCTCTAAAGGATTGCGTTGATCTGTTGGTATAAGATAGGAAAAATCCAATCCGAATACGTTGTATTTGAGTCCGGCCCCGAGTGTGAAAAATATCCGGTTCCCATTAAGAGGATTTTCATAAAAAAATCCAGCACGCAGGGCAAATTGTTTATCATACCAGTATTCAATACCCGTAGCATAATCAATGTCACGTAATTCTTCTCTCCATCCCCCGGGCGCATCGGTAAAGGAGCCGAAGATGCCACTTACTACGCCCCGGTTGGGATTCTGACCCGCAAGAATCACCTGCTGGCCATTTGCGCCATATACCGGTCCTCCGGAAGAATCTTTTGCGTATACCGGAGGAGTTGGCACCAGCAACTTGTTAAAGTCAACCGTGAAAACAATGCTGTTGTATTCATCCAGGTCAATCTTCAAAGCTGGTCCAAGGCGCAGGTTAATAGGTAAAAAATCGGTTTGAGCACTCGTGGAATAGGCTATTTTGTTGCCAATGTTAGAAATGTTCAAGCCAAAAGAAAAAGTGCCTTTTGTGTCGCCCATTTTAATCTTTTCCTTTCTGTAATACGCGGAAAGGTCGACCGCGCCGGCAGTTCCTGCATGCGTTTCAGCCCCCTGCACACTTACCCCGTTGGTGAGGTCGGAATAGATAAATCTACCCGTCATTCCAACAGAAAAATTATCACTTAATTTACGGGCATAACCTCCGTCTATGGCAAATTCATTCGGACGAAATTGTCCGATGGTATTACCAACAACATCCGTGAAGGTAATATCCCCCAGGGAGAAATACCTCAAAGAGGCCGAAAAAGCCTCATCTTTGGAAGGTTTGTAATAACCGGAGAGGTAGGCTAAATTAATGTCAGGAACAAGCGTTCTCAGCCAAGGTACATAGGAAACAGCAAATCCCATTTTATCCTCTGCGAAGGCTAGTTTTGATTCGTTCCAATAACTTGAATTGACGTCAGGGGTGGTCGCCACGCCTGCATCGCCCATTCCGCCTCCACGGGCATCCGGTGCGATCATCAGAAATGGAACGGCTGTAGTGATGGTATTGATCCCGCCGGTAAGCTGGTTGGTAGTCAGCAGTTTTTGCTGAGCGGATAAGTAATGGCTTCCAAGGATGCCGGATATCAGCAATGCTAAGGTCGCAAATGAGAAACGATTATCATTATTAAGCACGGTCATTTTTTTACGGGCTACTAAATTAAAAAATTAATTCAAGATTACGAGTTTTTCATATTTGTCGGCTGTACTACCGTCTTCTCCCCGTACTTTCAGGTGGTAAACGTAAACACCCCTTCCAATATTGTTTCCGAAATCGTCTTTCCCATCCCAATCGATGGGGTCGGATCGAAAACCTGTCAGGGTAACTTTTTCAGTAATGTTTTTAACTTGCTTGCCGGTAACGGTAAAGATCTGGATCTGCACGTCCAGCTGCTCGCAGCAACGGTTATCTTCAAAAAAGAACTGGGTGTGGGTGGTAAAAGGGTTGGGATAGTTCAGCAGATGGGCGATTCCCAGGGAAGAAGAATTTTCGACTACGAATTCGGTATAAGCCTGGGAAGAATTGTTGTAGATATCCCAGGCTTTGAGCGTTAAGGTATGTCTACCCGGACTGAGGTTTTGCAGCTGGTAATGAATAGTGCCGCTCTTATAGCTATTGAGATCGGACTGATAATAATCATTGAGTATAATAGTTCCGCTGGTATTGCCATCGAGTATGGCTGTCAGGTCGTGGCCGATACCGTTGCCTACCGTATTGATCCCGCTGGAATCTTTCAGGACAGCATAGATATAGGGATTTTGATTGGTGAGGCCTCCGAATACAAATCTTGCGTCGTTCAGGTATAGTTTAATGCCCGGGCCTATATTATCCGCGGGGGCATTGGTATTGGTTCCTCCGATGTAAAATTTCTCGCAATTGCCTTTGGCATCATCAGTGCCGTTTTCGCCATAATAGCTGATGCGGCCAAGCCCATAATTATAAGCAATGTCTTTGGGAATAATAAATGAAAAACGGAATTTTCCATTCTTTACACTGACGATCCCTTTGTATAAGATGTTTTTCTGAAGAAGGAAGTTGAAGGGAGCAACTCCTTCGGTTCCAAGAGTAGTAACTTCCGTTGGTTTGTCATAGACGGTGGGATAGACGTAGCCATTGAAAGAATTCAAAGGGTTACTATAATTGTCTGTCAGATGACCGCTGACGGTTACTTTACTAAGTGCTTTAAGGGTGTCCCCAGTAACACTTGTAAATGTTTTTCCGGTACTCAGCTTAATACCATTGATGCTGTCTGTATTAACATTGTATTTCGGATAAGCCAGGCGGACTCCGGGATCACCCAGAAAGGTGAAATTCCGGTTATTGGGATCAGTTCCGCTGGATACTTTGGTTAGCCGGAAGGCGTCTCCCAGGCGGACCATTTGCCCTGTTGGCAAACTGTCAAGGATATGGTAATAAAAATTGGTATTGAGTGCAAAATTAGGTTCGGAATACACCAGGCGAACAGTGGTAAACAGTCCGATGCCCCCTCCATTTGGATTGAGCAGGACCAGCTCACCGGCAGAAGTCAGGGCGGGATTGTCAAATGCGCTGAATTCGCAGGTGGCGGTTACGAAAAGCGGTAAGCTATAGAGATTTGTCCAGGCCTCAATGTCATTGTCTCCAAGGACCCGGTCATGTGACCAGCCCAGTTGTCCTCCATGGCCTGTGTAATTGACAACCAGGGCTCCTTTATTGACCTGCGCATCGATCGCCGCCTCTGCATCCGGATACGTATCTCCTCCTGGAGTAGGAGCTACCTGATAAGCATCCAGGTAAATTTTATTAAGATTAATATTGTTATAGGTTGTATCTACAAGTGTTGCTTCCTGGTCTGCTTGTTGCTCATGTACATCTCCATCCGGAGGATAGGTGTCAGCGACAAAGCAAATCAGGTTTCTCCAGTCTCCATAAGGAGTATTGGCTGCCGTAACGCTCTGAGAAGTATAGACCGGCAGAGGAGCTTTGCTCGAATATTTAATGATTTTATTAACTACACCCTGGGCTTGTTGAATGTTGTCACAGGGAATTCTTCCGATGCCAATGTCCACCAGGTCGTTCGCTCCGTAGTCACCTTCCGAGTCGTCTAACAGACCGTAATAGTCATCTGTCACATAGGAGGATGTCGGGTTATGAGAGTCGTCACTTTGGTATGTTGGAATGAAATTAGTGTTGCCGGGAAGGCGGTATAAATTATCATAAGATCCATCACCAAACAATAGCAGATATTTAGGCAGGTTAGCATAACCCGTTGAACGATCGTAAAACATTTTCATGAAATCTTTGATGGCTGTTACGTCTTGTGCTCCTGAAGAAAATTCGTTGTAGATCTGCTGGGGAGTAACGACTTCTACGCTAAGCCCATCATTTTGAGTATGGAAATCTGCCAGGGCTTTGGCCTGGCTTAGAAATAAAGGGTGTGATACAATGATCATATCTGTTTGGGTCAGGTTATGCAGATTCTGGTTTGGGACACGCCCAAAAGCTATGGGGGTCAAATAGGTGTTTCCATTAAAAGCAACAAATTGGCGCAAAGAATCGGAAGCGACTGAGAATTGAAGCGTAGTGCCGGTATAAGTTGTTTTTTGAAGTTTTACATTGGTCGGGTCGGTCACTTCCCAGACGGTATCTTTTCCATTTGTTCCCAGGTTGAACTGGGCAATGTTTCCGGCTCCTACTGATCTGGAATCGCGGAATAGAAGCTGGTCAGCGTTCATATTTAATCGTCTTCTTGCATTTACCTCTATATAATTCAGCCAACCTACTGCTCCGGAGGTTTGTAAAGTAGTTGTTACCGTTAGGGAAGTTGTCGGTTTGGGGACGGTAAAACAGCCGCTAGTCGGCGCGGCGTAATCGGCAAAATAAAGATCCGTGTCTACAGAAGGGTCAGCTATTATTTGTGAGGTTGAGCCCACGTTTACCTGGTAAGAAGCATTTGGAGCGGGGCCTCCATAACGGCCTATCAAAGCAACGTTAACAGATGCAGGGGAGCTCGTATCAATATTCGGAAAGACGTAAGAATAACTGTAGTTGGTAACAATGTCAAAGTTCGCCCCGTACCAGCGACGTCCGGATTGTATGAGACTTACTGCGTCGTCTTCCGTATAGGCATAATCGTCAAAGGTGGTAACGGTTCTGGTTGGGTTGAGGCTGGAGGAGACTTGTGTTGTGATGCGTTTGCCCGGGCCGAGATCGGCATTGATGAAATAGTAGGTGGTGTCGGAGAATAAGTTTTTGGCATGCTGAAAAGGCGGGCAGGCACCTGGCACGTAAGTCCAGTTTGTCTGAGCTTGTCCGAAAAACAAAACGTAGCCTTTAGTCGAGTCCAGGGTATATTGGTGGTTGACGGTATCAATATCAATACCCCCTACAAAAATTGCATTTTCCGTCAGGTCATCTCTTTTGTAGGCGGAATTTGCATAGGGAAGTTGTCCTCCTCCATTGCCATAGATCCGGATATTCCGCGGGTCAAGTGTTTTTACATTCAAGCCTAAATTTTTCAAGGAGGCGTAGTTCAGTTTGTAAATTCCATCTTTGAATAGACCGATTCTGAACCAGGTGCCGGAGGCCAGAACAGAGTTGGTAGCGTAGGTTTGTGCTTTGATGGAAGTAGTTTTGGCTGCCCCTGTCGTGCTTGAATTGATGGTCAGATTAAAGGAAACCAGTCGTTCGTATTTTCCTGTTGTAGCATTTTGCCGGATGGGAACAAAACGTATCAGGGCATAAGGTACTTTCCGGTCATAGCCGATGCCACTTGTAATTTGAATGTCCTTGTCCTTGATTTTTACGAGCTGAGCTTCCTGGGCAGTCAATTCGGTAAATACGGCATTGCTTATTTCAGCGCTTACCTGTTTTGTCCCCGCCGCCAGTTTCATGCGTTCAAAATATTCCGGTAAATGACTGGAATTATAGGAGGCACCTTTAAAAGAAAGAAAATGCGCGCTTTCGTGCTCGGAAAATTGATCTACTTTAATACCTTCCCAAAGAATTTTACGTTCCGGGCCTCCTGCATTTGCGGAATATAGATGGAAATGAACTAGAAATAACAAAAAAATAAATGAAAACTTCATAGGTCAACTCAACTTTTAGATAAAAATAACGAATTTAATTGCTTTCAACTGTTTGAGCTTCAAAATTCATTGTTTATAATTATTATTGTTATTATATTTGTAAGTAGGGTTCATGGGTTTTGTTAATGCTGTTATAAATATAGTTAACAAATTATTGCCTGGTTTATTGTTAGGATTAGCTGATTTTCATCCTAAAAATTGAAACAATTGACTGGAGCTAACGTTGAAGAGTTAAGTGGAATAACATGATAAAACGTATTACATTCGCTTTGGTAATGATTTTATCACTTGTGTACGGCGGTTCTGTGTTCGCCCAGGATCCCGAGTTTACTCAGTTTTATGCCAATCCCTTATACCTTAACCCGGCTTTTGCGGGTTCCGTGCGTTGCCCGCGTTTTATAATGAATTATCGCAACGAATGGCCGGGTATTTCAGGAACCTATGATACGTACCATGTTTCTTACGACCAGCATGTGGATGCAATTTCAGGTGGTATAGGTTTGATGGCGATGCAGGATGTTGCCGGAACAGGGGGAATTTTAAAAAGAACCTGGCTCAGTGGTGTATATTCTTATCAGTTTAATGTTACCCGGGAGTTTTCTGTTGCGGTGGGTTTTCAGGCTACTTATGCCCAGGTCGGCGTCAATTGGAGCTTGCTTACATTTGGTGATCAGATCGATCCCAAAAGAGGATTTGTTTACAACACCATGGAGTCACCCGGTAATCTCCAACATTCCTACATGGATTTTTCCACCGGTATACTTGGTTATAGCAAACGTTATTTCTTTGGTTTTGCCGCCGATCATCTTACGCAGCCTGACGAAGCGCTTGTGGCTGGCCCCAGCCCTCTTCCTATGAAAATAACCGCTCATGCCGGTGCTGTCATTCCACTTGATTTTGCGAAGGATGCGGAAACAACCATTTCTCCGAATATTCTTTACATGAAACAGCAGGATTTTCAACAAATTTTGCTCGGGGTTTACATAACCAAAGGTCCTATCGTAGGAGGTTTGTGGTACAGGAACCAGGATTCTTTCATAGCGCTTTTAGGTTTTCAAAAAGATATGTTTAAATTCGGGTACAGTTATGATCTGACCGTTTCCAAACTTACGAACGTTACCGATGGGTCAAATGAAATATCTGTACAGTTTATATTCTCCTGTAAGCCTAAAAAGAAGAAATTCAGGACAATAAGTTGTCCCTCATTTTAGTTTATATAGTAATAAAAAATCGTAAAAAATAAGCGATATGCAAATCAACAAATTATCAAAACTGGCTTTTCTGACGGGAGTGGTTATTCTGGCTTCCTGTTCTAAAGAGCGTTCACCGGTTACCGGTTGGGCTTATAATGACCCCAAGAACGGAGGGTTTGAAGTGATGCCTTATGAGGAGCAGGAAACGGGTCCAGGCCTTGTACTTATTGAGGGTGGAACGTTTACAATGGGACGTTCGGAGCAAGATGTAACCTATGACTGGAATAATATTCCCCGCAGGGTGACGGTTTCTTCCTTTTACATGGATGAGACGGAAGTGCGCAACCTGGATTACCTAGAATACCTTCATTGGACCGATCGTGTATTTGGGGCTAATTTTTATGAAATCTACAAAAAGGCATTGCCTGATACGCTTTGCTGGCGGAATAGAATGGCTTATAATGAGCCTTATGTAGAATATTACCTGCGCCATCCGGCTTACAGAGATTATCCGGTGGTGGGTGTGAACTGGTTGCAGGCCAGTGATTTTTGTGCATGGCGTACTGACCGGGTAAATGAGTTTATTTTAATCCGGGAAGGCATCCTGAACCACAATCCAACACCTTCAGAAGCGGATTACTTTAATACGGATCAGTACCTTGCCGGAAAATGGACCGGACAGGTGAATCAAAACCTTCCTTCCATTGACCCAAACGGGTCGGGTGAACGCCAGGTACGTATGGAAGATGGAATCCTGCTGCCCCGTTACCGTCTGCCCACCGAAGCCGAATGGGAATATGCATCTTATGGTTTAATTGGCAATACGATTGGGGAACGTATCACTGAGCGACGTATTTATCCATGGAACGGACATGCTGTGCGTAATCCGGATGAAAAATTTATCGGGCAAATGCTGGCTAACTTTAAGCGCAGTAATGGAGATAACATGGGTTCTGCCGGATTTCTGAATGATAATGCAGACGTTACGGCTCCTGTATTCTCCTACTGGCCTAACGATTATGGCTTATATAATATGGCGGGGAATGTCAGTGAATGGGTGATGGATGTGTACCGTCCTTTATCTGCTGAAGACAAGGCGGATTTCCGTCCTTTCCGCGGAAATGTATTTAAAACGCAGGTGAAAGATCCTTCCAATGGCCCCAATGATGTGGTGATTAACACCGATTCCATTCTTTACGATAAGGATAGTAATATTACGGGAATTCCCGGTATGGTGCGGTGGAGAGATGTAAGTATCGCTAACAAAGAAGACCGGTTGGACGAACGCAGGAACTATACAAAATCCGACAATATTAACGATTTGGACGGAGATGTGGAATCCAGTATTTATTATGGAGAAGGGGAGGAAGCTGTGGCACGTGGTAATAAACTGATGTATGAATACGGGGTTTATTCCATGATTAACGATAAAGCACGTGTATATAAAGGAGGAAGCTGGAATGACCGTGCTTATTGGATGGCTCCCGGTACACGTCGTTACCTGGATCAGCGTCAGGATGCGCCCTGGTTGGGTTTCCGTTGTGCCATGACACGTGTAGGAAGTCCGACAGGATTAGGGAAATAAAGACGCCAGACTCTTTGTTCACGGCGATCTCTCTTCTGTATAAAATTTTCGAGCAGCACCCTGTTGTATGCACTGATACCAGGGATATACGGAAAGATGCAATTTTTTTTGCGCTCAAAGGTTCCAATTTTAACGGCAATACGTTCGCAGAGCAAGCCATTCAACTGGGTTGTGCATATGTGGTCGTTGATGAAGAAAAACAGGTAAAAGATAAAAGATACTTACTTGTTCCGAATGTCCTGGAGGCTCTGCAGGCATTAGCTAACTATCACCGGCGCATGTTAACTATTCCGGTACTGGCGATAACCGGAAGTAACGGGAAAACAACGACAAAAGAGTTAACTTTTGCCGTACTCAGTAAAAAATACCGGGTATTAGCTACCAAAGGTAATTTGAATAACCATATAGGCGTTCCGCTCACTTTACTATCACTGAACCATCAGCATGAACTGGCTGTTATCGAAATGGGAGCGAATCATATTGGGGAAATAGCGGATCTGTGTTCCATTGCTGAACCGGATTATGGGATGATCACCAATATAGGCCATGCGCACCTGGAAGGATTTGGAGGTTTTGAAGGAGTGCTGAAAGCTAAAACAGAGCTTTTTAAGTATCTAAAAAATAAGAACGGACTCTTATTTGTAAATGGAGACAATGAGTTGCTGGTAAAATCCTCCTCGGGCGCCCGCATTGAAACTTATGGGAGCACAAACCAGGCAAATGTGCAGGGAGCTCTGGTGAAAACAGATCCCTTCATACAGCTGCGCTGGAAAAGAAAGGAAAGCCTGAAACCGCTTATCGAACAACCTGTGCTGAATATGCAGTTACCGGGTAACTATAATTTTGAAAATATCCTGGCTGCCGTTTGTATCGGCAGCCATTTTGGTGTGGATGAAACGACGATCAATGAGGCGCTGGAAAATTATATTTCTTCCAACAGTCGTTCACAGTTAATTGAAAAAGGTTCGTATAAAATACTCATGGATGCATATAATGCAAACCCCACCAGTATGAAAGCTGCGATCGAAAATTTCGACAGTATGCATTGGCCGGATAAGGTCTTGATTTTAGGCGATATGCTGGAACTTGGAGGAGATACGTTCCGCGAACATCAGGGAATTGTTGATTTGATAGAAGAAAAAGGTTTCACAAAAGTGTACCTGGTAGGAAAAAATTTTAAAGCGGCTATTCATTCTGTTGGTGCAGCGGAACTGTTTGATTCAACAGAAGCTCTTTGTGAATATTTGAAAACTCAGCCTTTGAAAAAGGGCTCCTTGCTTGTGAAAGGCTCCCGGCAGATGCGTTTGGAGAAGGTTCTGGAAGTACTGTGACCACTGTCGTCTCAGATAAAGGCGGTATTCATCGTTTTTTCTTTTCCATCATTTCGATGATTTTCTTTTGCGAAAGGACAAGTTGTTTCAACATGTCATTTTCTTTTTGATAATTGTCCAGTTTCTGTTTTAACAGGGTAATTGCCTTTTTGTCGTAATATTTTGTTCCGGGTTCTCTCGTCGTCAATAGGGTTCCATCAAATTGCTCGAAATCACCTTCCGACATTCCGAATGTTTTAAGAATAGCCAAAAATGTATAATGGTTTACTTTGCCCGTTAGTTCAATATGTGACAGAAGCGCCCGTGTCTTATTTATTTTCCCGGAAAGTTCTTCCTGGGTATATCCCTTTAACTGTCTTAGTTTCTTTATTTTCTGTCCACTGTGCATCTTTTTTCGAACTATGTCCCGGATCTTAAAATGAAAAAATACAAGGAACAAAATTTGATATTGTCTTTTTGATAATTATATTTGCTTTATGATAATAGTTAAGAAAATAATTACCCGGCTAATCCGGCTTTCAGGTGTGCCATTTATAATCCTGGAGGCGATCTGTACCAGAAAGAATGTACATGTGAGTCTGAAACATTATACAAACATTATGGACTACGTCAGCTCTTTAGGCTACAGGCACGAGGATTGAAAATCCTTATAGTATTGGTTCGATTGCAGTAGGACATACAATGGAGATGTGGGGGATAATCTTATTCACCAAAATCACTTGGAGCAATACATTCTTTCCAGTAGTCCATTATTTTCTTCATCGTGTTTTCCAATTTGTCATATTCGATTGGCTTGCGAAAAAAGCCCTGAACCGACATTGAATATGCATCGGAAACGGATTGTTTGTTTGCGCCATTGCTAAAAAATAAAAAGGGCACACATTTTAAAGCTAATTCCTTATTCTCCTGAATTTTACTCCTTAATTCAAAACCGTTTATTTTAGGCATGTTTATATCAGAAAGAATGAGGAAAGGAATTTTATCTGTTTCATTTAGATATTCAAGCGCATCATTCCCATCGTGGAAAAAAACAAGTTTATTTGAATAATCCAATTTTTTAAATATTTCAATCAGTATCTTTTGGTCCTCTTTGCTGTCTTCAATTATTATGATGGGTCCACGTTTGTCCATGTTGTTATTAGAAATTTAAGAATAGTCGTTGAAGATAGTTTAAATCAAAGTCTTTTTTTTTATTATTCGCTGAAAGGATATATATGTCAGGTCGTTTTAGGCAAATGGGACGCCCGAATACATACGTTAATTAATAATTTTTTGAGGATGTTCCCAGAAAGCTCATGGCGATAGCTGCCATGAGGCCGCTGCCGGTTTCAAGTGCCTGTTCGTCAATATCAAATGTATTGCTGTGAACATTCGAGGTGATCCCTCTGGATACGTTGCCGGTGCCAAGTCGGTAAAAGCAGGCAGGTATATGATGGGTGTAAAATGAAAAATCTTCTCCGGTCATGCGTATGTCCAGATCTTCTATACTTTCTTTTCCCAGATAGCTGATGGCCGCTTGTTTTGCTTGAGTGGTGGTTGGTCCGTCGTTTTCCAGATAAGGATAACCATCAGCGATGAGGAATTCGCAGGAGCCTCCTCTTTTTGTTGCAACATCTTCGGCTATTCGTTTCATTTTTTGTTGAGCTTCTTTACGCCATTTTTCGTCCATCGTCCGAAAGGTACCCTCTATTTTTACTTCATCCGGAATAACATTGGTGGATCCGTTACCGATTATTTTTCCCAAGGCCAGAACGGTTGGTATTGTATGGTGCAATGCGTAGGGCTTGTCTCCCCGTTCTGTCATAAATTCTTTGTCGAGGCTCGTTATTATTTCTGAAGCGATAAGTAAAGGACTGATGTAGGTATGGGGCATTGCCGCGTGTCCGCCTTTTCCTTTCACCGTGATATAAATTTCATCTGTGGAAGCCATGTACATACCACTCCGGAAACCAACTTTACCCACTTCCATATTGGGTTGTACGTGTTGTCCAATGATCAACGAAGGTTTTGGGTTTTCCAGAATCCCTGCTTTTATCATGAGGGAAGCTCCTCCGGGAAGTAATTCTTCCCCTGGTTGAAAAATCAACTTCACACTTCCTTCCAATTCATTCTTGAATCTGTTTAAAATAAATGCGGCACCAAGCAAGCAAGCGCTGTGAACGTCATGACCACAGGCGTGCATAATGCCTGGATTTGTGGAGCAATAAGAAACCTTATTTTTTTCCTGAATGGGCAAGGCATCCATGTCTGCCCTCAGTGCAATCACCTTTTTCGATGGGTTTTTTCCTTCTATTAAGGCGGATATGCCTGTTCCTGCAATGCCCGTAACAGCAGGGATTCCATATTCGCTGAGTTTCGCAGCAATATAAGCAGAGGTATTAAACTCCTTAAATGATAATTCCGGATGGGCATGAAGGTGCCGGCGGATGCTGATTATTTCGGGCAACAGTTCTCCGGCTAGTTTTTTTATTTGCGCATTCATTTCCCAAAGATCATTTTAACGGCAATCAACAGCGTTACAATTCCAAAAATCCGTTTGACCGTATTCTGATCAAGGGCGATGGAAACCTTTGAACCGATGTATCCACCTATAATAAAAGTGATGGCCATGATAAGCCCGCTTTTAATATCTACGTATCCGGCTTTATAATAATTATAAACTGCCAAAAAACCTATTGGAGGAAGGAAAAGAGCCAGTGTAGTCCCCTGGGCGGTGAGCTGGTTCATTCCCAAAAAATAAACCAGGGCGGGAACGATGATAATTCCGCCGCCAATGCCTATAACACCACTGAATATACCAGCTATCAAGCCAACAGCAAGTAGAATAAGGATTGGATTCATAAGAGGTTTTTGTTTCAATGTTTATGCGTTGATAAAAATATATACTATTCAAAAATCAAGACTAAGAGACACATAATTGATCGGGGTTAGTATTTCACGATTCTCTATTCCCCATGCCCGGTCAAAACGTATAAAATAACCCAATATGCGACTACGTAAACCGAATCCAATGCCTCCCACCAATGGTTCATTTTGCGAGGTAAGTGTAACCGTGATGGGATTCTGGGTAATAACATTCGTAGTGATAGCGTTTTGATTAGAATAGGGAGTAGGGCCACTCCAGGCAGTACCCACGTCACTGAAGCCAATCACCTGGAAGTTGCTGATGAAATCGGATCGGATCGGACGGTTTAAAAAATATTTAAAGATAGGCCAGCGCAATTCATTGTTCATGACAAAAAAAGTATTGCCGTTACGAACGTTTTCGTAAAATCCCCGCAGAGGAGTTGCCAATGTCTGAAAGGCGTAGTTCTGATCCGTTGCGATATTCGTAGAATAATCAAATTGCGGGTTGATCCAATTGTCAACACCACCCAGGTAGTAAACCAGTTTTTCTTTGCCAAAGGAAGTGCTTCCGGCAAGACGACTGGCCCAGATCAGATTGCGGTGAATTTTTTGGTAGTAACGAAAATCACATCCGACCACATAAAAATTGTTGCCGATGGAAGAAGTCGGAGCGTTATTCGGTTCACCGAATAAGGGCAAGATGGGTGAAGGAAGTATGGAACTGGACTGATCGATATCCCGGTAGTATTCTGCAAACAGCTTAAATCTTAGCCCGTTATATAAGTTCAGGCCCTTGTTAAGTGTATTGTCAAAAATATATTCAAGTTTTGCGGAAGCCCATGTTTCATATTGATTCGTTTGCTCGAGGCTGGGGAGGTCGATGGATTGATTAACGGTCCTGTCACTGCGCAGTCCTGCGGTACCCTTGATGCAGGCTACTTCGCTAAATGGCCATTTTAATACATATTGTGCTTCGTTCGTTTGAAGGTTAAGCGGATATCCATCTACTGTAGTTGCATTTGTTGTTATCCGGTGCAATATTAATGTTTTGTCCAGTCTTTTCACCCTGTTTTCAAAACGCAGCAGATACTCGGCTGTAAAATCTGTTTGTATCCTGAGACCAGCAAGGATATTATAGTCCTCAAAGAGATCGCTCAATCCCATTTTAAACAATCCATTAAAATCAGGATTCTGATAGGAAGGGCTGCTGGCTGTAAATGGCTGATAGGAAGGGAATAAAACGCCATTATTCAATTGAGTAACCACCTTGTCAGTGGAAAAATTGATGTAATAATTTTTTTGCGGACCG
>Ga0206820_1025_pt1 | contig 43693 bp, 51 predicted proteins | sample Alteio_BWOrgCont_84_FD_152857 | JGI IMG/M metagenome (GOLD analysis project Ga0206820, IMG submission 152857) | Enriched cells from forest soil in Barre Woods Harvard Forest LTER site, Petersham, Massachusetts, United States -... | ecosystem: Environmental > Terrestrial > Soil > Temperate forest >...
CAAGTTACCAGCTCGCCGGCCGTTTCGCGCTCAGAGTTGCAATTATCTCTTACAGGGGACAACTCTGGCGGTATGGGTAGTCTTCACTGTGTCCGACAAGACGCTAGGCTTATGCGCGAGCTTCCCCATTATCTTTCAATTTTTAAATTGTTTTCCGGAGGCAAAGGCGGATTTTTCATCTTAGGAACTCCTGCCTTTTTCTTAAATACCGCTTGGCTTCTCTGCGCTTCCACATATTCACGTGTGCGGGAAGTGACCATGTTAAAAAATCCATCCGGTAAAAGCTGGTGTTTTTTGTTAAGCCGGTTTACTCTTTGCACATACTGGTGCCATTCTTTATTAGCAATAAGAAAGGATCCATGAATCTCTTCCGGGCTCTTGCCATCGATATTCAGGATATATTTATTAACTCTCTCCAAAAGAGCATCGGCGTGCTGACGGCGAAACGCTAAAACCCCGTCAATGTATTTTTCAGAATCCGGGTTTTGCGCCTTTAGAATCAAAATGTTGATGTAAGCCAGAAACGTTTTTATCTTATTAAAAAGCGTTTTCCAAAGAGGTGCGAAGTAGGGTGAACTTTGTTTATGAGAAGTGGCTGTGTTCATTTTTTTTCAAGTTGTTTTAACAATTCACCTGCAATCTCAATTGAATGCATCACCATTAGTTGTATACTATCATTTCCACTGTCTCCATACATGTCAAGCGAAGGAATCAATGCTTGAAGTGCCAGACCTGAAAAATATTCCATTTTCGTAAGGCCATTCGCTCCTTTAAATATGATTCTACCGGAGTTGTTTAAGATATCCGGAGAAGGAAAAGCGTGTCGTTCTCCATTACTCATAGTCCGTAAGTTTTGGCCGTTTCAATGATATAACTCAGCATGCTCTCAGAAGAGTAGAAGGAAGGGTTCTTTGGACAAGGCATCACATTTTCAAAATGGCTTTTAAGGCTTAGCACCATTTTAGAAATATCCTTTAAGTTGGCCGTGGATGAATCCTTAAACCAGCCTTGAAATGTGCTGTTTAGAATACTTAAGGAGGATAGCCTGTTTTGCTGCAGATAAAATTTACTGCACTGACTTAACTTGTTTTTGTGATTTATAAAGCGCCGTATAAATCCTAAAAAATTGTTTTTGGCTGAGAAGGTGAGCTTAGCTGGACTTCCCTGAAGAGTTGATAGTTGCATCATTGATGGTTAGTTTTAAATATTTAGTGATGTGTTTAACAGGAATTTTCATTTCTCTGGCAATACTGACTTCTCTTTTTGCTCCGGGAGATTCAAACCAGTTAATAAGCGTGCAGACCTCTTCAGCTTTGGAAACCATTTCACTCACGCAGATGCGCATTATTTTTTCATAGTCCTTAGTAGGATGAAGGTCAAGTCCTTCGACAAGGGTGAAAGGATTGATCACATTATATCCTTCACGTTTCAGTCCTATCTCCGCCCAAAGAAAATTGTCAAAAGCTTCCTGAGGGTTATAAGAAATAGGGCCGCAGATATAAATCGTTTTTTTACTCATTTTTTTGAAGAGTTACCTGTTTGTGGAAATAATTTTTTGTAGGGCCGATCGGCGATGTTTGAAATGGCTAGCATGGTAAGTTTTGGGATGGACTAGGGATCGAGCAGGTAATTATAAAAGGTGGCTTTGGATATTTCACAGTCCAAAAGGATCCGGTCCCGGATCTTTATTTTCTTGTTCGAAGGAAGTCCTTCATACCAATCCTGTAAGGGATTGGACTTTTTGGGTTGTTTTATTGCTTTTAAAGTGGAAACCATGAGTATAATTTTAGTTTGGCTTGGGTTTTGTAGTCTATATTTTAGAACTTGGTCTAAATATTAGAATACAATATTAAAGGTTTAACACTTAAAATAAAGGAAAATACCTTTAAAGTTATTAACAAAACCGTTAACACTTTGCTCCACAAGGAAATAACTTTGATGTGTAATGGACATAGGTTCACATATTAAATATTTGCGCAACAAGGCGCACTTTAGTCAGGAAGAAATGGCTGACCAGCTTGGAATCTCTCAGGCTGCTTATGGAGATATTGAAAAGAAAAAAGGCGATATCCATTTTGATCGTCTTTGTAAAATAGCAGGGATACTCAATGTTTCCTTCAATGATTTACTACCAGAGGATGCGAAGGAATTTGCTTTAGATCCACAGACAGAGCAGAAGAAACCGATGGAGACAAAGATATCGGCCCTTGAAATAGAGGTAAGGGAATTAAAGGATATGCTTTTAAGGCTTCAAAACAAGCTCATTGACCGGCTAGATCCCCTTCATTAGTTTATGTAATAAAGAATTTCTTTAGCTAATACTTGATGATTTTATATGGAAGATTCTACTATACCCAGTGATAATGGTTTTTCCGTTAAAGAACGCACCCCATCACCGCATTATGGTAAAATGGTGCACGCTATGGCCAAACTATCAGGAAGGGCTTTAAAGGATATCGCTCGGGAGGCCGGGTATACTGAGCAGGGTTTTTATTACGTGACCCGCCAAAAACATCTTTCAACCAAAACCATTGAAAAAATCGCAAGGGTTTGTGAGCGAAGCGTTTCTATTAAAATAATTTGATGCTCATGAAAGCTAAAAACAAAAAAAAGGTAATGGGTCAAAATGGGTCAAGTGCGCCAGAGGTGCGCCAGGTTTTTACCTGGCCAATGACCTCAATATCAGATATGTTAACTGAGCCTCTAAGCGGGGTTCGAGCCCCATTGGTTACCCTGGTTAAAAGCTCTCCGATAAATCGGGGAGCTTTTTAATTTCTGTGACTAGTTAAAATTAAAGCGTCAAGCTCCAAAAGAGAAGCAATGGCCAGCTGAGAGTAATTCTGGGAAGAGTTTCTGAAACAGCCACAACTGGTTTGCCAGATTTGTTTGATCAGTTCCTGATTACCTTCGCTGGGACAGATCTTATCAATTACGGGTGCCACATTTCCTGCACCAGCATGATATACATGTAAAACCAGTAAACGGAACCACAAATCGGTTTCTTTGTATTTAATGCCATTTCTATCCAGCATAGAACGGGTTTCCGGCAAACAGATCGTACGGATAAGTTTAGCAGCGGCCCATGCCGATTTTTCAAAATCCTTCCTGTCATCGGTGGACTTATTTACTTTTAACCCCATGCGCATGGCTACTGAGCGCATCAACTGAAATGGTCCGAATGCACCAGCCGTAGATTTTTGCATGCGGCCGGGACTTTCGATCAACAAAATAGCCTGGGCGTAAAAGGGATCTGTATCTTCCCTTTCAAATATTTTAACAGCTTTATCAATGCTCGAAAGAACCGGGGCTATTTTATAAAAATCGCTCTTACCTGCTGTGAATAATAATTGGTCATCAGGTCCGAGGCAATTGGCTTCCACGATGCTGTCCAACAAATGGTTTTTGTTTATGTTATTGATTTTCAGCCAGTCTTTGGAAGACATTTTTGTAATGATTTCACGGTTACTGGAAATACTTAAATAACCCGAATCCGGAGGGGTATGCATAACTTTCCGCCAGAATCTGGCTTGCGGTAATAGATCCCAGCCTTCTTCATAAATGGAAGGATTGGACAAAAACGAATAAGAGCCTGAATCACAGAGGCCTGCCACAGAAACTTTATCGTTATTAATTTTCAATGGTCCGGTTGCCTTAAGGGAGGAAAATGCCAATGCTCCGAGGATCAATCCCGCTGTAGCTATTCTAGATGAAATCATAATAAGCAATTTTACCTAAAAAAAAGATCATTTTTGAACTTGATAGTTTCTTTTACTAACCGTTCTACGTTAATAAAGACAAAAGGTTATGGCAGTGCAGAAAATAATTAAGAGCGTTCTTCCCAAATAGCACATAAGTGCAGGATTGTTTCAACGGCTTTTTGCATGTCCTGTACAGATACCCATTCCTGTTTGGAATGGAAGGCATGTTCGCCTGCGAATATGTTCGGACAGGGAAGTCCGATAAAAGAAAGCCGGGAGCCATCCGTGCCACCTCGAATACTGGATTTAATGGCTTTTAAACCGGCTCGTTCGATGGCTTCTAGTGCATAAGCAACTACTTCGGGATGTTTGTCCAGAATTAGTTTCATATTCCGGTATTGCTCCTGAACCTTAAACTCATAGCTGGAATGTGGATAGTTGTTCAGTATTTTTGCCGTATGTTCTTTTAGGAAATTCTCATGATTCAGAAGTCCTTCATTTGTAAAGTCGCGAATAATAAAATGAATGGTAACTTTTTCAATGATGCCGTTTACACTCACAGGATGAATGAATCCTTCTTTCTTTTCGGTTGTTTCCGGTGAAAGGCGATCTTTCGGCAATGTGCTGATCAGATCAGAGGCAATTTTAATGGCACTTTCCATTTTACCTTTGGCAAAACCAGGATGCGTACTTACCCCATGAATGGTCAGAATAACGGCATCCGCAGAAAACGTTTCATTTTCCAGGTGACCTGCAGATTCTCCGTCCATGGTATAGCCAAAGTCAGCTCCTAGTTTTTTGATATCCAGGTTATCGACACCACGTCCAATCTCTTCATCTGGAGTAAAGAGTAGTTTAATTGTACCGTGTTTTATTTCCGGATGTTTTACTAAAAAATGAGCAGCATCCATTATTTCGGCTATCCCGGCTTTATTATCAGCTCCAAGCAAGGTAGTTCCATCTGCTGTGATGATATCATTGCCCAGCTGTTCTTTCAGATTCGGATGTTCAGATATACGGATCACCTGAGTAGCGTCGTTAGGCAAAGAAATATTCTCTCCATTGTATTTTGTATGGATTACCGGGTTGACATTATTCCCACTGCAATCTGGAGAGGTGTCCATATGAGAGCAAAAACAAATGACCGGAATTTTTTTTTTTGTTGTAGCTGGAATTGTAGCATATACATAGCCAAACGTATCCAGGTGAGCATCCTGAATGCCCATCTCCAGTAATTCCTTTACCAGTATATTTCCAAGATTTTTTTGTTTTTCAGTAGAAGGTTTGGTAACGGAATCCGGGTCAGATTGTGTATCGATTTTCACATAACGCAAAAAGCGTTCAGTAACGGTATGATCAATTTTAAACATCTACGATAGAGATAGGTTCAGGTTGTAAATTTATACCATTGCTGCTAAAACTTTTAATACTTTTGTCAACAATTATGAAAATAGCTGAGGAACTTGCCAAGAGGAGAACATTTGCGATTATAAGTCATCCGGATGCAGGTAAGACTACGCTCACGGAGAAACTTCTTTTATTTGGAGGTGCTATTCAGACGGCGGGTGCTGTTAAATCAAATAAGATAAAGAAAACAGCTACTTCCGATTTCATGGAGATCGAAAAGCAAAGGGGTATTTCTGTCGCCACCTCCGTTATGGTATTTAATTATAGTGATATACAGGTAAACCTGTTGGACACTCCCGGCCACAAAGACTTTGCAGAAGACACCTATCGCACGCTTTCGGCAGTAGACAGCGTTATCCTGGTGATTGACTGTGTCAAAGGTGTGGAAGAACAAACCGAGAAACTGATGAATGTGTGCCGTATGCGCAAAACTCCGGTTATTGTTTTTATTAATAAAATGGACCGGGAAGGACGCGACCCCTTTGATCTGCTGGATGAACTGGAGGAAAAACTGAACATCAATGTAAGACCCTTGAGCTGGCCAATTGGAATTGGAGCTACTTTCAAAGGAGTTTATAATTTGTATGAGAAAAATTTAAACCTGTTTAATGCCAGTAAGACTACAATTGAACGGGAAATTGTTGCCATTAAGAATTTAAGTGATAAGGCGCTCGATAAGGAAGTAGGGGAGGAGCCTGCTGATAAATTGCGGGAGGATACGGAGTTGATAGAAGGAGTGTATGAGACCTTCCGGAATGAACACTATTTAAAAGGGGATCTGGCACCCGTGTTTTTTGGAAGCGCATTGAATAATTTCGGAGTACAGGAATTGCTGGATACATTTGTGCGGATTTCTCCCGCACCTATAGGCCGGAAGGCGGATATGCGGTTTGTAAAACCGGAGGAAGAAAAATTCAGCGGATTCGTATTTAAGATCCACGCTAATCTGGACCCGCGTCACCGTGACCGGATAGCATTTTTAAGGGTATGCTCCGGTAAATTCGAGCGGAATAAATTCTTTCATCATGTTCGTTTGAATAAGGACCTAAAGTTCAGCAATCCTGTAACATTTATGGCACAGGATAAAAACCTTATTGAAGAAGCTTATGCAGGAGATGTGGTGGGCTTGTATGATACAGGAAGTTTTAAGATCGGAGATACGCTGACTGAGGGTGAAAATTTTCTTTATCAGGGGGTTCCCAGCTTTTCTCCGGAAATCTTTAAAGAAGTGGAAAACAAGGATCCGATGAAATCCAAGCAACTTGAAAAAGGATTAAGTCAATTAACGGATGAGGGCGTTGCACAATTGTTCACCCAGCAACCCGGAAACCGAAAAATAATAGGCACGGTGGGGGAGCTTCAATTCGAAGTCATTCAATACCGTTTAAAGAATGAATATGCTGCATCCTGTGAATTCAGGCCTTTGAACTATTTTAAGGCCTGCTGGGTGACTTCTGACAATAAATCAGAACTGGAGGAATTTTTAAGATTGAAATCTAACTATATCGTGATAGATAAGGATAAAAACCCTGTGTTCCTGGCACAATCCGAGTGGATATTGGGTATGGCACGGGAAACACATCCGAAAGTAGAGTTTCATTTCACCTCGGAATTTAAACGTGATTTATTGTTGAAGAAAAATGTCTAATAATACCTCAAGGGGATAACTTCAGCAACGTATTTTGCCAACCTTATTACCTGGCGGGTGTAGCCATATTCATTATCATACCATACATACAAAACAATGCTCTTTTTATCTTCGCTGACTAAGGTAGCCTGGCTGTCGAATACAGAAGCACAAGGATTCCCGATCACATCCGTGGATACTAGCTCATTGCTGTAATAATACTGAATCTGTTCCACGAGATCACCTTTCAGGGCGGCCTCTTTCATGATTTCATTGACCGATTCTTTATCGACTTCCTTATGGACAGTTAAAGAAAGGATTGCCAGAGATACATCAGGAGTCGGTACGCGCACCGAGTTGGCAGTCAGTTTACCTTTCAGGGATGGCAGTACTTTTGTGATCGCGCTTCCGGCACCCGTTTCTGTAATGACCATATTCAACGCAGCAGAACGACCACGGCGGTATTTTGGATGGTAATTATCAAGCAAGTTCTGATCATTGGTATAAGAATGGATCGTTTCAATATGTCCATGATTTATTCCAATTTTATCTTCGATGACTTTCAAAACCGGTATGATGGCATTCGTTGTACAGCTCGCAGCCGAAAAAATCTGTTCTTTTTCAATTTCAAGGGAAGCCTGATTGACGCCGTATACCACATTGGGAATGTTTCCTTTTCCGGGAGCCGTTAATAATACCTTGCTTATACCTTTGGATTGAAGGTGTTTGGAAAGACCATCCCGGTCGCGGGTAACACCTGTATTGTCAATTAATAAAGCATCCTTTATGCCATAGGATTCATAATCTATTTCATCCGGATTTTTAGCCGCGATCATTTTAATGGTATGTCCATTAACAATCAAAGCTTTGTTTTTCAGGTCTTCAATAATGGTACCAGGGAATGGACCATGAACAGAATCTGTTCTCAACAGGTCGGCTCTTTTTGTAATATCTTCGGGAGAGTTTGTACGGGTTACAATTGCGCGCAGGCGTAATTGCATCCCTTTACCAGCCTGCGCAATAAGTTCCCGTGCCGCCAGGCGTCCGATACGTCCAAAACCATACAGGACGATGTCTTTTGGTTTTAGCGTGTTTTTTTCTTTCCCGATATATCCTGCCAGTTTCTTGCTCACAAAATCCCCAGAGATTTTATAGTCTCCCCTTTCTGTTAGCCATTCGCTGCAAAGACGGCCAATGTCAATGCGGGAAGGAGCCAAGTCAAGTTTAATCAGCTCATTGGCAAGCATGACCGTATCAAAAATGTGAATGGGTTGCTTAACCATGTACTTTGCATAAAGATGCAGGTTCATAATTTCACTGGAACTGCGGTCGATAAGCTGATTACGAAAAATGATTAATTCAACTGACTTCTCAAACCAAAGCGCACCAACGGCCTTGATTAGTTCAATCGCGGCTTTTTCCTGTTCGATCCAGGATCCTAATTCACTCTCATACGTACTTGTTTTAATCATAGGCTTAATTGCGATTGCCATATTATCCTAAATAAGCTTTTAATAATTTACTGCGGGAATTGTGGCGAAGGCGACGAATAGCCTTCTCTTTGATTTGCCTAACGCGTTCACGCGTTAAATCGAACTTGGCGCCAATTTCTTCAAGAGTTAAACCATGATTTTGGCCTATGCCAAAAAATAATTTTATGACATCCCTTTCGCGTTCTGTGAGTGTAGAAAGAGAACGTTCTATTTCCCGTTGAAGAGACTCATTCATTAAACCATTGTCAGCCTTTGGAGAATCGGGATTAATCAGAACGTCCAGGAGGCTGTTGTCTTCTCCATTCACAAATGGGGCATCCATGGATACATGGCGACCCGAAACACGCATCGTATCGGCTACTTTATCTTCTGGAAGATCCAATAAGTTGGATAATTCTTCCGCACTTGGTTCACGTTCAAATTCCTGTTCAAGTTTTGAAAATGCTTTGTTGATTTTATTCAGAGAACCTACCTGGTTCAAGGGCAGACGAACAATACGGGATTGTTCTGCCAGTGCCTGTAGAATTGATTGGCGAATCCACCATACGGCGTAAGAAATGAATTTAAAACCACGTGTTTCATCAAAACGTTTTGCGGCTTTTATCAAACCGAGGTTACCTTCGTTAATCAAGTCAGGAAGGCTTAAGCCCTGGTTTTGATATTGTTTAGCCACAGAAACAACGAAACGCAAATTTGCTTTTGTCAGTTTTTCCAGTGCGATCTGATCTCCATCGCGGATACGTTTAGCCAACGAAACTTCTTCTTCAGCAGTAATCAATTCTTCCCGACCTATTTCCTGAAGGTACTTATCAAGAGATGCGCTTTCGCGATTGGTGATCGACTTGGTGATTTTTAACTGTCTCATTTGATTTGTTTACAGTGTTAACGATCTATTAACCTTCTATTAAAACTAACGCAAATGTATTTCAATTATTACGAGTTGTCAATGGTTTAGGCTAAATATAATTTATTGAGGTTCATCTACTTGGAACAATTTAGATCAATTAGAAGAAGCCCCCTTTAAGGGGGGCTTTTTGGTCGATGAACTGCTTTTGGGAATTTATTTAAAACCGCTTCTCATAATCCAAAACCATAATAGGCCCGCATCCCGTTTGCATAGATACCTTCAATTAGCACACCCCCCTCTTTATTTTCCAGGTCATTTTTTACATCATCCAATGTATTAACGTCTTTCTTATCGATTTTAGTGATAATAAAACCTTCTCTTATACCAGAAGCCCTTAGCTTACCACCATTCAAGCGGACAACTTTAAGGCCATTTTTGATATTCAACCGTTTCATTTCATCCGGACTTGCCTGCTCGAAACTGCCACCGAGAACACTAATCACTTCAGATTTTTCTTTTTTCACCACAGCGGTGTTTCCTTTGCGGTTTTTCAATGTTAACGGAACTATTTTTTCTTCACCGTTTCTTTGTAATGTAATCATGATTTTATCGCCGGGGCGGAACTTACTGACTTGTTCCTGCAATTCCGGAACATTATTTACATCCACATCGGCTATTTTCATAATTACATCGCCTTCGTGAATACCTGCATCTTCACCTGCACCTCCATCTGTAATTGCATTCACATAGATACCCCGGATGTCTTTGATGTGTTTTTCTGAAGCGAGTTTTGCATCCAGGTCTCGGATACTTACCCCGATAAAAGCACGTTGAACTTCCCCATATTCCAGCAGATCGGCCATTACCTTCTTTACAATATTAACAGGTATAGCAAAGGAATAACCTGCATATGAGCCAGTATTGGATTTAATCGCTGCGTTAATGCCTACCAGTTCTCCGGCGGTATTGACCAATGCTCCACCACTGTTTCCTGGATTGATAGCAGCATCCGTCTGAATATAAGATTCGATCGGATAATTGCCATTTTCACGGTCTCCGCCATCCAGTATGTTTAAGTCCCGTCCCTTGGCACTTACAATACCTGCCGTAACGGTGGAAGTAAGATTAAACGGATTTCCAACTGCCAGTACCCATTCTCCCACTTTCAGATCGTCTGAATTTCCATAGGTAACATAAGGAAGATTTTGTTCTTTTATTTTCAATAAGGCAAGATCTGTATTGGGGTCTCGTCCAATAATCACCGCCGGATAAGTACGTTTATCGTTTAGTACAACTTCAATTTTTTCAGCGTGTTCCACAACGTGATTATTGGTAACAATATAACCATCTCCACTGATGATTACACCGGAGCCCGCCGACATTGGCTGGAGAGGCTGCTGTTGCGGAGGCCTGGCGCCAAAAAATAAGTTATAGAAAGGGTCGTTGTTATTATTCTGATAGGAGTTTTCTACAGCATAGGTGGTCTTTATATGCACCACAGCATGAACTGTCATCTCGGCAGCATTGACAAAATTGACTGTCGTTTCAGCAGGGCTGCCAGGCATATTGACAAATTTCACCTCTTTGGGAGCAATTTGTTTTGCGCTATAATTTGCATCTTGTTTAGTAAAGTGGTGATCTACTTCAAGTGCAGTGATACCGCCGATTCCTGCAACAAGGAAAATACTAAGCATCTTTTTCATAACATTGAGTTTTTAAGATTATACAAAGATTTTGAGCTATCTATACCAACGCAAATTTCAGTCCTTATTGAAAGAAATAAAAGACCTTAACATAATTTAACAGGGATACCACTTTACATGTTTAATACGATTACCTTTGTAGTGACATCCCTAATATCCCATGCCGCACTTCAAAGATAAGTTACAATCGTTTATGATTGGCCTTCTGGTTGGTTTATTGGTAGGAGGAGGTTTTTTTATTTTGAAACTGGATGATTATTTCAAAGAGTTGAGTTTTTACAGGGGATTATCTCAAAAGCAGGAGGAAAAAACAGAAGAAAAAATAAAAGATCAGACAGATGAGCGTATTCGGTTAAAGAATAAAAACACAACGGTTGCTAAGAACGATTCAGCAAAAGGCGCGAAAATGACTGTTAAGAGTACTGCCAATCTTGACATTGTTGTGAAAAAAGACGAATTACTGATCGTTAAGCAGGTGGATATGATCAATCTTTCCTCTCCCGGTAATAAAGACTCTTTACTTCAAGAATTAAGCGGAATCAAAGATGATCAAGTATTGATCAGGCAGTCAATGAACGTTGAATTCTGGCTTTCTCCAATTAATTACAAAGGATATAAAATGGCAAAAAATAAGGTCGTTTTGTTTGGAATTGCCACACAGGAGGATGTTAAATTGTATAAACTGGATGAAAATAGTTATTTAAAATTACAACAAGGTGTTTACAAATTAGAGTATACGAATGATTTCAAGCAGATGGAACCGGTGAACGAGGAGGCCGTTTTAACTTTGTTAAAATAATACATAAAATGAAAAGCGCTTTTTACAAATACCAGGGAACAGGAAATGATTTTGTGATTATAGATAATCGGGATATGCGTTTTGATCGAAATGCAAACGGAATTGTTGCTAAATTATGTGACAGGCGCTTTGGGATTGGCGCGGATGGATTAATGTTGTTGCAAAATAAATCAGGGTATGATTTTGAAATGGTGTATTATAATTCAGATGGTCAGGAGAGTTCGATGTGTGGCAACGGAGGTCGCTGCATAGTTGCCTTGGCTCAGAAACTTGCGCTAATAACGGAAAAGGCAAAGTTTATTGCAATTGACGGAGAACATAGAGCCTTGATAAAGAACGATTGGGTAAGTCTGCAGATGAATGATGTAACGGGAATAGAAGAGAATACGGATTTTTATTTTTTAAACACAGGTTCCCCTCATTACGTAAAATTTGTTAATGATATTGAAAATTATAATGTCCGGGAAGAAGGTCGAAAAATAAGGTATAGTGAACGCTTCAAAGAAAAGGGAACAAACGTTAATTTTATAGAGAAGCAAAATAATCTATTGTTTGTACGTACCTATGAACGTGGAGTGGAAGAGGAGACATTTTCCTGTGGAACAGGAGTTACAGCTGCGGCTCTTGTTGGATCGCTCACCAACGTATCAGATAGCGGAAACCTTTGCAGGATAAAAACACGGGGGGGGGATCTGAGCGTCCATTTTAACCATAAGGCGGATGGTACTTTTGATAATATCTGGCTGGAAGGTCCTGCCACTTTTGTTTTTAAAGGAGAGGTGGAGATATAGCAGTTTCTTAATACCTTTGTCCCATGGTTACTAAAAAGGTACATTCTATTCAGGATTGGTTTGAACAACAAGCCTTTGGTGTATGTGCCTGGTGGGGTAAGAAACTTGGTATACGCTCTACCCATATACGGATGTATTTTATTTATCTTTCTTTTTTTACTGCTGGCTCCCCCGTTATTGTCTACTTCATTATGGCTTTTTTGCTGGAACACAAAGATTATTTTAAACCCGGGCGTCAGCGCTCTGAGCGTCTATCTGTATGGGATATTTGAAATTCTGAGAAATATGCAAAAAGGGCAATTTTTAATAGTTATTGGCTCATTCGTGTCTTTTTTTTCTTTTTCCCAAAAAAATATTGATTTTTCCAAAGCAAATTTTCCCAATGATCCCAAAGGATTAAAGGAAGCAGAAAAAGCGATTAGTAAAGGAGATGACTTCTATCGTCAGGGAAACATCAAATATAAGCAGGCGCTGGATTTTTATATACAAGCCAATGAGTTTAATCCGGAGAATGCAGAATTGAATTTTAAAATAGGAGCTTGTTATTTGAGTTCCTATACCCGGTTAAAGGCTATTCCTTTTTTGGAAAAGGCTCAAAAACTTAATTTTAATGTAGATCCTCAACTGCATTTGATGTTAGGAAAAGCGTATCACCTGAATCTTCAATGGGATAAAGCAATCTATGAATACACGAAGTTTTTTAAATCACTTTTGCCAAATGAACAGAAAGAACTGAATGAGGCTATTCAAAAACGCATTACAGAATGCAAAAATGGCAAGTTGCTTGTTAAAGAACCAGACAATGTTAAAATTGAAAATGTGGGATCAGCGATCAACACAATTTATCCTGAATATGGGGCGGAGATATCGGCGGACGAATCTGAGCTGATCTTTACTTCCAAACGCAATACTTCTACCGGCGGGGCGAAAGACCTGTTATTAAACGAATATTTCGAAGACATCTATATTTCTTATAAAAAAGATGGGAAATGGGAGGAAGCTCAAAATATCGGGAAACCGATCAATGACGAAAAACATAATGCTACCGCCGGTTTGTCCTTAGATGGACAAACCCTTTATGTCTACCTGGATGAAAATGACGGGGACTTATTTGAAACGCATTTGGACGGTGATAAATGGGAGAAACCTGTAAGAATCGGGGGTGGAGTGAATACCAAATACCATGAATCATCCGTTTCTTTGTCATATGATGGGAAAATACTATATTTTGTTAGTGACAGACCTGGTGGGATCGGAGACCGGGATATTTATTATTGTACCAAGGATGTCAAGGGAAAATGGGGAGAGGCAGTGAATATGGGCTCTGAAATTAATACACCTTATGGTGAAGATGGAGTTTTTGCACATCCGGATGGAAAAACACTTTATTTTAGTTCTCAGGGATTCAATTCCATGGGAGGATATGATATTTTCAAATCCACGCTCGGAAAAGATGGAAAGTGGTCGAAGCCGGTTAATATGGGTTACCCTATTAATACGCCGGAAGATGACATATTTTTTGTTATGTCGGGAAGTGGAAAGCATGGTTACTATTCATCTTCCCGTGAAGATAGTTTTGGAGCGCTGGACATTTATATGATTTCATTTATGGATGCCCCCAAAGACAGTACAACAAAATCTGACTCCGTTAAAACAGAGGTTTCCCAAACTACCTTATTAAAAGGAATCATCACAGATGCCCAGACAGGTAAACCGCTTGAAGCTACAATTGAAGTGGTGGATAATCAGAAAAATGAATTGATTGCAAGTTTTAAATCCAATAGTTCTACCGGAAAATATCTGATTTCACTTCCTTCTGGTAAAAATTATGGTATTGCGGTAAAAGCTCCTGATTATCTTTTTCATTCGGAAAATTTTGATATTCCGGCAAGCAGTTCTTATCAGGAAATAGAAAAAAATGTAGTGCTTAATAAAGTAGTTGTTGGAAGCAAAATTGTTCTTAATAATATTTTTTTCGATACGGGAAAATCGGACCTTCGTCCGGAATCTACTAATGAGTTGGAAAGGTTACTGCAATTAATGAATGAATTAATAACTCTGAAAATCGAAATATCCGGACACACCGATAACATTGGAAATGCAGAGTACAACCAGGGGTTATCGGAAGCTAGAGCCAAAGCAGTGGTTGAATATCTGAAGAAGAAGGGAGTTGAAACTGGTCGTATGGTTTATAAGGGATACGGTTTTACCCAGCCTGTTGCTGAAAATTCGACGGAAAAAGGTCGACAATTGAATCGGAGAACGGAGTTTAAGATATTGAGTAAATAAGTTTAAAGTTTAAATGTTTGAAAGTTTTAAAGTTATGAAGAGGGGACAATTAGAAAATAGTTTTCGATATTTTTTACTAGTTGTTTTGATTTTTTGGTTTGCAGTTACTGTTTATTCTCAAGTTGATACGGTAAGGGCTAGTAACCTGGAGCCTGGTCAGGATGCCGAGAAATTCTATAACAGCGGTATCTCAGATTATAGTGCTAAAAATTACCAGGCTGCTTTAAACGACTTTAATCAGGCTATCGGATTAAAAGCTGACTTTGACTTAGCATACCTCAACCGGGGCAATACTAAAATGGAATTGAAAGACAGTAAAGGAGCGATCAGTGATTTTGACAAAGCGATTTTGATTAATGCCAATAACGACAATGCTTATTTTAGCCGGGCGCAGGCCAAATACAGTATAGGGGATAAGCAGGGGGCGGGAATGGATTATGCCAAAACAATTGAATTAAATGGAAACAATGCCCAGGCCTATTATTATAATGCCGGATTAAAATTTGAAAATTCAGACTATAAAGGAGCTTTATCGGATTATGATAAAGCCATTATGCTTAAACCGGATTATGCTTACGCCTATAACGACAGAGGAAGTGCAAAACGCGAATTAGAAGATTATCCGGGAGCTATCCTGGATTATACAAAAGCAATTACACTTAATTCTGAAATGGCATTTGCCTATAATAACCTTGGTAGCATTTATCGCAAAACCGGAGAATATAAAAAGGCTATTGATTTTTACACGAAAGCCATTGGTATTAAAAAAAATTATTATTTAGCCTACAATAACAGAGGTAGCGCAAAGTATGATATGAAAGATTATCGGAGTGCTGTGGAAGATTTCTCTGCGGCTATTAATATTAAGTCCGATTATTCATTCGCTTACAATAACCGGTCAGCGGCTAAATACAAATTAAAAGATTACAAAGGTGCAACGGAAGACGCCTCTATGGCTATTAAATACAATGACAAATACGGTTATGCTTACTTGAACCGGGGAATAGCCAAGGAAATGATGCGTGACGAAAGTGCTTGTAAAGATTGGGAAATGGCGGGTAAGCTGGGTGTTGAACAAGGAAAAAATTATGCAGCAAGTTGTGATAAATAGAAATATGAATAAACGCATCTGTAGTTCTCTTTTAAGTTTAAGTGTTGTTTGCTGTTCGTTTGTGCTTTTGGCCCAGCAAAATGTGGAATTTACCAAGGATAATTTCAAAAATGACAAAGATGGTTTAAAAGAGGCCAAACGTAATATCGGTCTGGGTGATGATTTTTTTAATCGGGGGGATATCTGGTATAAGTCGGCTATTGATCCCTACATGAAAGCATACGCATTTAATCCTGATAATGCCTTATTAAATTTTAAAATCGGGAAATCTTATTTTAATACAAGCTTTAGAACCAAATCGCTGACGTATTTGGAAAAGGCACAAAAGCTCGATCCAGCGGTTGATCCTCAACTACTGTATTATCTGGGGCGTGCTTATCATCTGAATATGCAGTGGGATAAAGCAATTGATTCTTTTAATCAATTTTTGAAACTACTGAATGGAAATGACATAAAGGAATTGAATGCCTTGGGGGATGAGGTGAAACGGAAAATAGAAGAATGTGAAAATGGCAAGGAACTGGAAAAAAATCCCGCCCGGGTTTTTATAGATAATGTGGGACCGGAGATCAATACCAAATATCCTGATTACGGAGCTGTTATTTCGGCTGACGAATCTGTCATGATCTTTACTTCCAGGCGGGATAACACCACCGGAGGTGGAATAGCACCCGAATTAAATGAATATTTTGAAGACATTTATATTTCCAATAAAAAGGAAGGAAAATGGTCAACAGCAGTAAATATTGGGCCTCCGATCAATACAAAAGGTCATGATGCTACAGCTGGGTTATCACCTGATGGCCAGACGCTCTATGTTTATATTGATGATCGGGGTGACGGAAACATTTATGAATGTCATTTAAAAGGAGCTAACTGGAGTAAGCCCGAAAAAATGAATAAAAATATCGATAGCGATGCCCATGAGTCCACTGCTTCTATCTCATTTGATGAAAGAACTTTGTTTTTTGTGAGCGATCGGAAGGGAGGTCTTGGAGATAAGGATATCTATTATAGTAAAAAGGATGAGAAGGGCAGATGGGGAAAAGCGGTGAATGTAGGAGCCCCGATCAATACACCTTATGGTGAAGAAGGCGTATTTATTCATCCCGATGGAAAAACGATGTATTTCAGTTCAAGAGGGCATAATAGCATGGGAGGGTATGATGTTTTTAAATCAACTTTGGTGAATGGTCAATGGACAGAGCCGGTTAATCTTGGATATCCTATCAATACACCGGATGATGATGTGTTTTTTGTGATTTCGGCTAGTGGAAAGCATGGTTATTATGCCTCCTTTAATCCAAGTGGTTACGGAGAATTGGATAACTACATGATCACCTTTCTTGGAGACGAAAAAATTCCCGTACTGAATACAGAAGATAATTTGCTGGCAAGTGCTGCCGAACCTATAAAGGAGCGTGTAATCGCTCCTCCTGTGGAAATAAGGTCCGCGCAGATAACCCTTTTAAAAGGGGTAGTAACAGATGAAAAGACGAATCAGCCGATCGAGGCTTCTATCGAATTAGTTGATAACGGGAAGAATGAAGTAATTGCTAATTTCAACTCAAACAGTATATCTGGTAAATACCTTGTTTCCTTACCTTCCGGCAAAAATTATGGCATTGCAGTAAAAGCGGAAGGATATTTATTTCATTCTGAAAATGTGGATATTCCTGCTTCTGCAGCATACCAGGAAATTGTCAGGGATATTGCATTAAAAAAGTTTGATGTTGGGACGAAAATCATTCTGAATAATATTTTCTTTGATTTTGATAAAGCCACACTCCGTTCGGAATCGACGAATGAGTTGGAGCGCCTTACAAAAATGTTAAACGATATGCCAAATCTTAAAATTGAAATATCGGGGCATACGGATAATAAAGGAAGCGCGAATTACAATCAGGTGTTATCAGAGTCGAGATCGAAGTCAGTGGTTGATTACCTGATCTCTAAGGGGATTCAGGCTGACCGGCTGGCATTCAAGGGGTATGGATTAACTCAGCCTATTGCCAGTAATGATACAGAAGAAGGTCGTCAGCAGAACCGCAGGACAGAATTTAAGATTACAAGTAAATAAAGGACGGTGAAAGTTGAACTTGTAAAGACCGGAGATGGCTCTTCTACGTTATACTTATGTGAGCAAAACGAGCATTACCACTCTTATAATGGGGCAATAACAGAATCCAGACATATATTTATCAATGCGGGTTTAGATTATCATGTTCGTCAGGTAAATAAAAAGGAAATTAATCTCCTGGAAGTTGGAATGGGGACGGGATTGAATGTTTTTTTAACTTTTTTATATTCCAAACAACATCCCGGATTTAAGATTAATTATTTGACGCTTGAGCCGCATCCTGTTAAACAGAGCTACGTTGATCAACTGAATTATCCTGATTTTTTAAATTCTAACTGCTATTCCGATGTTTTCACTTCGATGCATACGAGTCGATTTAATGACAAGATGAAATTTTCCCAACATTTTTTGTTTAGTAAAAGACAAGAGAAGATTCAGGACAGTGTATTTCATGAATCATTGGATATTGTTTATTTCGACGCATTTTCTCCGCGTCTGCAGCCAGAACTTTGGACAAAGGAAATCTTTTTTAAGATTTTCGGGACATTGCAGCCGGGAGGAATTTTAGTGACGTATTGTGCAAAGGGAGAAGTGAAGAGGATATTGAAAAACACAGGTTTTTTTGTTGAAAGTATTCCCGGGCCCCCTGGAAAACGGGAAATGATAAGAGCTTCAAAATTAGTTTAACCGGCGTGGTACGATCAATTCAAAACGTGGAATTTTTATATCGAACGTTTTTTTATCAATCTCCCGGATCATCAGATACGTCCCATGCATGCTTCCCATTTCACTGCTTAGATCACAGGCAGATTCGTATTCGTAAAATTCCCCAGGCGGAATAACAGGCTGCTGGCCAACTACCCCTTCGCCTTCCACTTCACGCCGATCGCCATTGGAATCAAAAATATACCATTTTCGGCGAAGAAGCTGGACGGTAAACTCACTATTGTTTTCAATTTTAATGATATAAGCAAAAAGGAAATAATTGAGATCAGGATTGGATTGATCCTCCAAGAGTCGCGTGATCACACTTACTTTTATCCCATGGGTTATTTGAGCAACCATCTTTTTGTTGTGATTTCGGTAAGGAAAGATAAATAAATTAAGTTAAATGTCAAATAATCCCCAGATCACTTGATTTTATCCAACCCCTGTTACCGTTGGGAATTTTAATTTCTGTCCAATTCTCATTCCTTTGCTCTATGCCGACTTTTGTTCCTTCATGTAAAACGAATAAGTCAGTTCCTTGTTCGGAAGGAGATCCCTTGATATTGACAGACAGGGAAAGTACAATGCCGTTCGTATGAGTGGAATTTCGGATGGAACTTTTTTGGGTCACAAAGAAAACAAGGAAAGAAAATAAGAAGGCAACTGTAGCCGTCCCAAAACCTATTTGTTTTAAGAGACGACGCCTGGATACAAAATAGATGAATAGTCCGAAAAAACCAAGCCAGAATAAGACAATGCCGATCATTGATCCCGTTTTTTCCGATAAGGAGGATAAAAAACTATTCCACCAGTCTTTGATAAAAAGCTGGGGAAGAACCTCAATTTTATCAACTAACTTTTCATTGACCAATTTCAAATTGTAATTGATGTCCTCATCAGCCGGGGAAAGTTTTTTTGCTTTTTCATAGTATAAAATAGCAAGGGCAAGTTGCCTGTTCTTATAATGGGCATTTCCAATATTATAATAGATCTCAGCAGACTCATAACCACCTGCCAGTATTTTATCGTAGTATTTAATGGACTCCACGAATTTGTTTTTTGCATAAGCACCGTTTGCACTATCCAGGAGTGTATTATTGCTGTCCGCCATACAAACAGCCGAGAATAAGAGTAGGAGAACATTTAAAATTTTTGTTTTCATTTTTATCAGCTTAATTGAGCTTCAATTTGTGAAATAACACGCGCCGCATCCGTATATGTACCTGATAGATCTTTTGATATGGAAGAAGGAGCGTAACGTGCAAACTCGCAATTATCCAGTACATCCGACAATTTCTGACAGGTTTCTTCACTCACATTTTTTGACCGTAAGAGGGCAGATACCCCATCTTTAGTCAGTTCGGCAAAGGGAATTGTTAAACGGTCGCTCAGGTATCCGTATACGGCTCTGAATACTTCTTCATAAAAGGATTCTCTTTTATCCTCTTTCATATGCTTTTCCGCCAGTTCCAAACGTTTTTTTGCCATTTTATTAGCCTTCCGGCTTCGAACCAGTAAATGATCACTGTTATCTTTCAGATGTTTTCTCCGGATAAACAGGAATGCAGCAAATAACAACAATGGGCTTAATAGGCCTTCATAAAAACCGGCAGAGCCAAAGAACTCCCCGTCTTTCTTTTTTAACTGGATGTTATTTGTTTTAATGTAGCGTATATCATTTCCGACCATCGCAACATCTTTTTTCTCCATATTATACATTACAGCAGGAGATGAATTGTCTTCTTCCTTTCCTTTTTCAACAGTTATGTTAAACTCAGAGGAAGGAAGAGTAACATAGGATTTTTTATCGGAGTTGAAATAACTGAAATTAATCTGATCAATTTTAAAACTGCCCGCATGGCGTGGAATTAAAACATATTCAAAACTTTTTGTTCCCGAAACTCCGGTGGAAGTTACATTTACATTATCATTCACCTTAGGATCGTATTTTTCAATATCGGCAGGTATATTAACTTTTAAGGCATCTATTAATTTAAGGTTTCCACTACCCGACACACTGACACTAAGATTGATCGCCTCATTCGTTTTAACTTTGTTCTTACTTAAAGTAGCCTTAAATGAAAAATTACCGACTGCACCTGAGAAGTCTTCCGGTTTGCCGGCTTCAGGTAAAGGCAATACTTCAATTTTAACCGGTTTTGTTTTCGTTTTAACAACGATATCTTCAAATCCTCCTGTCCCGAAAAATTGATCGAAAATGTTCTGTTGTTGCTTTGATTTTTGCCGTATAATACAGGCTACCTCAAGTGGTTCTATTTCAAGTGTTCCGCTTCGTTGTGGAAAAATAAATGTTCGCTTTAACTCTGCGACATTGTAATTTACTCCATCTATGTTTTCTGTGGAAAGTGTAATTTGTCCTTTTTGAGGTGCATCCTGAGACCAGAATCCAGTGTAGGAAGGAAATTTTACATCCTGAAAACCCCTTAGGTTAAGCCTGGAGTATATTTTATGCACTACAGTAATTTGTTCACCAAGAAATACTTTCGTTCTGTTTACGGACGTCCGGGCAAAAAGATTATCATCATTGCTGTAAGACCCCCCGGAAGGATTTGCCGGATTCCCGGAAGAATTGGGTCCAGCCGATGGGTTACCTCCGTTGGTATTATTTCCACCTTTGACTACTTCAATAATAATGCTATTCGATTCTTTTTTTCCTGCACTGGTCGTAATGCTCGCTGGTCCCAGGGTAAACTTACCTTCTTTCCTGGAAGCTATAACATACGTCACAGAACTGGATTGTGACATTTTCCCATTAATGATCTGTACCTGCGAGCCCTCATTCGGACCTGAATAAATGTCAAAATCTCTTAAATTGGCAGGAGGTTTGAAATTGTCGGCTCCTCCATTTGAAATGCTGAATTCAACCTGAAATGCTTCACCAACCGCAACTCTGTTTTTACTGACAGCGGCGGTAATGTTTTGTGCTGCCAGTTCGGATGCACTGAATACACTTGCGAACCAAGCAAATAAACTTATTGTACAATATTTTAGGAGTCTTTGCATGTCTACCAGTCCTTTTCAATTTGTGTCTTTTTCCCCAGTTCCTTCTCTTTTTTTAGCTTCTCCTGCGTATTTTTTTCTTCATTATTGGAAGCATCCAGCAAACGTTTTGCGTCTTCTTTTGATAATTGGGGCTGTTGTTGCTGATCTTGTTTTTTATCCTGTTTCTGATCTTTTTTGTCCGGATCGCTTTTATCCTTATTGTCCTTTTTATCTTTGTTTTGGTCTTTATTTTTTTTGTTTTGCTGATTTTGTTTCTGCTGTTGCTTTAACAGACTCGAGGCATAAGCAAGATTGTACCGGGTGTCCTCATCACCGGGATTGTTTTTCAAAGCTTTCTTATAGGCTTCAATACCATTGGTCAGCATTTTCTCCTTATCTGAATTAGCTGAATCATTGGACATCATTTTGGGCTGAGACCTATAGTTCTGAATATAGGAATTACCAAGGTTATGGTAGGCTTTTGCTAAAGTATCCTTGCTTACTTTCTTTGTAGTAAGTTGCTCGAACTGGTTAATAGCTTCCTTAAATTTACCTTGTTTGTAATAGGCGTCGCCAAGATTGAAGGCCCCTTTATAGGAATCCCTGTTTTTTTGTAAGGATTTCATATAGCTTTGTTCCGCGTCTGAAAATTTACCTTTTTCATAACTTTTATTTCCCTGGCGAATCGTATACGGATCATCCTGGGAAAAAGCGCAGCCTGCTATCAGAATGGCTCCAGCAGCAAACAAAAGATGATGTTTTTTCAATTTAGGCACTTTTTTTAGTGTAACCAGCTACATTACTTAACCACCTGATCCTATAACATTCCTCTCATTTCTTCTCCTTCTCTCCAAATAAATTTATATTCATTAGCCATCTGCTTTTTCGTTCATTTATAAACACATCAATTATCAGCAGAAGCAGAGCTGGAATAAGAAAAAGATAATATTTATCATCATAATCACTGTACATTTTACTTTCAAAATTTTTCTTTTCAAGTTTGTTTATTTCATCAAGAATTGAATTGAGTCCTATTTCTGAATTAGAAGCATGAATATACGCTCCGTTTCCGGAGGAGGCAATTTCCTGTAACATTTCTTCATTCAGTTTGGTTACAACCGTATTTCCATCTTTGTCCTTTTTGAAACCAACCTGTGTCCCATTTTTATAGAGTGGAATAGGGGATCCATTTGTAGAGCCAAGGCCAATTGTATTTACTGTTATTCCTCTTTCCACTGCTTCCTGTGCTGCTTTTATGGCATCGTCCTCAAAATTTTCGCCATCGGTGATCACAATGATGGATTTATTTTTACCCACATCATGGCCAAATGATTCTATTGACAGACGGATAGCGGCACCGATAGCGGTACCCTGTGTTGGAATAATATCCGTATTAATTGTTTCCAGGAATAGTTTTGCGGCAGCATAATCCGTTGTTATGGGAAGTTGAACGAAAGGTTCGCCTGCAAAAATAACAATACCTATCCGGTCTCCATCCAATTTGTCAAGTAATTTGGAAATAGCCTGTTTTGCCCTTCCCAGGCGGTTAGGTGAAAGATCTTCCGCTTTCATACTGTTGGATATGTCAAGTGCGATAATAACATCAGCCCCACTGCGTTTGACTTCCTGAAGCCTTGATCCGACCTGGGGATCAACAATCCCAATAATTATCAGGATAAGGGTAATCAGAAGAAGGCCGAATTTCAGGTTCATTTTTGTGGAAGAAACGTCCGGCATCAATTGACGTACGATGTCATAATCACCCAAAGAACGAATTGCATTTTTGCGCCAGCGCATCATGAATACAAAAATGATAAGCAGCACCGGTACTGCCACTAATGCATATAAATAGGATATGTGTTCTAATCTGAACATGCCTAGGTCAAACTTCTGAAAAGGGTATTGCGAAGTAACATTTCCAATAGAAGAGCTATTCCCGCAACAAGCGCATAAGCGAAAAATTTTTCTTCTTTATTGGTAAAATTTTTCTCTTCAAATTTTGTTTTTTCGAGTTTGTCAATTTCCTGGTAAATCTGTTTTAACTTGTCATTGCCCGTCGCTCTGAAATATTTTCCTCCGGTCATAATGGCCATTTGCTGAAGCGTAGGCTCATCCACATCCACATCCACATAATCATATTCATAACTGCCATCCGGATAGCGGGCAACGGGAGATAATGCTTTTCCACGTGTGCCGATGCCAATCGTGTAAACACGGATCCCCAGTGTTTTAGCTATATCAGCAGCTGTTAAAGGAGCAATGGATCCCATATTATTTACGCCATCCGTTAACAGGATAATGACTTTACTTTTGGCTCTGCTGTCCTTTATGCGATTGATAGCATTGGCCAGACCCATTCCCATCGCGGTGCCATCATTGATCATTCCGGTCTTAATCCCAGCGAACAAATTTTTAATTACTGCATGATCACTGGTGAGTGGGCATTGTGTGAAACTTTCGCCACTAAAAATAACCAATCCGATTCGATCGTTGGGCCGGTTATCAATAAAGTCCATTGCAATTTGTTTGGATGCTTCTATCCGGTTGGGTTTAAAATCCTGGGCAAGCATACTCCCCGAAATATCCATTGCGATTACAATATCGATGCCTTCCGAATGGATGTCTTTCCAGCTGGAACGTGCCTGAGGACGGGAAATTGCAATAATTAAGAAAGCGATAGCTATTGTTCGTAGAGCGAAAAGGCCATGACGTAAATACACTTTTGCAGGAACGCGTAATCCGGCAAAACCCTGCAGGGTAGAGATAGTGACTGCAGATTTATAGGTTTTGCTTTTCCAGATGTACCATGCAATAAAACAAGGTATCAAAAGAAGAAGCCAAAGCAACTCCGGATTTGCAAATTTTATGTCATTGAAATTAAACACCGGCTATCGTTTCGTTTTTTTCAGTTCGTTCTTCTCTTAAAGTACCTTTTATAAAGTCAATTGCATTGTTCAGACTCAATGCATTCTCATTTGGTAAAGGTTCTTCTTTTGCAAATTTCACCAAATCAGACAAAAGAAATATCTGTTTCAATTTCGACATACTCTCCGGGTCGATAACCAGGGATTTGAAACTGGTCATAATTTCATCCGAGGTTTGTTCCATTGCGGGAATCTTAAACCGGCTTTCGATATAATAGCGCAAAATGTCGGTAATACGGCTATGGTATAATTTGATCTTGCCTTCCTGAAGGAGATTTTCCCTTCGGAGTTTATCCAGTTCTTCCAACGCAAGTATATGCGGAGGGATCTTAGGTTTGTTATCAATGGGTTGTTTTGTTTTTTCCTTACTTAGTTTTTTAGTTAAATAAACGATTAACAGTATTGCTGCAATAAGTCCCAATGTCCAATAGACATAAGGTAAAAGTTCTTTCCAGCTGAAAGGAACACTTAGAGGTTGTTTAATGTCTTTTATATCTTTGGTGGTGTCTACCTTTACATTCCTGACCTGAAGTAATAAAGCTTCCGTTTCATAAGGATGGGTCGTATCTCCATTTACAAGAAAGGTAAAGGGAGGAAGCGCATAATATCCCGAATCAAAAGAAGTAATCGTAATATTTTTAGTTTGTAAAAAAGTTAGGGAATCATTTTTATAGGGCCGGGTGGTGTCAGTTTTAGAGATATTAACTATTTCCACTTTGCCAACGATGGTATCAGTTAAGGCTGGCCATTGTATCTGGATTTTGTTTTTGCCGGCCTGGTACTGAATGGATAAATGAATTTGTATCTGTTCACCGATCCGGATGGAAGTAGAATCCAGTTTAGCTGACACTTTAATGTTTTGGGCATTCAGAAAATTAGCGAATAGGCAATAGGCAATAGCCAATGGGGGGAAAAGGAATAGTTTATAATTTGCCATTTTCATCGGCTGTTCCTTCGTTTAAATAAATTCATTAAAGGCTGGACGTAAGATTCATGAGTTCCGATAGTGGTCGTGTCTACTCCAGATCTGTTGAACATGTCTTTCAGATCTGCCTCGCGTTTTTTAGCGGTAACACTGTAATGAAGCCGAACTTCCTTTGCAGAAGTGTCAATCCATTTTTGCTGGCCGGTTTCCGTATCTTTTAATTTAACTAAACCTATGTTGGGTAATTCAAGTTCCCGTTTATCATAAATGCGTAGAGCCACCAGGTCATGCTTCCTGTTGGCTATCTTTAGGGCATCTTTATACCCCTCTGTCATAAAATCAGAAATTAAAAAGGCAATGCTTCTTTTTTTTATCACATTGGTGAAAAATCGTAAAGCCTGTTCAATATTCGTAAGCGTGCTTTGTGGCTTAAATTCGATCAGATCACGGATAATACGTAAAATATGACTTTTGCCTTTTTTCGGAGGAATAAATTTTTCTATTTTGTCGCTGAAAAAAATAACACCGATTTTGTCGTTGTTTTTTATCGCCGAAAAAGCAAGTACTGCACATAGTTCCGTAACAATATCCTTTTTCAGTTGTTTTTGTGTTCCAAAACTTTCAGATCCGCTCACGTCCACCAATAGCATTACTGTTAACTCGCGTTCTTCCTCAAATACTTTTATATATGGATGATTGAAGCGGGCCGTGACATTCCAGTCGATGGCACGGATATCATCCCCTGGTTGGTATTCCCGGACTTCACTGAATGCCATACCCCGACCCTTAAAGGCACTGTGATACTCTCCCGAAAATATCTGATTGGAGATACCCCGTGTTTTGATCTCGATTTTATGAACTTTTTTTAATAATTCTGTTGTTTCCACTCTGAAATTCTATTCCGCTAACTATTCAAATTCGATAAATGCTTTGTATATCTCTGGTTACTTTTGTTCTTTATTTTATGGTACTTCCACCGTATTCAAAATTTCATTTACAACCATTTCCGATGTAATGTTTTCGGCTTCGGCTTCGTAGGTTACGCCTATTCTATGTCGTAAAACATCCTGGCAGATAGCACGTACATCTTCCGGTATTACATAGCCTCTTCTTTTTATAAAGGCATATGCTTTGGAAGCCATAGCCAGATTTATACTTGCGCGCGGAGAGCCGCCAAAGCTGATCAGCTGTTTGAATTTTTCCAATTTGTATTCGGATGGATAACGTGTGGCAAACACAATATCTACAATGTATTTTTCAATTTTCTCATCCATGTATACGTCTTTCACAACTTTCCTCGCGTTCAAAATCTCAGTAGTACTTAAAACACTGTTGATAACGGGAGATAAATGAGAAAGGTTTTGACGGATGATCTTTTTTTCATCTTCCTTTGTGGGGTATCCGATTACTACTTTTAACATGAAACGGTCAATCTGGGCTTCCGGCAATGGATAGGTACCTTCCTGCTCAATAGGGTTTTGTGTGGCCAGTACCAGGAATGGTTCCGGAAGTTTAAATGTTTCTTCGCCTATGGTTATCTGTTTTTCCTGCATCGCTTCAAGTAATGCACTCTGAACTTTTGCAGGAGCACGGTTGATTTCATCCGCAAGAATAAAGTTAGCGAAAACAGGGCCTTTTCGAATTGTAAACTCCTCTTTCTTTTGATTGTAAATCATGGTGCCGATCAAGTCGGCAGGCAAAAGATCGGGTGTAAATTGTATCCGGCTGAAATCAGCATGTATAGTAGATGCGAGAGATTTAATGGCGAGTGTTTTCGCCAGACCCGGAACTCCTTCCAAAAGTATATGCCCATTGGATAACATGGCAATCAGGAGGCGTTCCACCATGTATTTTTGCCCAACAATCACTTTGTCCATCTCCAGGTTTATCATATCAACGAATGCGCTTTCTTTTTGGATACGCTCATTCAATTCTTTAATATCGGTCATGTAATTTCGTTTTAATTGTAGTGCAAATTTAAGTGAGTGTCTTGTTTTTCGGGATGTTTAATTGTTAAATAATGTTAAGCTGTTAATGAATTAGTTACCTCTTCAAAATGCAGGTATTTGTTTGCTAACTTTGGGGCGGAAATGCAACGTTATTTTATAAAATTATCCTACGTAGGAACGCTTTACCATGGTTGGCAGATTCAGGCAAACACGCCCGATACCATTCAGGAAATAATGAATATCAGGTACTCTTCAATACTAGGTGAAAAAATTAACATGATTGGTTGCGGAAGGACTGATTCCGGTGTGCACGCCCGGGAGTTTTATGCACATTTGGAACTTTCCGATCTGGATCTTATGATTGATTATGAAAAGTGGATGTATAAATTCAATATTGTACTTCCTCACGACATTTCTGTACAAGGGATTATTCCAGTGGTACAGAACGCACATGCCCGTTTTTCTGCGGTATCCAGGACCTATCAGTATTTTCTTCACCACAGAAAAGATGCTTTTTTGCTCAACCGTTCGTATTATTGTCCGAATGAATTAAACCTTGAAGAAATGAACAAAGCCGCGGCAGAACTTTTCAATTATACCGATTTTACCAGTTTTAGCCGGGCACGAACTCAGGTGAAAACAAATTTGTGCACGATTATGGGGGCGGAGTGGAAAGTCATCGACAATGGATTGGTTTTTACGATTAAAGCAAATCGTTTTTTACGCAATATGGTAAGAGCTATTGTTGGAACGATGGTTGATATTGGAAAAGGTAAATTATCCGTAGAAGACTTTTGTCGGATTATTAAAAGTCAGGATCGTTCCGCCGCTGGTTTTTCTGCTCCGGCCTGCGGTCTGTATCTAATGAAAGTGGAATATAAAGAAGGGATACTATAAACGATGGGAATGACCAGATATAGCTGTTTGTTTTTAATGTGTTGTGGGAGTATTATTATGGATGCCCAGGAAACGAATCCGAAAATTACGGTTACCGGGAAAGTTGTGGGTGACAACGCTATTGTATTTAACCGGGTAATGGTTGTTGATAAATCAACTGGTAGCGGAACATTCGTAGGTATTGATGGAGGCTTCAGTATAACTATACCCAGGAACGATACGCTTATGTTTGCCTACAGTGGTTACAAAACGAGTAAAATAAGTTTTAAAGATTCGGTGAATAAAAAGGAATACCTGCTTGCAGTAAAGTTGGATCCGCTTTCTTACCAGCTCAAAGAAATTTCTGTTTACCCCGTTAAAAAGCTGAATGAAGTTCAAAAGGAAATTGAAGCACTGGAGTCTCGTAAAACAAGGGTAAAACAGCTCGAAGGAGTGAGTGCCATTGTCAGCCCGATCACTGCACTTTATGAACGGTTCAGTAAATTGGAACGATCCAAACGTAAAGTTGCGGAAATGGAAAATGAGGATATGAAACGGGAAGTTTTAAAAGACCTGTTCAGAATTTATATTAAATATGATATTATCGAATTGACCGATTCTCAGTTTGATGATTTTATTACTTTTTGTGATTTGCCTGATTATTATATTCTTCATGCCACGCAATACGATCTGGTAGAAGAAATCAAAAAAAGATACAACAAGTTCATCGAAATGAACGATTATGTCAGACATAAACATTAATTTCATATCCTTATGAAAGCACAAGTAAGTATTATTATGGGAAGCACTTCTGATATGCCTGTGATGCAGGAAGCTGCTAAGATCCTGGATCAGTTTGAGATCCCCTTTGAAATAAATGCATTGTCTGCACACAGAGTTCCCGAGGAAGTTGCTGACTTTGCAAAAAATGCACATAAAAAAGGTATTCGTGTGATTATCGCAGGAGCGGGAGGAGCGGCACATTTACCAGGCGTGGTTGCCGCGTTTACCCCTTTGCCGGTTATTGGTGTGCCCTGCCGTTCTAACATTTCAATGGATGGATGGGACTCCCTGTTATCAATTGTTCAAATGCCTCCCGGTATCCCCGTTGCTACGGTTGGTGTTGATGGAGGACAAAATGCAGGAATTCTGGCCGTTCAGATTCTGGCCGCTACGGACGATGCACTTAGTTCTAAAGTTCTGGAATTCAAAGAAAATCTCAAGAAAAAAATACTAAAAGCCAATGAGGAACTGAAACAACATACGTTTAAATTTCGGGTGAATTAAATTTCGGTTGAACTAAAAGGCATAAGACTCCAGGCTTCGGGTTTTTCGACAAAAAGAATTTTTGTTTTACTCCAGGTAGCGACAAATAAGTCAGAATTACGATAGTTATCCAGGTGCTCTTCAGAATCCCAATGGCTGTGGGTAAAAAAAATATTTTTATGGTGGGCATCCTGCAATAACTCCAAATGTAGGCACCCTTCAAAATTTCGGATGGCATTTTTTGAATGAGTAAATACTTTCAGGAAGTCACTTACCATTTCGGGATAAAAAGTCATTTTGACAATTCTTACAATCATTGGAACAGCAGGGTTATTGTATCACCCATATGTAAATTAAGTAATTGACTGGCTTTTCCGCGGTTCATTGCAATTTCCAGGTGACCGGCTGCATTGAACAGTGCTAAAATCTCTCCTTCGATAACATCCTGATATGTTTTGCTTAATTTTTCAATTTCGTGACTGCCAAAATGTATGGAAAAACGCCTGCCTTTGCTGATTTCCTTCACCAGGTTATGAGTTATATTAGTTACCACATTATTGTAGGAATCAATATAAATAATGCTGCCCCGCAGGTTGTCACCGAGGGTAACCGGTCTGAACAGGATTCGTTCGTTTACCCCCGACCGGAGAATTCCTATAAGGTCCAGCTTGCCTCCACGTGCCAGATGACAGGCTGCTTTTGCAAAAATATCGCGTGTTGGAAATGTTGGATGAGTCGAGTCGTATTGAATAGTTAATTCCACGATTTTGTCCGGAATTTTGTCAAATAGTAAGGAGAAGATCCCATTATCAGCACCAATAAAATAGTGCCCGCTTACTTCCAGTGCAATAGGGGGCGACTGCTCTGCTATTTCGGCGTTAACTCCAATTATATGAACAGTTCCTTCGGGAAAATTCGGATAACTGTTTTTTAACACATACGCAGCCTCTTGTATGTTAAAAGAAGGAATCTGATGAGAAACATCAACGATCGTAACCTCAGGGAACTGGCTTAAAATAGAACCTTTTACAGCACTAACGTAGTAATCTTTTAATCCAAGGTCGGTTGTTAGCGTTATAATGGCCATTCGTTAGTGTAGTACGAAAAAAATAATTATTTTGCGGGATAAAATTAACTAAAAAGCAATACAATTTGGCTGAGAAAGTAATTGAATTAAGAGAGATTGATCCTATACAGGTATATGGCATTAATGACAGCAATCTGGAACTAATAAAAAAACGTTTTCCAAAACTCAAAATCGTGGCGCGCGGAGACAAGATAAAAGTGACCGGCGATGATGATGAAGTGAATCAGTTTGAAATGGTGATGAATTTGTTGTTGGAAAAATATGAAAAACAAGGCACACTCAGCGAGAATCTTGTGGAGCAAATACTCAGTGGGGGTGGTGTGAAAATTTCGTTGGAAACAGAAGAGATTAAAGACATTATTGTATTTGGCAATTATGGTATTATTGTAAAAGCCCGTACGCCTAACCAGCGTAGAATGCTTGAATCAAGCCAGAAAAATGATATGATGTTTGCCATAGGACCTGCAGGAACGGGTAAAACATATACAGCGGTGGCATTGGCTGTAAAAGCTTTACGGGACAAAGAAGTGAAAAAAATAATTTTGTGCAGGCCGGCAGTTGAAGCGGGGGAACACCTTGGATTTTTGCCGGGGGACCTGAAGGAAAAACTCGACCCTTATCTTCAGCCCTTATACGATGCCTTATTTGATATGGTACCCCCTGAGAAATTAAAATCGTATTTGGAAAATCATGTGATACAAATTGCTCCGCTTGCATTTATGCGGGGGCGTACACTTGATAATGCCTTTGTTATATTGGATGAAGCTCAGAATGCGACAGAAAGTCAGTTGAAAATGTTTTTAACACGTATGGGTGCATCTGCAAAGTTTGTTATTACGGGAGATGTTACCCAGATTGATCTGCCTGCTCATCAGCCCTCTGGCTTATTACAGGCTATGCGGGTTCTGAAAAATATAGAGGGAATTGATTTTATAACATTGGATGAAAGTGACGTGCTTCGCCATAGATTGGTGAAGAAAATTTTATCCGTATATGATAAAGAGAAGTCTAAAAAATAATACTAAACCTTAAATGTCATGGATGCAGTAACAGAAACTAATTTTAAACTTCCTGGTCAAAAAAAATTTTACAAAGGTAAGGTAAGGGATGTCTATTCTATTGAGAACGATTATCTTGTCATGGTAGTAAGCGACCGGATTTCTGCGTTTGATGTAGTTTTACCACGTGGTATTCCTTACAAAGGCCAGGTGTTGAACCAAATTGCTTCGAAGTTTTTGAAAGCAACAGAAGATATTGTTCCAAACTGGGTTATCAGTGTTCCTGACCCGATGGTTACAATAGGTCATTTGTGCGAACCGTTCAAAGTTGAAATGGTCATTCGTGGATACATGTCCGGACATGCCTGGAGGGAATATAAAAGTGGAAAGCGCTCTCTTTGCGGAGTTGCTATGCCGGAAGGGATGAAAGAAAACGATAAATTCTCAGAACCGATTATTACTCCAACTACAAAAGCTTCTGTGGGGCACGATGAAGATATTTCAAAAGAAGCTCTTTTGAAACAGGGAATTGTTTCAAAAGAGGACTATGCCCAATTGGAAAAATATACCCATGCTTTATTTGCGCGTGGAACAGAAATGGCAACTCAAATGGGGCTGATATTGGTAGATACGAAATACGAATTTGGCAAAAAGGATGGTAAAATTTACCTGATTGATGAAATTCACACTCCTGATTCTTCCCGTTATTTTTATAAGGAAGGATATGAAGATCGTCAACGAAAAGGAGAAGCTCAAAAACAGCTTTCAAAAGAATTTGTAAGGGAATGGCTTATTGAAAATGGTTTCCAGGGAAAAGATGGACAAAAAATTCCGGTTATGACCGATTCCTATGTAAAATCGGTTTCCGACAGATATATTGAACTTTACGAAAAAATAATTGGCGAAAAATTTGTGCGTGCGGATGTCAATGATGTTGTTAAACGCATGGAGAAAAATATTTTCAGTTTTCTGAATGTGAAATAGTCATATTCCTTTGAATACCAACTGAAAATGAATATGACGAAATGCGAAGCATTCATGAACTCAAATAAAAAATAAAAACAATGGGGTGAATAATTCCATGTGACAAAAGAAACTAAAATATATACACATGAAAATATAAATTTACTTTCTCAGTTTGGGGTCGAGTCCATCCGAAAGGCCTTCTCCTACTAAATTATATACGCTTATTGTTAAAAAAATTGCCAGTCCTGGAAAAACGGCCATCCACCACGCGGAAGGCGATTGCCGTGCTTCTGAAAGTAAAGAACCCCAGGTAAGTGTTTCGGGTGGAACACCAATGCCTAAAAAAGATAAAGTCGACTCAATCAAAATTGCACTGGCAATACCAAAGGCTATTGCAATGAGGACAGCAGATAGCGCATTGGGGATGGCATGTCTTACTATAATTCGTCTTTCCGAATAGCCGAGTGCATGAGCGGCTTCAATGTATTCAAGACTCCTGATTCTCAGTAATTCGGCACGTATAAAGCGTGCTATTCCTGTCCAGGTGGTTAGCCCAATAATGGTCATGACCAATAACAAAGACGGTTTGGCAATGGCTACAATAGAGATGATAAGAAAAAGAGTAGGAATAGAGATCATGACCTCTATAAACCGGGATATGATCAGATCTGTCGGTATATTGACTTTGTTTTTTAGAAAAGATAATTTGCCGGCCAGTTTACTTATTTTGTATCCTGTAAATAAAACAGTGATAATAATCAGTAAACTAATAAAAAGCTGAATTAAAAAATGACTGAATGATATAGACAATGCGTCTTTCAATACATAGTTGCGTGTTCCAAAAGCATAAAACAGAGCAAGAAATAAAAATACAGGATTAATCAGTGCCTCCGCTCTTGTTATTTTTAACCGTTGGTCTCCATAATAGCCGGCAAGAGAGCCCAATACGATTCCTATAAATCCAGCTATGCTCATCGATACAAGTCCCACAAGTAAAGCGATGCGAGTGCCATGTATCATGGCGGATAATACATCATGACCAAGTTCGTCAGTTCCCATCCAGTGCTTCCAATGAGAGGAAGAAATTTTTTGTTTAGCGAAAGGGCTCACGGAATGCATGTTGTTCTTATCGATGTTTTGAGGCAAATAAGGAACAGGAGGAAAGAGTACCCAGTCGTAACTTAATAAAGTCCATTCTGCATTCTGGAAATCGGAAGGCCAGGTCAGAATAGTTGCATCAACTAAATAGGAACGAAAAACCGGAAAATAAATATTACCCTTATACCTGCAAATGATGGGTTTTTCATTTGCTAAAATGTCTGCAAGTAACGCAACGACAATCATTACCAGAATAAACCGTGCAGAATAAACCGCCAGCTTATTTTTTCTAAACTTGGTTATCTTGTTTCCTGCCATTACAATCTTTTCTGAGTGAAAGATATCCTGGGATCCGTAAATGCATATAAAATATCGGCAATAAGATTTCCGGCGAGTGTAAGAATGGCTGTAAACATCATAACCGTAAATATAACCGGATAATTGCGGGCCTGGAAGGCTTCCAGGGTTAACTTTCCCATTCCCGGAATAGAGAAGATATATTCAATGACAAATGAACCGGTTATAGCCAATGGAAAAACATTCGCAAAGAGTGTAATAACGGGTAAAAGCGAATTTCTGAATGCGTGCTTCCATACAACCCGGGTTTCACTCATGCCCTTGGCCCTGGCCGTACGAATATAGTCCTGGCCAAGTACATTCAGCATTCCCCCTCGCATTTGCCTTGAAATAAATGCCAGTGAACTATATGTCCAACAAAGAAGAGGTAAGGTTAACCTATAAATCATGGCAGGGACCCATTCCTGAATCGGGGCACTTGTATCTGGCCAGTCTGCTCCAGGAGAAGGGAACCAGGAGAACCAGTCGCCTCCACAAAGAAAAACGACCGTAAGAGTGGCAATCCAAAAATTAGGTAATGAATATAACATAAATAAAATGGAAGTAATAGATTTCTCTTTAAGGGAATCTTTCTCAACAGCGGATATAACTCCCAGCGGTATGGCAACAAGATAAGCAATCAGCATAGAAAGTAAACTCAAGGTTAATGTCCAGCCAAATGCGTCCCATATCACGGAAGATACAGGCCTTTTATCCTGGTAGGAAATTCCAAAGTCACCGCAAATGAATTTTTTTAACCAGTGATGATATTGATTTTTAAATCCATACCAATGGATGGCCGGAATGAACTGCATATAATTTTTTTGATTTTTGAGTACTTCAATAAAAGAAGATTTAAGTTCAAGGCATAATTGAGTGGTTGTTTCTGTACAGTTGTTGCTTTTTAATGAATCGCATAAATTGGCGATGATTGGACCTATACGCGAACTGTCATATTCATTGTAAAGAGAATTGACCAGGTATTTTAAATTAATAGCTCTTTTAGGGAGGCTGAATTCCAGTTTTTTTATAGTTTGATAATAGCATGCAATGTCCTTCCAGTTACCATAGGTGAAAGCCATACGTTCAAGAATTGAGCGATGGCTTAAATTACTAATCTTGTAAAGTGTATCACAGGAAGCAGCACTTGTGATGGAAAAATAAAATACAGGAAGGTCGAGACCCAGATTATGACGAAGCTCCACGTAGGAATTTTCCTGGATCAATTTATCTGTTTGCCGCTCATCCTGGCTTCTATTAAGCATGGTTTCGACCGGATCTCCAGGAGCATTGATACTGATAAAGAAAGTAATAATAGATATGAGAAAGAGAGTGGGAATAAAGTACAGTAACCTTTTAATACTATAATTAAGCATATCGGTCAGTTAGTGGGGATGGGCATAAATTTTGAAATATTTTGCAAGCCTTGGTTTATTTCCTACTTTCGCCCGGAAATGATAACCAATTAAATTAACAAACTAAATCTGAAAAGAAAAATGAAAACTAAGTTATTCTCCTTGTTTGCTGCAGGATCTTTGGCAGTATTGCTTATCTCCTGTGAAAAACCGGTTGTTGTGGATCCTGCAACCCCCATTACAACTACAAATCAAAATAATGTTCCACACGGATATACGAATATTAATTATTCTGTTCAGGTGGTTCCCGTTGGAACAACTGCAAATGGAAGAGTCGCCGGTCTGCAAGGCACTACGGTAACTATCCAATACAATGGTCAAACACAAACAGTTACTGTAGGTCAATCGGGCATTGCGGTATTTAGTAACCTCTCACCTGGTCAGGTTTCCGGATATGTAAATGCTTCCGGTTATACCATCGTTAATTTTACTGCTCTGCTGACCGCAAGCAATACGAATGTAGATGTCAATCATACGGACTATGCGGCTTCGACTATTTACGTAATGAAAAAAAATTCTTCTGCAGCAGGTAGAATTTATGGGGATTTTGACTTAGATGGAAATTCGAGCGTTAGCGAGGCCACTAATTTTCAGGCGGTTAATGTATGGGTTGCCTATAACACAGCCGGTTATCCAATGGGAACTGGGAACGGAACACTGTCCAGTGTTTCAATGGACACTTCTTTTTACCGTGTTACCAGCGATATCGGAGGCAATTATGTATTTAATAACCTTCCTTGTACTTTAAGTGGAGTCACTGCAAAACTAGGAATGGATGATGTTAAAAAAACAAACGCGACAGGAGGAACTGTCGTTTTCAATTTTACTCCGATAGCTGTTACTTTGAACGCAGGAGGAACGACTCAACTGGTTGATCAGTTATGTCAGCATAACTAAAATAGTATTACTTATAATTGGTGAAAGGCTTGTAATGAAAATTACAAGCCTTTTGTTTTGGAATGTGATCCCGAGGCGATTCGAACGCCTGACCTGCTGCTTAGAAGGCAGAAATTTGAGGGTATGCTTAATACTAATTTCTTGCCTCTAACCTTTGGTAGTACTCATTTTTAAGGCTATTTTGTGAATTATTACCTTTGGTTTGTTAATACTTTATTGTTTCTTTTGGTATGCAAATGGTATGCAAGTGGTAAATTTGCATACAAATCAATAACAGAGCTTTGAATAAAGGTGTTTTCATCAATTTATTTCTTGATACTCGATTTGAGAAGGAAAATAATAAATACCCGGTAAAATTACGAGTGTTTACTCCTTCACCCCGTAGACAAAAGCTTTATAAGACTATATTCGAATATACAGAAAAGGAATTTGCGAGTATCATGACCTTAAAGCCCAGATTAGAACATCAAGAGGCTAGGCAGGATCTGGATGCATTAAAAATTCATGCACGCGAAACGGCGGATTTGATTATTCCTTTCAATTTTGAACAGTTTGAACGGAAACTGAGTTTAAAAAAGGGGGAAAACGAAAATGTTGTTTACCAATATCGCTTAGCAGTGGAAAAGCTGAAATCGAATAAGTGTTTCAGCACCGCCTCAAACTACGAGTTAAGCTTAAAATCATTACAAGACTTTATTGAGCATTCCAGGGGAACCAGACCGACCCACATTGATTTTAAGGATATAACCCCGGACTGGCTTCAGAAGTACCAGAATTACATGGTAGATACCCTAAAAAGGAGCTTGACTACTGTTTCAATGTATCTGAGGGCACTTAGGACTGTTTACAATTCAGCCATAACCGCTAAAGAAATAGACAAGGAGTTTTATCCATTCGGGAAGGGCAAATACATAGTTCCTGGGGTAAAGAGTGTAAAAAAGGCTCTTTCTACCGAACAATTGAAAAAGTTATTTGATGCGGAGCCGGGATCCTTTGAGCAAACCAGGGCAAAAGATTATTTCTTTTTCAGTTTTGCTTGCAATGGGATGAATGTCAAGGATATTGCTCTTTTAAGGAATAAAGATCTTCAGGACGACAAGCTTGTATTTTATAGAGCCAAAACGCTTAATACCTCCAAGCAGGACCTAACCCCGATCACTGTATACTTAAACGATTATTCCAAATCATTTATTAAGAACTACAGAGCGGAGGACAAAAAACCTGATAGTTACATTTTCCCTATTATTTCAAAAGAAGCGACCGATTTCGAAAACCACCGAGCAATTAAAAATTTCACGATCGGATTAAACAAGGCAATTAAAAAGCTGGCCGAAAAGGAAGGACTTTCAAAAGATATTTCAACCTATTGGGCCAGGCACTCTTTCAGTACGGCAGCCATTCGTGGAGGGGCGAGTATGGAGTTTATACGGGAATCTCTCGGACATTCCGATTTAAAAACCACATTGGGGTACTTTGCGGGGTTTGAGGACAAGGATAAAAAGGATTTTGCACAAACGATTATGAACTTTGAATCGCCTGCGAAACCAAAAGAAAAAAAGAAGTCAAAGAAAAAATGATTATTAAATAGTAATTCATATGAGCAGTTCAAAAAAAGGTAAAGTACTTGAAAAGGAAATGATAACACGCCATATTCCTAAGATAGGAGAAGCAAAGCCGCGTGAATTGAAAATAAAAATTACGGATGTCGGATTAATTGCCCGTTGCAATAAAATAAGACAAGTGCTAATGCAAGATTCAAATATTGTAAACTATTTTATCCAGGGCGATATAAATGACAAGGAAAAAAACAAAATAAAGGTTGAATTATTTGATCAGGGTAATGAGGCATATTTAACGCACATAAATAGGACAATGAAAATTATTTATGAGGTGTTGGAAGGGAAGCGGAAATATCTCGACATTTCATCGGTTTTTAGCTATGTCGAGGAGGTGAACAATAATGACCTTATGAAGCTTTTGCAAAAAAAATACGAGGTTAACACCACTCAAACAAGTGGTGATAAACGTAAGTCAAGACATTATAGCATTGATATTAATAGGAATTTTATTAATCAATCTGACTTTCCCACTTTATCCAGTTATGCAAAATACGAAGCAAAAGAATGTCAAATGATGTTTAAGGATCGGATTAATACTTTCCCGGTTTTAAAACAGTGGATTGAGTTTTTGAAAAATAATAATATTGAACAAAATGCAACTAATATCGGGGATATAAAAAAATCAGCAAGTACACCAAAAAAGCCTTCCGTTGCTCAATTTTTACTAATACATATCTTTCGGCAGATGGCTAAAGAGGTGCCTGATTTTAGTAGTCATCCTAACGGGATTACCAAAAAGGATTTTGCCAAACAGGAATTTATTAAAGCTGGAAAAATTGAATTTAAAACTGGATCTAATGGATTTCAGAATTATTTTGTGGAGTATCAAAAATTACAAACGATAAATAAACGACAAAACTATGCCACTAAATCTTTTGATACACTTACAAAAGATTACGAAGAGATATATAAAAACTTCAGGGATAAGTTGGGAGAATCCGCCCTTAAATTATTGAAAAAAGAACATTCGGATAGAATCGTTAATGGTGAAAAATATAAAATAACAAACCAAAAATAAGATAAAATTAAATAATAGCCCCCCTTCATAGCCCCCTTTGCGGATTCTCCTAGGTTAAATTAAAGACATTCGCTGCATCTAATAAATGTAGCAGATGGAAGTAACACACAACAACCTACCCGAAGCAGTAAGCAAGTTATTTGCAAGAATTTCAAATATTGAAAGTCTTTTACTGCAAAAAAGCAATAATCAAGATTCAAATTCTCCGGTTTGGTTCAATTTAACCGAACTGTGTAATTATTTGCCGGATAGGCCTAAGTTGGCAACCGTTTACGGTTGGGTTCACGAAAAAACAATTCCATATCATAAAGGCCAAAAGAAATTGCGGTTTTTAAAATCTGAAATTGATGAATGGCTTAATCAGGGCAAGAAAAAAACTGTGATAGAAAGCAGGAATGCGGCATTTGAGTCAGTTGTAATTAAGACAAAAAAAACAAAAAAGCGTAAATAAAAAAACGTTGCTCTGTTTTCCCGACTGAAGCAACGTTTTTAAACTCAGAATAAGTATGAACGAAGATAGTGAAAAAGTAAAATCAAATCCCAAGCGCAAATCATTCATATTACATATCGATACTCTATCGGTATTAGATGAACTGAACAACGAGCAAGCCGGTCAGTTATTTAAAGCAATTAAAAGCTATCATAATAATACAGAATTCAGTCTAGATTTTGGACTGAAGATGGCATTTCTGCCCTTTAAAAATCAATTTTTAAGGGATCAAGAGAAATATATAAAAATAGTTGATCGTAATAAAATAAACGGTCCCAAAGGTGGTAGACCTCCAAAACCGAAAGAACCCAACAAAACTAAAATAACTCAGTTGGTTATTTTAAAACCCAAAAAAGCCGATAGTGATAGTGATAGTGATAGTGATAGTGATAGTGAGAAGAAGGGGAAGGCAATCTCCCTCCCAGTTTCTGAAGAATTTAAGAAAAAGTTTGCTTCCTCATTAAGCGATTGGCCAAAGGATAAACTAAAATACTATTTCGAGGCTCTTGAAAATTATAGCAACCAGGGAAAAAAATACATTGACTGGGTAAGTGCAGCTCGTCAGTGGGCTGCTCGTGACGAAAAAGAGGGTAAAGTAAAGTTTACAACAAACGGCAATACGGTTCAAGGAACGGGCTTAACAGCAAATTAATGGCCAATAAGATCTATCATACCATTTTAGAATTACAACCACAGGTTGATTCCCTTTACGATAAAGGAATCGTCCGAGGTAAAGACGTTGGTTTTACATGCCTGCGTAAATTATACAGTATAAAACCTGGATGCACAACTTATATCATGGGATCCCCTACTTCAGGCAAAACGGAACTGTGGTTTGAGTTTTTAATAAACCTTTCCGAATTCTATGGATGGAAGCACGTGATTTACACTCCGGAAACTGGAACCAAGGATGAGGTAGTTGCGGAATTGTGCAGCAAATACCTTAAAAAACCGTTTTACAAGAACTATTCTGGGTTCATGAGTGATTCGGAGCGTTACAAAGCATTAGCCTGGTTAAACGAATATTTCTATATCATAGATCCGGGGGATAAGGACATTTCAGTTACGCAGTTCTATGCAGAAGTTGACCGATTGGAAAGAGAATTATCAGTTACCATCCAGACCACCACAATTGATCCTTATAACGAGCTTAAACACGATATGAAGGAAACTGGCGGTAGGCAGGATTTGTATATTGAAACCATGCTCGGCATTTGCCGCCGTAATGCCATGAAACATAACCGGCATAATTGCATAATAACGCATTGCGCAGATCAGAAACCAGTTACAACCGATGGCATTACTTATTATCCCGCCCCAACCGCCAGAGAATATGCAGGTGGTCAGGCTTGGTATCGGAAGGGGTTAGGAATGATCGGTGTGTGGAGGCCTCCTGTTGGGCTCCGAGATTCTTCAGGTAAGCCATACGAGAACAATGAGGCCCATATTATCATCCATAAAGCCAAACCCAAGGGAATAGGAGAAAAGGGAATTGCTAAGCTTTTTTTTGACTGGCAAAAAAATCGCTATTACGAGAAAGGCATTATGGGGACTACGAATTATGCAATCAAAGAAGAAAATACGGAAATTTTCCAAACAACGAATGAGGATATATCAGATATGCCGTTTTAATGACACTTCCGAGCCACATACCTGATTTTGATTTATTAAACTTTGTTGCAAAGCAAGCTGAGCTTGTTTACATCTATGGATCGATGGAGATTCAGCTTAATGAATTCAAAAAGAATAATCCGCAAAAAAATACTGCCGAAGCCGAACATAAAATAAATCTACTTAAAGATCATTTGGAATGGATAAGGCGTTTGGAAAGGGAATACGAAACCGTATGCCGCATTAACATAGATTATGTTAGAACAAACTTAATTCTGATAAGCGAAAATGAGGGTTATAAAAAGAGAGTGGAAGTATTATCCAAACAGCTTAATGCACTATGACTATTTTGCTAACTCAGGCCGATAAAGGAAGAATAAAGCGGGATTTGATTAACCTTCCATTCAATGAATGGGTTGAACTGAATAGCCATTCTGAGCCAGAACAAAAATATATTCTGTTCATTATTAAGAACCAAAGAGGGTGTTCATTGGAGACTAATGGGACCCACGCAGAACCTAATACTATTACAAAATATAGAAAACTGAATACTGATATTTTGAATAAAATAATTAAAAAACAACCGCAATGAGTGATAAATAAATATAGCCCCCCTTCATAGCCCCCTTTGCCTTAAAATAATCCTAAAATATTTCAATTTTACCTCATCATTAAAAAATAAAACATTATGTCGACTAAAAAAGTAATAACATTTGATACTAATGCATTTGAAGTGCAAAATAATTTAATTGTCGAAGGCAAGGAGGCTATAAATAAACCATTGCATGAAATGATGGCGGAAATGTTGGTCCCATTAAAATTGACGACCAACAAAGAAATGCGTGACTTTCTTTTAAATCCTGAAGCATTTATAAAAGCGGAACTTGCAAAGAAGGTTGAACCCCAAACTATACTCGGAATTAAATTGAGTAGAAATAAGTTGGTGGATCAAATGGACTTAGATTTTACGTATATAAATACCCTCGCAAAAGACTGTAACAGTTACTTGTCGTATCTGCATTACTACCAGCTCAAAAATGGAAAGGTTGAGATTAACGAAAAGGAGGTTGAGAAACTTAAAGATAGATTTTCAACAATAGCTACTACACCTGATCAACTAAAAATGATCGATGCCCATGAGAAAGCAGCATTAGCATTAACTGAATTTAATGCAGCCTTGCGTAAGGCTATGGGTAATAATGTTGCATTAGATAACGATCTGAGCTTTAGATATTATTTTATTGAGAAGGATGGTGTCTTTTCTGTAAAAGAGTATTTCTATATGCTGCATAAAGGAACGTTATATGACGTTGAACACGGGCTTGACAAATAAACATCCATGAAATTTATACCCCAACTTTTTAAATCAAAAAATAAAATGGAAACACAAGTAGAAACGCACAGCACAATTGAGAGATCAGAACAAAAGGACGAGGTACATATTGCATTGCAAGCGAAGATGAACAGAATGCGACATTTTAACGAAGGTTATTGGGTGATTAATGGGCTATTCAATGCGTTCAATGCCATTTCATCTGAAGCTAAAATTAAAAGTATAGATCAGCTTCATAATGTCTTGAATGATATTGATAAGGCATTTGAAACTTTCGCGGTGGAGGTGAATAAAGTCCGGGCCGATGAAATGGCTTATTTTATGAAATGCAGATCGGAAGCCGAACAATACGAACATTATTTCAAATTCTTTACAGTCAACGAATCTGGCACTTTTGAAATTGATGAATCTAAAATAGAAGAGTTACAAGCTGAATTAAGTAAAACCGAAAATCAATAAGATTATGAACACAGAAACACTAAATAAGGCTAAAGAGAAAATTGATAATGTGCTGGAATATTTCAATAGCCTGAAATTATACACGCTGAAGAATAAAAGCGAATTATATCAACTTATTATTGATACACGGACATTTGCATTAAATATCCGCTGCACAATTAAACCGGATGAAAGAATCGTTGGGGCTTTCATTTCAGAAACTGCTCTTATCAACGTCTTATCCATAGATCAACTTGAACAACTCAAAGAACTTGCCTCTCATGCTTATCCTTTTGCAGGTTGTTTGCAGACAATGAAGTTTATGGGTAATCATGTGGTGGTGGATGAGTCAATTGATACAGAGAAACTAAAGGGGCGTTTAGAATAATTGTAATTAACTAAAAATATAAATCATGCAACAAGTACAAAAATCATTTAGCCAAATCGTAAGAGAAGCATCCGAAAAAACAGTCGCGAAACTTAATAAGAAAAAAGCTATTGAGGCCAATGAAAAAACTATGGCAGTAGTGATGAAAAAATATTCTGACCTCAGGGAAAAGAGTAACGCAATATTAGCATCAAATCCAGATGAAGATGACGAGTATGATAAGTTATCTGAAGACCCTACTACTGATGAGGAGTGGGCCGAGGACTGGGAGGAGTTTGATGATGATGAGTATGAAGGTGAAGAAGGTGACGAACCACAAACAGAAAAAGAGGATGAAACGGCATCTCAAAAGTTTGAAAGGGAATTGCGCGAAAAACTAGGTTTGCCAGCAAAGGCAGCAAGCAAAACACATAATCAGACGCGTAAAGATTGAATGATATACGCCCCTGATCGCGATTCATCTTTCAGGGGGAATCGGTGCCGACATCGCCGCGTTTCGGGAT